>Ga0209979_1003606_pt1 | contig 13531 bp, 10 predicted proteins | sample AnhtaG_FD_183114 | JGI IMG/M metagenome (GOLD analysis project Ga0209979, IMG submission 183114) | Deep subsurface microbial communities from Anholt, Denmark to uncover new lineages of life (NeLLi) - Anholt_01485 metaG (SPAdes) (version 2) | ecosystem: Environmental > Aquatic > Marine > Oceanic...
CGCCGCTGGAATCCGCTTCCGTGAAGCCGGGGAAGTAGAGACCTTTAGGGACTGCCACCGGTGCGGTGAACCAGCGGTCGCCCAGCCCGCTGACCCGGATGCCGAAGTCGGTGCCGTTGCGGGCCATGGCGGTAACAATCGTGCTGCCCTCTATCCCGTGGGCGGCGTCGGTCATGGCCTTGCAGGCCGCCATCACCGGATTGAGCACGCTCAGGGCGTTATCGCCCAGGAAGCGCAGCACGTCCGAGGCAGTATCCGCGTTGGTTACCTTGACGACAAAAGGCGCCAGCTTTGTCGTGTAAATGATGGAGCCGGCCTTGTTGCGGTTGTGCCCCTCATCGCCCATGTGCAGGCTCTCGGCCAGCAGTGCGCGGATGTCAATTCCGCCGCTGGCCTCGATGGCGCCGGCCAGGACGGGGGCCATCACGTCCTCCATCCAGCGCAGTTTCGCCAGCACCTCCTCGCTGTACGCGCCATAGCGCAGCACCTTGCCGTAGCCCTCGTTCAGGCCTGAGAAAGCCCGATTGCCGCCTGCGGTGAGCCCCTCGGCCTGAGCTCGGGACGAAGGCCCAGTCGAACCGTGGGTCTTGTTCTCGATGATGTAGACCGACATGGAAGGCGCGATGAGGCCAGCCATCGGCCCGGCGGCCCCGTGGTGGTGGCAGGGTTCAAGCTCGATCTCGCCCGATTCCACCAGGGCCTGGGCTTCCGCCTCATTTGTCGCCTTCCCCTCGAAAATCAAGGCTCCGGTAATCGCGCCCTGCATCGGCCCGGAGGCTCGCTCCCAGGCTCCGCCCTGAGGCTGACCTCGAAGGGTGAGGGGCGGCCCGGCGTGCAGCAGCAAGTTATCCCGCATGTCTGGGATCACGTCCCGCGCCTTGCCCAGCCCCACCAGCACCGGCCGCGCCTCCATCATTCGCTCTGCGGCTTCCGTGTTGGCTTTTTCGATGTTCATGGTGGTTCTCCTTTCGATTCTTCTTGGGTATTTTCCATTTTGACGCGCGATAGCGCGGTCGGGTGCATGTGCGTATTATGTGGTGTTCTCACCTGAATTCAACGGACCTGCTTCGATGTGATTCCTGTTCCACTCCTCGACCAAACGCGATAGTACCTCTCGGTATTCAGGCAGAACTCGATAATTGTCCTTCATCTCCCCAAGCCCACCGCCAGTGTCAAATTCAATCACTTGCCGCAAATGGGGATTGGACTTCTGTGTAAGAAACTGCGAGATGTTACTCAAGTACCTTCCTGTTTGTCCAATGTCGGAGCCGATACCTGCTTCAAATAGCTTCTGCTTGACTTCTTCTCTGCCAAACGCTCGGCCTTCAGACAGAAGGATTTCGAGGAAACGAACCAGTCTTGGTGTAAGGACAGTCTGGCGAGCAAGGGTTCTCTCAAGCCGTCGTTCCAACTCAGGTGGGTCAAACGCCCCTTTTTCAAGGGAGAATGTGCTTCTTCTTGTCCGTTTGACCTCTCTCTGCTTTGCTTCTTTTCGCTCTAGATAGTCCTTAGCTTCTGGAAGTGGGATAATAACATCGGGAGTGATGAACAAGTCACCGTCATCGTCTACGTAGGGGCGCAATCGGATACATTTGATTTCAATCGCGTAGTCGCGAAGCCATAACACGGCAGATACAACGTCAGAGTGAAACTCCCTGGCGACCAGAAAGATTTGCTGGCTTTGATTCAAGCTATCCAACTCTTCGTCGATGAATTCTTCTATGTTCAATTCGGCCTCATCGGTATCTGACTGAAGGTATTGAGCATAATAAGTGAAAATCTCATCCGGTGAGAAGTTAGAGCAATAAGAGGCATACTTGATGGCCTGCCATTCGACGTCGCGTCCTGATTCGGCACGCTTCAGTTCAATGATGACCAAGTTCGCTTCCTTGTCTATCGCCAACAAATCTAGACGGATTCCTGAAGGCAGAGAAAGCTCCTTAGCAATCACCAGCAGCTCTTGCCCCAGAATGGAAGGGGTCTTCTCTATCCATTCCTGGATATCGAATCTCTCCATAACCCCTAAGTCGCTGAAACTCTTGGGAGTGAGCGGGATAAGTTGCTTGTCTTCGGCATCCAGTTTGTACATTGGTGTTACCATTGATATTTCTCCCTTCAACTCAGAGATGATAGATACTGTAGGATTCAGTTTCCGTTAAAGCCACATAATCCTTCTTTCAGCAAGTCGCTGGCAGAGTTGCGACTTGGAAGGCCGCTCCCTATCTGAACTGAGGTCTCACTTTTGCAGGAGAGCAGCTAGCTTTTCCTTGCTGAGGTGCCGAAGCTCTGATGCCGCTCGGTGACATTCCCCAGCATGTTCCACCGCAAGTTCAGCCTCTTGCTTTTCAAACAAATCTTGGGCTGGTGCCAGATATTGCGCAAAACCGTACTTAGCTGGCAAGTAGAAGTGACCCCATAAGTTAGCCAAGAGCAAGAGCCGTGGTAAACGGGAGCAGTGATATAGATTCTGCTCTTCAAGTTTGTCCAAGATCTGCCTATGTTCGATTTGTTTAGCGATGTCTGTAAACTCTTCCCAGTCCCACTTGTGCTTGAGCTTGTATTCAATCGCAAGTAGAGAAAGTATTGACTTGACAGAAAGCTCGACGCACTCTTGAGCTGCCTCTATAGCCTCTGAGCAGCGATAAAGACACTTCAAATGGTCCTTGGCCACTTGCAGTTGGTTGCCAGCCTTGTCAATCCAACCCTCGATTGTTTTGCGTCTACTCATGTTCATCTGCTCTTCTCCTCACGTCCCGAAAAAACAGTACCATGCTCTAAAGAGGAGCGCACTAACGACTCCGAGGTCAGCCGCACGCGGGTGAAATAACGCGACCAACAATCAGAGACTCGCCACATAACCAAGACCGGCAGCAATAGGTCTCTCGATTAGCAGGCCGGCTTCAGCGAGTTGTTAGGCGGCTAGACAATGCCTATCCCCCCGGTACTCAAGCAGTCGGCTTTTTGGGCTGACCAAAGCTGATTCCTCCGCCGCCAGAGTCAAACTTAAACATCTCACCGATTTCTTCACGCCGCTTTATGACCATTCCCAACAGGGCTGACAAAGCCTCTGCAAATGCACTGGCTGCCCCATGTGCCATCTCAAGCAGTTCTTCTACAGTATACTTGGGCTCGCTACCTCCTCCAAAGGATATGCTCGCCCCACCCTCTTGCGTTTTCCGCACTCTGCTCTTCCTGTCATACTGAATCCCCAGCTTGTCTATTATCGGGGGTTTTTCGTGGACCCAAGTATTACGATAACTCATCGCATCGCGCCAATGCCGGCTCTTATGAAGAGTCAAAACGCTCTTGGTGATTCCATGATCGGCATACTCATCTCCCAGATAAATTCCTACCTTTGCAGCATTGCTGGAGACGCTTTTCTCCTCCAGTTTTCTAACAGTCTCTGGGTTTTTGAGATACTCGTTGAGGTCTTCTCCAACCCCCAGAAAGTGCACAATGAAAGCTGCGATGTCTTCTCCTGCAGCATAGAGAAGCAATGGAACATAGTTGGCATAGAACCTGCATGTGAAGGCTGCCTCAAATTCAAGAGGAGCTTTTGGAGATGCTTCAAGATACCAAACCTGACACGCATAGGCTTCATTCAAAGCCAACCCGACTTCGGAGAAACGGTGGGCGGCATCCTCCAGACAGACCAGCGCAATTCCCAATTTGTCACCCTTGGTCAAGTCATGCAGGTCCACGTCTGGTCCCTGAAACGTCGCTACCAGTAACCTTCTATCGATTCCTGGCAATCTGCTATTAATCTCTTCAAGCTTTTCTTCGGATAGACTGCCTCTCAATTCAGTATCCTTATAGCTGTGCGAGCTGCCCGCCGCCTAACTTCAGTTGTGCCAAATGGCGTGTACCCGCTGTTTAGGTGTACACGACATTTGGCACTACTACAGATTGTGTCCATTTGGCTGGTATGTCGGTTAGACTACCTGCCAAATGGCACAATCATATGATTATACGGAGTTTTCCTCATAACCCCCCAAATCAAGCGTTTATACGGACATGTGTCCTACTCTTGGCGTCCTCAGGGATTGCCCATGCCGTGATGCGCCGATCAGGTGCATGACGGCATGGAAGTCACCGTACTTGCTAACTGGCGGCCTCCTCGACGATTTGGGTCTCGTCCTCCGTTAGGTCGTACAGTTCGTACACTAGCGCGTCAATCTGGCGGTCGGTGGCTTCGATCTGCCGCTGGTACAGCTTTTTGTCGGCGAGGATGGTGGCGGCGGCGAGTTTGCGGCATAGCGCAAGCATCCGATCAACAAGTCGGATTAGCTTGGTACGTTTTGCCGCATCGATTGTGTTTGGGTATGGAAACCCCCTCAAATTCCTGATGACAACCTTAGGAAATAGCTTTCGCGCGCTCTTGACAGCCCTCTGTTTATAGAAGAGAGACATAAGCCGACAATTCAACACCCCCAACAGACATTTCAGTTCTTCGAGATCACCTTCAGGATGGAGCACGTTCAGAACGCTTTTATTGTTCAGATATGGCTCCGAAACGAGCGTTGCATTAAGGCAATATGGAAAGTCCGATGTTATCTCGCGCAGAAGAACACGCGGTCGAGTGAAGATGTCGAGTTTTCGCGGTTGAGACAGCCAGGTCCCGTACTGTAACCATTGACCAGACCAATTAAGCACGTAACGACCGACATCTTTGCCTTGAAGATATCGGAAGCTGTTTTCGTCCTCCCATTCATTGCGATCAAATATATGGTTCTTTACATCCTCCGCAGTTTGCGGAGGCTTGCCTCTGCCCCGCTCATACGCCTGAAGCCCTGAGCGCACATCGAAAACATCACCAACACCGCTCGACATACTAACAATCTTATCCACTATACCTACGGAGTCAACAGAATGAGAAAAGACAATGCGTTGTCCTGGACCAGACCACCGCTCTCGCTCGATTTCCAATGGTTCTGGTTTCAAAAAACTCTCCTTGGATTCTGCTCGTAGGGTCAATACAGGGCCTGTCTGGCTGCTCCCCGCAATCACAAATACACATGGTTCCATCGATACATGTTCAAAGACTATGTAATTCAGGTCAGCTACGAGCTCTAATCGTGGAACAAATAGCCCACGAAGTAAACGAGCGCTTTCGATAGTTAGCCAGGAATTGGGGACAATGAATCCTCCCTTTCCCTTGTCGTCAAGCAATCGAAGCATCAACTCCATAAAGAGCATAAACGTATTGTGCTTCTCCCAAGATGCCTCATACTTAACAGAGAAGTATTGTCGCTCAGTCTCTGAAAGCTGCTCACGAGTAAAAATGTATGGAGGATTCCCAATTACGGCATCGAAGCCACCTGCCTTCATGATCTCTGGAAATTCAGCTTCCCAATCGAAGGCATTTATGCGTCGTATCTCCTCCTCACCGAAAAGCGCCAACTGCTGCCCCTCAAAGTAGTCCGGCCCGATGAGCGAGTTGCCGCACTTGATGTTGTTGCCCAGGTCGGGCAGGGCACGCTCACGCCACAGAGATAGTTGCTGGCCCAACGTCTCTTCGGTTTCCCCTTCCAGCACTTGCAGCAGCAGACTCAGCTTGGTCACCTCCACCGCCTGCCGGTCAATGTCCACGCCGTAGATGTTTTTGAGCAGGATGCGCTTCTTCTCGGCGCCGGTCAGCCGCCACTCGCCCCTTTGCCCCTGGTAGACGGCGGGCTGCTTGCGCCGGGCGTATTTGGCCGGGTCGTGATCTTCGTACCAGCGCAGGTGATAGTCCAGCAGATATTGATACGCGCCCAGCAGGAACGAACCAGAGCCGCAGGCCGGATCGAGAATCCGCAGCTTGCCGATCTGTCGGGGCGTCCTGCCCTCGATGAGTTGGCCCACGGTCTGCCGGACGATGTAGTCCACAATGTAGCTGGGGGTGTAATACACGCCGCCCGCCTTCTTGACCTCTGGCTTCTCCTCGACCTTGGCCCGATGGGCGGGAGTCAGGCGAATGACCTTGCCCAGGAACTGCTCGTACACCTGGCCCAGGATCTCGACAGGCAGCACTGAGAACTCGTAGGGGCAGCGGGGGTAGTAAAGGCCAACCAGGATGGGCTTGAGCACCCTGTCATCAATGACCAACGTTCTGGTCAGAGTGTCGGTCCGAAAGTCAAACAATCCCGCGTTGTACTTCTCGTCGGCCCGCCCGTAATAGTGGCCCAGTCGCGCGTAGATGTGGGGGCCGTTGGTGAGCGCCAAGAGCTGCGCGTAATCCTCAATGCCCCGATCCTCGCACATGCGCAAAAAGATGATGCGGTCAATGGTGCGCTGCACGGCAAAGTTCAGCTCGTGAACCGATAGGTCTTTGTTGCGCAGGGCAATGTTGCGTGCCAGCGCGTCGCGCCAGCCTTCGATCTCTTTGAGAAGCTCGGCGTCCACCTCGCTGGTGCCACGCTTGCCCTTGATGGCTTGCGCATAATGGTCAAGCGAGCCTTGCTGCACCGACTCTTTGGCAAACAGGCTGTAGATTTCGTCAAAGCGGTCGAGGTACTGGTCAAAGGTGAAGTACATCAGCCGGCCCACCCTGGCTTTGTCGGTGGCTTTGGGACAGCGGCGGCAGTCATAGACGGCAAACTCTTCAAATTCGGTGAGGATGCCCAAAGGCAGCTTGACGCTCCAGGAATAGCGGCGCAGTTGAAAGGCCGGGCCAACGTCGCCCTTGAGCGATACCGACGGCTTTTTGGCCTCCAGGAAGAACTTGCGTGCCCCGCCGATGCGGAAGGAGTAGTCGGGCGCGCGAATCTTCCCCGCAACGGTGATAGCATCCTCGTGAATCACGTCCTTCGAGTGCTCCCTTTGGCCCTGCACGTTGCGCACGTCCCAACCCAGGGCCTCGAAAAAGGGATCAATGAAATCAATGCGCAGGTGAGCCTCTTTATAGCCAGCACGTTTGTAAAGAGCCAGGTCGCGGCCAAAAAGCTCGACCAGTTCCACAACCTTTGAAGGTACAGCCATGTTTTCCCCTCTTGCAATGCATGTGACACTACTACTGGGTTTCCTGCCTATGACGAGGTTGTCTCGTCTCTTGTAACCGCCATCACTTTCATCGCGCCGCAGCCGCGTCGCCTCCATTGAGTTGCTAGCGGCCCAGGATCCCTGCGGTATCCTTCTTTCAGCAAGTCGCTGACAGATCTGCGGCTTGGGGGGCGGCACAGTCTGACTTTAGATCAAATCTGACCATCAATCATATGCTTTTTTATAACAGTATGCATCCTCTGGAGCGTTTTCCAATCGTTCTTCACACAATCCTGCCATCTCAAACAGCCGACCAATATCTACCAAACCGCCATTTTTGTCCCTTATGCTCTCAACAGCAATGACCCATCCTCCAGGCCTGACAACTCTTGCCATCTCATAGATTGAGCTTTGTAGTTCCTCCCAGCTATGCTGCATGTTGTAGAGAACTTCCCGGCAGTATGAAAGATCGAAATCACTGTCATCTAACGCATCTATTCCACCGGTCATGTCACCCACGATAAACTCCAGATTGTAATCATTGAAATAAGGGTTTCTCTCTCGGGTGATTCTCAGCCATTCTCGCGCATTTCGGATGTATTCTGGATTCTTGTCGATCACTGTGACCCTTGTTGCATTCAGAGTCCACAGTAGAGCATAGGGTTCAGAGCAAGTCTGTGCCTCGAGTGTCGCCAAGCACCCGAAATCGGCAATGGTGTCCACTGAAGTCTGTAAGGGTCCTAGATATTCATACTTATACCTTAAGCATGCTCTGCCTACCACAGCCCAGCGTGCGCTTTCTGGGAGTTTCTTCTCTGTCCACCGTCTCTGCCTAGTGTTGACTGCTCGGGGGAAATTCTGCAATTCGGCCTTGATGAGACTGGTGCGCTGGCTGAAATCGAGATTTTCCTCTGTCCGAGTATTCAGTTCGTGGATACAAGTAAAGATAAAAACATCGTCCTCGTCATGTGTTCTATCTCTCCACACAGCGCAGACGTCAAGCCAGTCAGAGAATAGCTGCGCCCATAGACATATATCGTTAAGAGAAACCCCCAAAAGCTCCGCTATTTGGGGTTTTGTCTTTAACCTACCTTGGTTGTTAGACATACCTCTGTCCCCTTCGAGTTCCGGCTAATCACAATCATATCAATCAGAAACTCAACAACTGTCCGCCACCTGGGTGAAGCGCCGCCTAACTATGGTTGTGCCATATGGCAGGTGCCTGTAGAATAAGGGGGTGAGATCCACACTTGCGCGTCTACTCTCAAGCTTAGGAGCGCTGTAGCTCCCTGTGCCGCTTATCGTTGTCCTTTGCTCCCTCACTTTTTAGTTTGACTAAGCCGTACACTGAGCCTTGCTTGTAACTTGGTGTTCAGTTTTTGCACGAATTCGTCCTTGTTGGGTAGGCCAGGGTTGTTTCGCATTGCCTGGTACACTTCGTCTACGGTGGTCGAAATGAAGCGGCTTGGGATTAGGGCCAGCGATATCCTTCTTTCAGCAAGTCGCTGACAGGTCTGCGACCTGGGAGGCCACCCCTTGCCTTGCAATGTGACGCCCTGGTGTTACTTCGGCGAAGGAATCTGGCTTTTTCCTTTCTGTCAATCCTCGCCCGATATCTGAACGAGTGTATCTCCCTGCAGCTTGTATTTCTGCGTGGCTTCTACGGTGGGACAGCACATTGGATCTTCTGGGCCGTGCGTCACCATATCCACTGTGATTTCACCCGACTCGATCACAACGGAGTTGACCTGCGCTCTGTCGCCCAGCTTGGCGCTTGCAACATGCTTGGGCGTGCCCTTGTCATTGATGACTGTCTCGAGACTGATGAACGTGCCGCTTCCACCTCCAGATGCTGCCAGAACCACTGCTGCATCGTCTACACCGTCGCCGTTCAGGTCGCCGAAGGCGTGCATATCGGGGTACACCACGATGATCAATTTTGAGGCCGCGCCCGGCACAATCTCCTCCTGATACTCACCGTCCGTCAGTTTGGCCACGCCTTCGGCAGGCCATTCAGAATGGTACTTGGCGTTCTTGAGCATTTCCACTGTCAAGGGCGGCGGAGGTTCTGGCGTCTTTTGGCCGCAGGCCACCAGTGAAGTTAGCGAAAGAAGTACCAACGTAAACATGCAAAGCCTGAAGCGAAAACCTTTGAAACCACTCATTTGACTTCCTCCTTGTTATGAAATAGATTTGTGAGGATTTTGATTTCGTTGCTTACACTATTCATCGAATTTTCTCTTTACGTGTTTCAACTCCTTTCGACCGTGACATGGCGGCCTACCAGTGATTATACAGAATCCTTCCCCAAAAAGCCCCCAACCCAAGCACTTATGCGGACATGCGTCCTACTCTTGGCGTCCTTGGGATTGCCCAGGCTGGTTACAGTCCCAAGGCCTGATTGGAGCGCTGGAGCTCCCCGCGCCGCTTATCGCAATCCTCTGTGAACAGTCGTCTCCTGTAACCGCCGTTAGTTTCATCGCGGTAGTAGCTGCATTGCCTCCGCCTCCCGAGCGAGACACTGTTCAGAAGGATTGTACCTTTGGAGATTCTAGCATGTTGCCCTCAAGTGGCGTGTTTAGGGCGCGGGGCACGGATGTTGTCTCAGTTGCCTCAAGTATAACGCAAGATGGTCAGTTAGGCAAGAGAGAGCCATCCAGACTTCGGAGGTTTTCAGACGCGATTTCGCCAGCAAACCAACCAGACAATCAAAGTGACTTTGCCAGCAGAGACACTGCCGGAAACCTCCGAAGTCTTAAGCTGACACAAATGCATTTGAAACCCGTATGAACATCGCGGCTGCTTGTTTTGACAAAAATCCCGTTCGGTGGTATAATTACCCCCGTCAGTTAGGTCGATCGGTTTGGCATCTCTTACCGCTCCGATTCACTCAATCGGAGCGGTTTCTTGTGACAACCTAAACTAACACAAACCCGTAGGTCAAATACCTGCGCGAATCAAGTAGTATCAAAGGAGTTTCATGCGTTTTACAGAGTTAGATTTCAGCAAACCTTTACAAAAAACAATCAGAGCCCTGGGATATGAGGAACTGACCCCTATCCAGATCCAGGCCATTCCACCTGGATTGCGGAAACGCGATATTGTCGGCTGCGCCCAGACAGGCACCGGTAAGACGTTGGCCTTTCTTCTGCCAGCGTTGGACCGCTTGCTGCGAGATCCAGCCAAGACCAGGAACCCCCGAGTCGTGGTCCTGGAGCCGACCCGTGAGTTGGCCATCCAGGTGGCCGGGGAAACCCAGAAACTGACCGCCCGCACCTCACTGCGCAGCGTTTGCGTATATGGCGGAGCCGGAATGAAAAAGCAAACCGACAAACTACGCCGGGGCGTTGATATAGTTGTCGCCACACCAGGCCGCCTGATGGATCACATGCGCCGCAAGAACGTGAGCTTCAGCGACTTGCAGATTCTGGTGTTAGACGAGGCCGACCGGATGCTGGATATGGGCTTTCTGCCCGACATCAAACAGATCATCAGCCGCATGCCCCGTCAGCGCCAAACTATGCTCTTCTCGGCCACGATACCCCCGACGATTTCGGCTCTCGCTCGCCAGTTTCTGCGCGATCCGGTGAGCATCGAGATAGATCTGGCCCGTCCTCCCGAGGCGATCCAACAGGCTCTCTACCCAGTACCCAAACACCTCAAGATTCAACTTCTCGTGACCATGCTTGAGCAGATGGAAGTCAGCAGCATGCTGGTCTTCACCAGGACCAAGCAAGAGGCCGACATTGTAACCCGGCAACTGCGCGAGGCCAGGATCGCCGTGGCTTGCATTCACGGGGATTTCAAGCAGCGGGATCGGATATCTGCGCTGGAAGGGTTCCGGTCGGGCAAGCACCGAGTTCTGGTCGCTACCAACATCGCTGCGCGAGGATTGGACGTAGAAGGGATCTCACACGTGATCAACTACGATGTGCCAGAGCACCCCGAGGATTACGTGCATCGTATCGGGCGCACCGCCCGATATGATGCTGATGGCGATGCCATCACGCTCGTCACCCCTGACGACGAGGGGCTGATCTATCGGATCGAGTACCTGCTGGGCCGCAAGATCGAGCGCAAGACCCTGGTGGGGTTCGACTACGACGTGCCAACGCCCTCTTGGGCCAAACCCTCAGCCCAGGCGCTGCTGCGGCGGGCCGCTCAATCGCAAAGCCTGGCCGACCGCTGGCGATCCATGCGTTAGAGGCGTCGAGAGCCCTCTTTGCAGCGGCCAGCCCGACCAGCCAGGCGAGGGCGGTTCGGCCCGAATTCACACCCCCCGCGCGTTCAGATCAGCGGTGCGCGAAAGCGCGCTGCGATCTTTCTCCCATCAAAGAAGTCCCCCAAACCATCCTGGCCTATCTAATCCTGCCTTTTTGCTTTTCCCTCTTCCTCGAGGCGCTGCCCAACAAATGATTATGCAGAATCTTTCTGCATAATGCCCCAAATCTTCGACTGCCCAGAATTAAAACTCAGCCACAAACTCCCCGTCCTTGTACAGCAGTTCATCGTCTACCCAAATCTCGCCTCCCGCGCGCATATCGCAAATCATATCCCAGTGGATCGTTGATACATTCTTTCCACCTGTTTGGGGATAGCTTAGGCCCAGCGCTATGTGAAAGCTGCCGTTGATTTTCTCGTCGAAGAGAATCTGCCGCGTGAAACGGGTGATGCCTTTGCTGGTGCCGATGGCGAACTCTCCCACGTACCGCGCGCCCTCGTCGGTGTCGAGTGTCTGAAGCAGGAAATCCTCGTTCTTCTCGGCGCTGGCTTTCACCACCTTGCCGCCCTCAAACCACAGCCGGACGCCGGCCACCTCCCGCCCCTGGTAGATGGTCGGGTATGAGAAGTAGACGTGCCCCTCGACGCTATCCTCCACCGGCCCGGTGAAAACCTCGCCACTGGGCATGTTGTTCTTGCCGTCGCTGTTGATGAACGCGCGCCCGGCGATGCTCAGGCGCAATTCTGTCTCTGGGCCGATGACGCGCACCCGCTCCTTGCCTTCAAGCCAGTCTACGATCTTCTGCTGCCAGGCCGAGAAGCGGCGCCAGTAGCCCACCGGATCATCCACATCCGGCATGCACGCACCGTAGACGAAGGCCTCGTACTCGCTCAGGCTCATCTCGGCGTCTTGAGCATGGGCGTTGGTCGGGAACAGCGTGCCGACCCAGCGCAACTCACCGGCAGCGGCGCGCTGTATGTAGATTTGCATAATCTCTGCTTGCGACTGGTTTCTTAATACCATCTTGGCCGGGTCTACGTTGCTCAGTGCCTTCGTGTTCGCCGCACCTCGGATGCCGATATTGACGTCGTAGGTTTCCACGGCCAATTTGAGTGGTTCGGGTACGTGCTGTAACTGCTCGTCTGAAGCGTAGCGGAAGAACAGCTCCTCTGCCCCAGGCAGGTTGACCAACATCAGCGGATGCCCTCCCGCCTGCAGCACCTTGGCGTAAACTGCCTTGAGCAAGGGGCTACTAGGGGTATCTCCTTGTACCGCTACCTTGTCACCCGGCTGCACCGCAACCGAGTAGTTGACCAATACATCGGCCAGTTTATCAACTCGTGGGTCTGTCATTAAGTTTGTTCCTCCTCCTTGTTTTAAGGTGCAACTCACTTTGCCTGAAAAGTGCGTTGCACCTGGCCTGTTGGTAGATTGGTTGAAGCTTGTTCTGTATTCTGCGATGGCCTCCTCAGGGATTGCCCAGGCTGGTGACAGTCCCAATGCCTGAGATGTTCTTCTTGACCTTGGGGGTGCCGTAATACTCCACGCTGCCAAGACCGCGGATGGCTACATCCAGGTCTTCGACTGCCCAAACCGTGGCCTGCCCAGCGCCTCTGAGGTCTACGCTGGCGCGTCTGCTCTCCAGCTTTGGAGCGCTGTAGCTCCCCGCGCCGCTCAGCGCAATCCTCTGCTCTCCCACTTTGCCGCTCACCATGATCGCGCAAGCGCCAGGCAGGTCTACTTCCAACACCTCTGCAGAAAGCGCCTCGATGTTGACCTGGCCGGCTCCGCTCAATTTCAGCGCCAGGCGATCAGTTTCAATGTCGGAGGCCTTGACGCGGGCTACACCGTAAATCTCCAGGCCGGTGAGCTTTTTCACGGTCAAATTGTATTTGATCCGCAGTCTGGTGAGGCCGGTGGCGAGGCCGTCGCCTAGCTTGTCCAACCAGCTCCCACCGATCTTGATGATGAGCTTGCCATCCCTTACCTCAGTCTTGATCTTGGGCAGGATATCTGGATGGGCTTCAATGGTGAGAGATTCTTGCTCGCCTTGCGTGATAACCAACTCGCCGTAGTCTCTCAGGGCAACTCGGTCAAAGTTGCTAATCTCTCTGGACTCGGCGACGAGATTGCCAGTGCTCATTTCTATCTACTCCTTCGACTGGATTCAATCAGAATAGAGAGATTGATAATCAGGGTCCCCCCGAATTGAGGCGAAATCGGGATCTTCTTTCGACCATTCCGTAAGATCCGGGTTAAGCCCGAGCGCCTCACGCAACTCGTGTATCGCCCTCTCGTGCTGGCCCGATAGGGCGTAATGACAAGCAAGGTTGTAGCGCGTAATCCCTC
>Ga0209979_1003607_pt1 | contig 13527 bp, 9 predicted proteins | sample AnhtaG_FD_183114 | JGI IMG/M metagenome (GOLD analysis project Ga0209979, IMG submission 183114) | Deep subsurface microbial communities from Anholt, Denmark to uncover new lineages of life (NeLLi) - Anholt_01485 metaG (SPAdes) (version 2) | ecosystem: Environmental > Aquatic > Marine > Oceanic >...
CCGGTATGTCTTGGGCAAGAAGGTATATGGCAAATCCTTCACCCTCTGGTGGTTCACCTGGTGGTGACGTGCAGCTACATAAAGCAAGGAGGATAGCAAGGATAAGGGTTAGGAGTTTCATTCCCTTCATGATTTCATCAACCCGCCTGTGCTCGTTGTCATGCTTGATTTGGTTGGCCTAGCCTGCCTGATATTATCACTTTCTCCTGCCGTAACACAAACCGCTAGATTGTGAAATATGGTTGAACCTCCCAGACCTGAGCAGATAGGACGCTAGTAGCATCTCAATTATGAGCTACACAATCCAAATTGGTTTGTCTGAAAAATTCGCAAGGAGAAGGTCCGCAAGCTTTTCTCCGACATAATCGAAGTAATCTGAGTGTACTTTTCCGTCAGTGCCAACAAAATCCCTGTGCGACTCTAGGAATCTCCCTCTTGCTATCGAAACGTGCAGAAGAGGTATGACATTAACTTTGTGATTATCATAGTTCTTTATACGGCTTCTGAACTGTTCGCCCAAGAGCTTTGTGGTCTTGAAGAATTTTTGGGGAGGCTCGCCGGATGCCAACAAAGTCGTCATAAATGCATATATTCCGAAAGTTAGGACGATTTTAGGCTTGTGCTTGTCGATCAACTCCTGAAGCATCTTTCGCGACAGTTGCGTTTGCTCTTGGTAATTTGATATCGTCAGCGGTCGATCCGCTGCGTTGCGAATGTATAGCCGAGACGTGTCTAACCTCAGTCTGCCCTGCCGGTATAGTCTGTCCTGCATTGAGTCTGCGATCGATGTCCATATATTATGCCGTGCTGGGTGCTTCGGATCAAGGGGGGAGTCCAGCTTGTCAGCCCATTTTTCAGGAGGCGAATCGCCAATAAGCCAGATCGGGAATCCTGGATCGCCAGCAGAGTTTTTCATAGATTCACCTCTATCAGACGAATAACCCGAACGCTGTTACCTTGGGACGGCTGCTGGATTATAACACAACTTTTCAAGTAACTGAGAGTGGTTAAAGCAGAACCCCCTTATTATACTAAATGAGTAATTGTTAACTAGACAGCTAAATGTGAGGTGCTATCGCTCGAATTTTTGTCTTACTTAAGCTTACTCTTCAAGTAGTCGATTGATACGCACCCACTGACGCCAAGTGAGTTAGATGAAAGAGCAGCTCCTATCAGAGTCGCAAACTTCTTGAAATCAACGCCCATAAGGGTAGCACTCCCAGGAAATGTTTGAACAATCTCAATGAGCTTCTCTGCGGGATCGGCAAAGGGATTCAAGCCAAAAGAAGCGATACCAATTACCTTATCTCCTTCAGGCTCTTCACCAATAAGTACGATTGGGCCTCCAGAGTTACCACTGTTCATTGTGATGTCAAGCCAGGCAACTTCTCTATTGCTGCCTTGGTTAAGATAGCCCGACGTGGTCCATTTTGTGGAGAGCATTCCAATAGATACAACGGGCTGATTGATGCCTAATGGAAAGCCACACAAATAAACGTCGGCTCCCTCGTATGCATCGGTAAATGTTCCCAGAGGCAGAGGAATAAGGTCCTTGCACTCAACCTCTAATATGCAGTAATCCTTGGAAAGCGCTTCAAGAAAGCCCTGGCTCTGACATGATACATGTACGGTTCCAGGCAATCTGCTTCCGTCATTGAACTCAACCTCGATGGATGGAGAGTAAGTTATTTGGGTTTGACCGTTTGGAGCCGCTTGAACATGTTGCACAACATGAAAGCATGTGCCGATTAGTCCAGCACGAGAGGCGACAAATCCAGTTCCAGACGGTTGCCCATCAGTCAGTATACGGACTGTCGCTCCCTTAATTCGTTTGACTCTCTCTTTCATGTGAGGCATCTCCCGACCTGGGTTTATGGTGTCAGTGTTCAACCTTGGATGAGCCTTTCTTCCCAGCCAGCGATATTGTTTCAGTCAAATGATCAGCTACGCTTGTCTTGAGTTCGCTTATCTAGCCACCAACTATATACGCATTCTTTCCGGCCATCATCGAAAACTACCCAGTACTGACTGCCTGATTCACATCCAACTATCGTGCCCTTACGCTCGCGGAAGGTATCCTTCTTCTCATTGCCAATCACTTTGTCACCGACGTTGAATTTCCTCCGTGCCATTTTAAACCTCGTTTGCCTGCTTACAGGGGATGCGACCTTTCACCGGTGCCTTCTCCATTATGAAACATCCGTGGGCGTTAAGGCAATTAGCAAACCCAGTCGGGTAAACAATTGTCAGTTTTGTGCAACGATAATTCGACCATCACACAGGGCGCTAGATTGTGCAGCGGGCAACAATCTACTTGATTATTACTTGTGACTCACCTGGCCGACCGTAACTACCAAAGCCGGGAGCATGATAATAATTGCAGCATAGTGGAGCCGATGGTAGAATTAGCCTAATTAGGAATTCCTTCTTGAGTGAACACGCGATTATCGAAGTTGCCATAGTTGGGCAATTTTATGATTAGTTACTGAATATGGAACCGAGGCCTAATTAGTGCTAACTGGAGAAGAGAACCAAAAATTGCAGCTTGGCCACCTAAGAGGGCAGGCCATTTCATATTTCGCTTTTGCGCTGCTGTTCATGCGGTCTTATTCTCTGAATGTCGGGTCCAAGGCTCCATTTTTCAGCCTTGATACTTCAGACCGTTGGCCTATCCCCCTGCCCAACTTCCATTTCCCCGACTGGGTACCAATATCACTTGCCTGCATATGCCTATTCATTTCGTTGTTTTTTGTGTCCAATCTCATCCCGACAAGATGGAGAACTAAAGTAGTACGTTTCTCATTATCCTGGTATTTGACCTTCCCTTTCAACATAATGCTCTTGGCTATCTTCGTGGTATCTTGGTTGGCAGGCATCAGTCCGCTCACGGGGCTCCCCAGACCCTGGTTTGATATATTCTATTGGGCGGGTTACGCATTATTTCTACTCTTCTCAGCTCATTTCATTCAGGCAATGACGCAGCATCGAAAGCAACTCAAACATGGCGACGTCGGGCCTTCAGTTATGGGCTCAATCGGGCGTTGGCTGCGTTGCAATCCACAGCATAACTACGAACGTCAGTTCTCACCTCGCTATTGGAACTCAAAAGCCCGTTGGCAGCGGATTAAGTTCATCATTGGAAAGAACGTCTTCGGTATGAGGAGTTGGAATAGCTCGCAGAGGCAATCCTTCTTCATTCTTATTGAGATCATCAAAACCGTCTTTTGGAAAGTCATTTTGGCAGTGGTATTGGTTTGTATTCTGGCGGTTGTTGACCATTTTCTATCGCCACATATCGCGGCCATTCGTTTCCTACCTCAGTTAGATTCTGAAACTACTAGGGATTTCCTTGGCATCGTAGCACAAGTGGCCGGTATCTTCTTAGGTCTCTATTTCACTGCCATAAGTGTCGTGGCTAGCACAGTATACGCGAAAGTACCGGGGGAAATACGTGAACTACTGACCAAAGAAAAGGTGGGGAACCTTTATATTGGCATCGTCGCCTTGACAGTTGCAGTAGCTACGTTACTCCTAGTTAAGGGCGCTATAGGATTCTCAATAGGTATTTTGGATGTGCTTCTTGTTGCCCTGCTTATAGTCATGGCGATATTTAGCTTTGTCCTGCTTGGAATGCGGATATTTAACTTCTTTGATTTCACAGAGCTAGCCAAGCAATTAGATTCTGAACTAGTGCACTGGTTCAGTGCCGCAACCACAAAGGGATTTGAGTTTGATGAACCTTCATTTCAAGCACACTACCAGAGACAAGCTGAAAGGGCCTTAAGAACGTACAGCGGTGTTGTGATGCTGGCACTAGAAGACAAGCATTTTAGTGGTAAAGCGCTCACAGAGTTGATTTCGCGGCCACTTTTATTGCTCCAATTATATGTGAAGAACAAGGCTCTTATACCAAGCGAAAGTCAGTGGTTTAGAAGGACTTATCAACATCGCAGTTGGCTTACTGCAAATTACGATGAGGTACGATTGGCACTCCGCTCAGGCACCCCTCTTCAGCCAGAGTTGGTCCCGGATTTCATGTGGTTCGAGGGACAAGTAGGGAAAATGATTGTAGACATCGTTGGGGCGCTAATTGAACGACACGATATGGGAAACACCTCGGCAATCCTTGATAACGTACAACGTGCCCAATCAGTCCTGGGGGAAAACCTAGCTATAGATGAAGCTTTGCATTTGTTTCGAGAACTCGGCCCGCACATGAAGAAAGTTACTTCTACTGAAGATTCGGTTGCTGGTGCTGCGACAAAATATGACGAAGATACTCAGCTTGCTAGGCTTAGTCTTATAGATGTTTACTGTCTTGGGTTGATTTCCATTCTGTTAGGTTTATCTAAAACACTAAGAGAAGTTGGGCCAGAGTCTTTTGGCAGTCAAATGGATGACATAGATTGGCACAAATCAAAATCTGTGTATATCTCTTCAGTTCCCCGGGAAGTCATCAAACAACTCGAGTATTTGCAGAAGCGATTGGTCTTTGAGTATGAAGTTGAAGGTAAACTCATTAGTCCACCATGGTATTACAAGCAGATTGCAGCGCAAGGCATGGTGCGCTTTATCGAAAGAACCAGTGAGGGACTTATCAAACAATACGAGGAAACCTTTGCTGGTGAAACTGACCGTTTGGTTTCGGCGCAGAGATATTTGAACGCAACTCAAGTGATTCAAAGAGGGCTCGAAGCGTGTGATAAGTTCATCTATAATTTGGGGACAATCAAGGCAGCTTTTGAACAATTCTCCTCGTTTCGCCGTGTTCAAGATACGACGTGGCCCAGTCCTGCTTACGAAGAAATTGCCCGCCGAGTTCTTACTGTCAGGGAACAGCTCATCTCTAATTTTGCCAAATCATCTGTTCAGTTAGCTAAGATGCCTAGCAAACAGAACTGGCCGGACTACTTTGGCCAATGCTTTTCTGTATTAGCTGAAGAGTGCAATTCTTCAATGGCACAAGGCAACGAAAAGCTATTCGGCCAAGTTTTTCCGGCTTTTTTCTACGCCACGCTTGCTGCGCATGACCGACTGCGTACTGACCTAGCCGGCCGTTCGGACGAAGCGGCTTTGGTATTTATGACAGAACCCATAGAGGACCTTCTTCATATATCAGGCTATGGGCTTATATATTCCGAACTTGACGGCAAGAAATACTGGGATATTGTCAAAGGACTATGGGACCGCTACCTAGACAATCATCCGGCACCACAAGAGACGGTAGGATTCATCAATACCATTGTCGACTATCGGCAATCGATCTTCGCAATTCTCCCACGAGCACCCATGCGTACTGGCTGGCAGCAGAGGCTGGAAAAGCGGCTTAGGGAAGAAAAGATATTGAGTGATGATCCCGATTATCCGTTTATGGGAGAGTCGCGAACTAAACCAAAGCACCCCAGCAAAATAATCCAGGCAATTGCCCGTGGCATCATGGGAACTATTCTCCACAATGGTCAGGATGTATTTCTAGCAACGTATATCAGCAAGCGTCCGGAAGCTTCGGGTTCAACATTGCCTCGTTCAGCACAGGACTTCCTCAACTCTCTAACGCGTCTTGAAGGTAATAGTGAGCCTGAGGAGGATTCAGAATGAAACGCAAGCGACGTACTAATCTGGAACGTTCGCAGGATTCGGTTGCTTACGTTCCAGATGCCGTGCTCAAAAATAGAACAAATATTTCCAATAGGAGTGAGTATTTAGATAAATTCTACGCACGAATGTTCATTGAAGATGTGAAGCTGGGTATCATGCCGTTTGGCGGACGAACGTCTAAGAACCAATTTCTAGTATCATTGGAACCGTCAAATTCCGAAGCACAGCAGATTGTCGAGGCTGCGCTTTCACCCGGTGAATACCGTAATGGTCTTACGAGCGAAGTATGCGATTTTGTTGCCCAGTGCGCGGTTGAGCTTTTACTGTTTGATACGTCTACTTACGAAATAGTGTACTTATCTGAGGAAGAGGCCGGAAAACTAGTTGGATTTGAGTTCGTACGTATCAATCCTATAACTCTTTTCCGTAGGGGAAATGTCTTACGGCAGGTTCTACCAGATGAACTCGCTACCAAGCTAGGAAAGCCTGGGTATACAGAATTTAAGCCTGAACGTATTCTCGTTTTTAAACTACCTACCAATATCCAAGGCAAAATCGGCCCATTAATGAAGTCCCTAGCGGTTTTAAGTCCACCAACAATGCCCGATTTTTTCATGAACGAACTGGCTTCAGGATCAAGGGACACTCCTTACGACGCAAAAGCTCATATTCATATGCACAAGGTGGCCTTGGCAAACGCTACCAAGCTCTTTGGATGGAACGCAAGACTCATGGTTCTAGGGGAATCACTGGAGTACTACTTTGTTCACCGCAGTCTCCTGTTTGAACAGTTCAAAATTGAATTGCGAGAGACAATCCTTGAGACTTTGAATGAGGGTGTCAATCGTGCGGGCGGCCAGCTAGGGTTCCAAGCACAGATAAGAGTCACCGGACTTCCTTCCATGATCGACGTAAGTACCGCCTTCGACCATCTCCAAAAAGGGGATATTCCCTTCGTAGACATATTAGAGCCATTTCGAGGCTATTAAGATGCTACAGGTATGTCGGGCCCAATACTTTCTGGGTAGTGAGGTGTTTTGTACGTTTACAGGGATATCCATTGAGGAAAGAGCTTCGACTTGGCGGCATCCACGCTGGCATCGTCTATCCATCTAATGGCATCAAGATGGGAGCTTGCAGTTACCGTCCGCTCCAAAGCTATGAATCGCCGGATTGACTCTCTGACGTAGTCCTCGGCTGTCGTCACAAGCGCAGCGGCGAGTGCTTCCGAATACGGCCGTGCATGTACAATATTGCTTCTTAGATTCCATAAGTCTCCGACATTCTTCTCTACACGAGGTCGCCCTGCTGCGTCTGCCAATAGTCTAGGTATTCTGCTCCGTAAATATTTCCCCTTTTTGTCGTTGGGGAGTAGGAACAGGGATTCGAAAGCGGTTACGAAACTGACGAGCCGGTCTGCCGGTATCCAGTCCTGATATCCGTGGTTGAACCATCTAACTGCCACGGCTGTACTGGCGCTAAGAGGTTGCTCGTATAACCACAGCCAGAACGTCTGCAGCTCACTAGCTTCAGACACGCTTAATCTGTACTTTGGACCCACGACTGGTAGGGTGAAGGCATGCCTTTCCCCACCCCCGACGACGTGACCAGGCTGCCATCTGATTTCTCTTTTATAGGCAACATTGGTCCCTATCCCACCCGTCTTAAATAACCTCAGCCCCGTAAGCAGTTTCTCGACTGAGCTTTGATGATGAAGTTGAATAGTGCCCTTCTTCCACGAAACCTCGATGGTAGCTGCGAATTTGAAACTGCTCACTTCCATCGCGTTCTGCAGTGACCAGCCGCTCAACACCCTCGTTAAGAGTTCTTCCTTCTCGCTTTTACACAACTCGCGCACAACAATACCGGGCTCGATGTAGAGGCTCCTGCTTTCGCACTCAAAGTTCTCCAACGGGACTAGCGCCTGGTAGTACACGGTACCGCCGAGCAAGTAATCTTCGAACTCACTGAACAACTGCTCCACAGTTGACTTCGTAGGCGGCCATCTTCTGGTACGTCTGAAAACTGCGTAAATGAATTGATCGAAAATCTGTGTTTCAACATAGTTTGCCACGTCACCAAATCCAACTAACTTGAACTCCTTTTGAACATCCTTATCCGATGCAAGGCGTTCGATGGCCGCACGTACCGTTGGGAGATGGTGCCACTGGTCAGCAAGCCTTCCACAAAGGTCAGCGTAGCTTCTGCGATGGTAGTGATAGTGAACGAAACCACCTTCTTTCCTGCTTCGAGCCTCGGTCACGGGTTCCTTCGGCACTCTGCCTCTCAGCACATATGGCCTAAGGACAACAATTATATCGTCTAGTGCTCCAAACAACGTGTCAAAGAGATCCTGTTTCTTTCTCTTTTGTTGGGTCATACAGCCAGTTTACAAACAAACCTGCGTCGGTGCAAGACAGTACAGCTTACGACCGTATAGGATAGAGCGATAAAAGGGGAGCCCTTCTGGTTCTGCGAGCATTTCGCTGCGTTGACGCCAAGGCGTTGTCTTCTTCCCCCTTCTTCCATTGGCGAAGCTAATCGGCATACGATTCGTGAAAGCTCACTTCAAACAGCCTCCTTATCTCTTAGGTCTTTACGAGGCATGTCCTTGGCTCCCTAACTCGGAGGCTCTTTAGTTTATTCATTTCTCTGCCCCCCGGGGATACCGAGATAATAGCTAGTTCTTGAAATTTAACCTTATGTATCTTTGTGACCATGGGTGAGGTTAAACAAAACCGAGAAATGTGAAGTGAAGTCTCAATTCGTCTGGTGTTGCACCTAGTTTGTTTGGTCGCCAGTCTAGTGACGGGCATGCACTTTTCCCTTGAGGTCTAGACACAAGCGTGCTATTCTATAGACACTGAGTCGGACTTGTGGTTGAAATAGGGGGTGAAACGGATGGTGTACCGCCTGGACAAGGATGGCAATCGATTGATGAAATTGGAAGAGACCACCTATCTGGATGAGAAAGTGCTCGAAGTGGTTCACATCGAAGAATGGGTCAGGAAGAACCCCGGCTTGCTGTGCGTGAGAGATGAGCAGATAAAGATCATAAGCAAACAGCAAATCTATGAAACTGGCAAAAGGTCAGATCTCGTTGCCATTGACGATTTTGGGCAAATCGTGATTATTGAACTGAAAAGAGACATTGCCGAACCCATGAGCGAATTCCAAGCAATTCGGTACGCCTCGTCCTATCTGTATTCAACCTATGATGAAATCTGCCAAATCTATGCTCGTTACTTAGAACAAAACAGGGGAGAATTTGGGATAGACGAAGATACGGACTTTCTCGCTGAAGCACGCAAAGAGATAGAGAATTTCTGTACCGAAGTCAAGATGCCCGACGACTTCAACAAGAACCAGCGGATAATACTCGTTGCCAAAGAGTTTTCTGGCGATTTACTCTCGGCGGTCTCTTGGCTAATCGTGAAAGGAATCGACATCAGGTGCGTAGCGTTGACTCCGTATAAGCACAATGAGGAGCTTTTCATTGTTCCCCGGATCATACTGCCCACGCCCGAAATATCGGAAAACATTGTGCCAGTGAGGCAAGCGGAAGACAAAGTCAAAGAGGAAAGGCAAAGAGCGACGCATCGGATATGGGAGGGCAGCATAGAAGATCATTACAGCAGGCTTAGGCCACCGTTAGGAGAATACTTGAGGCGGCTCGTTTCTGAACTGCGGACTCAACCCAACGGCTTGTCGGGGTCGGGCTTTCACCTAGTCAATGAGGATAGGAAGATAATGGTTAGCACCTGGGTGAAAAGCAAGATAGAATTCAGGTTCCCGAAGGCTAGGAGGGGTGACTTGGAGACACTTTTGCAGAACTTGGGCATTACCTCCTTGGAGGTGAAGGAGAAATCGGATATTGAATCCTATGGGCTTGCGAACCCGACACCTTCAATCGACTATAAAGAAGAAGCCGCTCCTTTCGAGGATATTATCAGGTTAGCGAAGACCTGGCTAAAGACCCCTCAATAGTCTGGGAAGGAGCACGCGTCAACGCTTCGGCGCTTGCCTAGCAGGCTGAGTCGCTATTGCTGGGCAGGACTCAACAAAAGTCAGTTATGTGCAATGGTGATTCAGCGCGTCACCCAGACCGCTATTTTGTGCAACACGCCCAGTACGTCTTGACTTTCCCGGGCGACAAGGCATAATATTACGACATCGGAACAATATTCCCGAGGGAAATTTGATGCCTGTATTAGATGACTATTTAAGTATTGTTGAAGCCGCCCAGATATTGGGAGTTCATCCTGGAACGATGAAAAGGCTCTGCCGAAACGGCAAAGTGGAAGCAAAAAAGGTACATAATGCGTGGCTCATTCGCAGTGGTACACTTCATTCATTTGCTAAAGGGTATAAGGGTTGCAGGGGGAGGCCTTCAGCCAAAATATAATAATGGTAATCATATGCAATAGGCTTCGCAAGAAATATTTGATATGGCGAAACTTGAAGAATTGAAAGAAGCGGCTGCAAGGGATTGCTACTCACTCCCTTCCAAAGCTAGATTGGAGGCAGGTAGTAAACTATCCATCGAGGAGGTGTTGTCATGCCACAAGTGCAATCCCTGGACGACCTGATTGCAAAGAAGGCGATCGAGTACGCAGACCAGATTAAGGCAGCTGCGGCGATGGCGGACAAAGAAGAGGAAATCCGCATCGAGTCAGAAAAGCAGCTTGCGTTCATTCAGAAGGAAGCTGGCATCAAGTTGGAGGGCAAGCATGAGTTCACTGTCGCCAGTGGGCGCATCGACTCGGTGTATTCTCGTGTCATCATCGAATACAAGAATCCAAAGAGTCCCGGCGATCACATTGGTCCGAAAGGCGACTCACCCGGAAGTAAGAAAGTCATCGAGCAAATCAAGAAGCGGTTTTACGACATGCGCCATGAGCATGGGCAACCGCTCAACTCGCTGTTCGGAGTTGGTTTGGACGGTAATTACTTCATTTTCGTTCGTTTCCGCGATGAAAAATGGCAAGTACAGGAGCCAGTCGAGGTCAACAGCTATTCCGCTGAGCGTTTTCTTTGGGCACTGTTTAACCTAGGCACGAAGGGTAAGGCGTTCTCGCCTGAGTACCTGGCAGGTGACTTCGGGTCGGAGGGCGGTAATACCGTCGCCATCAGCGGCATCCACGCCCTCTATGATGCCATCGTGACCACCGACAACCCCAAAGCACAGACCTTCTTCAGTCAGTGGAAAATCCTGTTTGGTGAAGTTTGCGGATACGATGTAGACAGCCAGTCAGAAAAGCTTAGGAAACTGGCTGAGTTCTACCAGGTGGGAGTAAAAGACCCGAAGCCCGCCGAGTTGCTCTTTGCCGTTCACACCTACTACGCGTTGTTCATGAAACTGCTGGCAGCGGAAATCGTTGCATTCTTCCACAAGTTACCAACGCCTCTTCAGAAGATGATGCAGGCTACAACCAGTAACAAACTCAAGCGCGAGATGGAAGACCTCGAAGCCGGTAGTATTTTCCGCCACCTCAACATCACGAACTTTCTCGAGGGTGACCTTTTCGCCTGGTACACCAGTGTTTGGACTGAACCAATTGAGAAGCTTGTACGTGAAATGGTCTCAAGGCTGGATGACTATAATCCTGGCACTCTTTCTGAGGACCCTGCCGGCAGCCGTGACCTACTCAAGAAACTTTACCAGCAACTCTTTCCCAAGAGCGTCCGCCATGACCTCGGTGAATACTACACACCCGACTGGCTCGCTGAACACGTCCTTAACGAGCTCGGCTACGTCGGTGACCCCGACAAACGCCTGCTTGATCCCGCCTGCGGTTCGGGCACCTTCCTCGTCATGGCCATTAACCACATCCGAAAATGGTACGACGAGAATCGCGAACGCTGCCGTTTAGATGAAAGCGAACTTGGTCGCAAAATCCTCGCCAACGTCATCGGCTTCGACCTCAACCCGCTGGCCGTGATGGCCGCTCGAACTAACTACCTCATCGCTATCCGCGACCTCGTCGGGCATATGGATAAGGTCGAGATTCCGGTTTACCTGTGCGATTCAATAATGACACCCTCGGAATACGGGGGGCTTTTTGCCGGAAAATTAGGCATAGCGAAGGAATTGAAGACTGCACCTACTACATTCATCATCCCCACAGAGATCGCTACGAATCGTGAGGATGTGGCAAAATACGCCGACCAATTGGAGTTCTGTGTGCGGAATGGCTATTCTGCTGAAGAGTTCATACAGCGCTGCCGCGATGAAGGACTGCCAATCAACGAGCAAAGACTGCACATTGGCTTGTATGACGAGCTTGTGAAACTCGACAAAGCGAACAAGAACGGCATTTGGGCGCGGATAATTAAGAACGCCTTTGCCCCTCTGTTTATTGGTAGAGTTGATTACGTGGCTGGTAACCCCCCATGGATAGCTTGGCTTAATTTGCCTAATGAGTATCGCCAAAAGACTGCGAACCTATGGGCATATTATCAAATCTTTCCCCATAAAGGACTCCAGGCCAGATTGGGGTCGGCAAAGGATGATATCTCAATATTGTTTACATACAGTTGCGCGGATAACTTTCTTGTGAGCGGTGGAAAGCTTGGATTTGTTATTACGCAAACTCTATTTAAGAGTAAAGGTGGAGGTCAAGGATTTCGTAGATTTCAGATTGGTGATAGGGCATATCTTGGCATATGCAAAGTAGATGATATGGTAGGATTACAGCCTTTCGAAGACGCTACAAACCGCACTGCAGTAGTAACGTTGATTAAAGGAGTGCAAACAGAGAACGAGATACCTTACGTTGAATGGTCCATGAAGCAACATAGTAAAATCGGCTTTCATATGTCATTAGAAGAGGTTTTAGATAAAACTACCAGGCAGGCACTTATAGCCAAAAATATAGATCCAAAGGACACATCAAGTCCATGGATTACCGGTAGCCCCGATATACTTAGTACCGTTCGTTCAATAATAGGGGCTTCATTTTATAAGGGTAGAATGGGAGCATATTTCGGAGCGACGGGTATCTATTGGTTGGAAGTGCTAAGCGAGGTCAGTAAGAATCAACTTTTGATTCGAAATGCAGGTGGCGGGAAAAAACATATCGAGATTACCGAGATGCCTGTTGAATCTCAATTGGTTTATCCCATTTTGCGTGGTAAGGATATTGGGCGTTGGAATCATAATTGTAGGCTCGCTGTTCTTTTTCCTCAGGACATAGGGAATCCAGCAAAACCAATCCCCATTTCACTAATGCGCAAGAGCTTTTCTAAGTCTTTGGCATTCTTGAATCGTTATGAGGAAGTGCTAAGATCTTGCGCTCTTCTTACACAATATTATGACCCTAAAGTAGACCCATTTTATTCAATATACAATGTCGGAAATTATACCTTCGCACCATTCAAAGTATTATGGTCACAGGTGGCTAACTCACTCGATACGACTGTCGTTTCTTCTTGCTTTGTCCCTAATACTCATGAGCAAAAAGTGGTAATACCTGACCATTCTCTCTGTTCGATATCGTTTTACGATGCTTTAGAAGCCCATTATGTTTCTGCTTGTCTCAATAGTTCAATATCTAGATGGATTGTAAAAAACTATATAGCTATGCATCCTTCGCCTAACATTATGAATTACTTACCTGTTGCCAAATATGATCAAGCAAACCCAGTTCACCGTCTGTTAGCGAACTTGTCAGAAAACTGTCATAAGGAAGCTTTAAATGGAGATTCTACTAAACTCTCTAACCTTGAGGGCTATGTTGATGAAGCAGTATCAAGACTGTGGAGCATCACGGAAAAACAGTTAAAAAGAATACAGGATGATATTGTAGCTCCAGCTAGCTTTTAAGCAAGAAACCAGATTCACTGTTGAGAAGCGCCAAATATAACTGACTGGGTGACTGATGCTTCAAGTAGACTATATAGATAATTTCGAGACCAAAGCGCTGGACG
>Ga0209979_1003608_pt1 | contig 13527 bp, 10 predicted proteins | sample AnhtaG_FD_183114 | JGI IMG/M metagenome (GOLD analysis project Ga0209979, IMG submission 183114) | Deep subsurface microbial communities from Anholt, Denmark to uncover new lineages of life (NeLLi) - Anholt_01485 metaG (SPAdes) (version 2) | ecosystem: Environmental > Aquatic > Marine > Oceanic...
CCTTCTTCTTTGCCCGGAGGAGACCTTGTTGTTTTATAATCTGGAGTGCCCTCTCCATATCTCCTTCAGCTACAAGCAGGGCTTTACGGCAGTCCATAATACCAGCCCCACATTGGTCTCTTAACTCTCGGACCCTATCTGTCGGAATTCTCACTTTCGCCCCCTGTGCTGTATTCGTCCTCTGGTGTGAAAATAAGCGGTTCAGTAATTTCGGTAATCTCTGTCTCTTCTAAGCCTTCTTCCTCGGCCGTAATCATTGCCTCACCAGTTTTACCTTCAATAATTGCGTCAGCAATTTTGCTGCATATCAGTCTGATTGCTCGGATGGCATCGTCGTTGGCTGGGATAGGGTAGTCAATGCCATCAGGGTTGCAATTAGTATCTGCTATGGCGACTACTGGTATCCCCACGCGTTTGGCTTCAGCTAGGGCAATCTGTTCCTTAGTAGGGTCAACAATGAACAAGGCACTAGGTAGTTCGGTCATCTCCTTGAAACCGCCCATCTGCTGATTAAGGTGTGCTATTTCCTCATCAAGTTTTGAGGCTTCCTTTTTCGGTAAGCGGTCAAACTCCCCCCTGACTTTTTGGTCTTCAAGGCGGACTAGATGGTTTACCCGGGCTTGTATAGTAGCGAAATTAGTCATCATCCCTCCTAGCCAGCGTTGGTTGACATAATACATTTCGCAACGCTGTGCCTCCTCTGCTATAGCGTCTTGAGCCTGCTTCTTAGTGCCGACAAACAGGATAGTGCCGCCTTCAGCTGCTACCTGCCGAACAAAATCGCAAGCCGTATCCAGCAGGGCAGCGGTTTGCTCCAGGTCAATGATATGGATACCGTTGCGCTTGGTGAAGATATAGCTCTTCATGCGAGGGTGCCAGCGTCCAGTCTGATGCCCAAAGTGCGCCCCGGCTTCTAGAAGTTGCTTAATTGTGGCCGTATCTACCAAACTTAAACCCCTTTCTTTTATGTTGCCGCTTGTTAGTGTAACAGTATAGCATACCCTTCAGGATGGAGCAACTTGCAAGACAAACACAATACCTTATACAGTATAATGAAACACCAAGTTATCCAAAAGTGATTTTAGAGAGAAACCGTAATAGGGGAGAACTAAGGCAGAATGGTAATAAAAGCCTATTCAATCTTACATAACATATATAGTGCGTCCCAAATATTTGCCCAATATAAAGGGGGTTACATAATAAATGAGCAAGTTAGTTACAAAAGGGTATGGGTTAATCAGTAATGAAGAGCTCTAATATTAGACCGGCAAGGACTAATATGAAGCCACTAATAATTAACCCCCGCCTGACAATATCTTTTCTGGCAACAGAGTTAAATACATAAATAATCAGGATTAACAAGAAGTTGGCTATTAAGACTATAAATATAACGACAGGGGCGAACACCAATCCCGATATTAATCTTACCGCCAATAATATTGGAAATGACCATAAAGGATATCGCCTCGGAAAACCAACTAAAAATCGCATTAAGGTATCCACGACAGCAAGAAAAGCATAAAAACCGATAATGGACACGCTGAGCCAAAATATCCACATGATATTCTTTTGCAGGGCTATTGATAGTAGAACCCATGCCGAGAATATAATTGTTGATGAGCTAAGTGCTTGAATTACAACAGGCGCAAGTTCTCCTCCGGGCATTAAGAATTTTAATACAGTTAAATATCTTTGTGTTACTGTATCCCCTAGACTAAGAAATCTGCTATTTATTCGGTGTGCCAGCTTTCCTACAATCTCAGGATTAAGAAGTATAGTTCCAAAGCCAGTCCCAACAAGTATGCCAAATATTTGGATTAATTTTGCTATGTGGTATGTATCCATTGTTATGTATATTACCACAGAAGTTGCTTCTGGATTATAGCACTACTAAAAAAGGAGCACCAAAATTCACGCCTGATTGTCAGGCATAAAATATAAAAATTAAAAAGGAACCTTTATTGTACAGTTTATTCAATGCGGGGAGTTATTCTTTTGGTTCAGGTAATGTCAGCGAAGATATGAACTGAACAGTATTGCTAATAAGATTTATTGGTGTTATGAACAACGATTGCATACTCCACCAACCCAGAAATAGCGTCGTAAATGTAAACTTTAAGTAGACTACTCTTATGCAAGACTTACATAGGTATTCACATATTGTCGTCTCTCGCCTTGCTAAAATCATACCAATGTTCTGGTGTAAGTCAACCAATTTGGTCTTCGCCTTCCTCCCACATATATGGCAATATGATCTTTCTACATCAGAGGATGAATCGTTCATCTTTCTTATCACCCGAATAGGATATCGGTAGTTTATACTGTAGATATCAAGAAGTCAATAAGTAAGCATCCTTTTTCTATCTATTCCTCAACAAAACCAGGCCGGGGGCAAAAAGGAAAGGGGTGTCTAAGAGGGGCGAAGCCCCTCTTATCCTAATACCCTCCTCCTCTCTAGTGGCATTAAAGTCACTGCGAGGGAGTGATAGAAGAGATGTCATTGCGAGGAGCCGAGCGACGAAGCAAACTAAAAGATAAAGATAAGATTGCTTCACCTTCGGCTCGCAATGACACATCAGGCAGAAGAAGGGGGGGGATAAAGGGGGTGGGTTACCAAATAAAAGCTTAATGCCGGCAAAAAATAAGGGGGCAAATTGTCGCTTACTGCTTTAAAAGGTAGAATACCATTCAAAGGAATTTTTATGCCCCTAGATTTTGATTACAGAGCGTCACTTTGAGGGGCTGTTTTCAGACCGGCTGAGAGGTCTTGATAAGCACCTGATTGATGAGTACTAAGAGTTTACTTAATCCCCACCTCTTGGTTGCCGAAACGAGCACCATATTTTCATCGGTAACCTCACACTGGTCGGAGAGGTAGCTTATGGCTGATGCCTCGTCCCAGGTCTTATCGCTGCCAAGTAACAGGTCAATTTTATTCAGGGCTGTAATCCGGGGCTTATCCATTAGGTTAAGGTCAACCAGAATATCCTCTACGGCCTGACACTGCTCTGGAGCGTTATGTGAAGCCAAGTCAGCTACATGAAGAAGCAAACTGGCTTCCTCTAATTCCTCAAGAGTTGCTCTAAAGGCAGTTACAATAGTGGGAGGTAACTTCCTGATGAAGCCAACGGTGTCGGTAACTAAGACCACACTCTTATCCGGAAGGATTAAACGCCTGGTAGTCGGGTCAAGGGTGGCAAAGAGCTTATCCTCGACAAACACATCAGCGTGACTGAGAGCATTTAGTAAGGTACTTTTACCGGCATTAGTATAGCCAACTATGGCTACTATAGGAATGCCACTCCGCTTACGTTGTTGCCGATATAGCATACGGTGCTTTCTTACCTCTTCAATCTGCGCCTTTAAACGATTTATTCTCTTGTGGATAAGCCGTCTATCAGTCTCAAGCTGCGATTCACCCGGACCTCTAGTGCCAATGCCACCGCCAAGTCGTTCTAAATGGCTCCACTGCCCGACAAGGCGAGGCAAGAGGTATTGGTGCTGAGCCAGCTCTACCTGTAATTGACCCTCTCGTGTTCTTGCCCGTCTGGCGAAAATATCCAAAATTAAGGCGGCGCGGTCAATTACCTTTACTTGAAGAGCTTCCTCCAGGTTCCGTTGCTGTAGTGGCGAAAGCTCATCATCAAAAATTACCACGCTATAATTAGTGGTGTCCTTCAGTGCCAGCAGTTCAGCCAGTTTGCCCTTGCCTAAATAATGAGTAGCTGACGGCATCGGTAACCGCTGGGTGAGTTTCCCTACCACCTCAGCCCCAGCTGTATTAGCCAGTTGAGCCAGCTCATCTATTGAGACCGCAACTGGCCAGCCGTCTTTAATCCCTTTGGCGGCTACCGCTACTAAAAAAGCCCGCTCGGTGGATGTCTTAGTAAGAACTGTGCCTTTGCTAATAATAACTCTCCATTTTCTGATGGATACTTTATGTCAAGCTATCCTTTTACCAGGCTATCTGTTTAGTGCTACGCCATCCTGCCAACCGTGATAGACCTTTCACCAGTCCGGCATCTGGAGTAGTCAGTGACACTCGTATATAACCCTCACCGTTCTTGCCATAACCGGTTCCAGGGGTAACTACTACCCCGACCTTCTCCAATAGTTCATTAGTGAATTCTACAGAGGTATAACCTTGGGGAACCTTTGCCCAGACATAAAGGCTTGCCTTTGGCGGTTTGGCTTCAAGCCCGATACTATTTAGCATGTCAACAACTAAATCACGGCGCCTCTGGTAAATAGCATTATGCTTTTGAATGCAATCCTGCGGTCCAGTCAAAGCCTCAATGGCAGCGTACTGGATAGCCTGTGGAATCCCCGAATCCAAATTGGACTTGACCCTTCTCAGGGCATCTATCATTTCAGCATTACCTACTGCCATGCCTATTCGCCAACCGGTCATATTGTAGCTCTTGGATAGCGAGTGGAACTCTACTCCTACCTCTTTGGCTCCCTCTGCCTCCATAAAGCTGACTGGCTGGTAACCATCAAAGGCAACCTCTGAGTACGGCCCATCATGACAGACAGCTAGGTCATGCTGTTGAGCAAATTTGACCACCCGGTTGAAAAAATCAATATCAGCCACAGCACCTGTAGGATTATTGGGATAGTTTATCCATAGTAGCTTAGCCTTTTCCAACACATGAGCGGGTATAGTATCCAGATTAGGCAAAAAGTCATTCTCGGCAACAAGCGGCATATAATAAGGCGTACCGCCAGCCAACATGGTGCCGACTGAGTAAACAGGGTATGCCGGGTCAGGCACCAGGGCAATATCCCCGGGGTCAATAAAGCACCAGGCAATGTGGGCAACGCCCTCCTTTGAGCCAACAAGGGGTAACACCTCTTTATCAGCATCAAGAGAAATGCCAAAACGCTTCTTATACCACTCGGCTATAGTCTTACGTAATTCAGGTAGCCCGGCTGACTCTGGGTAGCGATGATTAGTCGGGTCTTGTGCTGCCTGACATAGCCGCTCAATTATATGGGGTGGTGTAGGAATATCAGGGTCACCTATACCAAAGCTAATTACCTCCTCACCCTTAGCCTTTTTCTCCGCAATCTTCCGACTAATTTCCACAAATAGATAAGGTTGTAAGCTTTCCAACCGCTTGGACATTTTCATTGCATTCTACTCCTCTCTACCCCTTGGTAGTGATAAATTCCCAACCCGCTTTGATATTTTCCTTGCATTTACACTTCCCCTGACCATTCTCCAGTAAATACTACCTCAGTTTGACCACTGAGCAATACCTCCCCTACCCCATCCCACTCCACACTTAGTATGCCACCCGGTAGTTTTATATCAACTCTATTACCAATATAACCGTGCAGTTGAGCGGCAACTGTCACCGCACAGGCACCACTGCCACAAGCCAGTGTCTCCCCTACTCCCCTTTCCCAAACACGAGCCTCTATCCGTTGCCGACTTATAACCTTGGCTACCTCAAAATTTACCCTATTGGGGAATATTCTGTGCCGTTCAACCTCTGGTCCTAATTGGGACAAAGGGAAATCAGCCACTGGATGCTGCCAGAAACAAACCGCATGTGGGTTTCCCATAGAAACAAAATTCAACAGTAGTTCCTTGCCATCTATAGTAAGCGGATAGTCCAATATTGGTGTTATGTCAACTGCTTCTCCCCGGCTTGGCTCTATCATTACTGGAATATCCTTGACTCCAAATCTTGGCTCGCCCATACTAACTTGAATCCTGGCTCTATAAAGCTTGGCTTGCCTTATGCCGGCTGTTGTTTCCACCAATATTTGACGAGTGCCAGCACTAATAAGTCCGTTTTGGGCAGCATATTTAACCACGCACCTCAATCCATTACCGCAGGCCTCAGCCTCAGAGCCATCCGAGTTGAACTCGCGCATGCGTAAGTCAGCCTTATCTGAAGGTGATAACACCAGCAAGCCATCCCCACCGACACCGAAATGGCGATTACACATAGCCATTGCTATCCGTGACCAATCTCGGTTTTCGTCACTGGTCTCAATCAGTATAAAATCATTTCCGGCACCGTGCATCTTGGTGAAATTCATACTGAACCCTATCCCCTTTATCCCCCTCTCCTTTTAAGGAGAGGGGGAATTCTTATTTAAGAGAGGCTTCGCCTCTCTTTGACTCTCCTTCATCTCTTTATGAATTTAGCCAGTAGCGCTGTGATTTCTGGCTCTGCTCTACTCTGTATATCAAACCAGCGTATCCTATTGTCTTTCAACCGAAACCAGCTATATTGATGCCGGATAAATCGATGAGTTTCAAACTTGATTTGCTGGGTAGCAGCCGCCAGGGTTAGTTCACCCCTAAGAAACACTCCAATTTGCTTGTAGCCTATGCCAGACATCGCTGGTAGATTAAAGTCATAACCCATATCCACCAGTTTTTTCACCTCGGCTACCAAGCCCTGCTTTATCATTTCGTCAACCCGTAGGTCAACCCTACGATATAGTTCTGCCCTATCGGCGGTTAAACCCATTATCAGTATATCAAAAAGCGGTGCCTGCTTGTATTGAAGCTGAGAAAAGGGGGTCTCAGTATTTCTACAAACCTCAAGGGCTCTTATGATACGACGCACGTTACGCGGGTCAATCCTCTGTGCCGCCACTGGGTCAACCTGCATAAGCTCCTGATAAAGCTTATCCTTCCCAACTTCAATTGCTTTTCTCTCTAAACTATGCCTAAATTCTGGGTCAGATGGGACTTGTGGTACCCCCCAGCCTTCCACTACTGACCAAACATACAGCCCGCTACCACCTACTAACAAAGCCAACTTGTTTCGTCGTTGAATATCCTCAATAGCCTTATAGGCTAGCTGTTGATACTGAGCTAGACTAAAACCCTCATCAGGATTAATTATATCAACGAGGTGATGAGGGACAAGGGCTCGCTCCTGTGGTATGGGTTTAGCCGTGCCAATATTCATATAGCGATATACCTGTCGACTATCAGCACTCACTATCTCTCCATTAAAGGTTTGAGCTAAATGAAGAGCCAGCCGGCTCTTGCCCACACCGGTAGGACCAACTATAGCCACTAGACGATTCATTAAACCCGCCTAATTTGTTGATATTATTTATTAACCCCATCCCCTTTATCCCCTTCCCCTTGAACTGAATACGTTCTTTTTGGCTATCTCACCAACTATGCCTCTTTATCAAGATTTCATTCTCACTTGTGTAAGTTCCTCGCAGCAACAAAAGTAAGCCCTTTCTTCGTCAAAGCCTCTGCGGTTTTGTTTATGGCGCTGTGCTTATCTAGATAATTTATCAGTAAAGCGTCCGCAAGGTTTTTCTCCAGGACTTCTTCTTTTGTCAGAAAGTACTCTAGGATATTTGACGGGTGTTCTCGTTTTCTCTCTACTTCAATATCTCCGCCTTCATGCTTTGCGCCAATATTCTTCACCTTCAACGCAAGTTCCACAAGTTCGTCTCGTCTGTCGTAGGGTTGGGTAACGATACCAATGGCAGTCTCCAAGATATGGTGCTCAAGCCTGGTGATGTCTTCAAAACCGAAGGCTTTCCGCATCTCGGCACTAACTTCAATGGTCTCATTGTTTACTGAGTTGGAGAAGTTCAAGCCAATGATAGCAGTGCTGCCATCGTCCCGACTCAGCAATTTTCCCATTATAAGAGTCCATAGGACACAATAAGGGTTATCGTGACCAGTATAAACCGAAATCTTGAACTCGTTATCCACGCCCAGCTTCCGCAATAGCAGCCCCAGCAGGATGGTACCAAAGTTAATATTCAGGGCCTGCTTGATGCCGTAGTTAGTATAGTAATAAAGATACTCATCTATCCACTTTAGGGGATAATCATTGGGTTGTCCTATCCCACCGAAATAGCCGGTAATAGTCTCAGGACCCCCCAGATGTATGTTGGAACCATCTGTACCTCTAGTATCCAGCGTCTCACACCAGGAAGCTCCGATAATATGCATAGCGGCGGCAGTGGCTAGAAGGTCATCGTCGGCCTCCTGCTCCTTCATATTACGGACACGGATGAATCGGGAGGGCATCAGTTCTTGGTTGGCGATGGCCTGCTTGGCTTCAACGACAAGCCAGGGAAAATAGTGCAGAGAACTGATCTCCAAAGTAATGGCAAAGGATTCATCGAAGAAAGCAGAATCGGCTTTGGCACCCAGTATCTTTCGCCGATAGTCAGCGATGCTGATAAAGGCACCTCTGTCCCTTTGGTCAATAAGCCATTCCAGATCTTGAAAATAAGGAGAATTTTTGGCTTTGAGTCTGCCCATAAGGTTCTCCAGTTTTCCAGCTTCACATGCTTTCCTATTAATCTCATCAACACCGCCGTACTTGTCGATCACCTTCATAAAACCATTGATGAGTGTGTTATCGGGGTTGGTCAGAAAATCATTGATTGTTTTAAGCCGATCCTCAGAAATCGCCAATTTGTCACGCAACATACCATTCCTCCTATCACCCTTTGATTTCTGTGGTTTGCCTTACAATGCTTAAGAACTGGTCTGCTTTTAGACTGGCGCCACCGACTAGGGCACCGTCTATCTCCGGCTGCTGCATAAACTCGGTAGCATTGTCAGCAGTAACGCTGCCACCATATAGAATACGCACATCCTGGGCAGTCTTTTTGTCATATAACTGGGAGACATTATGCCGGATGAGACCAATAGTCTGGTTTGCCTGTTCACCGGTAGCCGCTTTGCCGGTGCCAATAGCCCAAACTGGCTCATAAGCTATAATCATTTCGCTGAGGTGGTCTATCCCGACTAGAGCCAACCTTAGTTGCTTGGTTACTACCTCTGCGGTCAGTCCAGCCTCATTTTGTTCTAATCTTTCCCCTATACATAAGATGGGCTTCAGGCCAGCCTTCAACGCTGCTTGCACCTTTTTATTAATAAATTCATCGGTCTCATTAAAGTACTGCCGGCGCTCGGAGTGTCCAATAATAACAAATTCGCACAACTCAGCGAGCATTAGTGGAGAAATCTCCCCGGTATAAGCGCCCTTTTCCTCAAAGTATAGATTTTGCGCCCCCAATCCTATTGAGCTTCCTTTGATTAGCTCTCCTACGGCGACCAGGGAAATAAAGGGTGGACAAAGCACTTTATCAACATTGTCTATCTCATCAAGTCCCTGACGCAGTTCATTGACCAATTTTACGGCTTCACTTACTGTGGTATTCATCTTCCAATTACCGGCAATCAGTGGCACCCGCATTTTAGCCTCCTAGTGAGATTATCCATGAACCCCATCCCCTTTAATCTACCCGTAAATAAACGGTTTTTCCTAAGCCCCAAACTTAGTCAGCTTCAGAGCATTAGCCATCGCCAGGAGCATAATCTGGGTGGCCGGGAATCGCCCCAGCCCTCCAGAGAGACAAGCTGATTCTGAAAACTCCCCTACCCTATCTGGACGGCACCACTTAGAATACAAGAGAATAGGCACCGGATGCCAGCTATGTCCTTTAAGCATGGCCGGAGTTGAATGGTCACCAGTAACCACAATGACATCAGGCTCCAAACTGGCAAGGCTGGGTAAAACACTGTCAACCTGCTCTATGACCCTGACTTTACGGTCAAAGTCGCCATCCTCACCGGCAGAGTCAGTTCCTTTTATATGTAAGAAGAAAAAGTCATGGTTAGCGTAGTTCTCTTGTAGAGTTCTAAATTCAGCTTCAATAGTAGTTCCTGTCTCTAGAACCTCCATACCAACTAATTTAGCTATTCCCCGATACATAGGGTAACTAGCAATAGCGGCTGGCTTCAATGCATAAATCTCCCCCATACTAGGAAAGCGAGGACACTTGGAGAATCCACGGAGGAGAACCATATTGGCTGGATGATGCTCAGCTAAGATTGTCTTGGTCTTGGCGATAAATTGGTTGGCAACACTAGCTATTCTACTTGCTTCCAGGCTTAGGGCAGTAATGGGCTTTGGGGCTATCCCTATCTGCTGAGGGTCAGACTCACTGACGTCAGGAACAAGTCCCTCCCCCCGAAATACGGCTACAAAGCGGTGCTCACTAACCGGACAAACCAAAAGCTTAACCTTATCTATTATCAGTCCATCTAACAACTGGCACAGCTTGGTGCACTCCTCGGTAGAGATACGCCCCGCCCTGCGGTCAGTAATCAAGCCATCTTTATCAACGGTACAGAAGTTACCCCGGGCGGCTACATCCTCCGGCTGGAGGTCAAAATCTATCCCCATTGCTTCCAGTATACCCCGACCAACCTGAAAGCTAACGGGGTTATAACCAAAAAGAGCCAAGTGGGCTGGCGCGCTACCTGGGGTTATCCCCGAGCTCACTGGGTCAATAAGACCACATACACCTTTGGTGGCTAATTTATCAAGATTTGGTGTATTGGCTGTCTCCAGCTCTGTCTTGCCGGTTTCCGGATGGGGCAATCCACCTAACCCGTCAATGACTATTAGTACAATCTTGGTAGGTGAAGGCACAGAAATAAGCTTAATGAACTCCAAATCAACCGGATTCACTACCTTCTATACCTCCTTATCCATCAATACCTCTACGCCGGGCAATTCCTTACCACTTAAGAATCTAAGTGAAGCGCCACCTCCAGTTGAAACAAAGGTCATTTTATCTGCCAGCTTCATCTCAGTTACTGCCTCAGCCGTAGAGCCCCCCCCGATGACAGTTGTCGCCTTAAGGCCAGCTAGAAGTCTAGCCATAGCCTGTGTTCCCTCAGCAAACTGAGGTATTTCGTATATACCCATAGGTCCGTTCCAGAAGACTGTTTTACACCTCTCTAGTTCCCGGGAAAAGCTGTCAATGGTGAGCTGACCTATGTCTACAACCCTTAAATCTGAGGGTATATTGTCTATAGATACCGTCTTAAATGCAGCCTTGGTACTAAGGCTATCAGCAACAACCACGTCAACCGGAAGTAACAAGTGTACCCCATTTCTTACTGCCCTTTCCATTAACTCAACGGCAGTATCCAGCCTGTCTGCCTCAACCAACGATAGACCTATCTCGTAGGATTTCGCCTTTAGGAAGGTGGCCGCCATGCCACCGCCAATTAGTAGCGAATCTACCTTGTCCATAATATTTTCTAGCATGCCTACTTTATCACTTACCTTGGCCCCACCAAGCAGCGCAGCAAAGGGATGAGCTGGGCTTTCTAGAATGCCACCCAGGGTTTTAATCTCCCTCTCCAGCAATAGTCCAGCAACCGCCGGCAGATAGTTAGCCACGCCAACAACAGAGGCATGACTGCGATGAGCCGTGCCAAAGGCATCATTAACGTATATATCAGCCAATCGAGCCAGGGCTTGCGCAAAGGAGGCATCGTTTCCTTCTTCCTCAGGGTGAAAGCGAACATTCTCTAGGAGCAAGACATCGCCATTGTTCAATTCTTCTACCGCCTTCTCCACATCAGGACCAATACAGTCCGGGGTAATAGTCACTGTCTGCCCCAAAATCTGTGATAGGTGCTTACCAACAGTGGCTAAGCGTAGTTTCTCAATCACTTTCCCATCGGGTCGCCCCAAATGAGAGCAGAGGATAACCCTTGGCCCCCGGGCAATAAGGTATTTAATAGTAGGTAGTGTTGCTTGAATACGACTGTCATCGGTTATTCCCCCCATTTCATCTAAAGGAACATTGAAGTCAACTCTAAGCAGAACCCGCTTACCTTCAACCTCTATGTCCCTGACCGATGACTTATTCATATGTTTCTCCTGGAGTATCTATGAGGTTAAATGTAAAATATCAGGCGCCAGCCCAAACACCTGATATTCAACTTGGCTCTCATCAATATATAGAACCAGCCTTATCAATGAATAAATTCACTATGCTATCTCCTTAAAATCTTAGCACCAAGGTTATGGTATAGGGCTAAGACCTGCCGGGCTATCTCCTTAGCGTCAATACCATACTTGGAGCGCAGAATAGCTTGAGTTCCTTGTTCCACAAACTCGTCCGGAATACCCAGGCTCTTTACCTGAATATCACCCAACCCTGATTTCTGCAGAAGCTCAATTACACTACTGCCAAAACCACCACTGAGGGCGTTCTCCTCAACCGTAACCAAATTCTTAACCTGAGTGGCGACATCTATTATAAGTTCAGAGTCCAGTGGCTTAGCAAAGCGAGCGTTAACCACCGTAACCTCAATTCCACTCGAAGCTAACTCCTGGGCTGCCTCAAGTGCTGGAGCCACAGTAGCCCCTATAGCTAATATGGCTACATCCTCTCCGTATCTCACTATTTCCCCTTTGCCTATGGGAATGGGGTTTAACTCTGTATCCAATTCCGCTCCAATCCCTGAACCACGGGGGTATCTAATAGCCATCGGGCGTCCTGATATTACTGCGGTATAGAGCAGGTGTTGTAGCTCATTTTCGTCCTTGGGTGCGGCTACAATCAGATTGGGAATTAATGTTAGGTAAGAAAGGTCAAAGGTACCCTGATGTGTCTTACCATCATCGCCGACAATACCTCCACGGTCAATAGCAAAAATAACTGGTAGCTCCTGAAGGCAAACATCATGAATAATCTGGTCGAAAGCACGCTGGAGGAAGGTAGAGTATATAGCGACAATAGGTATAAATCCCTGAGTAGCTAACCCAGCAGCAAAGGTAACGGCATGCTGTTCACAGATGCCAACATCAAAAACACGCCGGGGAAACTCACTGGCAACAATACTTAGGCAATTTCCCTCAGGCATAGCCGGGGTAACCACTACCAGCCTAGGGTTCTCCTGAGCTAGGCGGAGCACCGTCTGGGCAAATACCTCGCTATAGGTTGGTATCGCCTTGGTGCTTACCTTCTTGGGTGGCACACCATGAAAGTAAACGACGTTCTCTTCGGCAGGAAGATAGCCCTTACCTTTAGCGGTAATAACATGAACAAAAGTTGGCTTGAGATAATCCCGTGCCTGGATAAGGGCGGTTTCCAGTTCACTAATATCGTGCCCATCAATAGGTCCCATATAGGTGAAGCCGAGTTCTTCCCAAATCACTGTGGGCATAACCAAGCCCTTAAGACCGCTCTTGACCCGTTGACTTGCCTGCCATAGCCTTTTACCCCAGGGAAATGTGGTAATTACCTGTCTAGCTTCCTCTTTTGCCCAATAGTAACGGCGGTCAAACCGCACTTTGCTTAATAGTTTAGCTAGGGCACCAACAGAAGGTGAGATTGACATCCCATTATCATTCAAAACTACAATAAGCCTGGAGCCTAGATGCCCTGCCTGATTGAGCGCCTCAAGGGCCATCCCGCCGGTTATCGCCCCATCACCAATAACCGCTACTACCTGATAGCTATCACCAGCCAGGTCACGAGCGATAGCCATACCCATGGCAGCCGAGATTGAGGTGCTGGCATGACCAGCACCAAATGGGTCGTGCTCACTCTCGCTACGGCAGGTAAAACCAGATAACCCGCCAAACTGACGGAGAGAGGAAAAGCGCTGCCGCCTCCCGGTAAGCAATTTGTGGACATAGCTTTGATGCCCTACATCCCAGATAATCTTATCCCGTGGACTGTCAAATACCCGATGCAGGG
>Ga0209979_1003609_pt1 | contig 13527 bp, 8 predicted proteins | sample AnhtaG_FD_183114 | JGI IMG/M metagenome (GOLD analysis project Ga0209979, IMG submission 183114) | Deep subsurface microbial communities from Anholt, Denmark to uncover new lineages of life (NeLLi) - Anholt_01485 metaG (SPAdes) (version 2) | ecosystem: Environmental > Aquatic > Marine > Oceanic >...
GACTTATGGGACAGCCTCGGGTTGCCCGACACCACCAAAATCATCAGTATCCCTTTGGATGCAACCTGGTATTAGTTCCTGTATTTCCCACACTGTCAGTTGCAATACTATAGAAACTGTACTGATGCTCACTTTGAGCTAAAAAAGAGTGCAGAGATTGATCTGTCTTTTATGATAGCTAAAAATCGGTAGGCATTTCAGCTTAGCTGCCGAGGCTCAACTGCATACCCCCCGCGAGATGCCCGGCGATGCAGCTGCCACACCGCCGGACAACCCTTTCGATTATGCTCAGCATAACCGAGGTTCATATCCCCCCTCGTCTGCCTACGAAGAGTCATTTATAAATAATAGTAGACTCTTCAGGGGCCGAGGGCTTTACGTGCGTAACGTGATATGCCACCCGCTACGTAGTTCTCCGCTCCCTTTCCCTGGGTATAGCCCGTCTTCCGAGCATTGATCCCGTCCCAGCAGACCGGTCAGGCAGTTTTCAAACTGTAAGTATATTTAACAAAAACTGTGCCGAGCAAAGGACAGGGGGCCGCTCAGCGTAATTGATTATAAGACAACACGTTAGGTTGACGGTAAGGATTGTGAGTTGCCACTGGTGGGTCAGGAGTACCTGATTTCGTGCTGATCAGACGGGTAGGATTAACCCCGGTTAAGGCCCAGGTCTTTGATCATCTTGCGAAAATTGGACGGGTCAAGCGAAAGCTCACGCGCCGCGGCGCTGACATTGTTGTTATTGCGCGCCAGCGCCTGAATAATAAGAGTCCGCTTGAATTCGCGGATACGGTCATGAAAACTACCCTCACCAACATGGTGGTTGTTGCCATGGGCTAAGTAATTCTCAACTTCCTGACGGGTAATGAAAGATGAGATGGAGAGATCGATCAGGGACTGGACTGTATCCAGTAGCTGCCGGACATTCCCCGGCCAGTCATATTCAACGAGGAGATCTCGGGCAGCGGGTTCAAAAATCTTTATCCCGTCTCCTCCCTTAAGAGTGTAATCTTCGACAAAGAAATCGATCAGGTCAGGAATATCTTCTCGCCGCTGCTTGAGGGGAGGAATGGCAATAGTCACTCCTTTCAGGCGGTAGAAGAGGTCCTCCCGGAACTTGCTTTCATCAACCAGCTTCGCCAGATCGCGGTTAGAGGCACACACACATCGGACATTAACGTACGCGACCTCCGGCGAGCCGATTCTCTGCATTTCTCCGGTCTCAATAACGCGCAGCAGTTTGGCCTGGGTCGTCATATCGAGGTCGCCGACTTCATCCAGAAACAGCGTGCCGCCATCAGCGTATTCCAAAAGCCCCATGCGATCGGCAATAGCGCCGGTGAATGACCCGCGCAGATGCCCAAACAATTCAGATTCCACCAGATCCGGCGGCTTGTGATTGCAGTTAAGAATCACCAGACGCGCACCGGAGCGGCAGCTGCGCTTGTGAATGGCCTTGGCTACCAGCTCTTTGCCCGTGCCGGTTTGGCCAAGGATCATCACCTTGTTGTTCGTCGGCGCGATTTTCTCGATGGTCCGATAGATTTCCTGCATTGCTTTCGACTTACCGACCATCCCGAACTGTTGACGAGCGAATCTGACCAGGTTACCACTGTTGGTTTTCAAACGGTGAAACGACACGGCATTTTTCACTGCTCGCACTAACCGCTCAGGACGCTCGTTTTTGCCCACATAGTCGAATGGCCGATGGTCCTTCTCGATCCGGCTTTCCGAGTACTCGCCCGGGTAGCCGGTGTGAAAGATGATAGGCAGTTCGGGGTTGATCTGCCTGATGAGGCGAGCCGTTTGAAGCCCGTTCATTTTGGCCATTCTGATGTCGAGGACGACAGTGTCCAGGTCATGGTCGCTTTCGACCACGGCTATGGCTTCCTCGCCGGTCGAAGCCGTCACAACCCGGTAATCATCCATAAAGGTCTGTTTGAGCGCTTTGAGCACCAGCGCATCATCATCGACAATAAGTACTGTTCCAAGTCTTTCCATACTAGCGTTGCGTTCCCAGCAAGACCTTCTTAGTGGGGCTACAATAATATAATGAATTTTGTCCCTTTGTCCAGTGAAGAATTGACTTCAATACTGCCGCTATAGAGCTCGACGATCTTTTTGGATACAGCCAGCCCCAGACCGGTTCCAGTTCTCGGCTTGGTGCTAAAGAAGGCGTCAAAGATTTTGTCGATGTTCTCAGGAGGAATTCCCACCCCCGAGTCGGAGAATTCGACGCTCAGGCGGCCGCCTTTCTCACATACCGAGATGGAAATGCTTCTTTGTTTAACTTCAGCTAGGGAGTCGAGGGCATTCACCATCAGGTTGTTAAACAGGCTGTAAACATGCGGACGGTGGCACTTAAGGAGAAAATCGCCTGATACTTCAAGCTTTACTTTAACCTTCAACTCTTCGATCCGGGACTCGTTGGCCAGCAGAGTTTCTTGCAGTATCGCCTGCAAGGATACTTCTTCGACCTTTCTATCGGACTCCAGCTTAGAGTACTCAGTAACCAGTTCCGTCATCTCAACAGCCCGCTGCACGGCATTTTCAACTACCTGAATGAGTTTCCTGTTGCGCGCTATCTCATCAGCCTGATTCAGGTCAATTCTCTGGCTCAGTTTGCTGAGGCAACTGGTGGCAGGAAACAGGGCGTTGAATATTTCGTGAGAAACACCACCGGCAATTTCCTTGACCTGGTTGTAACGTTTTTGGCTGGCCACCTGGAGTTGCCTTTGCGCCTCTTTGCGCTCAGTAATATCCTGACCTACTGCGATCGCTGTCAGTTCGTCGGAATCAGAGGAGAACAGGGCGGAGTTAGACCACAAAATCGTCCTGACCTGACCGGATTTGGTTTTAAGCGGCCCCTCATACATATCGTGCGGATGCTGCCTGACCCATTCGGCAAAATCCTTCAGACGGTGGTGATGGTGGTCTTCGGGGAGAAATATCTCGGGCCAACTCTTGCCAATAACCTCCTGGCGCGCATATCCGGTTACCCTTTCGCATTCCTTATTGAAAACGGTAATTCTGCCCCGGTTGTCTAAACAGACAATCAGGCTGTTGGCGGTGTCCAGCAAGGAGCGGACAAAATCGTGCTCGCTTCTAAGTGCTTCGTCGGCCTGTTTGCGCTTTCTCTCTTGTTTATCTCTCTCCAATCGAGCGTTCAAAATAGGTGCTATGGCACCGCCGATAGTTTCCAGTAGGTGGATGTCCTTCTCGTCGTAGTCCGTTTCCTTATTGGCAACATGAATGAGCCCGATAGGCTCTCCTTGATGGATGATGGGCAGACTAATGTTTCTGAGTATAGGTATGTGCCCTTCCGGTGTTTTGGTGGAGAGCTCATTTAAAAAGAGGGTCTTCTTTTCCCTTATGGACCGCGGCCAAATACTATCCCCCCATGTGTCGCGTGGGAACACGATGTCCTTGTCGGAAACAGCGCACTTGTCCCAGATGGTTCTAGTCATCGAAGGGACAACCATTGCTCCGTCCTCTGCGAGGTAACCGAAGGCGCCATACTTGCTTTCCATTGCTTCGAGTATTATGCCTAACACTTCGCCGTACATTTCATCGTCAGTAACGGTGAGGAAAACATTGGCAATCTTATTTCGAACAGACAGTTCATGCTCTGACCGACGCAGCGCCTTGTCCGCCCACTTGCGCTCAGTGATGTCTGTGAAGAAACCTACAATGCATTCTTTTCCATCTATCAAGACCTTGGTTCCGTTGATATCTGCATATATCGTTGTGCCGTCTTTTCGCAGACACGGAACGTCTGATACGAGCGTTTTTTCTCCCCGTGCTTGAGCCTCGAATTCAGAAATCGCGTGCTCCAAGGCGTGTTGGGGATGGATGTCAATTACACCCATTCGTTTCAATTCTGCTTTGGTATAGCCCAACATTCTACAAATGGCTGGATTGGCATACTTGAATTGCTTTGTTTCAATGTCTGCCACAAGTATCCCCTCAGCAGAACCATCAAATAACGCTCTGTATCTCTCCTCACTTTCGTGCAGAGCTTTGTGTCCTTGGCGTAGTTTTTCAAGGGTAATGATCTCACGCACTTTCTGCGTCATTATGTCAACGACCTGCTCCAGAAACCTCACGATCTCTACGGTCGGTCTCTCCCCGTCGAAGGGGGTATCCACCGAAAGCCAGCCCTCATATTTATCATCATCGCCTATTATAGGAACGAAGAGTTCATCCCCCTCCTTCCACGGGGCATCTTCCCTTCGGGCAGGATGCGTTTGCGAGATGTACCTCGCTGTCCCTTTCAGGCCCAGAGCGGCTTCTTCAGGTATGAAATAGGAATGGCTGATACGGTATTCTTCTTGTGTCATGCTCTTGGAGAGCTCTTCATCGGGAGCAGGAGCGTTTCGAGCCGCTTGCACCACACCTTCATCCAAGCCAACCTGCCCGAGATTGATAATTTCTTTTTTGTTATTATGCAGCGTAAGGACCGCACGTTTGAACAGTCCTGCTTCATAAATCGCTTTGCATCCATGCTCAAGACAAGCATCGATGTTTCGGGAGGTCCGCAAATCGTTCAGTAGCTGTAGCCTGGCCTTTTCGCGGGCCTCGATCCTCTTGCGCTCGGTGATGTCTCTAACTATGCCCCTTGTTCCTATGGTCTTTTTGCATTTTATTATGGGAGATGAACTGAATTCAACATTGTGCAACTCTCCATTCTTATCAACCAGAACGGTTTCTCTAGTGAGTCGTTCACCGCTGAGAATCCGCTGAAAGGCTGCCATTGCTTCAGGTCTTTCCTCTTTCGGAATCAATGTAGCGAATTTTCTACCAATTACCTCCTTGGGCTGAAATCCCAATACGGTCTTTATAGCTTCATTTACCGAGGTTACAGTTCCCTCTGTATCCAAAGTATATATGACATCGACCATCTTTTCAGTAAGATCCCTGTATTTCTCCTCGCTCTCCCGCAGGGCTTCCTCTGCCTGCTTGTGCTCGGTGATGTCCCAAAAAATGCCCAGTACGCCGACGATATCCCCTTTCTCATCCTTGACCGGTGTTTTGACTGTATGTACCCAAAGATCTTGACCGTTCTGGATATATCTCTCTTCGATATCCTCTATCTTACCCGATTCCACAATCCTCTTGTCGTCGGCCCTGTATTTTTTAGCCAATTCTTTAGGATAAAACTCATAATCCGTCTTCCCGGCTATTTCATCCGGCTTTATTCGTAGGTCACGAGCATAATTCTGATTACAGGAAACATAGGTCGAGTCTTTGTCTTTAAGAAATATTCTTTGCGGGAGATTTTCAACCAGCGTTTTGTACCTGTTCTCGCTCGCCCGCAGCGCGTCCTGGGTTTTGTTGTATTCTTCGATGGCGATGAGTTTTTCCTGGGCGGCCCTGAGATCCTCCAGGGCAGTGTTCAATCTGTCTCTCTGTTGGGAAATAATCCTTTTCTGTTTTCTGGTCCGATGCCAGTTAAACCAGATGAGAGCCACCATGAGGCTCATCGGCAAAAGAGCGGCAAGAAACGCCAGCAGCGGATACCTGAAGAACACGGTGTTCCAGGGACTCTTGACAAGGCTGAGAAAGTAATTGACCTGCCCCCCGTTGCCGGTTACGATAAGATCAAAACCCTCCTGGGACTCTCTCGCTTTGTAAACTGCCGATTTGGGGTAATGAAGGTCCTCACCCTCGCCGAACTGAGCCAACGGCTTGAAACCTTTGTCCAAAAGCCACAGCTTGTTGTCCATAGTAGCAACCAGAAGTTGAGATTCTCCGTTGCCGAGAAAGTCACGATAGTCCCACACTTCAGCGGTGGTATAGAATTTAGCCTTTCGAACGGGCTGCAGTCTCTGGTCGTAGATAATGATGCTTGCATCGGACAACGAAACAAAAAGCTCCTTTAGGCCGTCTGAGTCGAAGTCGAGCAACCTGACTGAACTAATAACTCCCCCGACTCTGTGATCGATGGAATCCAGCATGCTGCCGTACATATCATATATCTTGAACATCCCTCCATGTTCCATAGCGGCTTTTTCAGTGGTCCTGGGGGCCTCATACCGGCACGTCGTGAGAACGTCGGTGACACCGTCATTGTCGTAGTCGAGAAGGATAGGCACACAACTGCTAAAAACCCCTCCCGTTTCCTTCTTCCATCGGAGCTTGCCGTTCTCATCCAGGACAATAAGATAGGAGTGCTGATCGTCCATATCGCCGGCCTTCGCGGCATTGCCCTTGGAACCCACGCCAAAAACAATGGATGGTTTATTCCCCGGGGCCAAAGGCACTACAAAGGTATGCTCGGAGTTGATAATACCGGCAATCTCATACTCCCACACGATTTGGTTGTTAAACCAGTCGACACACATCAGCTTTCTGGGGTAAAGATCATAACCCACGTCACAGTTGACCAGCAGCTCCACGTAACCGTCGTCGTTGAAGTCGTGCACGCCACAGAAAGTGCCCGATCCATCCCAGAATCCGTTGCCGTCTCTATCCCGGCCTACCACGAGGGGTCGTCGATATATTCTTCTTTGATGAGGATCGATAATGTCCAGCCAGAGAGTATCCCGCGTAGTATACGTGACCGCCACTTCGATCACGTTGTCGCCGTTAAAATCATAGGGGAAGTGAGACGCGACGTGAGTCGTATTGACGTTTATCTGAGATAGAGTATTCTTTTCTTCGGTATCGGCATAAAACAGGATGGCGGTCAGGCTGTCGGCTGGTCGCCAGTTATCACAGATTAGATACATGCCGGTGGTGCCGCTGCCGTAGATGTCCACCGGAATAAACTGCTGTAGGATCAGGTTTCTGGCCGTTCCCTGGCCAACTTTCTTTTTCCTTATCGTGAACTTATAGGGGAGCATGAGGGGGTCGTCAACCGATGCAACCTGATAATATCCGTCGGGATCCATTTTGGCCGAACAGCCAACAATCAAGACGGAGAGGATGATGAATATTACGGCCGAACGTATCATTTCCACGCAATGCTCTTAGAAGTTTAATGTCAACAACTAATATAAGGGATGATACCAGCGAGTCAAGGCGCAGGCAGGGGCAAAATTATAACCACGTGGCTCAGCATGACAACCATCGACTGATTCACGGCCGCGGGCTGACGTAGAATTTGCTGTTAGTGCGGAGCGCGTAGAAATGGGGCCATGTACAAATGGCACCACGTGCCCTGAGCGGAGTCGAAGGCCGATAGATACTGAGGTATGTTAGCCTGCGAAATACGTCAACACAAGAAGAGGGGATCAATCCTCTCCAGCCTTGATTTTGTTCAGGGCGTCAAGAACTTCGTCAAGCTGGTCGCGCCGGAAAGTGACGCCTTTCTTCGTGGGGAGCCACTCCTCTTCGTTCGAGAGAAAGTATATTCGCAACGATACCAGGTCGTGCCCTTTGTACTCGCTGTTCTCAATTACAAGCTTTTCTGTCGGTGATTTCTCCAGTTCAAAACGCATGATGCATCCTTCAAACTAATTTGTGGTTTATCTTTTGTATCCGATAGTGCGCAGGAATTCGTTCCGTTCTTTCTTGTCTTCGTCGGTCTCGATACCCAGCGGCGTGAACCCATCGATGACCGCCAGGACACCCCGCCCCAGCTCTGTCTCGGCTACGATAACCTCCAGGGGGTTGGCGGTGGCGCAGAAGATGCGACATACCTCACTGAGGTTCTTTATGCGATTCAAAACGTTTACCGGAAAGCCTTCCCTCAAGTAGATGAAGAAGGTATGCCCGCAGGCGACGTCAAAAGCCGCTTTGGTCGCCCGTTCAATGAGGTCCTCGTTGTTGCCGTCGGTGCGGATCAGGCGCTTCTGGGAAGCCTCACAAAAAGCAATCCCGAACTTTATTCCGGGGGAAGCTTCCACCAGCGTTTCATAGAGGTCCTCGACCGTCTTGATAAAGTGCGAGTGACCAAAGATTATATTACCATCGGGTGGTATCTCTACCTTGACAACCTTGGTTTTGAAATTGCCGTCAGTCATTGTTATCCTCAAAAACTTTGGCTTGTATGCCGGTATTTACTTGTGGGTTGCTGTAATACTCGGTGGCCGCGAACCTAACACCTATAAAAAACGCCCTCTTGCCCTTGCCTTCGACATCAAACCGGCGCGGGAGCCACCACCCTTCAGGCGTCGGTCGGTACCGTATCGACATGTTCAGCTGGTTAAGTTTGAACATGGTTTTCCTGACAAGTTTCGCCGGGGAAAAATCAACCTTCACCAGATGAAACGACTCCGCCTCGAAATAGTAGTTGCCTTTAATGTAGTCGCTTTCTGCTTCTTTGGAGTTCACTCGGAAGTGATGGCAGACATAGTCGTCTATCCTGTCTGCGGCCACCCCCTCGTAGGTTATCTCATACCGGCCGCGTTGCTCAGGATAAAATGGGCTCAGCATGGGATATGAGATGTCGCGGGTTTTGCGCTTTCTCTTCTTTTCGATCTGCTTGGCAGCTTCCTTGTCGAGCTCTTCGGGTTTCTGTAGTTCACCATTCTTATAGTACTCGAGGTATTCTTCTTGGTACCAAGTAGTGTCAGGCAGATACTTCATATAGATCTTTTTAACGAAGCGCTTTTCTTCGGTAAGACTACCGTCACTCTCCCTTTTGCCCTGAACGCTTTCCGCGTCAAGGATGACATCCATGACTTCAGATCGCTGCTTTGCCTCTACCGCTAAAATTCGTTCGATCAACGCCTCCGGGTCGATCCCCGAGGCCTGCGGAACCGGTAGGGTGTTTACAGCAAAGAGAACTACCAGCAAAAAGACAAATATGAACAATCTTACGGCATTCATAGTCAGTCCTCATGAATAAGAATTGTTTCAATCAGGTCGCCGACTATGATCTGATCGACCACCTCCATTCCGAATTGGACCTGCCCAAACACGGTGTAGCGCCCTTCCAGATGCGGCTGCGGAGATAGGGTGATGAAAAACTGCGACCCGCCGGTGTCCTTGCCGGAGGTGGCCATCCCAACCGTCCCGCGCCGGAACGGTTCGTCAGAGTATTCGCATCTGAGATAATATGGCGGCCCACCCCAGCCATCGCCGCGTGGGTCTCCTCCCTGAACAACAAAATTGGGCACGACTCGATGGAAAGTCAAACCATTGTAAAAGCCGTCTCTGGCCAGCTCGATGAAGTTCAGCACCGTCAGGGGAGCGGCGTCAAAGTACAGCGCTATCTCTATTTCCCCTTTACTGGTAACGATCGTGGCCTGCGGATTGGTCTGGAACCGGTCGATTGCTTTGGCAATCCTCCTTTTGCTGATTCTTGTGTCGGGTGGCTGCAGCGCAGCGAATTTGTCCTCGCCCAGCAGGTCGCGGAACAGAGTGGCTGCCTGCCGGCGGACTACGTACTCCGGGTCAAGCAACCCGGCATACATGATATCCAACGCGGTAGTGTCATGCTGATCTTCAGCCAAAAACGGCTGCACGCCATCAAGGAGCGTCCGACGCACTTGAACGTCAACCTCTGCTCCACGTGTCATCATAGTGTTCATCACCGGCAGGTACTGCTTGAGCTTGCGCTTTCCTATCTGTTCGAGAGCGGCAGCTACAAGCACGTAGTCAGGGTCAGCCAGTGCTTTCCTGAGGTAGAAGTCGGCGTTGCCTGAATCCACTTTCATCAAGGCTTCAAAGGCATGATGACGCACCATTGGGTCTTCATCATTGAAAAGCACCGCCAGACGTGGCACAACGTTCTTGCCGCCAACCAATCCAAACGCCTTGGCACAGGCTGCCATTACGTAAGGATCACCTTTGGCAACCAGCGAATCGATCAAATTAACGGCCCTACCTTTTCGGATAGAAGCAATGTATTTCACACCAGCAGCCACAATGTTTGAAGGAGGTTCGGTCTGCAGGATTGACAGCGCCGCTTCTACCCCACGATCATTTTTCTGTCGCCGTAAGGCATTGAGCAAGGCTACAACAAGCTTCTCGTCTTTTTCTTTCTCCAGTTTCCTGGCAAACTGAGTGTGGGCTTCTTCGCCTTTTTTCTTTGCCAACCCCGCAATCGCCTCTGCTACCACGCCCTTATCGGCATCATTAAGAGAAATGGCAAGGAGGTGAACTGCCTCATCAGATTGCACGCTGCCCAGGCCCCGTACCGCCAGCGACCTAACAAACGGGTCGGAGTCTGCCAGAAACTTCACAAACACCTGTGCCGCCTCATTGACTCCGAGCCTGGCCAGAGCGTATAGAGCGGCCTTCCGTACCAACTCATCCGGCTCATTTTCTATAAAGGTTACGATATCACCCCCTTTGGATTTGGTACCCGCTCGGTAGAGAGCCATGCAGGCAGCTTCGCGAACGTCCGGCGAGGGATGGGAAAAGTACTTAACCAGTGCATCTGCTACCCCGATCATGCTGCTGTCAGCCAGACGGCCGGCTGCTTCTACGGCCTCAGCCCCGACTGCTGAAGGCAGATCAAAGGCGACATCCAGGAGCCGGGCGGAGAACTCTTTTTCTCCGGTGAGACCCAGGGCGAAGGCTGACATTACGGCCACGTCAATAGCGCTGTCCGACAGCATGGCAAACAGCAGCTTACCGCTTCCTTCACCCTCTATGCGGCCGACTGCCAGCGCGGCCCGGGCACGGATATCCATGTCGTTGTCATGCAAATACCTCTTCAACTGATCGGAGAGCAGTCGCTGGTCCTCCAGATGGATGATCTCGGCCATCATTTCGGTTTGCGTGGGTGGCTTCAGGGCATCATATAAGTAGAAGATGGCGACGGCTGCCAGAAGTATCAGCGCCAAAGCCGCATATATTTTCAATTTCCTTTTCATTTAGTGGGAAAATCTAAGCCTGCAAGCTGAGGGCGTCAACCTATTTAATATGGAGAATTGTGCCAAAAAGGTCAGTAAAGAATGAACCTGCCCAAAAAAGTGGTCACGCCGCAAAAAATGACCCCTGGTGGTGAGACAGGGGTCTGGTCTAACACACATGGTGTGGTTTACAATACGTGGCTTGGTTCGCACCAAACTTACGTCTACGAGGATTACAGCAAAGTCTGTGCCCGGGGCTTGATGAGCGGTAACTTATTCCACCTCAACACAATGCCACTGATAGAGGCTATGATACGGGCCGCTGCACTGGCAGGTTCGCTATCCTGTTCAATAATTGAACGGACTGCGTCGTTTTCTGGCGAAAGCAATTGTTACCAAATCTGCAAGAATTTGACATCATGACGCAGCCGGCAGCGGGTGTACTTACTAAGGGGAGCGGATAATATTTGACACTCTATAGTAACTCTTTCGACGATGGCGAGCGCTTTCAATGTGTCAAATATTTGTTGCTCTCCTTAGTAAGTCCCAACCACTATGCTCATGTTCACGGATGAACAATGATTATTGGCATCGCCGAGGCATAACAAAAATCCTTTTTGCCACTGCAATAGACAGCATAGGGATAGGGTTCTTTCCGCACAGTGCCGGTTTTCACTTGTTTTGCCACCGGATTGGAGTCAACCGGTAACTCGCTTAACCCAAAAGGCTTCCCTTCCGGAAACCATATGGTTATGGGGGTCTTGGTCTGATTGTCAAAGGTTACCTGTTCCCCTTCCTTCAACTCTACTTTGGGGGTAACCTTGCGGCAACCTTCGACATCAATCTCGATTGTCACCGTTGGGTTTTGAGTGTTCGCGGCTGCCATGTGATTATCCTCCTTCTCTGTTGTGGGCAATGTGCCCTTCTGTTAATGGTTCTCGGTTCACAGTCATATTCTTCGTGTTCTTTCTTTGTCAAGTTACTGCTCTGACCCTGTATCCTCACCGGGTTTGTCGCTACTATCGTGGCGTAGACCCTCAAAGCGAGGATCGGCGAGCAATTGCTGCAAATCTGGGAGGCTCTTAATATGAGCGATCGGGAAGCCGTGCTTGAGCGCCTTTCCGATCCATTCCAGAGCTGCGTCGCGCTCTCCCAACTGCTCATAGACAAAACCGGCGCGGACCATGATTTCGATATTGTCCGGCGCCAGAGTTAAGGCCTGTTGAACAAGCAACAGTGCCTTGGAACGCTCTCCCACTGTTACATAGCATTCGGCTAAATGTGAGAGTACCTTTGGGTCGCGTGGGTTCACCTTTCTCCGCTCTTCGGCCATCTGGATAGCGCGCTGGTAAGCAGCCAGTACCTTCTCGCGCTCGCCAGGCATCTGGTCGTATGCCGAGGCCAGGTTTACCCAGACCTGATAATCGCGCTCATCTAACTGGAGGGCTTTCTCGTACATGCGCGCCGCATCGGCGTAGCGCTTTTCCCTGTGATGAAAGGCTCCCAGGTTCGAGTAGGCCCTATAGTTTGGGTATATTTCAAGCGAGCGTTCCCACGTCGTACGAGCATCTCCCCACTGATCAAGATAATAGTATAACGCGCCCAGATTATTCCAAGCAACAAAGCCCTCGGGCTCGAGCTTTACCACTTTGTGTAACTGCTTGAGTGCATCCTCGTGGCGACCCTGATAGAAGTAGAAAAGTCCCAAATCATAGTAGCCGGCCCAGTAGTCCGGCTTCAATTCAGTGACTTTCTGATAGGTAGCTTCCGCCTGTTCGACCTCATTTAGACGTACATAGGCCGCTGCCAGTCCACGATAAGCCTCGTGGCTGACTGAATCGAGCTTCAGCGCTAGCTGAAACTCCTGTACCGCCTCTTCGTACCGCCCGGTTCCTTTATGAATCAGGCCTATGGTAACATGCACAGGCGCCAGTCGGTCATTCAACTCAACGGCGCGCTGGCTGTTCTCTATGGCGTTTTCTACCCATTGGGGTTCATTACTGACCTTGTACTTACTCCAGTAAGCTTCTCCCAGTCCAGCATAAGCTAAGGCGTAACGGGGGTCTTCGTCAAGTGCTTGCTGAAACAATCCAATGGCAGTGTCGATATTCTCCACTCTCTCGAAGCGCTGTAGGTAGCCGTGACCCTGGAGATAAAGGTCATAGGCTTCAGGTACTGTTGTGCCGCCTGCTGCCAAGACGCGCTGCTGTTCCGGTTGTAATTCAACTTCCAACATCCCCGCCAGGACAATGACGGTTGAATCTTGCAGGGCAAAAACGTTTGCCAGGGAAGCCTCGACCACTAAGGATCGCAACTGCCGCTCTTGCTGAGCATCGACCAGGTTCAGAGTCATGCGGACCTTCTCGGCAATGCGTTGTACGCTGCCGGTTACCGCAAGTGTTATTCCAAATGCCCGTCGGGCTTGTCTGGTGCTGGTAATCCCCTGTTCACGCACCTCGCTGGCCGGCACTACCCACAGCGCACCCTGGAACTGCTCCAGTTGGGAGAGTTTGCTGGTCAAAGTTTCCATCAGACCGTCACAGAAAGCCTGATTGCTCACGACTTCCCCCACGTTGATGAAAGGAAGCACAACCAGGTGCTTTTGGGCAGGTACTATCTCAGGTATAAACAGCAACGCCAACGCCGCTATGACCACCACCGCAAGTATGCCAACAAGCCAGGGATACAGCCGCCGCCGAGGTGGAGGTGGGGAAGCCGGTTTCATATCGCGCTTTACACGCTTCAAATCGGCCAGAAGGTCATCGATATGCTGGTAGCG
>Ga0209979_1003611_pt1 | contig 13521 bp, 10 predicted proteins | sample AnhtaG_FD_183114 | JGI IMG/M metagenome (GOLD analysis project Ga0209979, IMG submission 183114) | Deep subsurface microbial communities from Anholt, Denmark to uncover new lineages of life (NeLLi) - Anholt_01485 metaG (SPAdes) (version 2) | ecosystem: Environmental > Aquatic > Marine > Oceanic...
TCTGTCATTCCGAACTTGTTTCGGAATCTCAGGATGCTGAAACAAGTTCAGCATGACAACGTGCCGGTTGTAACCAAATGTAGTTGCCACGAAAATACCCTGATATGTCTGGATAAACTCTACGCCCATGTCATTCCCGCGCAGGCGGGAATCCAGGACGATCGGTCTCCGGGTTCCTGCTTCCGTAGTACTGACAGACAAAGCCGGTGCGAACATGCAACATTCTCATCCTCCGTGGTGCCGCTGGTGAGAGGCATGTTGGATTGCTAACCCTCTGTCATTCCGAACTTGTTTCGGAATCTCAGGATGCTGAAACAAGTTCAGCATGACAACGTGCCGGTTGTAACCAAATGTCATTGCCACGAAAATACCCTGATATGTCTGGATGAACTCTACGCCCATGTCATTCCCGCGCAGGCGGGAATCCAGTACGATCGGTCTCCGGGTTCCTGCTTCCGTAATACTGACAGACAAAGCCGGTGCGAACATGCAACAATCTCATCCTCCGTGGTGCCGCTAGTGAGCGGCATGTTGGATTGCGAGCGGAGGGAAACAGTCTCACCACTAAATACTTGCTCACCCAATATCCGAGATTGCTTCCCCCGATAGATCGTCCGATAAGTCGGACTCTCGCAAAGCGGAGAGGTCGCAATGACGGCAACCATGGACTAGCGGTTTTATGTCACTAATGTCCTGGACACCACACAACATTGCATTGAATTTTCCTCCTATTTTCTGTATAATAACCGCACAATTGGTCAGGGGGTTGACACCCTGACCCGAACAAAATATTGCAATATACTTTGGGCGTAAGAAAGGCCGCTGATGGAGCGAAAGAAGGGGTGTAGCTCAGTTGGCTAGAGCAGCGGTCTCCAAAACCGCAGGTCGGGGGTTCGAGTCCTCCCACCCCTGCCAGATGCCGAGGTGGTGGAATCGGTAGACACGCCATCTTGAGGGGGTGGTGGGCGAAAGCCCGTAGGAGTTCAAATCTCCTCCTCGGCACTTTTACGACATTTCGAGGTCAGGGGAAAGCTGATGGCTTCCCCTATAACCGAAAGATATGGAGCATTTTTAACATAAGGAGCCGCCCGAAAAAAGCGGAAGTAGTTCAGTGGTAGAACGTCTCCTTGCCAAGGAGAAGGTCGAGGGTTCGAATCCCTTCTTCCGCTCCATGGCGACGTGGCCAAGAGGTTAAGGCGGGGGTCTGCAAAACCCCTATTCGGCGGTTCGAATCCGCCCGTCGCCTCCATATAAAATAGGCCTTATGGGGAACGCCGAAAACCAAAACTGCAAACGAATTGCTAGCCAACCTCGGTCATTGACCACCTTTTGAAGATCCCCCACCGTCCATCATCAAACCGAAGTGCCGCCACCGCCTGCAGCCCTGGCTGGACATAAGAGAAAAAAATAGCAGTACTCATGGCAAGCAGTGTTTCTGAGGTTTGGGAAACCTGTCCGCCGCATGGCGCAGGGAGCCAAGACTGCGTTAAGGATGACCAGGACACACCAGATCAGTATCACCTTGCGGCGGTGTCTGAATATAAAATGTCCCAAGCGCTCAAATAGCATTCTACCTAGCCCTCGCTATATTTGGCATCCGATACCTATGTGGGCGATATCTGCGAGGAGCTACCGATTCAGAGTAGCCCCCCGCAAGCTTGATATGCCGAAGTGTTAACCAGGTCTATTCTTCCTGTAATTCCACCAACTCATACCAACAAACAACCGTTCGTCGGGTGAGGAGTCTCAAGAGCCTGTTTGCGCCCACTGGCAAATAGAAGCCTAACGTTAGGAGACTGAAAAAGAATGTCTGTATATACCAATACAGGAATTCTCGATTTTGCCCCGTATATACAATCTTTGTTGTTTGCTTTAATACTTGATCCTGAATTACCCTCATTGTTTAACCTCCTCTAATAGCCTAGTAGCCCCACTTAAAATCTGGTCCAGGAAGAGCGGAACGAGGATTGCGCGGAATTAATAAAACCTTAAGCTATGGGCTTCTACGCCCCGCTTAAGGTTTTATTTTTGGGCAAAACCATGGCCCGTCATACTTCCTTAGCCAATGTTCTCTTTTATGCGAACCCTCAGTTTTCCCCGTCGATGATAGCGGCTATTTGGAGGCGGGCGCCTCCGACGATATTAAATCGCTAGCCCATGTTTAAATTTTATAGTAAACAGCGCTATTTGTCTGTCAGGAGAGTCTGTATTCTTGTGTAGGGAAATCTTGGCAAAGAGCGGCCGTCTATAAGGGGAGGTCTCTCATGAGGTCGACTTCGGCAACCGGAGACGCCTTTCAGGTGGTGGTGTTAGTGGATGTGGAATCTAGCTGTTCCAGAGGGGTCAAACCATGTTGGATGCTGAACTTGATGAGACCGGCGAGATCGCTGACGTGCAACTTCTTCATCAAGCGGCTACGGTGGGTATCCACTGTCTTGGGGGAGATGTACAGGATCTGGGCTATCTCTGCGCTCGATTTACCCTCAACGACAAGCTGCAGGATTTCTCGCTCGCGTAGGCTGAGGCGTGCCAGGGGGCTCTCTGCTCTGGCTGTCTCGCTCTGGTATAAGTAGTCGTCAATCACACTCTCCAGAATCTTTTCGCTCAGGTAGCGATTGCCGGCGTGGACAGCGCGAATAGCACTGATCACCTCGACGCCAGCCGATTCCTTCAGCACGTAGCCGAGCGCTCCTGCCCGCAGCGCTTGAAGAATATGTTCGGTTGCGGAGTACATGGAAAGGATGATGACCTTGGCCGACGGGCAGACTTTGAGGATTTTCCGAGTCACATCGATGCCGTTCAATCCGGGCATTGCGATGTCCACGATCGCAACGTCAGGGCGGAGCTGTGCCGCCTGGCTCACTGCATCATGTCCATTGGCCGCATCGCCGATCACTTCGATATCGCCCTGCGTTTGCAGCATGGACCGCAGTCCATCGCGAACCACAGCGTGATCGTCAGCCAGCAGCACAGTGATACTCATCGTCCTATCTCCACAACGACCCGCGTGCCGTGCCCGGGGCGGGACTCGATGTCAAATGAACCGCCCAAGCTCTTTACGCGCTCGGACATCGTTGTCAGTCCCCAGCCCTGTTGCACATCGGAATTAATCACGTCCGCGACATTGAAGCCAACCCCGTCGTCGGTTACGACGAGACGCACAGCTCTTTTTTTCACTGCAACAATCACCGATACCTGGGTAGCCTGCGCGTGTTTCGCTACGTTTGTCAACGTCTCCTGGACAATCCTGAACAGTGTGTTCTCAGAAGAAGTGTTCAGCCGAGGGCTGGGATCTTTTCCCCGCACAGTCACAGAGATCCCTGTCCGTGAGGCGAAGCGGTCGGCATACCAGCGGAGCGCAGCCACCAATCCATAGTCCTCCAGCACTGGCGGCTGTAGGTTGGCCATCACGTCGCGAATTATTTCGGCCGTCTGCTCCACAATCGACTGCGAATCGTCCAGGATGGAAAGCACCGGGGCTACTGCCGCCTCAGGCAGTTGCGTGCTAACCATGCTCAAATTGATGCTAAGAGCGGTCAGGCTCTGGCCGACCCGATCGTGCAACTCCTGTGCTAGCCGCCGCCGTTCGTGCTCCTGCGCGTCTGACAGCTGCATGGCCATGGCGCGGAGGCGCTCGGAGTAATGCCGCAGTTCCTCCTCAGCCTTCTTACGCTCGGTGATATCCCTAACAATGCCCCGTGTTCCTATCACCCTATCACCCTCACTTATCACGGTTGAGCTGTATTCAACTAAATGAGGGGTGCCTTTTTTATCAAGCAATACTGTCTCAGCAGTTATTTCACCTGTATTTAATAAATCGTTAAAATCTGTTACTGTTTTTTCCTGCCATTCATTAGGTATCAATTCAATAAAATTTTTACCAATCACCTGCTCTGGTGTATAACCCAACATGCTCACGGCAGGATTGGCGGAGGTAATGTTTCCGTGAGCGTCCAGGGTATAAATTATATCCTTTTCTTTATCCACAAGGTCTCGATACCTCTTCTCGCTCTCCCGTAACTCCTTCTCAGCCTTCTTACGCTCGGTGATGTCCGCTAGTACCAAACCCAACCCATCTCTTACTTTGAAAGCCTTTATAGAAACGTTCCTAATTGCGAACTTGGGGTGAACAATGATGCCTTCTACTTGTAATGGCCTTCCTGTTTTCATAACATTTAAATAATCAGAATACCTGCCCGTCTTCTTAACATCAGGTACTATTTCTGTGATATGTTTCCCTATCATATCCTCTCTCGTTGTATTGGGTAAAAATGCCTTTGTTCCTTTTTCGGAGACGTTAAGTAACTCTAGTTTTGAATTCCAAATAGTATAGACATCGGTTGCTGACTCCATAAAAGCCCTCAATAGCTCTTCACTCTCCCGTATCTCCTTCTCAGCCTTCTTGCGCTCAGTTATATCCCTCGTAGAACTCACAAATCCAATTGGGTTTCCAGAAGCATCACGCACCAGAGAAGCTGTTGCCTCAGTATCACGTTCTATCCCGTCCTTGCTCACAAACTTAACATCCGGTATATAACCATACCCCTCTTCTGCTGCCTTCATCGCTGCCTGAATAGCCCGAGCGCGGTCTTCCTCTGCAATAAACTCAAAGCCACTTTTTCCAATAACCTCTTCCACACGACTGTATCCTTGAATGCGAAGCGCTGCCTCATTTTCATCTATAATATGGCCCTCCAAATCACTGAAGACAATCGCATCCACAACAGCCTCAAATATATTGCGTATTTTCTCCTCCGACTCTCGCAACTCCTCCTCCGCCCGCTTGCGCTCGGTGATGTCCAAGGTCATCAATGTCACGGCGATAATATGCCCATCGTGCTTAATGGGCCCGAGGCGCACGGAGTACCAGGAAGTTGTGCCGTCAGGCCCAGCCCCGGTAATCTCGTAGGCAGCGGGTTCTCCGGATTTAAAAATCCCGTTGATACTTCTGCTCACTTTATCATGGTACTCTACAGAAATGTAGTCATATATACTTGTCCCGATCGTGTCTTCGACACTAAAGCCAGACGTGGTGTAATTGATTAACAGAATCTTGCCCTCGCTGTCCGCAATGATGATCATATAGGGGGCGTTTTCCACCAGTGAACGGAACCTCTCCTCGCTCTCCTGCAGTGCCTCCTCTACCCGCTTGCGCTCGGTGATGTCTCTACTGACGGACACAAATCCTATCGGTTTACCGTCCACACCTTTCATTACGGCTGTGTTCATCGCCACAAGAATTGTACTGCCGTCCTTAGTAATGATATGGTATTCGTGATTTTCGTTGTGTCCCGTTTCCAGTACCTCTTTCACACCTGCAATCGCTTTCTCCCGGTCTTCAGGAGCGATGAGATCATAAACACTTTTCCCAAGCAAGTCCCCTTTGTCGTCAGTGCCGTACATCTTCAGGGTAGCTTCATTTACTTCTACTATTTTTACCTCTAGGTCACCAATTACGATGCTATCAGTTGACATCCTTACCGCGTTCGATAGACGGGTCAATTCCTCCTCCGCAAGCTTGCGCTCGGTGATGTCCCTTATAACGCTAATGAATCCCTCTGGATTCCCGGAGCTATCACGCAGCAGGGCAGCACTGGCCTCACCACATAATTCTCTCCCATTCTTGTCGATAAACATAAACTCTCCTAAAGGACCATATCCCAATTTTAATGCGTTGCTGATAGCCTCAATGACCCTGGCACGATCTTTCTCAGCAACCAACTCCAAGCCGCTTCGCCCAATAACTTCTTTCTTATGACTATAGCCTTGCATGCGAAGTGCTGCCTTATTCTCTTCTATTATTCGGCCTTCCAAATCACTGACGATAACCGCATCTCCAATAGATTCAAACATAGCACGCAGTTTGTCCTGCGACTCGTGCATTGCCTCCTCTACCCGCTTGCGCTCGGTGATATCAGTGACAACGCCAAAGCTGCCCACCGGATTACCCTCTTGGTCAGTTATCAACTGCGGCGAAACGCGTGTGATAACTTTTGACCCGTCTTTCCTGGTAAACTCGATTTCGTAAGGGACTCGCTCACCTTGACGCCGTCTTCTTATCTCTTCTTTATATTTATTTTGACTGACCTCATCGAGAAGCTCCATTACGTGAACCCCAATCAGTTCATCTCTTGAAAGTCCCAGCATCTCGCAGAGTCTATTGTTCACAAAGGTAAAAACACCATCGCGGTCTTGTATTGCCAGGCCATCGTTCATTGTCTCAACCAATGTGCGGTAGCGATCCTCGCTCTCCCGCATCGCCTCCTCCGCCTGCTTGCGCTCGGTGACTTCGCGCAAATTAAGAACAATACCCCCCACTGCTGGATCATCAATGAGGTTCGTGCCGATTACCTCAAAGGTAAGCCATCTACCGTTTTTGTGCTGAAGACGTAACTCTGTATGTACAATGGGAATCTTATTTTCAAGCAATTGGATGAATGCCTCTGCCACTGTTGTAGTATCGTCAGGGTGACAAAACTCGAGAGGATTCTTGTCAATCCTGTCTTTTGCTTTACGCCCGGTCATGCGCGCCATTGATGGACTTTCGTAGCGTATGGTTGCGTCGGGGTTCACAATTACGATGGCGTCTTGAGCGTTTTCAATGAGCGCCCGAAATTGCTGCTCGTTGCGTTTTAAATCCTCCAAAGCCCGCTTGCTATCGGTTATATCATTCAGCACTCCCTGATATCCTATAAGGCGATTTTGCTTAATGAGCGTTCGGGGTGAATTGCGCACCCAGCGTACTTCGCCGGACTTGGTTAAAACCCGAAGCTCAAATGGCCCGGGTATGTTGGGAAAGCTTCCTGTTCGAAATCTCTCCATCACCAATTGCCAATCTTCTTGATAGATGTACTCATAGACAGGTTGACCGATGATCTCAGATGCACTATATCCGAGGATCGATTCTATGGCGGGACTGACATAGGTTACCACTGCTTTATCGTCAAGAATATAGACAACATCGTTTGTATTCTCCACTAAGCTGCGATACCGCTCTTCTGCCTCGCTTAGCTCCTTCTCCACGTACTCCAGCTTTTCAATGTCTGTGGCAAATTTAATAGCAATTCCAAGCCCGTTATTTACTCTAAAAACGCTTGCAGCTAAGCGAACGCCTGCAAATTTGGTGCCGGGTATAATGATATCTTCAAAAAAAGGTATCCCGGTCTTTAAAACTTCCAGACACTTGTTATATCTGCCTGTTTCCTTAAGACCCAGTGAAATGTCCAATAGGTGCTTTCCCACCACGTCCTTTTTCTTAGTCCCACGAGGAAACAACCACAATGCAGCCTTACTGATCTCGACGCAATTCAGTTCTGAATCAAAAAGAAAAATACAATCAGTCGCCAAATCAGCGAAAGTATTGAATCTAACCTCGCTCTCCAGCGGCAAACGTTGGCCCCGCTTGCGCTTGGTTTGCGCAGTCTTCAATCCAACGACTTGCTGGTTCAATTGCACCATTTCACCTGTGCGTTGCTCTTTTGTCTTATCTTTACCTATCATCTCGTGCACCTCTTATTAGAATGAGTAGCAGTTTCTATGCTTCTTGTTACTGCTTTCGCGCCCGGCAGCTTCTGCTATCAGCAGCACAGGGGCACTCTCCAAAAAGGATCTTGTCTCCTATCTATATAACTCCCCTTCAAAGGATTAATTTCGCTTTTACTTAGGAACTTGGGCAATAATTTCGGAAACGCAGCGGAGAATGATTAACGTAATTGTTAGTCATAGGAGACTATATTACTACCGTAGCAGCTTGTCAAGACATCAATGTAGCGGGGGGCGGGAATGTGCTGTCTTGCTTAAGAATAGGGGGGTTATCTCGTTCAGATAGATAAGTGACACAGGGCGTCACCAAGTGCTATAATCATATCAGCAATGCCCTATGCCAGATTCAAAACAGGGCCATCTGACACAGAAGAATACTAGGCGGCATGAGCTATGGCGGACTGCAAAACCCTTATTCGGCGATTCGAATCCGCCCGTCGCCTTTTTTGCTCGACATGAGCCCTTATTAGCAAGAATCGGGGTTCTATAGAGCTCGCTCGGAATCCTTTTGTCACTGTAAAGGGCGAAAAGCGAGGGCTTCTTTTACAACGGTAAAGTTTGAAAAAGGAGGTTGTCATCATGGCTGAGCTAACAGACCTTGAAAAAAGAATCAGAGTTATGGAGGACATTGAGGCGATCAAGAAACTCAAGGCCAAGTACTTCCGCTGCGTTGATAAGAAGCTCTGGGATGAAATGGAAGGCTGCTTTGCCGAAGATGCCGTGGCAGATTACGGGATGGGCATAGAGTTGCTCCAGGGTAGAAAGGCGATTGTCAAGTTCTTGAAAGGTAACCTGGGGCGCGAATCTATGATCTCTGCCCATCAGGGCCATAACCCCGAGATCGAGATAACCAGTGATACCACAGCCAAGGGTGTATGGTTACTAAATGACCGTCTTATAATACAGACAATCGCAACGCTGAATGGTTGGGGATACTATGAAGATGAATACGTTAAGGTAAACGGCGAGTGGAAGAAAAAGAGCACCAAGATTACCCGCATCCTTGAAGAATGGACGCAGACCAAGTGATAAGGTGCAAATGCCCTGACCATTACAACTTGGTCAATTTTTACACTGCCTTAAATAGAGAACATCGTGTTCACCACCACCTTCTTGTCCAGGTACGAGGAGGCTCCGCCCAGAATCAGCGCTTAACTTCATAAGTTGTATTTTGGGGTGAATGTTTAGTTTATTATTGCGGCTGAAACGAAGCAGGTGAATTAATGTTAACATCGAATAACTCGAATAAGGTAGGGCAAGCGTTCATATTTCTACCTTTAAATCTATGCTCAACTCTCTTATTGGGATTGCTTCGTCCCTGATGCTCCTGGCAGTGGCAGGTAACTGGTGGCCGAAGTCCCGACTCGGCGGGCGGAGCACCTGCCCATGAAAAGGGGAGTAATGGCAATTTTAAGGGTGGTGGGGAGAAAACATTGAAGGCGGCAACCAAAAATAGTAGAATTTAACTTGAGTCTGCTCTTCGTCTCCGAACGCCGAGGTGGCGGAACCGGTAGACGCGAGGGACTTAAAATCCCTTGGGTTTTTGCCCGTGCGGGTTCGAGTCCCGCCCTCGGCACTTATTTCGACCTGTGTAAGCCTGTATCGGTGAAAATGGCAGCCTTTTATTGTACAATCCAATATGCCCTTTTCAACGGCACTACTGAGAGATAACAAGGGATGCTGAAACAAGTTCAGCATGACAATGTGGAAGAAATCAGCTATATTGAGCCAGATTTAAAGATTGATGGCGTGATGTGCAGGAAAAAGCGGTCAATATGTCTCCGAATGCCCATGTCGTTCCGATCGCCAGCGGTAATACCGAGGATAAAAATGGGAATGAATCACCCGGTGACACACTTTGCTCCTCATTGATTTTCCTCAGGAGGATTGGTTGTAACCATGTGTCATTCCGAACTTGTTTCGGAATCTCAAGATTAATACAATGAAACAATTTGCCGGGGCCATTGACAGAAACCTCATAGTACGTTCTGATGGACCCCTCCGCTTTGCGAGAGTCCGACCTATCGGACGGTTCCGGCCGAAATGCCCCCCGATCTAGGCCGAAGTGTCCCCCGATCTATCGGGGTCGGGGGTCGGGGGACCAGAGAATGTCGCTTTATTTTCGTGGTAATTAAAAAATGACGTGGGATACTGAGTTTGAGATTGCCTTTAACCCCAAGACAGTGGCTGTAGTGGGGGCCTCCCGGAAGACTCCCCCTTTCAGCGATTTTGTGGGCATTCTCCAGAATGCCGGCTTCCCCGGCCGTATCTATCCCATCAACCACAAAGCGGTTGGTGAAGAGATCCACGGTCTAAAGGTTTACCCCGATCTAGTTTCGGTTCCCGAGCCCATCGACATGGTGACCATCGCTGTTCCCCTACATGCAGTCCCCTCGGTACTCGAGGACTGCATTGCTGCAAATGCCAAGAATATCCAAATCTACACTGCGGGTTTTAAGGAAGCGGGTGATGAAGAGGGAATAGCGCTGGAGGAGAAGCTTAAAGAGATAGCTGAGAGGGGGGGGCTCCGCATCGTAGGACCTAATTGCATGGGGCTTCATGTCCCCGCCGCCAAGCTAACTACCTGGATCAGTTTCGACCCCGAGCCCGGCCCCGTGGCTATGCTCGCCCAGAGTGGTGGCCACGCCGGCCAGTTTGTTTTCGATGCCCCGCTTCACCGCATTTACCTGAGCAAGGTGATTAGCTATGGCAATGCTGCGGTACTCGATAGCACCGACTTCCTCGAATACCTGGCTACAGACCCGGAGACGGAGATTATCTGTATGTATCTGGAGGGGGTCAGCGATGGCAGAAAGCTTACAACTCTGGTCCGGGAGATTAATAAGACAAAGCCGGTGATTATCTGGAAGGGGGGAACCACCGAGAGCGGCGCGAGAGCCGCAGCCTCCCATACCGGGGCCCTCGGTGGCGAGTTGGCAGTGTGGGACGCTTTCTTCAAGCAAACCGGGGCGGTTAGGGTTGATGGCAGGGACGAGCTTCTCGATGTTGCCATGATATTCCGCTACCTTCGCCCTCTGGCGAGTAACCGGGTGGCACTGGTCGGGGGGGGAGGGGGCAATAGTGTAGATGGTGCTGACGTTTGTGCCCGGGCGGGGCTTGCTCTGCCCACCTTTAACGAGGCAACGCTGCAGGAACTGGGAAGCTTCATACCCCGTGAGGGGTCCATAATAAAGAATCCTATAGATATTGCCACATCAATGGCAGACCTCAACATCATGACGCGCTCCATAGAGTGCGCTATCGCCGATCCCTCGATCGATGCCGCTATCTTCATTCTATCCCCGGGTTTATTCTTCCTCAAAGCTGCTGTAGACCCGGCGTCACAGATGACCACCATACAAGAGGCAGTGGATAAGCAAGCCCGGGTAATCCTGGATCCCCTTATAAAGTTAGACCATGAGAATGCCCATAGAAAACCCCTGGTCATGGTGTTTCGTGAAGACCTGGCACGCTTCCTCCCCGGCCAGGAGGAGCAACTGCGGCAGGAGCTGCTCAAGGAGGGAATCCCCGTTTATTACTCCCTGGAGCGGGCGAGCCGTGCCATGGGTAAATTCATCCACTACCACGAGTTCCACAGAAAAACCGATGCTCCACAATAACTAATTCTCCTACATGCCACCTCCCGCTACAGAACCGGTTTTTTCTTTACCTTTCCTTTACTTTTAGGTTAGTATAATTAGTGGACATGCGTATCCTGATCACAGAGGACGAGAAAGACCTGGCAGAAGCCCTGGCCAGAGGAATGCGCCAGCAAGGCTATGCCGCCGATATTGCTTACGATGGCGAAGAAGCCCTGGTTATGGCGGAGGTAAACGACTACGACCTCATTATCCTCGACCTCAACCTGCCCAAGATCGACGGTGTGGAGGTGTGCAGAAGGATACGGGCCTCCGGTTCACCCGTCGGTATCCTCATGCTGACCGCCCGCTCCAGCCTTGACGACCGGGTAAACGGCCTCGATCAGGGCGCTGATGATTATCTGGTAAAGCCATTCCACTTCCCCGAGTTGCTGGCGCGGGTGCGTGCCATACTGCGCCGGGAAGGCGAGCCGAGGTATCCCATTCTCAGGACCGGTGACCTTGTACTCGACCCCAACGCTATAAAGGGCTACTTCAGGGGCTCGGAGATAGCGTTTACCACTAAGGAATTCGCCATATTGGAATATCTGATGCGCAACGCCGGCCGGGTTGTCAGCCAGGAGGAACTGCTGGAGCATGTTTGGAATGAGGATGCCAACCTGTTTACCCATACCGTTAAGGTCCACATCAAGAATATACGCAAGAAACTGACAATGGCTGGCGGGAGAGATCTGATTTCAACCGTCAAGGGGAGGGGGTATTTTTTATGAGGATACCTGCATTTGCCAAGACAATACGCTTTAGGCTCACCCTATGGTACGCGGCGCTCTTGCTTCTCTTCTGCATCATGTTCATCGCTGGACTGAACCTGACCATGGACCGTTTTGGACCCTTCGGTAGATTCCCACACGCTGCAGCGATAGCTAGGCAGATACAGATCGAGAACCAGGAACTGTTGCGCAACTATTCCTTGATAGGCCTCGCTGGCCTCATTGTCTTCGGAGCTGCCGGAGGCTATCTCCTCTCGAGGCGGATGCTTAAACCCGTTGACCGCGTTTCTTCTCTGGCGGCGCGGATTTCCAGTACCAACCTGAAGGAGAGGATCAACTACCAGGGACCCGATGATGAAATGAAGCGTCTTGCCGACACCTTCGATGACATGCTGGGGCGTTTGGAGGGCGCTTTCGAGTCACAGAAGCAGTTCATTCAGGATGCCTCGCATGAACTGAGGACTCCCATCGCCATAGCGCAGACGAATATAGAGGTCGCCGAGATTGAAGGGAAAGCGACCGCCAGGGATTATAAACGCCTGATGGAAGTGCTCAAGATGAGCCTGGAGCGAATGAACAGGCTCAGCGACAACCTCCTGCTATTATCGGATGGCGATCAGTCCCAGATGAAATGGTCGGTAGTAGATATGGCTGCCCTTCTTGACGAGGTGGCAGCGGAGGCCAATGCTAAGGCGATAGCTACCAGTGTGAACCTTGAACTGGAGCCAATATTGGAAGAGATGCTCGTAATGGGAGATGCCCTGCGCCTCAAACAGGCCATCATCAACCTGGTCGACAATGCCATCAAATACAATCGGCCCGGGGGCACGGTGAAGATCTCGGCCCGGGCCGAGGGCTCTCAACTTGTCGTTCAAGTGCAGGACAGCGGTACCGGCATCTCAGGGGCAGACCAGCAGCGCATATTCGACCGCTTCTACCGCGTTGACAAGTCCAGGTCTCGCTCCCAGGGTGGCAGCGGCCTAGGCCTGGCAATTGTCAAGAAGATAGTCGAGGACCATAGCGGCATTATCTCGGTGGAAAGCACCCCGGGGCAAGGAAGCACTTTCCGAATGAGCCTACCGCGGTATAGCCCGGCTTAAGTCTGCCATATTTCCTCAAAAAATGAGGGCTTCGGCCCCTGTTCATATTGCCCGTTACATCCTCCACCAAATTTACCATGTCTTTACCATTGATATGCTATGCTCGTTATGAGCCAAACGGCTTTCTAATGCAACCGATTTCGATAAGGAAAGGAGGTGAAGATGCGAAAGTACATGAAGTTTGGGTTAATTGCCCTCGTGGCTATTATCGCCCTCGGGGTTGGCATCACCGCCGTAGCTTTTGCCGAATCTCCAGAGGGTGAAGCTGGCAGCGCTGGGGGACCGAGACAGATCTTCCTCAGCAAGGTGGCAGACATACTGGGGCTGGATGAGGAGCAGTTGGCCGATGCCTTTGTTCAGGCTTGCCAGGAGATGAGGGACGAAGCCCAAGAGCAGCGTCTACAGAGAGCTGTTGAAGAGGGGCGCATTACCGAGGCAGAGGCTGAGCAGATTCGAGAGTGGCTGCAAAGCCGCCCGGAGGCGCTACAGCAACCCGGGGCAGCGGCTCAT
>Ga0209979_1003613_pt1 | contig 13514 bp, 12 predicted proteins | sample AnhtaG_FD_183114 | JGI IMG/M metagenome (GOLD analysis project Ga0209979, IMG submission 183114) | Deep subsurface microbial communities from Anholt, Denmark to uncover new lineages of life (NeLLi) - Anholt_01485 metaG (SPAdes) (version 2) | ecosystem: Environmental > Aquatic > Marine > Oceanic...
ATGACCGCTTGCGCGAAATTATGGTTCTGGGTAGAAAATTCGGTGGCGCTGAGCTTAATATTGTTGATACTGCAGCTATACCCGGACTGCGCGGCAGCTATAAATATGACGATGAAGGAGTGCCAGCAACTAAAACCTACCTTATTCGGGAGGGCAAATTAGTTGGCCGACTTCATTCCCGGGAAACTGCCGCCAAGATGAAAGAGAAGCCCACGGGTAATGCCAGAGCCATTAACTACCATTACCCACCTATTGTTCGTATGACCAACACCTATATCGAACCAAGGTCAGCCTCGTTTGATGATTTGATAGGCGACATCAAAGAGGGAGTGTATGCCAAGAACTGGTACGGTGGAATGACCAGTATAGAGATGTTCACCTTCTCGGCTGGAGAAGCCTATATGATTAGAAATGGCAAGCTTGCCGAGACATTACGACCGGTAGTGCTTACCGGCAACGTGTTCACTACCCTTAACAACATAGATGCTATTGGTAACGACCTAGAGATGAATCAGGGTGGTGGTTGTGGCAAGGGAGGACAATCCCCCCTGCCCGTTTCCAATGGCAGCCCCCATATCAGGATTCGCCATTGTTTGGTCGGAGGCAGATAAGTGGAAAATATCCTGGCTCAAGCCAAAAGAGTAGCCGAGGCGGCTGAGGTCTTCATGGTTTCCTCGGAGGAAACCCCGGTTCAATTCGAAGCTAACCGCCTGAAGCATATTCAAAGCAAGCAGAGCACGAGTATGGCGCTGCGTATTGTCAGGCAGGGCAAGATTGGCTATGCCACCACTACCGAGCTAGGCGATAGTCAGAACCTGATCAATAATGCTGTGGAAACCGCCCAGTTTGGCATGACCGCCAAGTTTGAGCTTCCTGCCCTGACCTTCTATCCCAAGGTCGAGGTCTTCGACCCTAATGTGGAGTCAGTACCCATAGAGGAAATGGTTAAGCTCGGTGAAGAACTCATAACCACGATTAGGGGGCACACTTCAGATATTGTGTGCGAAGCCGGGGTGACTAAGGGTGTAATATCGGTCCATATTATCAATTCCCGTGGTGGACAGGCAGACTATAAACAAAGCATCTTTAGCCTGGGTATTGAAGGTCATTTGATTCGTGACACTGACATGCTCTTTGTCGGTGAAAGCCAGAGTTCCTGCCATCCCCTACTTGAGCCTAAAGCTGTGGCTGAGGTCGTGCTCCAGCAGCTTGAGCTAGCCAAAAATCGAGCCGCAATACCAACCAAGTCAATGCCAGTAATATTTACCCCCGACGGGGTAGCTAGCGCCTTAATCCCACCGCTGATGGCAGCTTTCAATGGCAAGATTGTCCTGGAAGGAGCTTCACCTATAGGCAGTAAACTAGGTCAGCCGGTTTTTGATGAAAAGCTATGGTTGTGGGACGACCCGACCATAGCCTACCGCCCGGAAAGTCGTCCCTGCGATGATGAGGGCATACCCAGTCAACGCACCCCTCTCATTGAACAGGGGACAGTAGCTAACTTCCTTTACGACTTGCAAACCGCTGCCCTGGCTAATACACAGAGCACCGGCAACGGCAGCCGAAATGGCGGTGGATTGCCTGCCCCGGCACCCAGTGCCTTTATTATTGCCCCGGGCGACACTACCTTTGATGAAATGGTAAACGATATAAAGGAAGGACTGGTCATTGAGCAGCTCATGGGTGCCACACAAGGCAACATTTTAGGTGGCGATTTCAGTGGCAATGTCTTGCTGGGTTATAAGGTGGAAAGTGGTAAAATAGTAGGTAGGGTTAAGGATACCATGGTTTCGGGAAATGTCTACCAGCTTCTCAAGCAGATTGTAGCTATTGGCAGCGATGCCAAGTGGGTGGGCGGCTTTCTTAATACCCCATCTATCTATTGCCCCAGCCTGTCAGTAGCGGCTAAGGGATAGCACCAGTAATTGAAGTAAGGAGGAGGTTGAAGTGAAAAGGATATGTTTGGTATTTCTTGCCTCATTACTAGTAGCAACAAGTGGATGCCTTGCAACAAGCCCACCCCCAACACCGACTCGACAGGCAACGAGTCAAGGAGATGTGGATTTGCTGTCTACCGCTACACATGCGTCAGTAATGACTATGTGTGAAAATTGGGATGCCGATGCGGACGATGATGGCATTGTGGTTTACCCCAGCCTCAAAGATGAAAATGATGAGACGGTAAAGTTTGAGGGGGTTGAGCTTCCAGTTGAAATCAGGATATATGATGAGGATGAGAGTGTTCTTTTCTACACCGGCAGTAGTAGCATAGATAGCTGGGAGGACGGCAATTTTATGTTTAAGGGGAGTGGTATTAAGATTGCGTTTGAGGATATAGATGCCGATACGGAACATGGGGTGGTTTATACCGCCATAACACTTCCTGGCAACAGAACGCTTGAAGCAAAAGAGACTTTTGCCCGGATAAAACTCAGAGATTAAAAGGAGGCATGGCTACCTAATTTTTGCCTGGTTTTAGACCATTTGACTGGCAGTCAAAAGTAGAGGGTTCACTCCTAAATTCAACCATTTATCTGGGGAGTTTTAGAGGGGCTTCGCCCCTCTAAAGAAAATATCTTCCCCTTCCCCTTGATAAGGGGAAGGGGACAAAGGGGATAGGGTCACCTATAATTAAAGAGAGGTAAAATGAAAGGTTTAGTTAAGCTTTATGCCCGACCAAAACTTAATTCGCCGAATATGGTGGCGGCCTGGCCCGGCGTCGGCGATGTATCAATCATAGTAGCCACATATTTGAAAAGAAAGCTGGAGTTTAAAGAACTAGGGGAAATCGAGGCTTCTTACTTCTTTGACCCCATCGGGGTAGTGGTTAAGGACAATGTAGTTGAGGCGCCACAGTTCCCTGAGAGCAAGTTCTACTACTGGAAAAACAAAAAGGGGGGGAGTGATATAGTATTATTCATCGGCGATGACCAACCAGCCGCCAAGGCATACGAGCTGGCTAATTGTGTCCTTGATGTCGGACTAAGTTTGCAGGCTAAGCGAATATACACCTGTGCTGCCGCCCTGACCCGTATCCACCATACAGAACAACCCAGGGTCTGGGGGGCAGCTACCAACCAGCCGGTCGCCGAGGATTTGAAACGGTATAATTTGTTGGAAAGGGGTAATCTGCAAATCTCAGGGTTGAACGGGTTACTGCTGGGGGTAGCCAAAGAGAAGGATATTGAGGGTGTCTGCTTACTGGGTGAGGTGCCTATGTATGCTACACGAATACAGAACCCAATGGCTGCCCTGGTTGTGCTTGAGGTTCTGGCTAAAATGTTGGCTATCGAAATTGACACGGTTGAGCTGGCACAGCTAGCTAAAGAGACGAAAGAAAGAATGAAGCAGGTAGCTGCTGAGGCTATGGGAGAGTATATAGATTATTTTACCGAGCCTATTTGGGAACACGAGGAAGAAGAGGAGGAGGAGTAGAACCACAGAGCAGACTATGTCATCGTCCATTGAGAAGACTATTGCTGACCTAGGTAACAATGACCACCCGCTGCCCACTTCAAGGCTGGTTGACCTATCAAACCTAAACTCAGAAGAGTTGGGGTTTCTTGGACAGGAATGGGCAGCAATTGAGCCCAAACGACGACGGGAAATTGTGCATCGGCTGGTTGAGCTGGCCGAGGATAACTTTGAGCTCAACTTTGATAGCATTTTCAAGGATTGCCTGAAAGACCAAGATGCTGAGGTGCGGAGCAAGGCTATAGAAGGTCTGCGGGAGAGTGAAGAGACATTTCTGATTAACCCTCTAATCAATCTACTAGAACAAGATAGCTCGGAGAAAGTCCAAGCGGCGGCAGCCACCGCGCTAGGTAAGTTCGCCATGTTAGCTGAGTATAAAAAGCTGCGCACCAGTCACACGTCCAAGGTATGCTGGGCTTTGCTTACCGTGATTGGCGATAAAAGCAAGCCTATAGAAGTCAGACGCCGTGCCCTGGAGGCGGCTGCCCCATTAAGCCTCCCTCAGGTGAAGAAAGGCATCATGGAAGCCTATCAAAGTCATAATTCCAGACTTAGAGTCAGCTCTATTTACGCTATGGGTAAGAACTGTGACCGTTCCTGGCTATCTATATTGCTAAAGGAGCTGGCCAACGCTGATGCCGAGATACGCTATGAAGCTGTCGGGGCATGCTCTGAGTTGGGAGAGGAAGAGGCAGCACCTTACCTCATAGAGCTTATCAATGACCCCGATGCCGATGTCGGGATGGCCGCTATCCAGGCGTTAGGTAAGATAGGTGGCAGTGAGGCTAGAAAATGCTTGGAGCAGTGCCTGGATAATCCTAGTGAGGTAGTCCCACAGGCAGCGGAGCAAGCTCTAAATGAGCTAGAGGCAACAGAAGACCAATTCTAGTTTAGAATCTAAACGCTTGAGACTGGCATGATTGTTGGCAGCAAGATTAAGATTCGTGATAAAAGATTAGCCGATGTACTAGATGATTACATCTGGCGAACCGACCCTGAGCTAGCTCGCCTTGATGCCGCTCCACTGCTAACTACTACTTTCTCCCGGTATCTAGCAGACTATGCCCACGAACTGCGCTACTCCTCCTCAATAAGACACCGGTTCGCTGTGGAAATGCTAGACGGTAAGCACATTGGCAACTGCTCATACTACAACATTGATGAGACCAAAGGTGAAGCTGAACTGGGTATTATTATTGGCAACCGTGACTACTGGGATAAGGGCTATGGTGCCGATACCGTAAATACCCTGGTCAACTATATCTTCCACCAGGCAAACCTTAAGCGAATCTACTTGAAGACCCTGGACTCAAACAGCAGGGCCCAGAAGTGCTTCAAAAAATGTGGCTTCACCCCATACGGGCACCTGGTCAGGGATGAATTTAGCTTCACGCTTATGGAGATAACCCGTAAACAGTGGCAGGAACAGCAAACAGAAGTAGAGGCTTGAGACGACTGTTTACGCGGGAATGTTAACCAAATCGAGGAATGAACGACGCCAACTCGGGGCAACTACTGCTTTACGCCAAAGGGTGGCTGCTGACCAACCGACATAGTCTCCAGTGCCAGCTTATCCATCTCAAGCTGTACCGGTATCGGATAGTCACCGGTGAAACAAGCCAGACAGAAAATATCCTTAGGCAAAGCCACTGCCTTAATCAGCCCCTCAATACTCAGATGGCCTAATGAATCAGCACCAATAAAATCCCTGACCTCGGGCACCGTCTTCCGAGCCGCAATTAACTCCCGGTGGGTAGCCATATCTACGCCGAAGAAACAGGGGTAGCGAATAGGTGGGGCGCAAATACGCATATGCACTTCTTTGACTCCCGCCCGTCTCAGCAGCTCCACCACTTTGGGGGTAGTAGTGCCGCGGACAATGCTGTCATCAATCACCACTACCCGCTTGCCATCCAACATCTGGGGCAAGGGGTTAAACTTTAGCTTGACCCCGAGGTCTCTGATTCGCTGGTCAGGCTCAATAAAGGTGCGGCCTACATAGCGGTTCTTGAGCAGTCCTTCACCTAGGGGTATACCTGACCGTTGGGAATAACCAGTGCCAGCGGCTATAGCTGAATCAGGCACCCCCATAACCAAATCGGCGGCTACGGGATGCTCTTCAGCTAACCCGGCTCCCATAGCCTGTCGCGCCAGATAAAGCAGCCGACCATTAATCACACTATCCGGGCGAGCAAAGTAGATATACTCAAAGATGCACAGCGCCCTTCTGCTTACCTCTCCCCGGTAGCTATCAACGCCATTCTCGGTAATGGAAACTATCTCGCCCGGTTCAACCTCCCGGATAAAGTTGGCACCAATATGGTCGAGGGCACAGCTTTCCGAAGCTATAACCCAGCCGCCATTAATAGCCCCCAGGCATAGCGGGCGCACCCCAAGGGGGCCACGAACTCCAAATAGAGCGTGGCGAGTCATAACTGCCAGAGAATATGCCCCCTGAAGCCGGTGCATAGCGTATCTTATCTTGCCTGCCCAGTCCTCCTCCGGGGAAGAGAGAATGAGGTTAGCGATAACCTCGCTGTCTGAGGAAGTGTTGAAGGTATAGCCCGAGTCAGAGAGCTCTTCATGCAGGTGCTCAGCATTAACGATATTCCCATTGTGGGCGATGGCGAGGGTATTTGAGCCCTTACCGACGACAATGGGCTGGGCGTTAGTTACCCGGCTGGAACCTCTGGTGGAATAGCGATTATGCCCGATGGCAATATCCCCGGTAAGCTGGCTTAACGAATCCTCACCAAATACCTGAGATACCAACCCCATATTGGCATAAACCTTTAGCCTATTGCCATCGGTGGTAGCAATACCAGCGCTTTCCTGACCACGGTGCTGAAGAGCAAATAAAGCAAAAAAGGTAAGCCGAGCTACATCCTCATTGGGGGCATAAACACCAAAAACGCCGCAACTCTCGTGCAAATTTGCCTGCCTCTTAATTCACCACTTAATTATAGATGATTTCACTCTTGTCAGTCAATCAATCGAGAGGAGCCTATAGATTACTCTTTCTATTCTTAAAAATGAAGGAGAAGCAAATATGCAAGATCAATAAGACTAGGAAGGGGATAAATAGATTGTCATGAATTTTGAAAGCCAGACTTTTGGTTAGTAACCCAAAGGTTAACGGTTCGACGGTTCTATACGCGGTAATACCAAAGCCAGTGATAACATAGATTATTATCACAGCTGCTAATAGCCAATGTATTGTTCTTTTAACCAAGTTTTTGTATCTTCTACTAATCAAAAAAGCTCTTGTCCAAATCGCCGCTATTGGAGTATCCTTTACTTTCCCAGAAACCTCGGTAATTACCATCATCAGACAATTCGATTTTCGTTATCCATTTTATCCATTTATAGCCCCATTTGCTTTCGGCGACAAGTTGAAAAGGGAAGCCTCGTTCTGGCGGAATAATAACATCATTCATCTTGTGCGCCATTATTATGTCATTGTTCATTATGTAATCGAGAGGGAGAGAAGTGGTGTACCCATCGTAGGCATGGAATATGACCACTTTGGCATCCGGTAGCGGGCTTGATTCTGCCATCAAATCTCTGACCAACATGCCTTCCCAGAGAAGCGTCACACTCCATCCCTCCACGCAGTCCAACGTTACCAGTTTTTTGTAATGCTGTTTGCTGTCTAGAACTTCATCATATGTATAGCTGCTGGGATTCTTGACTAGCCCGGTAATTTCAAGCCGATAATCTTCTATGTTTACGTACTGTGGTCCTTTTATGGAATTTTCCCTAAAATCGTTTATTGATGATAGGTTTTCACCTTCATACTCTCTAATCTCAACAGATGTCAATTCCTGTGTTTTGTCCATATTTCCACCGGCACAGGATATCAAGGCTACGGAAACAACGGCCAAAACAAGACTGATTACTAACTTCTTCAACACTACATTACCCACAGCTTAAAGCTGATGTATTTTAACCTCCGTCTATATTCTAATATATTGTAAAGCTGGAATGCCAATTGCGGATTTCAACATATGCATTATACGGAACTCAACTACACTGAGATTTCAGCCAATCAATAACCATAGCCATTGCCCTATCATTCTGCCGTAGCCTGTGCCCAGCTCCGTCAACTATGATTATCTGCTTAGGCTCGGCGGCGCTATCATACAGCTTATAGGCATGACTCACCTCTACCACCTCATCCTGGCTGCCATGCACCAACAATAAGGGTCTGGGGGCAATTCCAGCTATATACCGAATAGGGCTAACCAGCCTGAAGCCATTAAGCCATTCCTCGGTAGATTGTGGAAAACTCTCGTCCCGAATTGTACCAATGCTGCGAAAGCGGTCGATAATAGACTGTGGTTCATCAGCATTGATAAGAAAGGTAAACTCGGCTGGACAGGCACAGGTTACAATAGATGATACTCTCTTGTCTTGTGATGCCACGTATACTGAGACAGCAGCCCCACCGCTAAAGCCGAGCAGTGACAGATGAGACCTGTCCACCTCAGGCAAGGCGCATAAATAGTCAATGGCCGCCTTCAAGTCCCTAGTCCAGCCCAAAATGTCAAGATTTCCACCACTAGCCCCGGTTCCCCTGAAATTGAAAATGAATACGGCAAAGCCCTGGCGGCAAATCTGTTCCGCCAGCAGAGGATAACCCTTATCACTAGGGTCAGGCCTCTTAGCCGGGATACCGTGACAAACGCAGACAGTAGGATATGCAGTCTGGTCACCGCTACCAGGCAGGTAAAGCTGACCAGAAATGGTTAAACCGTCTACCTCTAGAGTAACAATTCTGCTGAGCATAAGATTTTATCAAGCATTTACTCAACATAACGCAAAGCTGAGCAACATGAAGCTGGAACTAGATAGGCGCATAGCAAGGTTTACTTCTACCGTGACTAACGAAAGGTGATATTCCTCAACCTGGTCGGAGTTAGCGTTCCCTAAGGCTTACTTGATACCCATTATTCTTGAACTCGGTAACACAGTGATCGACATCTTCACTATCCACGTGAATAACGACGTTCTTCTTAGCCCTTCCCAGCGGTCTATAGATGTGGAGGGTGGTAATATTTATGCCAGCCTTATTTAGGCAGGAGATTATTTCTTGTAACGGCTTACCCTCACCCCCGCCGAGAATCTCAAGGCGGGCGCCAGGTTCACCTACACCCAGAACTTTGTTCAGGATTTTGTAGAAAAAGTCGTTAGTAGTGGCAATACCGACTACCTGATTGTCCTCAACCACCACCAGAGCCCCCACCTGTTTAGCCTGAGCCAGAGCCACTGCTTCCTCAGCAGTCATATCCGGCGAAGCCGTTACGACATCCCGGTGCATAATATTTCTTACCGGAGTCCGGTATAAAGAGGCAACACTATAGCTGAATTCCAAAAAGTCACGAGGATTGGGTTCAGGCGGCACAGCCTTCTCCAGACTCTTCTTGGTTATTATACCAACTAGCTTGCCTCTATCCACCACTGGTATGCGTTTGAGTTTATGTGAATCCATAAGCCTTTTGGCAACGATAATATGAGTGTTACTGGGAATGGTAACCACATCAGTGGTCATGACATCCCGAAGATACATTTTCCTGCCTCCTCTTTAAGTGGTGCCAATTTTACCATTGGACAAACATGGGCATAACAACATGGATGTAGTTATCCACCCCTACCGGGCGGACAACGCCAGGACTTGATGGATTGGTAGTTTCCAGAGCTACCTGCGACTCCCGAAGCACGCCAAGCACATCGGTTAGATACTTGCCATTAAAGGCAATCTTTGCCTCTTCGCCCTCAACAATGGCATCAATCTCACCGACGTCATCACCTACCTCCTCTGAGCGAGCTGAAGTTGCTAACTTGCCCGGGGTTAGCTCACTTCCTGGTGTTATCACCAAACGGACAATACCACTACCATCGCGGGCAAAGATAGAGGCTGTCTTGGTTGCCCTCAAGAATTCGGCAACATCAACCACTACCCGGGTATTGTAGCTCTGGGGAATAAGCTGAGCATACTGAGGGAAGGTGCCCTGAACAAGTTGGGATACCAGCTCAGTATTCTTCAAGCGAAATAGAGCCTGACTCTTATTGGGATTTACCGTTATCTCAATAGCCTCCTCCTGGTCAGCGGCTAACCGATTTAGCTCAGCTAGAGTCCGGGCTGGAATAATGACCTCAGTCTTCTGGCTAACCGGGGTAGCCAGAGGTAGCTTATATACAGCCAATCTAAAGCCATCAGCCGCTGCCAGCGTCAGCAAATCGCCATCAAACGTGGCATCAACACCAGTCAGCACCGGGCGAGACTCCTCGGTGGCAGCAGCAAAGGCAACCTGGCTAATCGCCTGACGAAGAGCTTCCACCTCAACCTTGGTGGTAATACCCTCATCGACCTTGGGTATAGGTGGGAAATCCTTGGCATCAACCCCGCTGATCCGCGCCTCAAATCGGGCACACTTTAATCCCAGGGTCTTAGTCCGAGGGAAAAGGCTAATGTCAACCCTATCGCTGGGCAAGGAGTTAATAAACTCGGTGAGAAGTCGGGCAGGAACAGTAATTGCCCCTTCCTCCTCGACCTTGGCACCAATCCAGCAACTAATAGCCATTTCCAGATTGGTGGCAACAAGCTTGAGGCGAGACTGGTCTGTAGCTAAGAGGACATTATTGGTTATCGGCAGGGTCGTTCTGGTAGCTACCGCCCTCCCCACCACGCTAAGCCCCCGATTTAAGTTCTCCTGAAGACATGACAACCTCATCATTCACCCCCAAAATTAGCAGTGATGAAAGTATATATCAATAATTAGTTGTATGCAAGATTAAATGATGAGGGGATAAGAACTCATAGCACAATTTGAGAAGGAGCTACACCTCTCTTGACAAGTAATGGCTAGAGGTGGTAAGTTAAATTGTAATTAGCAGTCTTAGACTTAGACTGCTAATGGGAGACTAAGATGCTACCTCCCAGGACAGAGACAATCCTTAAGTCAATAGTGGAACAGTATGTTACCCGAGCAATGCCGGTGCCGTCACAGAGTATCATCAATAAGTATGAGCTGGGGGTAAGCGCAGCTACCATTCGTAATGAGATGGCACACCTGGAGCAGGAGGGTTACATAACCCGCCCCCACCCTTCAGCCGGAAGCATACCCTCAGATAAGGGCTACCGCTACTACGTGGAATCTCTGAGTGACATCCGGCTCCCCTTAGCCGAGCAGCGTTTGATAAGTCACCTCTTCCACCAGGTGGAGAGGGAACTGGCGGAGTGGTTAAGCCTAGCGTCAACAGTTACCGCTCAGTTAGCTCAAAATATAGCTATTGTCAGTATGCCTAAGCCAGTCGACTGTCAATTCAAGCATCTGGAATTGGTTGCCCTGCAAGACTCGCTGGCACTGGTTGTCCTTATCCTTCAGGGAGCCAGAATAAAGCAACAGCTAATAACCTTTGACCAGGTTATATCTCAACCAGAGTTAACGGCTATCGCCAATAAACTGAATGCCATCTATTCTGGTTTGACCAGCTCACAGATTTCGGCTAAAGGCATAGGGCTTCCGCTTAACGAACAGCAGGTAACCGATTGCCTGGTAAAGATAATGGACGCCGAAGATAAGCAGGAGTATGAGGAACCTTACCTCGCTGGCTTGCACTTTATGCTTGGCCAGCCAGAGTTTGCCCATAGCCAGCGAATGCTGGCATTGATGGAATTAGCTGAGCACAGAAACCTGCTGCGGATTATCATCCCCCAAGGGCTGCCCAGCCGCTGGGTGCAAGTAGTTATCGGTAAGGAGAATAAGGCAGAGGTTATCCACGACTATAGTGTGGTCATCAGCCGATATGGTCTGCCTGATGAAGCCATGGGTACCATAGGGGTGATCGGACCTACCCGAATGCCCTATGCTCACACCATCACTATTGTAGGCTATCTATCCACGATATTAAATAGACTAGTGGCTGAGCTATATGGAAGAGAAACACCCCTGAGCTAAACTTGTATAATGCCGATTGATGAGGAGTAAGATAACGATGGCGCAAGAAGAAACTAACGAAGGTCTAACCAGCAAAGAGGAACAAGAAGAGGCTGTGGTCGAGGATATAGAGGTGTTAAAGCAGACCCTAGCTGAGGAAAAGGAAAAAGCCGAAGGCTATCTAGCCAACTGGCAAAGAGCCCAGGCAGACTTCATAAACTACAAGCGGCGCAGTGAACAGGAAAGGGAAGAGATTAGCCAGTTTGCCAATGCTACGCTTATGTTCAGCCTTCTGCCTATCCTTGATGACCTGGAACGGGCGTTTACCGCTATTCCGCCCCATCTAGCCAGACTTAGCTGGGTAGACGGTATCAGGCTTATTGAACGTAAACTTCGGGCAAGCCTGGAGGCACAGGGGCTGTCCCAGATAAAGGCACTCGGTGAACCATTTGACCCCAACCTCCATGAAGCAGCAATGCACGGCAAAGGTAAGGAGGGAATAGTTATTGATGAGCTGCAAAAGGGTTACAAGTTATATGATAGAGTTATTCGCCCCGCCATGGTAGTGGTGGGCAATGGAGAAGAAGAGGAAGAAAAGGAGGAATAAACCATGGGTAAAGCTGTAGGTATCGATTTGGGCACTACTTTCAGTGAGGTGGCAGTGCTCGAGGCCGGCGAGCCGGTAGTGATTACCAGTGCCGAGGGAAGTCGCCTTATCCCCTCAGTAGTGGCCATAAGTAAGAACGGTGAGCGGTTGGTAGGTCAGATAGCCAAGCGCCAGGCAATAGTTAACCCTGAGAATACCATCTACAGCATTAAGCGCTTTATGGGACGCAAGTGGGGAGAACCGCTAGGGCGAGAGCTCCCGGTGGAGGAAGATGCTCGCCGCAAGACCTACAAGGTAACCAAAGCCCCCAATAATGACGTCCGAGTGGTGATGGGTGGTAAAGATTATAGCCCACCTGAAATTTCGGCTATGATTCTGCAAAAACTTAAAGCGGACGCTGAGGCTTACCTTGGTGAGAAGGTTAATGACGCGGTAATCACCGTCCCTGCCTACTTCAATGACAGTCAAAGGCAGGCAACCAAGGACGCCGGCACGATAGCCGGGCTCAACGTGCTAAGAATAATTAATGAGCCAACTGCCGCTTCTCTCGCCTACGGGCTGGATAAGAAGCAGGAAGAAACCATTGCCGTCTTCGACCTTGGTGGTGGTACTTTTGACATCTCCATCCTTGAGATTGGCGAAGGCACCTTCCAGGTCAAGTCAACCAACGGTGACACTCATCTCGGTGGTGATGACTTCGACCAGAGGATTATGGACTGGCTATGCGACGAGTTCAAGCGAGACCAGGGAATAGACCTGCGGCAGGATAAAATGGCTCTGCAACGACTCACGGAAGCTGCCGAAAAGGCTAAATGTGAGCTGTCCACCGTCCAGCAGACCGAGGTAAATCTTCCCTTTATCACCGCTGATGCCAGCGGCCCAAAACACCTCAGTATTACCCTCACCCGGGCTAAGCTGGAGCAGCTAGTAATGGACTTAGTGGAAAAGACGCTCGGACCTTGCAAGCAGGCCCTGACTGATGCTGAAAAAACCGCAGGGAACATTGATGAGGTAATTCTGGTCGGCGGACAGACCAGAATGCCCCTAGTTCAGGAAAAGGTGAAGCAATTCTTTGGCAAGGAAGCAAATAAAGGGGTTAACCCTGATGAGGTGGTAGCCATAGGTGCCGCTATTCAGGCTGGGGTGCTTAAGGGAGAGGTCAAAGAAGTCCTTCTGCTGGATGTTACCCCACTTACCCTGGGTATTGAGACCCTGGGTAGAGTGGCAACCCCCCTCATCCCCCGCAATACTACCATCCCTACCTCTAAGAGCCAGATTTTCAGCACTGCCGCTGATAACCAGCCCAGCGTGGAGATCCACGTGCTCCAAGGGGAAAGGCCAATGGCACCAGATAACAGAACCCTGGGACGGTTTATGCTTGATGGTATCCTGCCGGCGCCAAGAGGGATGCCCCAGATTGAGGTTAGCTTTGATATTGATGCTAATGGTATCCTCAGTGTTAAGGCTCACGATAAGGGCACCGGCCGTGAGCA
>Ga0209979_1003614_pt1 | contig 13513 bp, 11 predicted proteins | sample AnhtaG_FD_183114 | JGI IMG/M metagenome (GOLD analysis project Ga0209979, IMG submission 183114) | Deep subsurface microbial communities from Anholt, Denmark to uncover new lineages of life (NeLLi) - Anholt_01485 metaG (SPAdes) (version 2) | ecosystem: Environmental > Aquatic > Marine > Oceanic...
ACAAGCCGTTGATCTGTGGGAAAGGTTCAAGAGCATTTCTCTTTCGGAGTTTGAGGAAGTTTACCGGATACTCGGAGTGGAATTTACATCAACCACAGGCGAGTCTTTTTTTAATGATAAAATGGAACCTGTTATTGAGCGTCTGCAAAAGGCAGGGCTGATAAAAAACTCCCAGGGAGCATTGATCGTTGAGCTGGACGATCCTCAACTGCCTCCCTGCCTGCTAAAGAAAGCTGATGGTGCAACACTGTATGCCACGCGGGAACTGGCGGGATTGGTGTATCGTTGGGAGACCTACCGGTTTTATGAGTCGCTTTATGTGGTCGGATCAGCTCAAACCGACCATTTTAAGCAGGTCTTCAAGGTGATTGCTATGCTGGAGGAAGCTGAGAATCTACCGGAACCGCAGCGCATGACCGGTCGGGCTAAACATATCAACTTCGGCTGGGTGAAGTTTGGTGACAAAACTATGTCCACCCGACGCGGTAATATTATCGTTCTTACAGATGTTTTGACGAAGGCGGTGGAACTTGCATCAGACAGGATTATGGAGAAAAATCCTGAACTGTTCGGCAAGGAAATGCCAATTCAGACAGTTTTGGGGCTGCGGCATCCGACCGCTCTTATGATCGGTGTGGGGGCGGTGCTATTTTCCCAATTGTCAGTAAGGCGGCAAAAGGACGTCAATTTTGTCTGGGACGAGGTCCTTAATTTCGAAGGGGAGACCGGGCCGTATCTTCAATACACCCATGCCCGGCTGTGTTCGTTGATGCGGCATTATGGCGACGAGATCGTCTCTACTGTTGACTACTCCCCGTTGAACAACGAAGAAGAAGAGCGGGTAGTGGAGCTGCTGGCCGATTTTCCCCAGTCGGTCCTTGATGCGGCAAGGAATTACGATCCCTATTTTATCTCAACGCACCTATTGAGATTGGCGGCTGCCTTCAACAAGGTGTATCAGCGCAAGGATGCCGAGGGACGAATAGACAAGATCGTGTCCGACAACAAAGAGCTGTCGACGGCAAGAATGGCTCTGGTAAAAGCCGTGCAGACTGTCCTAAAGGAGGGTCTGAACCTCTTGGGTCTGCAAGCACCGGAAGAGATGTGATATGGTGAGTCAATTTGTGGGTAGGGTGGTAACCGGGAGTTGTAAATGCTCGTCGTGATGGAAGCCTCGGCCAGCCCCGACATGGTGGCGCACGTCTGCCGTGAAATTGAGAAGATGGGGCTACGTGCGCATCCGATACGTGGGGCTCAAAGTACGGCCATCGAGGTGACGGGGAACGGATTCCCGGTTGACCCGGACGGGATTCTGACCCAGCCGGGCGTCAAAGATATTGTCCACCTGACCCAACCTTATAAGCTGGTCAGCCGTGAGTTGTATCCCAAGGATACAGTTATAGAGATAAGAAATGTCAGCATCGGCGGCGGGGAGCTTGTGGTCATGGCGGGTCCCTGCTCGGTGGAAAGTCGTGAGCAATGTATGACGATCGCTGAGCGGGTGGCAAAGTCGGGCGCCAGGGTGTTTCGCGGCGGGGCTTTCAAGCCGCGCACCTCGCCGTACAGCTTTCAGGGACTGGGCGAAGAGGGTCTGAAGATTCTGGCTAAAGTACGCGACAGATTCAATCTGCTCATCGTCACCGAAGCGATGGACACCGAAACAATCGATATGGTGGCCGACTATACTGACATCATACAGATCGGCTCGCGGAATATGCAGAATTTCTCATTGTTGATAAAGGCGGGAGGCAAAAAGAATCCGGTCCTGTTAAAGAGAGGGATGTCGGCCACGGTCGAAGAGTTCCTGATGGCTGCTGAGTATATCATGGCCGAGGGAAATCACAACGTGATTCTCTGCGAACGGGGCGTGCGAACTTTTGCCGATCATACCCGCAACGCTCTTGACCTGTCGGTTGTGCCGGCGGTCAAACAGATCAGCCACCTGCCGATAATTGTCGACCCCAGTCACGGCACCGGTATAAGAAACAAAGTCCTACCGATGTCCCGTGCCGCTGTTGCCGTCGGCGCCGACGGCCTGCTGGTTGAAGTTCATCACGATCCGTCCGGCGCTTTCTCGGACGCGGCGCAGTCCGTCTCGCCGGAGATGTTTGACCGATTGATGCAAGAGGTGCGAGGGATCGCCGGCGTTCTGGGCAGGACGTGCCCATGAAGCGGACAATTACGCCGGTCAGAAAGGTTGGGGGAACTATCCGTGTTCCCGGTGACAAGTCCATCGGCCACAGAGCGGCTCTTTTTTCCATTCTCGCTAAGGGGCCTATCATTGTTAAAAATTTCCCCAACGGTACGGACTGTTTGACCTCGCTGGAAGCCGCTAAACGACTTGGCGTGAAGGTGCGTACTGAGGTTGACGGCCTTGTGCTGACCCCGCCTGCTGCCGTCTCAATTGAACCGGATAGTATAATCGACTGCGGCAATTCGGCAACCACCGCCAGGCTGCTGGCCGGTATCATTGCCGGTTCCAACCTGGAAATTACTCTGACCGGCGACGAGTCACTCAGATCACGCCCGATGAAGCGCATTATCGACCCGCTCACCGAAATGGGGGCGGAGTTCTTTGCCGAGGACGGACATCTACCCATGAAGATACGGGGCAAAAAGTTGCTTCCTTATGAGTATGACCTGCCGGTGGCGTCGGCGCAGGTGAAAACAGCTCTGCTAATGGCCGGACTGGCATCCTCCTGTGAGGTCACTGTTAGAGAGAAAACAGTTACGCGCAACCATACAGAAATCATGCTGCGGAAGATAGGAGGCGGTATCACCATCCGAGAAGTCAAGCCGGTAAGGAGCCCTGACCCGGTTGATCCCCGCAAGACAAGGTTGGCAATGCCCGAAGCGTTCAAAAAGGAGATTAGAATCTCTCCTGAAGCGCAAATCACGGGTGGTACTATTGACATCCCCGGCGATATTTCCACCGGGGCTTTTTTTCTTGCCGCTGCGGCCATATCGCGCCGTACGCTGACGGTCGAGAACCTGGGGCTGAACCCAACCCGCACCGCTATTCTGGATCACCTGAAAATCGTCGGATGCAAAGTTGACATAAGGAATAGAACAGTCATTTCAGGCGAACCACGGGGGAGAGTGACGATTACTGGCGGATCGCTTAAACCACGAAAAATTTCCGGCGAAACGACGGTGCGGTTGATTGACGAAATCCCGATTATCTCGGTCATGGCCGCGTTTGCCGATGGCACCACGGTAATTCGGGGTGCTGGTGAGCTGCAGTTCAAAGAATCCAACCGCCTTGCCGCCATCTCCGAAAACCTGCAGCGGACGGGCGTAAAATGCGGCCTGCTGGAAGACGGTCTGGCCATCGAAGGAGGAAAAGAGTTGTCAGGGGCTGATTTTCAAAGTTTTGGTGACCATCGCATCGCCATGGCATTTTCAATCGCCGCCCTCTTTCTTGTCGGCCCGTCGACAATCGATGCTGACGCAGTTGTAAACGTGTCCTGTCCGAGCTTCTATAACTTATTGGATGCTATTTCGTTATGAAGCACACTTATAGGTTTGGTTTAATCGGTCACCGGATATCTTACTCTAAGTCAGGGGATGTCTTTCGCGCCATATTCTCCCACATAGGGAAAGAGGGTGCCTTCGATATCTTCGATGTTGCCCCGGATGACTTTCAGGCTCAGCTTGTCGAACTCGTCAAGGATGGCGTCCAAGGGCTGTCGGTTACAATTCCGTACAAGCAGGCTGTCATAAAGCATCTTCAGGAAATTGATACGATTGCTCGCGCGCTTGAAGCGGTCAATTCGGTATCGGTCGATTCCGGCGCACTGTGTGGTTTTAACACTGACTGTTATGGGTTTTCTCTACCTCTGGGAAAGTATGGTGAAAAGCTTAAACATGGTACAGCTTTGATATTGGGCTGCGGGGGGGCGGCCAGGGCGGCGGTGTACAGTCTGTACACTGACTATGAACTCAGGCGGTTTACCATTTTAGGACGCACGGGACTCAAACTGACCGAGTTCCGGCGGTCCCTTGAGCGTCATTTACGCCACGTCAAGATCACACCTGTTATCGAACAAGAAGGGCACTGCCGCGACTGGGAGAGCGCATCTTATGACATAATCGTCAACTGCACACCCTTAGGCGGATGGAACTACCCCAACGAACACCCTCTTCCGAAAGAACTACGTTGGCGGGCCGGCAAGATGTATTACGACATCAACTATAATGAAGGTAACAACGTTGTAAAAAGCGCTCGTGACGCCGATCTGATTGCAATCGACGGTTCTGCGATGCTGGTCGGTCAGGCGCTGCGCTCATTTGACATCTGGACCGGCGAGACGGTGCCCTTTGGGCCGGTCTACGAGCGAGTATTTGGCGGCATGATTACATCTGGCTGAGAATGCTACACAGGTGTATAGTAGGTCGGGTTCTGAATGGAGTCCGCCTGGGGCGGACGGAATGAGAAACCCGACAACAAATTCGGCAACAGATGTCGGGTTTCTCGCCCGCCGGAGGCGGACTCGGAACCCGACCTACAAGAGGCACATTTTCCTCGTAGGTTTTTCTGGATCGGGTAAGTCAGCTGTTGGCTCCAGGCTAGCGCGGCTTCTTGAGGCGAAGTTCTATGATACCGACTCGTTGGTTGAGCAACAATGCGGTAAAACGATTGACCATATTTTCAGCGACGATGGTAAGGATACATTTCGACGGCTTGAGTCTCAGGTTATTGACGAGTTGATTAACCGTAATGAACCGAGAATGGTTATCGCACTCGGGGCGGGGGCTTTTGAAAAGCGTAAGAATTGGAATATCGTAAAGCGGCACGGGATCGTCGTCTATCTGAGTTGTTCAGTCCGGGAAATCTACAAGCGCCTGAAAGAGAAAACTAACCGGCCGCTCCTTCGGGTGTCACCGGCCAAAGGAGAGACATGTCGACAAGCCGTGCTCAGGAGAATCAAAGACCTTCTTGGTCAAAGGAAGCGAATATACGCTCAGGCCGATGTGACGATTTCAACAACCAACAAAAGCATGGACGAGACCGTGAGGCAGTTATATAGAAAGATACAATCCTGCGATGCCGGTCGTTAACGTCAACCTCAACCAGCGAAGGTATCCGATAATTGTTGGCCCGGATGTCTTGCACCGTCTGGGACGGAAATTAAACGGACTTGTCCGCGGCAGGCGGCTTTTCGTCTTTTATGACGCCCAGGTATATGCCTTGCACCGCCGGCGGATACAGGTACAGTTGAAGTGTGTTAAAGGCGATATGCAAGAAATGGTGGTGCCGATAGGGGAGAGGGCGAAATCGGCCAATGTCCTTAGCAAGATTTATACGTTTCTCTTTGATGAGAAGATAAGCCGGTCTGATTTTATCCTTGCCTGCGGCGGCGGAGTCACGACTGACCTGATCGGCTATGTGGCGGCCACTACTCTCAGGGGCATACGGTGGGGCATCGTGTCGACCACGTTGGTGGGAATGGCTGATGCCGCCATTGGCGGTAAGACCGGAATCAATCATCCTCAAGGGAAGAACCTGATCGGCTCCTTCTGGCAGCCCTCTTTTGTTCTGTGCGACACCAGCTTTCTGAAAACTCTCCCCGCTCGGCAGTTGATCGCCGGGCTGGGGGAAGTTGTAAAATACTGCGGGCTGTCAGGCAACAGGATGCTATCTGTGGTTGAAAAGTACCTTGCTCAAAAAGACTTGTATAATGAAAGGCTTCTTTCCAAACTGATACACCTCTCGGCATCATACAAAGCAGATATCGTAGCAAAAGACGAGCGCGAGCGCGGCCTTCGCATGCTTTTGAACCTGGGACACACATTTGCCCACGCTGTTGAAAATGCCGTCGGTTATGGCAGGCTGTTGCATGGGGAAGCGGTCGTCCTCGGCCTTCTGGCCGCCGTTGAGCTGAGTTGCCGGTTAAAGCCGCAGCGCGCTAAACATCTTGCCTATTACAGTCGAATAATAAATCAGATGGTTCACATGATTCCGTACAGAAAGATCAGTTGCGAGAAAGCTCTCGTAGCTATGCAACTCGACAAGAAGAGAGCCGGGACAGCGCACAGATTTGTCCTGCTTGACAAGCCCGGCCGCGCTTTTGTTGCCCGCGACGTAAGCCCCCGGTTGATTAAATCGTCCATTGAGAATATGTTAAATGTATACAAAACAGAGGGAGGCATGGATGCCCCGAATCTTAGTCGTTAACGGCCCCAATCTCAATCTGCTGGGTAAACGAGAGCCGGAAGTTTACGGGACCGAGACGCTTGATGAACTGAACGGCAAGCTGGCCGACATGGCCAAGGAGCTGGGTGTCAAGGTTAGTTTTTTTCAGTCCAACTCCGAGAGCGAGATAATCGATTACCTGCACAAAGAAGGCTTCGACGCCAACGGCCTGATCATTAACCCGGGCGCCTTGACGCACTATAGCTATGCCCTGCGTGACGCCATTGCCGCCGTGGAGATTGAAGCGGTCGAGGTGCATATGTCCAATATCTACGCTCGAGAAGAATTTCGCCGCAAATCGGTGATGGCGCCGGTTTGTACCGGGCATTTGGTCGGCTTCGGGTTCTATGGGTATGCGATGGCGCTCTCGTATTTTGCCGACAGCCTGAAGGATCAATAGAGTGAAAAAGATTCTTGTCGCGCTGATTTTGGCTTTAGCAGTTCTGTTGGTACTGTCCTCCTGCCAGGAAGCTCAGTTGACGGAGGAGGAGGTCGTTTCCTGCCTTGATTCCTTGGAGATGAAACTTGAATGGCTGGACTATCGCCTTGCTGAGGAAAGCTGGGACTTATATACTGAAGGACGCTCCGATTCCCTGGAGTTCTACCGGGGATTGTACGTCCATGTGACTTCTGACAGAGAGACCTTTGAACATCTCCGGCAGGCCAAACAACTGTTGACCGATGAAGCAGACCAGCGTCGACGGGAGCTGGCCTATTCGACACTGTTACTGTCGCGAGTCGAAGCGCAGCGTGACATTGCCCGGCTGCGCGACTCTCTTGCCGCTATCGACATAAACTATCGTGCCGAATTCGAAGGGGAGAAACGCTCGGCCAATTACCTGTACCGGACTTATCGCACCGATCGAAGTCGCATTCGTCGGGAGATCGCCTATCGCTCCTGGTGTTCTGTTGGGCTGGAGTTGGCCGAAGGCCTCGAGCAATTGTTCCGATTTCGCAACCAGCAAGCCCGCCGACTCGGCTACAACAATTTCCTGGCGATGGTTTTCGCCCAGCAGGGACTTGAGACCAAAGAGTATCTCGCTTTGTTGAGACAGCTTGACTCACTCAGCGAGAAGCAATATGAAGCGTTTATTGACAAAGCTAAGGGCAGGCTCGGCTTGAATGATCTCGAAATATGGGACCTTGCCTATGCTTACGCGGATATTAACGGAGAGGTAGATCGTCACTTTCCCGCTGATTCGCAGTTACTCTATATTAAGAGAAGCCTCAAGAAGATTGATTTCAACCTGGATCAGCTTCCCATTTACTTTGATCTCGCCTCCCGTGAGGGAAAGTCACAGTTTGCCTATGCTTTTCCGATCAAGCCTCCCTACGACCTACGGGTGCTGGCTAATGTGACTGACGGTCTATACAGTACGCGTGTTTTGCTGCACGAGATCGGTCATGCCGTCCATTTCGTACACATCGCGCAGGATCGACCGCTGTTCACAAATGCCCTCTCAGCCAGTTGGGCGGAAGGGATGGCGCAGATTGCAGCGGCTCTGTGCGATGAGAGAAGCTGGTTGGAAACATATCCCTACATGCCGGCAGAGGTGATTGACAGGTACATCGCGGCCAAACAGGAGCAGGACATAATCTATCTTCGCACGACGTTGATGCGTTTGTATTTTGAATATGAAGCTTACGTAAACCCCAACCGTGACTTAAACAAGCTGTACTGGGATTTGTTTGAAAAGTACCTCAAGCTGCCCCGGCACGATGAGATCAAACCGTGGGCGGCGATTATCCATTATACCACCCATCCCGTTTATCTCCACAACTATTTGATAGCCGACATCATTGCCGCGCAAACGGTAAATTACCTCAAGAGGAACTACGGCACGGTGGTTGATAATCCGAAGGTTGGTTCGTTTCTCGTCCAGAACTATTTCCGTTTCGGGAGCCGGTACGACTGGAGGGATCTGTTAGAGCGGGGGACGGGGGAGAAGCTGAACCCGAAGTATTTGATGGACAGGTTGGGGATTTAGCGTCCACGACTTGAACTCGGTCAGTAGGGCAGGAGTCCCTGACTCCTGCCAATTGGTGGCAGGTCTCGGAGAGACCTGCCCTACTGTACCTTCTGCTCAAAATAGTTCTTCCAATCTTCACCATGATTAAAATGCCCATTATTACCACTAGTTGATTGAAGCCTCTTGCAGCTATACTCCTTAAACACATCCGGCATATCTTGTTGGAGCCAATCGTGGGCATTCTTTCCATTGAACGCTATGTGCTTTATGTGTCGATGCTGAATAAGGAATCCTATAATATCACAATAGAGACCTTTTTCTATACCGCGATCTGAACTCCCTTTTCTCTGAACGTATGCGAAAATATCCCACATTCCAATTCCAGAGTCCAGCAAGCATTGTGCTTTGATATTATAGTCAGTCTCGTAGATGCCGAGTATGTCCGATATGGTTGGCCAAAATCTATTACTGCTATCAGCATAATACTCCGATTTCGTAAGAGAATCTTGTCCTGGGAAAGTTCCAAGGATAAGGATACTGGTTTCAATGTTTACAAGAGGATCTAACCCTTTTACGGGATCGTTTATTTCTCTAATTGACTTTACAATTGTTGGTTTCTTTCGCCTTGTCTTCGCTTGCATAAAAACATCCCTTTTATCAGCCACGTATGTCAGGAGTCCCTGACTCCTGCCACTATACTTTGACATACGGTAGGATGCAGAGTAGTGGAATATTTGTCAACAAGACATTGGCGGATAATGGCAGGAGTCGGGGACTCCTGCCCTACAGTTGATTTCGCTTGTACCGTGACATGATCGGGCGTAATATGCTGTCTGCTGTAAGATTATGATGTAGCAAGTTGTCCGTTGATGAGATTGCAACCGGCACAGCCCGATGAATAACACAGACCGCATCACCAGTGGTTCGATACCGAAGACGATCTTCTCTCTGGCGCTTCCGGTCGTGGCCGGTATGTTCATGGAATTTGCCCTGCAAAGCACCGACTACTTCTGGGTGGGCAAGTTAGGGGCGACGGCGCAGGATGCCGTGACCACTTCGATGATTGTCATCTGGGCTATCTGGTCGGTAATCTCCATAATCAGCGTTGGGATTACCGCTCTTGTGGCGCGCTATGTCGGCGCCAAAGATCTCGACCGAGCAGCGTACTACATAAAGCAGGGATTGGCCATGGCCCTGGGCATGGGGGCGTTGTTTTCCTTTGTAGGGTACCTGCTGACACCTGGCCTAGTGGCGTTCATGGATGCCGGAGCCGCCACCGCGCGACTGGCCATCCCTTACCTGCGCATCTTTTTCGCATCGGCCATTTTTTTCTTCCTGGTTGAGACAGCCTATGCTGTCTTTCGGGCTTCGGGAGACACGCGAACACCGATGAAAATCGGAGTCGCCATCATCATTCTGAACATGGTATTGGATCCCCTTCTCATTTTCGGGATAGGGCCTTTTCCCGAATTGGGCGTTGCCGGAGCCAGCGTGGCGACGGCGTTTTCTATGTTAGTGGGGATGATTGTCGTGCTCAGAAAGATACTCACCGGCGCCCTTGGCTACGGCGTCGGCAACCCATTCAAGGTAAAGCTAAAAGTGAAAGATATGCTTAAGATAGGTCGCATCGGTACTCCCATTGCAAGTCAGCAGATTGTGTTTGTGGTTGTGTACTTGTTTCTCATCAAAATTGTCCACCAGTATGGCGAAACGGCGGCGGCAGCGATGGGGATCGGCAATCGAATGGAGTCGTTCTCCTACCTGATGTGCTTTGGATTTTCAATAGCCGCTTCTACTATGGTTGGTCAGAACTTAGGCGCCGGTAAGCCGGACCGCGCCGCCAAGTGCGCCTGGGGAGCGATCGGTATCGCTATCGGCTTGACGTTTGTCACATCGGTGTTGTTTATCACTATTCCCTCGAGCATTGCTTCAATCTTCACTGACAATCCGGAGGTGCTCAACATAGCGATCTACTACCTGATAATCCTCGGCCTCTCGCAAATAACGATGGCCATTGAGATAGTATTGGAGGGTGCGTTCGTGGGAGCAGGGGATACCCTGCCGCCAATGATCGTTATGATTCCCGGGTCCATTGCGCGAATTCCGCTGGCCTACTGGTTGTGCTTTACGCTGGACTGGGGTATCAATGGTGTATGGTGGACGCTGACAATCACGACCACGGTAAAAGCTGTCATTCTCGCTTTGTGGTTCAAGCGAGGCAAATGGAAAGCAAAGCGGTTATGATTGCTTGTTGACCCATTACCGGTTGCGACGTTAATTCGTATTGGTCCCTCGCGGAGCGGCGGCGGGTGATCGGCATAAAGGGAAACAGACATGAGTCAACGATATGTTCGCTTCTGCAAATCTGGTGGAGGAAGCATCCACTATGGCAGGTACGAGGGTGACACTGTAACGCGGCTTGAAAGAGCGCCCTGGTTCGGTGTAGCCGTGACGACGGAAGTGTTTGACGGTAACGACGTCACCCTAAAAGCGCCGGTGGAACCGTCCAAGATAATCTGCATCGGTTTAAACTATCATGCGCATGTCGCAGCCTCGCATTCCGCCGATAAGGCCCCAGAACACCCCTTGATTTTTCTCAAGCCGCCCTCGGCCGTCATCGGGCCGGACGAAAAGATTATCCACCCGCCCCAGTCCCAGCGAGTTGATTACGAAGCCGAGCTCGGAGCGGTTATCGGAAAAAAGATCAGAAATGCTGCAGTTGATGAAGCAGCCGAGGCTGTTTTTGGGCTAACCTGTGTCAACGATGTTACCGCTCGGGATTTGCAGAAACTGGATGGACAGTGGTCTCGCGCCAAGGGGTTTGATACTTTCTGTCCGGTTGGTCCGTGGGTCGTCACCGGTATCGACTGGCAGGACCTACTCGTGGAAGGAGTCCTGAACGGCAAGGTCAAGCAGTCGGGACGTACCTCGCAAATGATTTTCGGTATTGCTTACCTGGTAAGCTATGTTTCATCAATAATGACTCTTAATCCTGGTGATCTGATTTCTACCGGCACGCCCTCGGGAATTGCACCGATGAAGGCGGGAGACAGGATTGAAGTGAGAATAGAACAGGTCGGTACACTGGTAAACTGGATGGGATAAGTTATGGGGTTGCTCCAAACAAAAAAAGCTCGTATGGCTTACAGTCTCTTGCGACGCCAGGTTTGTACAAGGAAGTAGCACCAAGTGAAGTCTATCCAACCAATACTGGGAACGGATACTTGAGATGACCGAGAGGCTGTACTACCGCGACTCGTCGCTGCTGGAGTTTGAGGCTACGATTGTCGAACAAGGTGCGCACGAGAGAAAAACGTACACTATTCTCGACAAATCGGCGTTTTATCCCACCTCAGGAGGTCAGTTGCATGACACCGGGACTTTGAATGGAATTGCAGTCATCGAAGTTATTGAGACAGATACTGACGAAGTGTGGCATATATCGGACAACCCGGTAGGCAAGATTGGTGACACTGTCCGTGGAGTTATTGATAAGGACCGACGTCACATGCACCGGCAGATGCACACCGCCCAGCATATTCTCAGTCAGGCGTTCATTCGACTGAACGGATATGAAACCGTGTCCGTGCACCTTGGTCAGGAATACGCGGCGGTTGAGCTTGACGCCAAGCAGATGTCGCTGGAGCGGGTGACCTCAGCCGAGCAGATGGCACAGGAGGTCGTTGCCGCCAGCTACCCGGTCGAGATTCTATTTATTGACAGCAACGAGGCTGCAAGTCTGCCGCTGCGCAAAATTCCCGCGCGGGAGGGCACCATCCGGGTTATCAGGATCGGCGAATTCGATTGGTCAGCCTGTGGAGGGACGCACTGCAACAACACCGCCGAGGTGGTTGTGCTCAAGATAACCGGCGTGGAGAAAATGCGCGGACGGTCGCTGGTAAAATTCCTGGTAGGCCAGCAGGCTCTGGACGATTACCACAACCGATTCTCGGTAACGAGTCAGTTATCTCAACAGTTTACCTGCCACGTAAATGACCTTGTTGACAAAGTCAGTAAGCTGGCGGCTGACAACGACAACATGCGCAAGGAAATCGCCCGACTCCAGAAGGAGCTCATGCCTGTCTGGGCAGAGGAGTTGGCCGCCGGGGCGCAAGCATGCGGGGCCTACCAACTCGTCTGTCGAGAGATAGAACTGTCCGATGACCGTCATGCTCGACAGCTCGCCAGCCTTGTGGCTGGTCGCATAGATGGGGTAGTGCTATTGTTGGCGTCGGAACGTCTTCTTGTCGCAGTATCACCTGAAAGTAAACTCCATGCCGGTCACCTGGCAAAACAGTTCTGTGAATTGACGGACCTCAGGGGAGGCGGCAGTGCCGCTCTTGCCCAGATTGGCGACGCCGAGAAAGAGAAGATGGCTCACTACAGAGAAGTAATCGGAAAGCTGCTGCGCGATGACTAAGTTTGTTTTCAGACTGTTGGTCACAGGCGTTGTTTTCCTATCGGCGTCATTCGTTTCGGGTCAGAGCAGTAACCGCGTCGTGTTAGAACGGGCTGAGGTACTTGAAGTGTTGCTGGAGGGGGACAGTTATGTCACCCATGCCATCGGCAATGTGATTTTCCAGACCGAAAGCGGCCGCATTTACTGCGACTCCGCCGTCTGGCGCAAGAGGGAGAGCGTCGATCTGAAGGGGAGTGTCGTCATTGATGACGAGGATTACCGGCTGGCGGCGGACTCAGTTTTCTATGACATAGCCACTTCAGTAGCGGTAGCGCGGGGCTCCAACGTGGAACTCTGGTCGTACAAGGATTCACTTTATGCCGCGGGACTCCATGCCTACTTCGACAATAAAAGAGATTTCTTCTACATGGAAGAGCGGCCTGTGCTTTATTTGAACTACCCTGATTCGGCCCGCATGGTTGAGGTCATTGCCGACTTGATCGAATATGATGCAAACTCTAAACGAACGGAAGCAAGCGGGACAGTTATCATCACTTCACAGGATATATCTTCGTTCTCCGACTGTGCTGTTATGAACACGGCCGATAACACGCTTGACCTTTTCGGTAATCCCCAGGCAAAGCGGGGACATTCTGAAGTTACCGGGGAGTTGATCTCGGTCTACTTCGAAGAAGGTATGCTTCGCAAAATCGACGTCATTGATTCGGCCCAAGGGGAATTTTCCGAGCCGATCGATTCAGCCGAGACAGACTTTGACAGGTCCATCCTGAAAGGGAAGCGGATTATCCTCACGTTGGAGAAGGGACAGCTCGACAACATTCTGTGCTACGGCCAGGCCTACTCCTGGTATTACCCTTCAACGAGAGGCTCCAATGAGTTTAATGAAAACACTGTCTCGGGCGATACGATCAGGTTCACCGTGGAAGG
>Ga0209979_1003615_pt1 | contig 13507 bp, 15 predicted proteins | sample AnhtaG_FD_183114 | JGI IMG/M metagenome (GOLD analysis project Ga0209979, IMG submission 183114) | Deep subsurface microbial communities from Anholt, Denmark to uncover new lineages of life (NeLLi) - Anholt_01485 metaG (SPAdes) (version 2) | ecosystem: Environmental > Aquatic > Marine > Oceanic...
CCTTCCAGAACGATCTTTACCTTCGTCTTGCTATCCCAATGCCGTCGCTTCATGACTGAACTCCTTTGTGAATCCAGCCACAAGATACTCGCTTAACTTAGACCTGTCATTAATGGGGGGCAGCATACATTGTAAGCATAATGAATTCAGAATGTGGAGAGACTGTCTCTTAAGTTTCATCGTGCCGTTGTGGTACCCCCGTATGCCTGTTCCGCGTAGCGGGCGGCCTTGCGTTGCCCGGCGGTCGGCAGAGACAAGCCCTGCCGCTACGCGAGATAAAATTCATCGCGTTTTGGGCTTTTGGCACGGCCTCTGGACATCTGCTGCCCACCCAAAGTGATCCGAAGAATAGCCGCGAATGTCGGGTTTCTCCCCGCCTGAGGCGGGTCGGAACCCGACCTACAAACTGGAACTAACCTGCCTTCCTATCGTTTAAGGGTCGGCGCCGTGAGCATTGGACGTGTAAAAATTGCCTTGACTTAGCCGTTTGAGACGTTAGCTTATTTGTTTGAAGTAAAGGTGGCTTAGTCACTTCGATTTCGTGTGGAGGATATGAATGTACGCCGTGTTTCAACTTTCCGGGAGCCAGTTCAACGTCGAGGAAGGAACCATCATAAAAGTTCCCTTTCAGGATGTCGAGAAGGGTGGCAAAATCGACATCACTGACGTCCTGCTGGTAAAAGACAATGACAAGGCAATGATCGGTAGCCCATATGTTGACGGTGCAAAAATAGAGGCGGAAGTGCTTGATAGTGGAAAGTCCGATAAGGTACGGATTTACAAATATAAGCGTCGGACCAAATATCGCCGGAGGCAGGGGCACCGCCAACAGTACAGCGAAATCAAAATCAACAAGATTGTCGTACCCCAACCGTAGCCGGTTTGAATGTCATGTTGAACCCGCGAGCATGGATAGCTCCGCTGCTTGTGCTCGCCCTGCTGGGCCGTGCCGAACAGGGCGCCGCTCAGGAGGGTTTCCGGGTTGTTGAGGTTGTAGTTGAAGGCAACCGGGTGGCTAGCAACTCCCTGATCATGGGGGTCTCTTCGATCCACGAAGGGACGTCCCTCACTCCCACCGCCGTGTCCGAGACGATCCGCAGATTGTACGGCCTTGAGATTTTTTCCGACGTCACCGTTGAAGCAGAAGAGGTCACAGGCGGCCTTAAAGTATACATCGTGGTTGCGGAACTGCCCAAACTCAGCGGCCTCGAATTCAGCGGCAACAAGAAAATCAAGACCAAGAAGCTCAAGGAGGAACTCGCCCTTGGAGTCGGCGGCTACATCTCTCCCTATTTGATTCAACAAAAAGCTAACGATATCTACGATATGTACGCCGAAAAAGGGTATTTTCAGGCTGAAATCACCTCCAAGCTTGAGTACAACGCCGACTCCACGGAAGCCGTTCTCAAATACAAGATCACCGAAAAGTCCAAGGTGAAAGTTGAAAAGGTCGTGATGACCGGCAACAGTCGGGTGAAGGCCCACGACCTTATCAAGAAAATGCGCAATCGCAAAAGAGGCTTTCTGAAAAGCTCCGATTTCGCACAGGACAAATACGATGAGGACCTCACAAAGATTATCGAGGAATACCACCGGCGGGGATTTATCGACGCCTATCTGATATCAGACTCGACCAGCATTGACACCACCCGCAACCGGATGACTATTTATCTCAAGGTCTATGAAGGGCCCAGATATTATTTTGGGAAGGTGCGGTTCCAGTCGAACGAAGAGCTGAAAGTGTCTGTTCTTCAAAGGCTGCTGAAGTTTAAGGAAGGGGATGTGTTTGATGCCGACAAATACTCTGAGTCGCTGGATGAGCTGTATTCTGCTTACCAGGAGATCGGTTATCTCCATGTTCGCATTTTCGACGATAGGTCCACCAGAGCCGACTCGCTTATTGATGTCACCTATGATATATCTGAGGGACTTCCCTCCCATGTCAGGCTGGTAAAAATCGTCGGCAACAGAAAAACCAAAGAGAAGGTAATCCGGCGTGAGATTTCGATGTTGCCGGGGATGGAATTCAGCCGTTCTCTTTTGATTCGTTCGATAAGAGATGTGATGGCTCTCAATTTCTTCGAGACGGTAGAACCTATGCCTTTAGGCTTGCCCAGCGGCGATGTTGACATTGAATTCAGTATTAAGGAAAGACAAACGGGACAGATCTCGGCCGGCGCCGGATATAACAGCCAGGACAAACTGGTGGGCACACTGGGCATGGCCATACCAAACTTTCGCGGTAACGGTCAGAACCTATCGTTCAGTATCGATTTCGGCGGCCGCCGAAACTCTTTATCGGTTTCGTTCACCGAACCATGGTTGTTCGGGCGTCGGACCCTGTTGGGTGTAGGCGTCTTCGCCCTCAATCGGCGCTGGTTCAACGACTATACCGAAGGCCGTCAGGGAGGATCGGTGCGGCTGGGACGCCGGCTCCGGTGGCCTGACAATTATTTCCAGGCGTTTGCCTCATACCAGCTTGAGAGAACGCGCTTCTTTGACTTCGACGATGCTTTTGTCAACTCCAACTCTTACAAATCTTATTACTGGTATGACCGAGACAGAGGCTCCCCAAGCCAGGATGTATTATTGGACAGCAAAGTCCACGGGCCGTATCCCGGTTCCATCCTGCAGTATGAGGATGAATGGCTGACGGCGTCACGATTGTCCTTTACGGTAGTCAGGGACTCGCGGAACCTGCCGGAATTTGCCACCTCCGGAGCGCAACTTTCCTACACGTTCGAAAACACGGGCGGTTTGCTGGGTGGCTTCTGGAAATATCGGAAGCATACCCTGTCGCTGGCCAAGTTCATCCCCATTGTCTGGGGCATCGCCCTGGCCGCCAAGGTTGAATATGGCGTCGTCACTTCCCCCGGCGGCGATGATCGGATCCTGATTACCGACCGTTTTACTCCGGGCGGCACCGCTTACGACGGGATGGTTCGCGGCTACGACGACGGCAGCCTGACACCTGACTCGGTCGTTACCCAAGACACCTCGTTTTATTACGCTGACCCCAATGCCGTCATCGGAATTGACCCGCCCGACGACACCACCTTTGCCAGTTTCAAAAACCGTGTTCGCGGAAAATATATGCTGGTAACGAACCTTGAGTTACAGTTTCCGATTGTTACGCGGCAGATATACGGTCTGCTCTTTTTTGACGCCGGAAATTCGTGGCTGCATAGAAGAGACATTAAGCCTATAACGGGCCTGTATAAAGGAGTGGGGTTTGGTTTCAGAATCGCCATCCCCGGGATTGGCACCCTCGGCTTTGACTTCGGCTACCCTCTCGATGAAGTGCGAGGTCAGAAGCGGTCTTTCAAACCGCACTTCCAGGTTGGCACAACATTTAGATAGAAACTATAGTAGGAGATACCAATGCAAAGAGTAAAGAAGTGGCTGTCGATAGCGTTTTTTGGCGCTATCATTTCGTTCGCCTTCACAGGCAACGTCAGTGCCCAGGAGATGAAGATCGGATTTGTGAAGGATTCCGTCATCATTGTACAATATCCGGCCTGGCAGAAGGCTCAGGAAGAGTGGGACGTTGAAAAGAACGCCTGGGATGAGGAAGCTATGGCCAAACAGGAGGAGCTACAGGAGCTGGAGGAAGAATACGAAAAGCAGAAACTGATTCTCTCCGAGGAAAAGAAGAAGGAACGCCAGGCAACCATCAATGCCAAACGAGACGCCCTCGATGCCTATACCCGTCAGGTTTTCGGCCCCGACGGCACCGCCGAGCGCAAATATGCCCAACTGGTGCAGCCGCTGGTGCAGAATATCCAAAAGGCGATTGAAGCGGTGGCGATCGAAGGGGACTATGACGTCATCTTCACCCTCCAGTCCATCGGCTACATCAGAGACGAGTATGACATTACGGACAAGGTGTTGAAATATCTTGAAGAGCTTGAGGAATAAGGTCCGTCTTTCCCTGCAGGAACTTGCCGACCGGGTTGACGGTGAGGTTGAGGGCGACGGTCGGGTTGTAATTACCGGGGCCGCTCCCATTCAGAGCGCCACCGACGGGGAAATCAGTTTTGTCGTAAACGACCGGTATGTAAAATACCTTGCGACAACTCATGCCGCTGCTGTCGTGTTGGGTGAGAAAACTGAGTGTTCACGCCTTCCGGTCTTGCGGCATCCGAATCCCTACCTTGCCTTCGCCTATATAATCGACCTGCTTTACCCAGACGTACCGCTGGTATCGCCCGGCACAGACCCGACCGCGGTAGTTGAAGAAGACGTCACTATAGATGCCTCCACCGCAGTTGGCCCTCTTTGCCATATTCGCAGCGGGGCATCAATCAGCAAAGGCTCGCAACTGGTTTCCTCTGTTTTCGTGGGTCGTAATGTCACTATCGGCGAAAACTGTCTCATTTACCCCGGCGTGCGGATCATGGATGGCTGCCGGATCGGCAACAACGTGATCCTTCATTCTTCAACTGTGATTGGCTCCGACGGTTTTGGTTTTGCGGAATCGGAGCAGGGTCTGAAGAAGATCAAGCAGATTGGCTGGGTTGAGATCGATGACGATGTTGAAATCGGCTCCAATACATCGATTGACCGAGGCGCCTTAGGCCCGACCAGAATAGGCCGCGGAACCAAAATCGACAACCTCGTTCAGATTGCCCACAACGTTGAAATAGGTCAGAACTGCATCATTGTTTCCCAGGTTGGGATATCCGGTTCCACCAAAATCGGTGACGGGGTTGTCCTGGCCGGGCAGGTAGGGATTGTCGGCCACCTGGAAATCGGCGACGGGGTTCGCATCGGGGCGCAGTCGGGGGTATCCAAATCAGTACCGGCCGGCAAGACGGTCTTCGGTTCCCCCGCCCGGGACATCATGACGACCAAACGGATCGAAGCCGCCCTGACCAGATTGCCCGAGCTTTTGAAAAGAGTAAAAAAGATCGAGCAAAAACTGTCGGAGTAGCATCGAAGGGCACAATCCCTTTGATTGGCTCGTGGGCGGCAGATGTCCACATCTGCCCCGGTTTGTGTTCCGCCCCATCCGTAACGTAGGGCACGACCCCTGTAATCGTGCTATTCGTTTCCAGAGATTGGCAGTATCACACCGAGCCTGCTCTAGTTGTACGGTTTCTGATCAGAAGGGGAGATCGTCATCATCGTTGCTGGCGCCTTCCGGAGCAGGGGCTGGAGTCTCCGACGGTGTTTCCGTCGCGGGAGCCGGCTCTCCAGGCGCATCGGCACGAGAACCCAGGAATTGGACCCTCTGGGCAACTATCTCAGAAACATATCTTTTGTTTCCCTCTTTGTCGTCGTAACTTCTGTTGTCGATACGTCCCTCGATGTATACCTGTTTGCCTTTAGTCAGGTATTCCTTGATAACCTCCGCCTGCTTACCCCAGGCAACGATATTGTGCCAGACGGTTCTCTCATTTTTCTGGCCGTCCTGGCCCGTCCATCGTTCGTTGGTGGCCAGTGTGAATTTGGCGACGGCCGTGCCGCTCGGAGTGTACTGCAGATCTGGGTCTTTCCCCAAGTTTCCAATTAGAATAGCTTTGTTAACGCTCATGATTCCATCCCAATCTAACGTGAAATTTTCAATCAATATAAGTGCGGCCCCGCCCCGTTGTCAAGGGAGGGTCAGAACTCGTTTTTGCGAATGCTCCCAATCGGTCACTTCCCAAACTTCTTCCCTATGGTATAAGCGTCCCCCAAAAACTCGCCGACCCCGAAGTAGACCCGACTGGAAGGAGCATATACGACAGGCTTTACTTTCTTGATGTCAGGAAACCCGTCTTTCCCGAGCACATCCTCCTCAACTTTGACATCCATGATTTCACCGATGAATTGAGTGTGCAGCCCTATCTCAAAGGTATGGAGCAGCTTGCACTCAAGGACGAGAGGGACTTCGGCAATGTAAGGAGCTTCAACCAGGTCACTCTTGACGGGCGTGAATCCGGTGGCCGCGAACTTGTCCTCCGTTTTCCCCGATGCGATACCGAAGTAATCGGCCTCGGCCACCTGACTCTCAGACGGAACATTTATCGTATAGGCTTCGCGTAACAGAATGTTTCCGTAAGAGTAAGTCGCTTTCCTGAGCGACACAGTGACACACGGGGGCTTTGAACAGCACATTCCGCCCCAGGCTGCGGTCATGGCATTTGGCCTTCCGTCTTTATCGTACGTGGCTACAATCCAGACCGGAGCCGGGTGAACTAACGCTTTTGCGCCCAATGACTTTTTCATCAGCTAACTCCTGCTTAATAGTCAAGAGACTTGTTTAGACTTCATATAATTTTCTAATTATGATGAAACAAATGGTTACAGATGTAGGGCAGGAGTCCCCAACTCCTGTCCGCCGTTGGCTGATGTCAGGCACACCTGCCAACTGGCTGTCGCCTAAACCCCCAGCGCCGATCTTCTCGACGATCCGGTACTGCGAGACCATCGTCCCTTTGGTCAGGACAGTGTACGTGCGGGTGTTGTCGTCTTCTTGATATTCTTCCGGCACCGGCAATACTCCGCGCTTATGTCTTGTTGTCCCCGGTCCCTCGACCGGGCAACTTCAAGATAGACCACTCCCTTGCCGGGCGCAACGCTAAAATACAGGTAGATTCCCGACGGGACATTACAAGACAATCGACCGTAAGCCCAAGATGGGTGACTGCGGCGGCGAGCGGTCGCGACATTTCAGCGGTCGCTGCCCGGTATTTCCGTTGATCAGGTCTGAGGGTAACCCTCTTCAGATCTCCTTCAACGACTTGACCTGCCTGAGCTTACGAAACAGTTGGATGTACTCCCTGACCATAATCTCCTCCGCCTGCGACAGCCCTTCCATCATCGGGATGCCGATACGAAGCACCGCCCGCACAATATCAGAGGTGGTGCGATCATACTTCTCAGCCAGCGCTTTGAGGCGGTTTTTCAGTTCGTAGGAAACAAAGATGTTAAGGCAGTGTTCCCCGCGAACTTTGCGGTTTCCCTTTGTGTTTTCCACAACGACTCCTCCTTATTCATTTGGATCACTATTTGGTGGACTCATTCATAAGTACTCTGCATAAGTCAGGCTGTGCCTGTCGGGCTACGCCCGTGGTATTTCTCATGACCGATGAGCATCTGTGGGGAGCTCACTTTGAGACCGTACTTGTTACGGAGAGTTTTGATAATCGGCTTCCAGGTAGTGGTTTTGTCCCGTCGGCTGATGAGGCGATTGATTTCTGCTACGTGAGGGGACTGACATATCAGGCAGTCCGTATCAGACTCTGTTTCCACGCCGAACCGCTCCCGTACAAAGACGCTAAGCTCCTTTTTTAGCTTCTTGACCGCTCGTTTGTGAAGAGCTTCGAGTTTATAAATGGGCCGACCGGACTGCTCGGATATTTCCCGGTAACTCCTTCCCATGAAGTAGAACTGCGCGATGAACTCCCGCTCCTGCACGCTGAGCCGTTCCAGCGCCTCGCGGACACGAGACCGAATCTCAGAGGTCTTTTCTCGTTCTTCAATTACTCGTTGCGACTCCTCGTTGCTTATTGTACAAGCCGACGGCTCATCGAGTGAGATAGATTCCAAAAGAGGGTCATCCCAGTTCCCGATGGCTCTTATCTGGGCCGGATCGAACCCCATTTCGACGATCCAGTTCTGATACACTATACGGTTTCCCGACATACATACCTCCTTCTCCCAGCTAAACTATATCTGTGAGATAAGGCAGGCTACCACATCAAGGTCACAAGCATACCGGCCCTGTGGTGGGGAGGGGTATCATGTGATTCACGTTATTGCGAGGGAAGGTCCCATCACAGAGGCAATCGGTTAAGTGAACAGGCTCCACGAGTAGATAAACGAGCCGTCGGGGATGTTGGGAGGTTGATGTCGGGAGCTGGCGTTTATGAGAACTTTTCCGTATTATCTTGGTGGCGGTAGTTGGCCGATAAACCGGCGGGCGTTTTGACCGAACAAACAAAAAACGCCAACGCCGGCCATATTGACCGGAAAAGTCAACCGGAGAGAGGCCTGAATTTGAACAACCTTGAGCGGATACCGGTGTACACCATTGAAGCGGGCAGCGACCCTCTCTTATCGTTTAAGGAACGCTGGGGGAATCTCGATTTCCGCCGTTCCCGGCTGACCTATCTCACGCTGCTTTTTCTTCTGGTTCTTTATCCCGGTACTTCACTGCTTTTCACCGATGACCCGGCTACCATGTTCAAGGATTTGACTCAGAGCATGCTTCTGTTGATGCTGGTGTCAACGATTGTCATACAGTGGTGTGTTTTCCTGTTGATCTATGTTTCATCCTATCGGGAACAAACCGGTCTGGCCGGTCTTGGTTTCAAACGTATACGAGCCCTGGACTTTGCCTGGGCGGGAGCGTTTTTGCTGGCAGCCATCGTTATTATGACCGGGCTGACATGGTTTTTGGCGCAAATCGGTCTGCCGATGCCGGGAGAGATTTCGCTTCTTATCCCGACCGATCCTGCCGGTCGCGTGGTATGGGTGGCAGTGTCGGCTACTGCCGCAATATGCGAGGAAACGGCTTTTCGAGGGTACCTGCTGACCCGCTTGCGTTTGCTCGGTAAACTTCAGTCCTGGGTCGTACCCACCGTAATCTCGGCGGTTGTCTTTGGCGCCTGCCATAGTTACCAGGGCCTTCCGGGGTTTATTGTCATCACCGTCTACGGAGTTATGCTTTCTCTTTTATATATCCGCAGCGGCAGTATCTGGCCGGGTATTATTGCTCATTTCTTCCAGGATTTTCTCGCCCTTTTCGTACCGCAGTGAGGGATTTTCGAAAGCTGCGCCCACACGCCATGCAGGGGCTGCCGGTACGCCTCGGATTCACTATGATAGGGGGGTGACGATGGCCCTTCTGAATGTCGAACTCATCCCTTGTGATCACCTGAAGACCTACCTAATCCACTACGGGGAATATTGAGGTACTGCCGTTGTCCTTTCAGTTCGATCCCCGAAATTGAAACCGGAGCCGAATTCCCCTTCTGATATTTCTTGCTTTTTTTCAGTTTTCATATACTATTAAGCTTAGATGTTTGAGGCTCCCTATTGAGGGTGAGCCGTTTTAAAGTGTACTGGAGCGCCGATGATTGTGTCGGCGCTTGCCAGAAGGCAACGAGTGGCGATGGGCGGTTAGCTCAGCTGGTTAGAGCACCTGCTTTACACGCAGGGGGTCACTGGTTCGAATCCAGTATCGCCCATTTGAGCGGTGCTGGATAAGCAGCAGTTGTCGATGAAAGGTTGACTGCTCGTTCGTCGATAGATTGTACAAGAGTCGGGGTTGTAGTTCAGTTGGTTAGAACGCCTGCCTGTCGAGCAGGAGGCCGCGAGTTCGAGTCTCGTCAACCCCGCATTGATTGGATTTCCGACCCTTTGGCGAGTATGTCAAAGGGCTTTCTGTATGCGGGACAAAGGGTTCCGCGGTAGAAAGTGCAGTTCGATAGTAACGTGTTCAACAGTTTCCTTTGTTCTTGCCTGTTCTGTTGTAAGTACATGTCATAGGCCTCGTTAGCGAGTTCTATAATGGCCGAGCCGGTTTCGTAGTAGTTGACGTTTGCAGAGTCATGAGATTTGAGTTGATGCTGGATATCTATCAGTGCGTTCTCCCATTCCACTGATTTCCTCCGCCAAAGGTCTTCAGATATCTTCCCACTCAGCTTGTCCTCGTATGACCGATCAAGAAGCTTCTGAGTGTGATCATAGCGCTTTCTGAGTGAACTTACCGCTTTGTCATGGTACTCTTGCCGGTCTCGCTGGCTTTCCAGAAGCGCCTTTCTGATATCGTCAGCAGCTTCCCTGCCGATGCTGACTTCTTTGACTACATCGGCCAGTAGTTGGCTAAGTCTCTCTTCTCTTACATAAATGTTATCACACTTTCCTTTGAATTGGGTGCAGTGGTAGTAAATGTATTTACCCTTCTTGATCTCAGGTGTCATGGCGCAGCCACATTTGCCGCACTTCACCAGTCCAGCAAAGGCAATGTGTCGTTTGGTTTCTTTGGGGTGGTTCGCCTTGGCAAAGACCTCCTGAACCTGGTCGAAAAGCTTTTTCGTTATCAACGGATCATGCTTCCCCAAGTGCCGTTTCCCCTTCCAGATAAACTCGCCGTAGTAGATGGGATTCTTGAGAATCCTGTGGATTCCGACCTTGTTGATGGTCATCGAATTCCGTGAGAACAGTCCAGACTCTCTGGCCATGCTGGCGAGCTTCTCCAGTGAGTATTCACCGGTAGCATACCACTCGAATAATCTTTTGACGAACGTGCCCTTCGAGGGATCTGGTTCTATGGTATGCGTCTCCTTGTTGTTTCTGTAACCGACCGGTGCCCTCGACGGCCACTCGCCCTGCTCTGCTTTCTCAGTCTGGCCTTTCTTGACTTCTTCCGAAAGGTTGTCAATGTAGTTCTTAGCCATTAGAACCTTAATGCCGTGAAGAAATTTCTCAGAGGACTTGGACTCCCGTGACAGAATGAAGTTCTCTTTCACAAAGTGGATTTCAACGTCAATGTCGTCGAGGGTCACCCAGTCCTTGATGTTACGGTATAGCCTGTCAGTCTTCTCGACTAATATGAGCTTACAGGTTGTGTTCTTTCGAAGATAAGACAGCATCTGGTTGAACCCAGTTCGACCAGTTGCCTTGGCAGTTTCAACATCGACAAACTCGCGAGCTATCTGGAATCCACCCTCGCTCGCATGCTTGTGCAGCAGCTTCAATTGTGAGGGGATCGAGAACCCTTCTTTCTCCTGTTCCTTAGACGAGACCCGGGCGTAAATCACGCAGTTCATCTCTTGCGTCCCTTAGAAGTTATGAGCTTCTTGACGTGAAAAGCTTGAATTCTGTTTGGATACTGGTGACCGTTCAACCAACGATTAACAGTCACGAAGGCCACACCTAACATATTCGCCAGTTCAACCTGAGTAATCTTGTTCTCCAACCTAAACTCTTCAAGCTTTGTAATCAACTCCTTCATAGAATTGCCACGGTACAATATATCGCTATATATCGGGCGTGTCAAGAGTTCTTTTTCAGTTTTTCGAGCTGCCTCTGCACTTCGTCGATTATCTCATTGCGGTCGGCCTTGCCAGGCCCTGCTGAGAAATCGATTCCCCAAATAACCTCCCCAACGCGGAAACTGTCCAACGTACCGTAGGTCATCATCGTGGTTCCGACATGCTCGTGGCCAAAGTTCTGGCTAACCGCCTTGATTTCCTCCGCATTGCGGCAGTGTTTCATGGCCAGACTCACAGCCGTATGACGGAAGGAATGGGGATGATAGTACTCCAAACCTGCCTTGGCTGAACGCGATATGAGTACCTTCCTGATGCTACCAGTGCCTCGCCAATAGACCGGCTCGACCTCTCGGGACACGAAAGTAAAGCCATCTTCTATCTGTTCCAATTTACTCCTTGGAAACAGTGGGTCGGTGGGAGCGAAAACTTTGGTTTGTACGAGGTATTCTGTCCATTTGACAACATGCTCGACCAGCGTGTCGTCAAAGCGGAACAGAACGGTTACGAATGACTTCCCGAACTTGGTGTCGACCCCTTCACTGGGATCCTGACGAATCTTCAGGGTCTGCGAGTCGAAACAGCCAAGGGGTAGAGTGCTAACAGCTTTGTCTCTCATTCCACTCAGAAGCAAGAAGGCTATAAGAGCGCGATCCCTTCGGTCGATCTCGGTCTTGATCTCAATTGAATCCGCAAGCTTCCGTATGTACTCCAAGGATGGATATCTGACCTGCTTTGACGCCGTTGCTTCTCGTACTTTTTTCTTCTCAAGCGATAGGTACGAAACGCTGTCCACACTTATCTTCGATTTGTAACCTGGCTGGCCTGATAGCCAAACGAAGAAGCTTTTGAGGTGGCGCAGGTCGTGGTGGACTGTAGCGATTGAGATCGCCTTTCCCCTGTACGTCCTCTTCTGAAGCCATTTCTTCAGCCCGACGGCTCTGTTTTGATTGAATCTGTTGAAGTCCTCATGCTTGGTGAAATCTTCATACAGCCAGATTGCTTTTTCGACCGCGCAAATCGTCGACTCCGCCAGACCGGTTGCCTCCTTCAGCCACTTGAAGTATTTTCTTTTTATCTTCTCATTTTTGCTGTTCACTGGCACTGTTTTTCACCTCCCTTGAAGTCAGTGTTTAAGGTAGTGCTGGAGTCCCCTCTTAATGAAGTCAATCCGGCCTGGTGGCACTACTTCTTCAATCGCATCCATACAGCGGTCAAACAGAACACCAAAGTTCGGGTCGTGCCATGCCACCCGGGGGTGTTTCAACTTACTGAGAAGAAAACGCATATCTTGCTTCATCACATCTACATCCAACGGCTGATAGGGCACCGACGAGTCGATACAGAAGTCACAGGAATACGGACAACCCAGGCTGCTTAAGAGCGGGACTATCTTAATAAATGGCGCCTTCCGTAGGGTCTGTTCTATGAATTTCCAGCGTTTAGTCACACCAGGTAACTTGACCGGATGGTGTTCAGCCGAAAGGTGCAGACCAACGGGCCGGTGTCGGGTGCAATCTCGCAGGATTTCCAGGATCAATGCTTCATCCGTGAACCCCAGCACGTAATCAAAGTACTTCTGAGCGTCCTGGGGGTAACAGCGGGCATGAGGCCCGCCCAGGGCAGTGACCACACCTCGCGATTGGAACAGATTGCTGAGTGCGTAGGACAGCAGAGCCGCCTCGGTAAAGGTGCTGACAAAAACCAAGTCCACCTCACTCGGCAGTTCCGCCACGAGATTCTCTCGACCCGTATAGGTAACCAATGTAACTTCATGACCGTGTTCTTCGCACCAGGTTGCGACAACTTGCGGCATAATACTGGCGAAGTTGGCCCCCATCACGCGTCCCCACATCGTCTTCGACGGCGCCTTAGCCACGAGATCGATGATTCCGATTGAGAGTTTCCTCATAAGTTACCGTTTTTTGATACCACTGATGATCACATCAAGTATATGGTCAACGTACAGCGACAGGGGTACATCCAGAGCGTCAAATACCCAGCGGTATTCGATTGACTGCAGTGATACCACCATCAAATGCGCCGTTAGCTCCACATTCCTTACCTGCAATTCGCCAGTCCTGTTGCCGAATTCAGGGATACCTGCTATAATTGCCTTTTGCCTGTCAAAAAAAAACAAAAACACTGCAAGAAGGCATTTGCCATCAGACAAACTATGTCTTAGCTTTCAGCATCTTTAGTCCACCTTGTCTGACGACGTACAGCGTATTCAGGAGGTGGGAACATGGTTTCACGGCTGACTGTTTTGTTCGTAAAAGAATTCACGAAGGCTGGAATCTTGGTACCTTTACTTGCTCTTAAGCTAAGAATAGCGGGATTGGGGATCATTTGAAGGTAAGAAAGCGTTACGGAGGGCGGGTTGCCGCGTGATATGAAAATGAGGAGCTAGTATGGCATCTGTTATTCGGTATTATGAGGGAATCGGCTCCGTTGCCGTAATCGGCAACTATTTGCCCCGCCTGTGCGGTATTGCGACATTCACTACTGATCTTGTTGAGGCC
>Ga0209979_1003616_pt1 | contig 13506 bp, 13 predicted proteins | sample AnhtaG_FD_183114 | JGI IMG/M metagenome (GOLD analysis project Ga0209979, IMG submission 183114) | Deep subsurface microbial communities from Anholt, Denmark to uncover new lineages of life (NeLLi) - Anholt_01485 metaG (SPAdes) (version 2) | ecosystem: Environmental > Aquatic > Marine > Oceanic...
GGTATTTTGCCGAGACTGTAGGGCAGGTTAACGAAGAAATCGTAAAGAAGTATATCCGCAATCATCGAGCTGAGCCATAGCCAGATTATGCCACAGGGAAGAAACTCCGGCCTTTAGGCCGGGGAGTCTTCATTTGAATGAAACTTTTTCGTAAGGATTTCGTATTAGTATATAAATTGTATTTTAAAGGTAGAGTTCTACAAAATTTTAAAAGGAGGAGAACATGAAAAAAACTACGTCAACCTTTGCCTTGATTATTTTTATTTTTACCCTGTCCTGTGGAATTTCTTTTTGTCAGGATATCGATCTAAGCGGCACTTGGGTGGGGGAAACCGAGGTCCCTGATCAGGGAACGGACGAGCTGACCTTAGTCCTTGAAAAAAAAGAAGGAGAGTATACAGGTACAATTTCTGATTCTTTAGGCATGCTTGATGAGACGGAGTGTGAGGATATCGAATTTGAAGACAACAATTTATCATTCAATTTTTCTATTTATGACGGATACAGTATCATGACAGTGTACATAACTTTGACTGTAGAAGGAGATACAATGACTGGTTATTGGGAGACAGAAGACGGCAGCACAGGATCAGTAAAATTAGAAAAAGAAGAATAAGCTCTTCTCCCATTTGTGTGGATGAGCGTTTAGTTAAGCCCGTTATTCTTTCCATGCCCAGTCGTCGTCTTTTTCCATAACAATCTTTGTGATTGCCCAGGTCCCTCTTCCCTCATCGTCTTTTTCATTAGAGCCTAGACTGTAGACAATGAATCCAGAATCTTGTCTTCTATAAATAAATGGTTCGCCTGTAAAAGGATCAAGCAGTTCTTTCCAGCTCTTCCCACAATTTAAGTGACCAGACTATCTCAGTTTTTATAACAGGTCTTGTCGGCTGCCTCCCGAATAAGCTGCAGGACATTTTGATTCTTGGATAAAATTTAATGAAGAAGGAGTTAAAATTCAATCCATCTGCAATTGTTATGAATATTCTAGCTGAAATTTAGCCGAAAGTCTCATTGATAATGGCCATTTTAAGTTTTGACATCTTGTTTTTTTATGTGGTATATATTTGAGTAACTATTTTATAAGGAGAAAGGATGTAAAGGTAAGATAAAAAGAAAAGGATTGGTTTTGCGGGTTTTTTTTAAAAGGAGTAACAAAAATAATGGAAGAAGAAAAAAAGGTGTACATAGGAAATTTGGACTATGATGTTACTGAGGAAGACATCCAAAAAGTAATCGAGGAGAAAGGATTAACAGTAAAAGAAATAAAGATTATAAAAGACAAATTTACTGGTAGATCAAAAGGCTTTGGATTTGCTGAATTTGAAAGTGATGAGCAAGTCCAACAAGCAATAGATTTGTTAGACGGCCAAGAATTAAAGTCCCGAAATCTTAAGGTTAACAGAGCGCGGAGAAGAGATTCTAGGTTTGAAAGGCGAGGGGGATTCAAACCCAATAGAAGGTGATTCCTTAGGATAGAAGGACTTTCCACGGTTTTTCTTATTCGTTGAAGGAGATTAACGTAGCTTTCTTAACGAAAAAAACATCTTGCTTCTTAATCCAGAATATATAATAATTAGCGCTCCTGAGCGTTCACTTCTTTTAGCTGGTTAATAAAAGCAGGTGTTACGTCTGAGGAGGAGTATTTTATTAACGAGGTGTATTATGTCAGTCCAGATTTATGCCGGTAACCTGAGTTACAGGATGACAGAGGATTCCCTGAAAGAGCTGTTTGAACAGCATGGCGAAGTTACGTCAGTGAAAATTATCAAGGATAGAGAAACAGGCAGGGCAAAAGGATTTGGTTTTGTAGAAATGTCAGATAAGGAAGAGGCAGAAAATGCAATCAAAAAGCTCGATGGCGCTGAAGTAGAAGGGAGAAATATAAAAGTAAATTTTGCAAAACCAAGAAGAGAATAGGAGATTTTATTTCTTTTTAAATAGATAAGACTTCATTAGAAAAAGGGACAAGCTGCTTTTCCTTTCACCTACTGTGTAGTACTGTGTCTCGGTGACTCAGTAAACCGGTAGAAAAGATCGTCAACGATTATATAAATATGATAAAAATTTTTCGACTGTCACAATATTGAGAGGAAAAAAATGAAAGATATAAGGAGAATTTGTGTAGTTTTATTGAGAAGTTGATTTATTTTGACGATGTTTTTTGGAGTTCTTTTTCAAGGGTTTTTTTCTCTCTGATTTTTATCTTCTGGATTTTACATACATAAGAAGGAACCCAGCCAAAAGGTCCGCCCGAAAAAGCAGCATTTACAGGGCAGACTGTACAATCTTCTATCTCTGGGCAAAGAAAACATTTCATATTTGGAGTTGAGAAATTATCCATAGAAAGCCGGGCATAATTTGGAAATATTCGATGGTAAATTTTCTCGTGGTTTTTGATGTAAGTATCCAGGCTTCCGAAATAAAATTTCTTGTATTCAGGCGATTTTTCTTTTCCCTTAAAATAGTCAGCAAAGAGATCGCATCCCCAAATTCCTCCGTCTGAGGAGACTGTGAACCTGTCTTTCCCTGCTGCACAATAATAGACTCCTTTTCCAAGGTCCCTTGTATAAGTTTTAATCGGAACATTACCATTTTTTTTGTAGTGAGAAAGAATGATTTTGGTTAATTTTTTCAATTCTTCTTCTAATTTCAGGAGAGCATTTTTATTCCAGGGTTGGATAACTGAAATAGAAAAATTGATACCAGGAACACCAAGGTCCATGATGAATTTAATCGATTCTGAAAGACAGCCAACAGTCTCATGCGTAAAAACGCTGTTAACTTCAAGATCAATGCCAGGGTAATTTAATAATTTTTTAATACTGGACACAGTCTTTTTAAAACTTCCTTTTTTTCTCTGGACATCCTGGAACAGGCCATCAAAGCTCAATTCAACCATAAATTTATGCTTGTTGAGAAATTGAAATATTTCTTCTGTAAAAAGACTCCCATTGGTTGTGATGGAATAATGGCCTCTTTTTTTGAACTCTTTATTTTTGTTGTTAAGGAGGGATATTGTTTTTTTTATAAGATTAAAGCAGAGAAGGGGTTCGCCTCCGTAGAAATTGATGTAATATTCTTTTGTTAGAGTTGGTAAAAAAAAATCAAGGCATTTTCTGCAGTGGAATATGCCATGTAATTTCTGCTTTTTTTCTTATAACAATACGTGCAGTTGAAGTTGCAGTCGTCTGTAACTATTAGAGTAAGACCACAAATATCCATCTTGGATTTACACATAGAAAGTGAAGAAGAAATTTAAGGTTTATTAATTAAATTATTATCCCGCAACTAATCGCGCACCGCCTGGACATATGCGCCCTTTTAAAGGCTGAGGTTCTCCTTTAAAGGTGCGGGAAAGGTACCGTATGGCTCCTTCTGCATCTTTTTTTAATTCGCCTTCAGACATGGATTTTACAGCCTTTTTTAAAATTTTCAGACTTTCTTGAACGTTTGGAGTTACTGTTATTTTTTTGCTTCTAGCCATATGTTTCCTCCTTTTATGATTTTTTTAAACATTTCTTCTTCCCTGTACAGATCAAAATTCCTGTCAATATTAATGTATCTGCAATAAATAAACCTTTCGTCTTTGATCCGTTCTGTATTAAAAGAAGATTCCAGATGTTTATAACCCAATTCTTTATTACCAATTCCCATGTATATGGAGGCTAGTCTTAATCCCTCATCAAAATCTTTATAATCTTCTGGAATTAAGATGTTGATTTCCTGGATTATTCTTTGAGCTTCTTGTGTTTCTCCATTTTGTGCGGCGATCATACCCAGGTGAAATAAGGCATAAATTTTGAGATTTAAAGGCATGTTAAATTGCTGAAATATTACCTTGCTCTTATCCAGATCTCCAAGATAATAATAAATTTCTCCCAGTCTGAATTTTGCTAACAAAGAAGAATCGTGTTTTTTTATATGATTACAGATATCTATTGCTCTATAGAACTCTTTCTTAAGCATTAAGATTTCTGCAAGATTAATATTATCAAGTCCATAGGGATTTATCAAAAAGCTTTTTTCCTTGTACTCTAATGCCTTATCAAGGTCAGTTTCATTTCCCTGTTTTCCAAATTTTACAAAGTAGCAGTATCCGGTTATGGAATTCAATTGGGCATCATAAGGATATTTTTTGATTCCTTCTAGGGCCAATTCAAAAGCAGTCGGCTTTTCATCTCTATTAAAGTCAAGCTCTTTTAATAAGTAAATCTCGATTAAAGTATTGTAATATTCAGGAAGATAAGGAGATATTGCTTGAGCCGTGTTAACAAGTTCTTCTGCTTTATCCAGCCATTCCTTTTTAAAGTCCCAGGCAAGATTTACATTGCGAGCATAACACTGGGCTAATCCGATATAAGCCTTTGCGAAGCTGCTGTCAATATTAATAGCTTCGTGATAGAGACTTATGGCAAGTTCATTGGACTCTGGAGTCCACTTTCCAGAGTAATATTTTCCTTGAAAATATAATTTCCAGGGATCGTAGTTTTCTCCATTTGTTCTGTTTAGGATGTAATTTCCTTTTAAATAATTATCAAAAGCAATGTAATCATGAGTTGAGCCATCAACGTATGAGAGGAGCGTTTGATCAATTTTTAAGTTTAATTTTTTGCCAATTTTTATACATATATCCTGCTGGATAGAGAAGATGTCTTTTTGTTGACCATAATACTTGTGGTCCCATATATTTTTATTATCTTTTGCTCTGCTGAGTTGGATATATATTTTAATCTTATCATCATGTTTTTCTACTATTCCTTTTAAAAAATAATCAACATTTAATCCTTGTAATTGTTTACTGATTTGCTGCGGGTTGTTAGAGTTGTTTTTTTCTCCTTTATCCGGAAATACAGGAATGACTTTAATTTTGCTTACTCTTGAGATGTTACTGATTATTTCATTCGTTACGCCAACAGAGAAATATTCATCGTATTCTGATGAATTATTTTCAAAAGGAAAAACAGCAATCGCCGGGTTTTCAGCTACATGTGAGGTCGATGTTCCGTTTATAAAAAATGAATAGGCGAATATTATCAAAATTAAAGCTGAGACAAATACAAACCCAGTAACTGCCCATTTGTTTTCAAAGAGAGATTTCTTTTGAATTTCTTTACAGTTTGTTTGTTCTTGGAGCCATTCTTCGATTTCTGATTTATAAGCAAATACTTTTGAATGAGAAGAGTCAGTGTCAAAACGATGTACCGGTAATCTTAGGTTTTGTTCCCATCTTTGGCATGTTCTTCTGTTGCGATTCAGGTATTGAGAAATTTCTTTCCAGGAGTCTAAAATATCTTTATTTTTCACTGAAACTCCTTTAAAAGCTTTATTATTATTAATATAAAAAAAATTTTTTGTCAAATAAATTTATTTGGAATTTCGCTCAAATTCAGCCGGATAAGCCAAAATAATGATGAAACAATGTGACAAAGTGCGACAAAGTGTGACATTTGGCCTGATTCTATTGACTATCAGAGCTTAGAAACTTATTTTTTGTGGAAAGCGGGAAGGATGGTTTCGATCTTGATGGAGGTTATGAAAGATGGAGAAAGATGAAATGTTAAAATCCAAAAAAAGGAAATGCCCGTATTGTGATTCGGATAAAATAGTCTGTACAGGCTATATTGAGAATAAAGCATCAACCTTAAAAATAATTCCTGAACCTAGAATTGGAGTTTGGCTCTTCAATAATTGTAAGAAAGGTTTTTTCCATCAAGAAGAATGAATAAAGTTTTTATCCTAAAAAAACGGGATATAGATTCCTATGAATACGGATCGTACGAAGATGGAATATCTGTTTTTTCTGATGGAGTAGTCATCGCTATATTCATATCGTAATATGTTTTTATTGTTTAGAATATTGGTTATACCAAAATAGAGAACGATCAATCTGTTCTGAAAATTGAAATTTTTACTCCCGTTTATATCCATTCTCTGATAAGAAGGATATCTGTTGCTGTAAGGCTCTCCCCATAAAGGTAGATACACCTCTGGCCGTCTGTATTCCATTCTCTGTCCAGAAGGGGACTAAAAGGTAACCCTGAGGCATAGAAATATCTTTTGTCAAGGAAGACTTTCATAATTTGATTTTTTATGGTAATAAGATAGAAAATAGGGACTTAATAAAAAGAAAAAATATGACTTAAAAATATTTTTAGGAGGTGAGGATGAAAACTTATTTTAAACCCGTTACCCGCAGAAAGTTCCTAAAGACAGGAGCTGCCGGCGGAGTTATTATTGCGACTTTGCCAATCTGGAAACTTTGTTCTTGTTCTGCTCCTCCATCTGATTTTTATGTTAATCCTGCAAGCAATCTATCCAAAGAGACACTTGAAAAATTGATTGAAATTGCTCTTCAAAAAGGAGGTGAATTCGCTGAAGTCTATGTTGAATACAAGGTAGATAATAGAGTCTCTCTGGAGGAGAATAAGATTTATGGAGCTGGAAGAGGAGTAGAAATGGGGGTTGGGATTCGGGTTCTTCATGGCGAAAAAACCGGCTATGCCTATTGTGATGATTTAAGTTTTGACAAACTAAAACAAACAGCAGAGGTCGCCAGTTTTATTGCTGCCGAGAAGGAAGTGAGACAGCCTGTTGGGCTGAAATCTTCCAAAATTCCATCTTATTACTTGGTGAAGGTTGCTCCTGACAGCATAGTACCAAAGAAAAAAGCAAAGCTCCTTTGGAAAGCAAATTCCGTCGGGCGGGCCTATGACAAAAAGATTAACCAGGTTAATGTGGGATTTTCCGATGTGAATAAGAAGATTATTATTGCAAATTCAGAGGGAACATGGGTTGAGGATGTACAAACAATTTCGAGACTATTTGTCAGTATTAGCGCAATAGAGGGAGATAAGAGAAGTCGCGGCTATGCGTATAAGGGAGGAACACTGGGTTATGAACATTATGACTTGAAACTCGCCGAAGAATTAGCAAAGGATGCTTGCCGAATGGCAATGGCAATGCTCCCTGCAGAAGATGCTCCTGCAGGAGAGTATCCAATAGTTATGGCCAAAGGACGCTGCGGCACATTTTTCCATGAGGCGATTGGACACAGTCTGGAAAGTGATGGAATCAGGAAAAAGACTTCCTGTTTCTGGGACAAAAAGGGAAAAATGATAGCTTCAAAGATTACTTCCTTAGCTGATGACGGGACAATTCCTGGAGCCAGAGGTGCAATTAATGTTGATGACGAAGGTACACCTGCTCAAAAAAATATTCTTATTGATAAAGGAATTTGCACGAATTTTCTCTACGATAAACTGAATGCCGGATTGATGAAGGCGAAATTGACAGGAAACGGAAGAAGAGAGTCCTACCAGCATTATCCTATTCCAAGAATGACCAATACCTATTTAATGGCAGGGGAGGATGATCCCGAAAGTATAGTAAAGTCAGTCAAGAAAGGGATTTATGTGGCTCGTATTGGAGGAGGAAATGTCACTTGGGTGACAGGAAGATTTGTATTTTCAGTTCCTGAAGGTTATCTCATTGAGGATGGTAAGATCACAAAACCGCTGAAAGGAATCCAGCTAATGGGAAGTGGCCCGGAGGCGCTGAAAAATATTGTTATGGTAGGACCAGATTTAGAAATTTGGGGCGGCGGAACATGCGGTAAAGACGGACAAGCGAAGCCGGTTTCTGATGGAAATCCCACCTTGAAGGTTTCGAAGATAACCATTGGCGGCGCAAAGGTATAAAGGGAGGATAAGAATGAATTATAAATTATTAGCTGAAAATGTCGTTAAAAAGGCATTAAAATTAGGCGCAGATGAGGCAGAAGTTTATTTGGAAAATGGAAGAGATTTTGAGCTGTCAATCAGAAATGGGGATGTGGAAACCATCAAGCAGGCGACCTCAAAAGGAATGGGTTTAACCGTTTTTAAGGATAAAAAACTTGGATTTTCCTATACTTCTGACTTTTCAGACAAATCTCTTGAAGAGTTCACCAAAAAGACGGTTCAACTTTCTCTTGTTGCAGACCCGAAACCCTGGAACGGCCTTCCGGATTTTAAGAAAGGAAAGATTCAAGACCTGGATTTATACGACTCTTCCATTTCTGAAATTCCTAATGAGAAGAAAATAGATATAGCCAAAGAAGTAGAAAAGATTGCCCTTGCCTATGATAAAAGGATCACTAAATCCCAGGGAGGATTTTTTGGAGATGCTGAAAATGAAGTAATTATTGTAAATTCTAAGGGCATTTCCTATTCTTACAAGAGTTCTGGTGTTGGTTTTGGAGCTGGAGTCGTTGCTGGAGAGGGCGGTGATATGCAGTCAGGAGGATGGAGCACCTCGAAGAGACATTTTAAAGACTTGGATGCTATCGAGAATGTCGCAAAAAAAGCAGGCAAGAGGGCAGTTGAAAAACTTGGCGCAATGCCTGTTCCCACGCAAAAAGCTCCCGTTGTTTTTGACCGATATGCAGGAGGTTCATTCTGGTATGGGATTTTGTTTGCTATGAATGGTGACAGTGTTTATAAAAAAACTACTTTTTTAACTGACTATCTTGACAAACCCATTGCTTCAAAATTTATCACAATAACAGATGATCCAACCATTCCAAGACATATTGCCTCTGTTCCTTTTGATGGAGAAGGAAATATAACCAGAAAAAACATCCTTATTGACAAGGGAGTCCTGAAGATGTTCATATATGATACGATTACTGCTCGAAAGGCTGGAGTCGAGGTCAACACAATTGCGGGGAGAGGTGGTTACCGTTCACCTCCATATGCCAATTTTTTAAATGTTGTTGTTCAAAATGGAAGTGTGAGCCGGGAAAAAATTATCTCTGGAATAAAAAATGGTTTTTATGTCACAGGTCTCAGAGGAATTGGAACTGATATTCCAACCGGAACTTATTCCTGTGGTGCTTCTGGATTCTGGATAAAAGATGGAGAGATTGCCTTTCCAGTGGATGGTATTACACTAGGAGGCAATACACTTGATATACTTAAAAATATTGAAGTTGTGGCTGATGATATTGACATAAGAGGAGGTTTGAACAGCCCTTCTTTCAAGATATCTGAGATCACAGTTGGAGGAAAGAAGTAGAGTTTTTAAGGGGGTCTATCTGAAAATCTCGGTGTAAATCCAGTAGAGGAAAGAGATAACGTAGGCAGCGAACAGAACCCAAACGATAATCGAGAACATTTCATTGAGGCGTTTGAGGAATGGGGATCGGACTTGTTTTCTCCGGTTGATCCTAGAAAAGATATAAATCGACGCCAGAATCACCAGGAAAATCAACCACTTACGCATCGGAAACCAGATTTCTTGCAGACCACGCTCTGGTGGTCATAGGCATTATTGAAGAAAGATCGATTTTAGTCAAGGCTTCCGCGACATATACCTTTCTAGATCCTAAGTGCGATAAAGAGGTAGTTTTTTAGCATGAATCTCTCCTTTATAGACGTTGAAAGGGAAAAAAAGGTTGCAGCTCCAATTTTAAAACTATGAATAATAACCTGCTTCTTCTGCTACCTGGGCCAGGACTTGTATGTTTTCTCTTTTCGTATGAGGAGCAATAGAACAAGCAGTGCTTAAAATAAAGCCGCCGCCTGGTTTGCCTTTCTCAATTCTGTATTTGGCGTCTTTCTTGACGGTTTCAATGGTTCCATAAAGCAATATATTGACTGGGTCAATATTACCTTTGATAAAGATTCTGGATCCGACACGTTTCTTCGCCTCAGCTAGTCGAACATTTCCCAGCGGAGGAGGGTCAAGGCATTCTAACCCAGAAATTCCTGCCTCAACCATCATCTCCAGGCGGTCGTTGATAGCCCCGCAGGTATGGGTGTAAACATGGACACCTTGCTCACGAACTGCCTGGACTATTTGACCTTCATAAGGAAGAATAAATTCTCGATAAAAAGCTGGAGAAATAAATCCTGCTCCAGCATAGGGGGATGATATTTTTATGGCATCTACTCTGTGCTTAGTCTGCTCCACGGCTATTTTTTTCACGCCTTCAGTAAAGCGCTGCAATATTTCTTTGGATTTTGAAGGGGCCTGAATGAGGTAAATCATAGCCTCTTTTAATCCAAAAAGGTTGAGGAAATAATCAAAAGGAGAGGTAACCTCACCATGAATAGAGTACTGGTCTCCTGCGTTTTCGTAGATAATATCAAAGATATCATACTTGTTGTCATGATCGAGAATAAATTCAAGTCCCTGAGAGACAGGAATAAAATCAATCTCTTCGGGTATTGATTCCGGGTTGAATTCAGAAATAGAAGGGGGGAGTAGGTTCTTGAAAGGATAATGCCGCGGAAGGTCATCATAAGGGAAATCTGTTCTGTCGCCGTTTTTCCAATAAACAATTTCTCCTTTCTCATCAGCCTGAATTCTAGCCACATTTTTCTTCCAATGGGGAGAGTGGCCGTGAAGGCTGATGAGGATCCCCTCAAAATCATATATTTCTCTTAACCTCAGGAGGCCTTCTGCAAAAAGTTCGGCAGAAAACCAAAATTCAGAAGGAGGGAAGCCTGTTTGAAGGAGCATATGACCGATACTCATCTGACACATGAGGGGCACTCGATCCGGTTCTTCCAGATCCATGGCTCTCTGCATTCGTTCCTTGGGGATCATTTCTCTCCTGCTTATGATGATATGCGGATAATATAATAGGAGAGGAAAAAGTTCAAATAAATCCCAATTTCCAATGGCCGAAACAATTAATATTATAAAAAAGGAATGACAGGGAGGGTTCAGTTTGCTTTAATAAATAATTGAGGTCGACATGATGAAAATAATGCAAAGAATAATCATTGGAGTTTTGTTTTTATCATTAATAGCTTGTCAAAAAAATAATCTTCCTCTGCCTAAGGCTAAGCCAAAAGATGTAGGGATGTCATCGTCTCACCTGAATCTGGTCAACAATATTATCAAGGAAGCAATCACTCGCAAGGAATTTCCTGGGGCTGTCATTTTGGTTTCCAGGAAAGGAAAAATTGTTTTACGGAAAGCGCACGGTGACAGTCAGTGGATTCCCGAACGCCGCCCGATGAACGTCTCGATGATATTCGATATTGCTTCAATAACGAAACCAGTTGCAACAGCGACTTCAATCATGATTTTAGCAGAGCAGGGACGGATTAGATTGTGGGATAAAGTCAAGGATTTTATCCCTGAATTTGTATCTTATATTGATGAAAACGGAGAACCTGGAGAGGATGCCTGCCTCTGGCATCTTTTTACGCATACATCTGGATTGCCGCCTATAACAGATCCTGAAGAAATCAAACAAAAATATGGAGATCCCTGTCCGCTAGTATTTATGATAGAGCATATCTCTCAACTGGAGAAATCCGATCCACCGGGAGAGGCGTTTCATTATAGTTGTCTGGGATTTATTACATTGGCTTATATTGTTGAAAAAGTGACTGGTCAGACTATTGCTGAATTCGCAGAAGAGAATATATTTAAACCGTTAAAAATGAAACATACATTTTTTCTGCCGTCTGAAAAGTTTCAACGCTTGTGTGTTCCTACAGAGGTGATCGATGACAATCCCTTGATCGGGGTTGTTCATGATCCACGGGCACGACTGCTGGGCGGTATTTCTGGCAATGCAGGTCTCTTTTCTACAGCAGATGACCTGGCGATTTTTGCACAGATGATGTTGAACAAAGGAAAATTCAAAGGTACACGGATCTTAAGCCCATTAACCGTGGAACGGATGACTTCTGTCTATTCAAAGGTTGATTTTTTCGGGCGTGGGTTGGGATGGGATCTGGATTCCCCTAATGCCACAAACAGAGGTGATATCTTTGGGCCTCATTCGTATGGTCATACAGGATATACCGGCACTTCAATTTGGATTGATCCTGATACAGAAACCTTTGTCATCTTTCTCACGAATAGAGTTCATCCTTATGATGAAGGTTTGATTGTCTCTATGAGAAGTAAGGTGGCGAATGTTGTTGCCAGTTCGATAAATAGAGAATAAACGCGCATACGGAGAAAAAAATAAGTTGGTTGGACGACTATTAAATAAGGAGATGGACATGAAACTGGTTTTGATGAATATGATGTATTTACTGATCCTAATGTTCAGCGAGTTCCTGTGATAGAGAAGGATTGATGACTTCAAAGCAGCGGTTTATAGCAGCATTAAACAGGGAAGTACCTGACCGGCTTCCTGTAACCACTCATCATGTTTTGCCTTATTTCTTGAATACATTCATGGACGGCATATCATATCAGGAATTTTTCGATTATTTCGGATTAGACCCCATCAATTGGGTTGTTGCTTACAAGCCGGATGTTTCTCGAGGCGAATATTATGATCCGGAACAAGGAGAGCCAGGGTTTTTAGAGCCTCGCCGCATTTGCTCTGATAACTGGCGGATCAAGAAGGAAAATATCCCTGGATCCGATTACAAAACAGCCCGATTCTCCTTTATAACACCCGAAAAAACCCTTTCCATGGTTTTGCAGAGCGATGAACATACAACCTGGGTTTCAGAGCGGATGATTAAAGAAAAATCTGATATTGATATTATTGCCAAGCACGCAGCAATTCCTCTTTGCGATGTTGAAAAAGTCAATCGGGAAGCTGACGAATTTGGTGAGAGAGGAATGATTCGCGGTTTTATTCCCATGTTTGATGTCTACGGCCAACCAGGATGCTGGCAGGATGCAGCGGTTCTCTATGGTGTTGAAGATCTCATCATGCAGACTTTTGATGATCCTCAGTGGGTGCATGCCTTTTTGAAGATTTTAAAGGAGAGAAAAAGAGTGTATATCAAGTCTATGGAGGGGGGACAGTTTGATATCATCGAGCACGGAGGCGGTGATGCTTCATCCACAGTTATCTCGCCCCAAATTTTTGATGAGTTTATTGCTCCCTATGATGCAGAGTTAGTAGAATTGGCTCATAGAGCCGGGCAGAGAGTTGTTTATCATACATGTGGTGGAATGATGCCGCTTCTGGAACGAATAGCTGATATGAATGTAGATGCCATGGAAACATTTACACCTCCGGCCATTGGCGGCGATGCTGATTTAGCGGAAGCTAAGAAAAGAATCGGTCATCGTGTTTGTATGATAGGAGGATTTGATCAGTTTCATCATTTCAAAGATTGCACACCAGAAAAAACCAGACAGGCAGTGCGCAGATGTTTTGAAGAAGCAGGGGAGGGCGGTGGGTATATTTTAGCTCCGTCAGACCATTTCTTTGATGCAGATATAGAGTTGCTAAAAGCTTTTACCGATGAAGCCAGGAATTGTGTGTATTAGCTAAAAGATAAATTAGTTTTTTTTCGGGAGAAATCTTGTGTGTTTTTGAACTCACTGGCCTGTAAGTTCTCAATAATTGGGAGTAGATTATATTTGTGACTAATCACTGGATTCCTGCTACCTGCCTCAGCAGGCACAAGTTTACACCTGCGAAGCTTGTGCCCGCGAAGGCGGGTAGCAGGTGCAGGAATGACAGACACTTACACTCAATCGTCATTCCCGCGGAGGCGGGAATCCATAGCTACTACCCACACTTATTGA
>Ga0209979_1003617_pt1 | contig 13501 bp, 24 predicted proteins | sample AnhtaG_FD_183114 | JGI IMG/M metagenome (GOLD analysis project Ga0209979, IMG submission 183114) | Deep subsurface microbial communities from Anholt, Denmark to uncover new lineages of life (NeLLi) - Anholt_01485 metaG (SPAdes) (version 2) | ecosystem: Environmental > Aquatic > Marine > Oceanic...
TCCTATGGTTAAGACAATAACCACTACCAGTATGCTTTACCGTCTGGGGGAGATATTTGATGTGCCGGTATATGAGACGGCGGTAGGCTTCAAGTATGTTGCCCCGATAATGCTCAGGGAAAATGCACTTATTGGCGGGGAGGAGAGCGGTGGCTATGGTTTCCGGGGGCATGTGGCTGAGCGTGATGGTATCCTGGCCAGTCTCTATTTTCTCGACCTGATGATTAAGACAGGTAAAACCCCTTCGGAGCTTATAAATTATCTTTATAGTAAGGTAGGTTCTCACTACTACAAGCGAATAGATATCCAATTTCCCGAAGGTGAACGCCGGGCCATCATCGGGCGCCTCAAGCGTACTTTACCGGAGTCTATTGAGGGTGTAAAAGTAGTAAAGAAAGATACGGCTGATGGCTTCCGCTTTATCTTGGCGGATAACACGTGGCTGCTGGTCAGGTTTTCCGGAACTGAGCCGGTGCTCCGTGTCTATGCGGAGAGTGATTCCCAGGCTCGGGTGGGAAGACTGCTTGAGTTTGGCAAGGAACTGGCTGGAATTAAATAGGAATTTCTTATTAACCTCACCTCCTTTACCCCGTTAGAGTTCCTAACGGGGTTTATCCCCCCTCTGGGCTAAGGCCCCTAAGGGCAGAGCCTCCCCTTTTAAGGAGAGGGGGAGAGTTTTGAAAAGAGGGGCTGACGCCCCTCTTAGACGCTCCTTCAGTATCTCTATAAAATCTCTTCCCCTAAAAGAAAGAAATAAAGAAATGGGGAAGCCCGAAGGGGCTTCAGCCTCTTCGGAAATAATAATTCCCCCTTCCCCTTATCAAAGGGAAGGGGGATAAAGGGGGATGGGGTTACCCAATAAAAACTTAAAGTAACTGAGGTTAAGAAACAATCTCGTAAAGACTATGGACTACCTGACGAACAGTTCCCCCTAAATCTTTACCGCTTGGTGTATTGAGGTGCTTTGCGCGCTCGTTTAAGTCCGGGCTTCTTTCTCTCTTTAACCCGAGGGTCCCGGGTCAGTAATCCATTCTGACGCAGGATGGGCTTGAGATTTTCATCTGCCCTTACCAGGGCTCGGGAAATACCATGAGAGATGGCGTCACTTTGCCCCGAAACACCGCCCCCGTTTACCTTGACCATAGCGTTAAACTTGCCAAGACTCTCAGTAACCAGGAGAGGTTGCAATATTGTCCGTCGGTGCTCAAAGCTGGAGAATAATTCCTCATACGGCACGCCATTGATGATAATAGCACCATTTCCCGCCAATAGCCTTACCTGAGCTACTGCCGTTTTCCTTCGGCCTGTTCCGTGGAAATAGGATTGTTTTGCCATATAACCTGTCCTCTTTTATCCTTTTTTTGTATCCTTTTTCACTTCCGCAGTGGTAGCAGTCTGTATCTGAGCCAGGTGAGGATGGGTATCACCAGCGTAGACTCTGAGTTTCTTCTTCATACTAGCACCTAAACGGGTGTGGGGCAACATGCCTTTGACGGCATGCTCAATTACCCGAGTCGGATCAGACTGCATCATTTTTTCTAAGGTGATACTCTTCAGTCCTCCGGGGTAGCCGGAATGTCTATAATAGAGCTTCTGTTTTAGCTTGTTACCCGTAACCCGAACCTTGGCCGCGTTGATAACGATGACAAAGTCGCCCGTATCCAGATTCGGGCTGAATATTGGCTTATGCTTACCCATAAGTAAACTGGCTACCTGGGTGGCCAGTCTGCCCAAGGTTTTGCCTGAGGCATCAATAACATGCCACTGTCGTTCAATATCGGCGATTTTGGTGCTATAGGTTTTCAATTGCGTATTTCCTCCCAGGAATGTGGATAATTGACTCCCATCAAGCACAGGCCATAGGGAGGGGCAGTTGGTCCAGCCAAACCGGAACTTTTTGCCTCTAACATACTACGAAATTCAGCAACTGTCATCTTACCCAGGCCTAACTTGATTAAAGCGCCGACGGTATTACGCACTTGGTGGGGCAGGAACGAATTAGCTACGATTGTAAAAATAACCAGGTCCCCGTCCTTTTCTATTTTGGCGGTGTAAACACGGCGTACCGTGCTCTTCAGGTTACTGCCCTCCAGCGAAGTGGCAAATGAAACAAAGTCATGCTTGCCGATAAGGTACTGGCACGCCTCGTTCATCGCCCTGATATTCAGTTGACCAGGAACAAGGTAAGCAAAACCACGCCTGATTGGAGACCGGGTTGGGCTATTTAGTATATAGTAGTTGTATTCCCGACTAACAGCATTACGTCTAACATTGAAGGAATCGTTTACTCTGAACGCGGCTTTAACCGCAATATCCTTGGGCAAGTGGTGGTTTAGCCCCTTAATAAATGTTGATGGAGGCAAAGATGACTTGGTCCGGAAACTAACCACCTGTCCCTTCGCATGTACTCCGCTATCAGTGCGGCTAGCCGCCATCACTCGACTCCTCTCTCCGGTTAACTTCCCCAATGCTACCTCTATCTCCCCTTGAATAGTGGGTCGATTAGCCTGTAGCTGGAAGCCGTGATAGTGTGTGCCATCGTATTCCATAATTAGTACAATCTTGGTACTCGTTGTCAAGCTGACAACCCCTTATTTCCCAACGCGGCAAATGGTTACCACTACTCTACCAACGCTAGCTGGACCATAGGCGCGCCGTCGCCCAGTCTGGGTCCTAACTTAACGATGCGAGTATAGCCACCGGGACGCTCGGCATACCGTGAGGACAGCTCAGAAAATACCTTATCGGCTACATTCTTATCTATAATAAATGATAATGCCTGGCGAAAGGTGCTAAGTTTGCCCTCCTTACCCAGGGTAATCATCTTCTCTGCCATACTGCGCACTTCCTTAGCTTTGGCCTCAGTGGTAATGATTTTCTCATATCGGAGAAGGTCAGTCACCAAGTTGCGATACAACGCTTTACGGTGACTCATAGACCTGCCTAACTTTCTACCCGCTATTTTATGTCTCACTTTGCTGACTCTCCCGATTGACTCTCGCTCTCAGCTAGACCTTCTGTCTCCGTATCCATTTCCGGGGTGGTTAGCTCTTCCTCTGGCGCGGCTTCTTCTTTTTCTTTCTTCACTTCAACCTGAGGAGCCAGAGATAGTCCCGCTTCCTGAAGATGCTCCTCTATCTCCCGAAAAGATTTCTGCCCGAAGTTGCGTAGCATGAGCAGGTCTTTCGGTTTTTTACTGATGAGTTCACCTACAGTAGCGATGCCGCTACGCCTCAAGCAATTCATAGTACGCACTGAGAGGTCCAGTTGCTCCACCGGCATGTTATATTTCTCGTCAGGTATCGATAAGCGAATAAGCTCTTCTTCTGCTTTCATCTGGGAAACTTTAATATACTCGACAAACGGGGATAATTGCTCGACCAGAATGCTAGCGGCACGACTGCTGGCATCTACCGGTGATATGGTACCGTCGGTCCACACCTCGAGTAACAATCGCTCTCGACCAATTCCCTGGCCAACATGAATTGGCTCAGTGGTAAAGTTAACCTTGCGTACCGGGGTAAAGATGGAGTCTACTGGAATCGTTCCCACCGGCATATTATCACTGGACTCAGCTATCCGGTAGCCCTCACCCAATTCTACATCGAACTCTACATAGAGTCTCGCTTCAGGCGAATCTAAGGTAATGAGGCAAAGCTCCGGGTTGGTAATTTCAAAGTCGACTGATGGTTTAATGTCAGCAGCACAAACTCGCCCCTCTCCCTGCACCTCTAGTATTAACTTACCGGGGTGATTCGAAAGTGGTTTTAACCTTAATGCCTTAACATTGAGCAAGAACTCGGTAACATCTTCCTTGGCGTGGGGAATGGTGGTGAATTCATGTCTAACTCCCTCAATCCTAACTTGAGTCACTGAGGCGCCGGGAAGATAGCTGAATAACACTCGACGCAAGGCATTACCAAGGGTAATACCAAACCCCTTTTCCAGTGGCTCAGCCAGAAATCGCCCGAAGTTCTCTCCGCTCTCAACACAATCAATCTTAGGAATTATCAGACGAGACAAAAGGATCTACCTCCTTATCAATTATCGCGAGTAGTACTCAACTATGGTCTTTCCGTCAAACGTAGCCTCTATGTCATCGGGAGTTGGCAAAGACAAAATTTGACCGACAAGGGTTTCCTTATCCAGACTTAACCAACCCAAAACCGATTTAGCTTCAATGCTCTGGGCAAGTTGTTTATAATATTCAGATTTGGTGCTTTCCGGCCTCCAGCTAATCGTATCCTCTTCTTTGACCAAGCAGGACGGTATATCGGTCTTTTGTCCATTGAGCATAATATGTCCGTGCCGGACTAGCTGGCGAGCTTGAGAGCGGGAGTCAGCGAAGCCCAGACGATATACGACATTATCAAGTCGTCTTTCCAGCAGTACTAGAAGGTTTTCTCCAGTGATACCTGCTTGTCTCTCTGCCCGGGTAAAAAGCCCTCTAAACTGTCTCTCCAGAATTCCATAGCTATAGCGAGCTTTTTGCTTCTCCCGAAGTTGCAGTCCGCGGTCGGAAAGCTTCTGCCGCCGGCGTCGCATCTGCTGTCCCGGGGGTTTCGACCGCTTATCTACGCTGCATTTAGGCGTAAAACACCTTTCTCCCTTCAGAAATAGTTTCTGGCCGCTACGGCGACATAATCGACAAACTGCTCCTGTGTATCTTGCCATTTCTTCTCTCTTCTACACCCGTCTTCGCTTAGGCGGGCGACAGCCATTATGGGGAATGGGGGTTACATCCTTAATGCCAGTAATATAAAGGCCTGAACTCTGGAGGGAACGGATGGCCGCCTCGCGCCCACTACCTGGACCCTTAACGTATACCTCTACTTGGCGGAGGCCGTGAGTCATCGCTTTCCGTACCGCTTCACGAGCTGCCATCTGAGCTGCGTAAGGAGTGCCTTTGCGCGAGCCCTTGAAGCCGGCAGTCCCGGAGCTTCCCCAGGCGATAACGTTCCCTTCGGGATCAGTAAGAGTCACCATGGTATTATTAAAAGTAGACTGGATATAGGCTCTCCCGATAGGAATAGACTTACGTTCCCGCCGTCTTGTCTTGGCTCGCTTTTTTTGTGGCATCCTGCTCTCCTTTTCTAATTATTTCTTAGCCATGCCGCGCCTCTGTCCTCTGCCGGCGACTGTTTTTCGGTCACCACGCCGGGCGCGGGCATTGGTCCGCGTTCGTTGTCCTCTAGCTGGCAGGTTGTGGCGGTGCCGGCTACCCCGATAGCTGCCGATTTCAATGAGACGCTTGATGTTTAGGGTAGTCTCCCTCCTAAGCTCACCCTCAACCTTATACTGTTTGTCAATAACCTCACGGAGGCGATTAACTTCATCTTCAGTAAGGTCGCTCACCTTGGTATCAGGACTGATATTGATCTGAGCTAAAATCTTCCGGCTCAAGGTGGGGCCAATGCCATAAATATACTGCAGGGAGACCCAAGCGTGTTTATCTCTGGGTATATCTACTCCGGCGATACGTGCCATCTATACTGCCTCCTTACCTAATTTTATCCCTGTCGCTGCTTATGCTTCGGGTTGGAACAAATAACCCTGACCACCCCTCGGCGTTTCACCACCTTACACTTTTCACATATAACTTTTACTGAAGCCCTAACTTTCATTGTATTAAGTCCTTCGCCTTACTTAAACCGATAGACAATCCTACCGCGACTCAGGTCATAGGGGGAAAGCTCTATCAACACCTTATCCCCGGGCAGGACTCTAATATAGTGCATTCTTATCTTGCCGGAAATGTGAGCCAGCACCACATGCCCATTAGCTAGCTCAACGCGAAACATCGCATTAGGTAGAGCTTCCACCACTGTTCCCTCAACCTCAATAGTCTCTTTCTTAGGCATAAACTTATTTAGTAAGTACCTCCGGTTCACCGTCAGTAATGGCAATAGTATGTTCAAAGTGCGCCGAAAGATTGCCATCGTAAGTATACACTGTCCAGTGGTCATCACCAACTCGGGTGCGCCAGTCACCAACATTGACCATAGGTTCAAGGGCAAGGGTCATTCCCTTTTTCAGCACCGGTCCCGAGCCTGGCATAAGCCCATAGGGTGGCTCAGTAGAGTTAGGTATCTGCGGTTCCTCATGCATATTGCGTCCAATGCCGTGCCCGGTATACTCACGCACTGCTGAATAACCTCTTGACTCGGCGTAATTCTGAATGGCGGCGGAAATGTCTCCCAGTGTTGCCCCATGACGGGCGGCGCTAATCCCTGCCTCCAGGGCACCCTCAGTGGTTTCGATGAGATTTTGGGCGGTTGAGTTTACTTTTCCGACAGGTATGGTCATCGCCGCATCACCATGAAAACCCTGAAAAATCGCGCCGAAATCAAGGGAGACAATATCACCTTCACGGAGCACGCGTTTGCCCGGAATCCCATGCACTATCTCGTCATTTACGGAGACGCAGAGATTGGCGGGAAAGCCGCGGTAGCCCTTAAACGAAGCTTTGGCGCCCCGCTTTTTCAACTCTCTGGCGGCAATAATATCCAACTCTCTGGTTTCCATCCCTGGTTTTATTTGTTTACTCAGTATTTCTAATATGATTGCCACGATTCTCCCGGCTTGTCGCATCGCTGCGATCTCTTCATTGGTTTTGATGATTATACTCATCTAGTTACGAACTCTCCCTCAAGGAGGACGGCCACAATTCTCCGTGTCACCTCATCGACACTTCCCTCGCCATCAATTTCTAATAACTTACCCTTTCGGGTATAGTAGTCAATAAGCGGTGCCGTTTCGGCAAAATAGACCTCTAATCGCTTTTTAATGGTTTGGGCAGTATCATCAGGGCGTTGATATAGTTCACCACCACACTTATCACACTTACCCCAAACTTCAGGGGGAGACTCTATTATATTATAAACTGTCTGGCAATGTCGACAAATCCAACGCCTGCCGAGCCTCTTGAGGAGCGCCTCTTCGGAGACCTTAATATGTACAACCTTATCTATAGCCTTGGCCTGTTGGACTAAGGCTTTATCTAATGCTTCAGCCTGCTCCAGGTTCCGAGGAAAGCCGTCAAGAATTACCCCGGTTTCACAGTCTGGGGCTGCCATCCGCTCCAGAACCATCTGTATTGTTATTTCGTCAGGAACCAATACTCCTTTCTCCATATAAGACTTAGCCTGTAAGCCTAATTTGGTTTCCTGCTCCAGTGCCTGCCGAAACAGGTCACCAGAAGCAATATGGACTAAATTCAGCTTCTGGGCGACCGCAGCCGCTTGGGTACCTTTACCAGCCCCGGGAGCTCCCAGAAGAATAATATACAACTTTTACTCCTATTTTATAAAACCTTCATAGCGCCGCATTACCAGTTGCGCCTCAAGCTGTTTCATGGTATCCAGAACGACACCAACCATGATGATTAAACCCAGGCTGGATAATTGTATCACCTGGACATTAGTAATCTGTCGCGCCAAAAAAGGCATCACCGCCACGCAGGCCAGAAAAAGAGCACCACCCCAGGTAATACGGTTAATGACTCCGTTGAGGTAAGTGGCCGTGTTCTTCCCGGGTCGGATGCCGGGGACAAATCCCCCTTGGCGCTGTAAGACACCAGGCAAATCCTGCTGTTGATAGATCACCATAGTGTAAAAGAAAGTAAAGGCAACCGCCATGGCAAAATAGAGAGCCCAGTAGAACAAGCCCATAGGCAGGGGAGCATTGGGGTTAAACAGGCGCATTATCCAATCAGCGATATTGGGCTCGGCTGGATTGGCAAAATAGCTGGCGACGATACCGGGGAAGATTACCAGTGACATGGCGAAGATAAGCGGAATCATTCCGGCACTGTTTACCCGCAGTGGAATATGAGTTGTTCCTGAGTGTCGATACATGCGACCGCTACGAAAGACACTCCGGGCATATTGTACCGGAATACGGCGGTGTGCCTCGGTAAAGATAACGATTACCGCAATAGTGAGGACAACTATGAGAAGATAAGCGGATAGACCAGCAAACTGTTCCCGAGCCAGAAAACCCTGTCCAATCATTCCCGGCAGGCCAGCGACGATACCGCCGAAGATTATAATTGATATACCGTTGCCAATGCCATATTCGGTAATAAGCTCACCTAACCAGACCAAGAAGATGGTGCCGGCCACCATGGATAGAACCATGGCTACCATTGGTAAAGTTTCAACACTACTGACAACGCCCTCACGCTGGAGATAGACCAACTGTCCATAGCCCTGAATAGAGGCTAGAGGCACAACCAACCAGTGTGTAATCAGGTTAATCTTGTTTCTACCCGCCTCTCCCTCTCGGGAAATGGCTTGCAGTCGCGGGATAACCGGCACCAGCAGCATCATGATAATTGAAGCGGTAATGTAGGGATAGACGCCCATCGCGGCCACGCTAAGTCGCCTCATGGCGCCGCCGCTGAACAGGTCAAGCATACCCAATAGGGCATTACGCTCGAACAATGCCTGCAAGGCAGTCTGGTCCACCCCGGGAAGAGGTACGTGAGCCACAAAGCGAAAGATTACCAGAATACCTACGGTAAGGAGGATTCGGCGCCTTAAGTCAGGCAAACTGAAGGCATCAAACATTGCCTGGAGCAAGCGTGGCCTACTTTGCCTTGGCCGCATACTCCACCTCCTCAGCTGTCCCGCCGGCTGCCTCTATCTTGGCTTTAGCTGCCGCTGAAAACTTGTTTGCCTTTACCACGAAGGGATAATTAATATCACCGTTAGCCAGAACCTTAATTGGCTGCCGTAGTGATTTTACCAATCCGGCAGCGACCAGTTTTTCTGGTGTTACCTCACTTCCAGATTCAAAGACATTGAGTTTATCTACATTGACAATACTGTACTCTGTGCGGAAAATATTGACGAAGCCGCGCTTTCGGGGCAGGCGCTTGATTAAAGGCAACTGCCCACCTTCAAAGCCTGGGCGCATCTTGTAACCAGAACGGGACTTCTGCCCTTTTGAGCCCCGCCCGGAGTAGGTGCCATGGCCACTGCCATCCCCCCGCCCGACTCGTTTCCGGGCCCGCTTGGAGCCGGGAGTTGGGGAGAGATTATCCTGTCTCACGAGCTTACTTCCTCCACCTTAACTAGATGTCTCACTTTATTAACCATACCCCGAATTGACATTGAATCATCATGGATGACACTCTGGTTTAGTCGGTGAAAACCGAGCGTAGCCAAGGTTCTCTTTTGAGTTCCCTTATAGCCGATACCGCTTTTGACCCAGGTGATACGTAGTTTACTCACTGGTTACCGTCTCCTCGGTAGTAATGGTTGCCTTGCGTCTGGCTACCTCTTCTTTTGGCTCTCTGAGCTGACTGAGGGCGAGCATCGTTGCCTTAGCTACATTGATATGATTAGAGCTACCCAGCGATTTAGTTAAAATATCCTTGATGCCGCACGCCTCAAGCACCGCTCGAACGCTACCACCGGCAATGACACCGGTGCCTGGTGCGGCTGGTTTTATCATGACCTTGGCGGCGCCAAGTTTAACGGTTATTTCATGGGGGATAGTCGTTCCAGCCAGTGGGACTTTAATCAAATTTTTTCGGGCATCAGCGCCACCTTTATTAATTGCCGCCGGCACTTCATTAGCTTTGCCAATGCCAAGACCGACATGGCCATTACCATCCCCGGTTACCACCAGGGCACTAAATCTGAGGCGTTTACCTCCTTTCATTACCTTGGCCACACGATTGATATACATTAGCCTATCATTCAGGGCTAGTTCGGTGGTATCTATCTTGCTTATTATTTTCTTCATGAAATTAGCCGTCTCTTTTTAAAGTTTTAATCCACCCTGCCGGGCTGCCTCAGCCAGGGCTTTAACCCGGCCGTGATATTTATAGCCGCCGCGGTCAAAGACCACCTGTTTTATCCCCTTACTCAAGGCTCGTTTAGCTATCATAGAACCGACAAGCTCTGCCTTACCAGTTTTTACTTTGCCGTTGGTCTCGCTTCTTGTTTCCGGGTCAAGGGTTGAGGTGGCGACTAACGTCTGCCCCCGCGAGTCATCAATGACTTGAGCGTAGATATGGTTCAAGCTACGGAAAACACACAAGCGGGGTCTTGAGGGCGTACCCTTCACCTTGAATCTAACTCGGGCGTGCCTTCGGTAACGGGCTAACCTTGACTTACTCTTTTCCATGATTACTTCTTACCTATAACCTTACCGGCTTTACCCGGCTTAAGGTGAACTATCTCCCCAGCATATCTAATACCCTTGCCTTTATAAGCATCAGGGGGGCGAATCTTACGAATTCTGGCGGCCATCTCACCAACTACTTCCTTGTCAATTCCGGTGACCTTAATCCGATTGGTTCCCTCAGCGGCCAAGGAGACGCCTGGTAACGGGGATACTTCCACGGGGTGAGAATGTCCAACGCGAATGGTTAAATTATCCCCGGTTTTTTCCGCCCGATAGCCAACACCGACTATTTCCAGATTCTTCTCAAAGCCACTATTTACCCCGGTCACCATATTAGCCAGAAGGCTTCGTGTCAGTCCGTGCATGGAACGATGCACCTTATTATCGCTGGGTCGTGACACGGTTAAGATATTATCGTCCAAAGTAATGGATATTTCCGGGTTTAGGTTGCGGGTAAGCTCTCCATTAGGCCCGGTTACAGTAACCTTGCTTTTTTTGATGCTCACCGTCACACCCGGCGGCACAGTTATTGGCATCTGTCCTACTCTAGACATAACATATTACTCCAAGTCTGGTTTACCATACGTAGCAGAGAAGTTCACCGCCAGTCCCCTGGCGCCAGGCATGCTGCCCTGTTTTCACACCCTTGGAGGTGGAGACAATGGCAATACCTAAGCCACCATAAACGCGGGGGATTTCTTTCCCTTGCACGTATACTCTTAATCCGGGCTTACTTATTTTTTTCATTCCAGAAATGACTGATTGATTATTGTCGCTATATTTGAGGTGAATCTTAATTACCCGGTGTGGCTTACCTCTAAGTACCTCACAATCATTAATAAAACCCTCCTCTTTAAGGATTCTGGCAACGGAGAGCTTTATCCTTGAGGCCGGTACCAGCACATAATCATGCTTTGCCATAGCGGCATTGCGTATTCGAGTTAGCATATCAGCTAATGGGTCAGAGACAGTCATATCTATTCCTCAGTCCTTTTACCAGCTTGATTTCCTCACTCCGGGGATTTGACCGGCAAGTGCCAATTTGCGGAAGCAAATACGGCACAAACCGAATTTACGGATATAAGCGCGCGGCCGGCCGCACACGTTACACCGGTTATGCTGTTGCACTCTATATTTGGAGGGACGCTCCCATTTCGCAATCTTTGACTTCTTAGCCATTCCTACTCCGTTCCATCTTTAGCGAAAGGCATGCCTAGTAATTCCAGAAGGTGCCTGCCTTCCTCATTCGTTTTAGCGGTAGTGGCGATCGATATCTCCAGTCCTCGTATCTTATCTATCTTGTCATAATCTACTTCAGGGAAGGAGATTTGTTCCTTGAGCCCCAGGGTATAGTTGCCCCAGCCATCAAAGGAATTAGGGGAGACCCCTTGAAACTCACGCACACGGGGTAAAACAGCATTTACCAGCCTGTCCAGAAAATGGTACATACGTTCCCCCCGGATGGTTACCTTTAACCCGATAGGCATCCCTTCCCTCAACCTAAAGGCAGCAATTGATTTCTTGGCACGGGTGATTACCGGATGCTGCCCGGAAATGGCAACTAAGTCGCTTTCGGCGGCTTCCAGTGCCTTGGCATTCTGGATCGCCTCGCCTAAGCCGATATTAAGCACAATCTTATCCAAACGTGGTACCTGCATTACATTCTTATATCCATAGCGTTCCAGCAGGGCAGGGATAACTTCTTTTCGATACTTTTCCTTCAAACGTGACATTTAGTCAATCACCTCTTTACAAGAGCGACAAATTCTAACCTTTCTGCCATCCTCCAAAAAAGTAAAGCCAATACGGGTAGGGCGATTGCACTTTTGGCAAAGCAACATAACATTTGATATATGAACTGGCACTTCCAAATCGATTATGCCGGCCTGCCTGACCTGTGCCCTTGCCCGGGAGTGTTTTCTAACAAAGTTAACACCTTCGACCAATACACGATTCTTCTTTGGGTAAGCAAAGCGCACTTTACCCTTTTTACCCTTGTCCTTACCAGCGATAACGAACACGGTATCATTCTTTCTAATCTTCATCGTCAGCTAACCTCACAAAACTTCGGGGGCCAATGAAATAATCTTGGTAAATTCCTTGTCTCTCAGTTCCCTGGCCACCGGTCCGAATATTCGGGTTCCTTTAGGATTATTCTTCTCAGTGAGAATCACGGCCGCATTTTCATCAAACCTGATATAAGAGCCATCGGGACGCCGATAGGGCTGAGCGGTACGAACGATAACCGCCCTGACCACGTCTCCTTTTCTCGTGGTTGCTCCCGGGATGGCTTTTTTGACGGAAGCCACAATGATATCACCCACTCGAGCATATTTTTTTCTGGTGCCACCTAGCACGGTAATGCACATAATTTCTCGAGCGCCAGTATTGTCAGCCGCTTTAAGTCTGGTATAGGATTGAATCATGCCATTATGTCCTGAATCTTAGGTTATTTCCTGAGGTTGAACCTCGGCTACCTCTCCCTTGGTTATTATCTCGGCTACTCGCCACCGCTTGTGTCTTGAGAGCGGGCGGGTTTCGACAATTCTTACCACATCGCCTAGGCGACAGGCATTTTTCTCATCATGAGCTTGGTACTTAACTACTCTCTTGATAGTCTTCTTGTATAACGGATAACGCTTGGGGGTGTCTACGGCTACCACCACCGTCTTATCCATCCGGGTATTAACGACACGACCAAATCTGGTTTTACGTCTTTCTTCCATAACGCTACCTTATCCCCAGCTCTCTTTCTCTCATTATTGTCTTGAGTCGAGCAATGTTCTTTTCAACCATGAGCAGTTCACGATGGTTTACCAGCTGTCTGGTACTCAGGCGGAAGCGGAGGTTGAGTAGCTCCTGGTGAGCTTCTTCCAGTTGCTTGGCCAGGTCCTCAGTACTTAGGGCGCGAAACTCATCAACCTTCAACGTGAGCCAGCTCCTTTTTTCTAGAATCACTACTAGTGGCGATGCCTGTTTCCCTTACCACAAATCTGGTGGGTATCGGGAGCTTGTGTGAAGCCAGACGTATCGCCTCTTTGGCCGTTTTTTCACCAACGCCGGCCATTTCAAACAGGATTCTCCCTGATTTGACCACAGCTACCCAGTGGTCTTGGGCACCTTTGCCACTGCCCATACGGGTCTCAGCAGGCTTCTTAGTAACCGGTTTATCCGGGAAGACCCGTATCCAGACCTTTCCGCCACGGCGAATATGATGGGTAATGGCACGCCGTGCCGCTTCAATTTGTTCACTAGTAATCCAGGCGGACTCTAGTGCTTGCAAACCATAATCGCCAAAGAGAGTTGTATTACCCGCCTGAGCGCTACCCCGGCGATGTCCTTTGTGGGTCTTGCGATATTTTAC
>Ga0209979_1003618_pt1 | contig 13499 bp, 11 predicted proteins | sample AnhtaG_FD_183114 | JGI IMG/M metagenome (GOLD analysis project Ga0209979, IMG submission 183114) | Deep subsurface microbial communities from Anholt, Denmark to uncover new lineages of life (NeLLi) - Anholt_01485 metaG (SPAdes) (version 2) | ecosystem: Environmental > Aquatic > Marine > Oceanic...
AACCTCCCAGGTTCGAAGTCCCTCAAACTCAAAATTAAAGTCAACCATTCGCCCTCCCAGCCTTTCCAGATCCTTAGCAATCGCCTGTTTTTTGTCAAAGGGGGCATAGATCAAAAGATAACCTCCTCCACCGGCCCCTAAAATTTTACCACCCAGAGCTCCTTTCTTGAGAGCTGTCTCGTACATCTCATCTATAAAAGGCGCGGTGATCTTGCTGGCCATCTTCTTCTTATTTTCCCAAGCGCAGTGTAGAAGTCTCCCCAAGTCATCCAGTCTTGCCTGAAGGAGAGCATTTTTCATTTCAATGGTAACTTTCTTTAGCTTGTCCATGGCTTTGACTACCCCTTTTTTCTTTTTTACAAACCCTTCGACCTGCTCCTCAATAATGTGGGCGGATAGCCTTCTTCTACCAGTGTAACAAAGGAGCAGGTTATAATTGAGTTCATTAACGGTATCGGGAGGGATCTTTAAAGGATTGACAACAGTAGCATCCTTGAGGAACTCGATAAAATTAAATCCCCCAAATGTTGCTGCGTATTGGTCCTGCAGGCCCCCTTTTATTCCTAAATCGACTCTCTCAATCTTATAGGCTAAATCAGCAATATCATAGTTGGTTAAGGGCCTATTCAGCCAGTGCTTGAAAAGACCAATTAAACAGACCACCATGGTGGATGAAGCACCCAATCCTGATCCAGGTGGAGCATCGCTGTGAAGATAAATCCTAATTCCTTTCCCCATAACTTTCATTTTCTTGAGTACCGATTTTACCAGATCCAACTGTCCGTTGTATTTTAAATCCTCTTCATTTTCATATTTCACTGTCATATTGTAATCCAAGGAGTTAACCTCTACCTCATTTTTATCTTTAAGAGGAATCAGAGAAGAATAGACATATTTATTTATGGTGGCGCTGAGTACTACCCCACCCCGCTCCCGAGGATATGGCGGAACGTCGGTTCCGCCTCCAGCAAAACTAATTCTTAAGGGTGCTTTACTTCTCACAATCACCTTATCAATTCCTTCATGTCCTTTTGAATTTGAGCATATTTTTGGGGTGTTCCAATATCAATAAAGTAATCAGAAGTCAGATAGCCAAATAAAGGTACGTTCTTTTTCAAAAGATGAGGAAAGGTTTCTCTTTCTAAAGAGATTTGCCTTCCCTCGGGAATGTAGTTCAATACCTGGGGTTCCAGGAAATAGACTCCAGCATTAATTATGCTGCCAGAAGAGTTCTTTCCAGTTTTTTCAAAGAATCCGGTGATTCGGTTATCTTCATTCATCTTCACCAATCCATAATCTTCTGGGTGACAAATTCTGGTTAAAACAACCGTTCCCTTCCCCTTTTTTTCTCTATGAAATTGAATGAATTTAAAAATGTCAACCTCTAAATAAGAGTCACCATTCAAGACCAGAAATGCCTCATCCTCCAAATAATTTCGGGCATTTTTAAGAGCTCCGGCCGTTCCCAGAGGTTCTCTTTCCACTGCATATCTAATATTCACACCAAATCTTGCCCCATCATTGAAATAACTTTTAATCTGATTTGCCAAATAGCCCACGCACAGCACTATCTCGATTATATTATATTTTTTCAACTGTTCAATCTGATACTGTAAAAAAGGTTTTCCCAACACAGGAGCCATCGACTTAGGTTTATGCCTTACCAGCTTTCTTAACCGCTTACCTAAACCTCCAGCCAATATCACAGCCTTCATAAATTTACCTCTCTGATAAAATCTAGCTTATCTAATCGTTGTCTCACTACAAACTCGATGATAAACCGAAAGCGTTTTTTTGGCAACATTTTCCCAAGAGAAGTTTTTAACACGCTCCAGGCCTTTTTCGATCAGCTTCAACCGAAGTGAATTTTGACTCAGTACCTCATGCATTGTCTCAACCAATCCATCTATATCTTCTGGGTCCACTAATATCGCGGCATCTCCAACCACCTCAGGAAGGGCAGTTACATTGGAAGTTATAACCGGGGTTCCACAAGCCATAGCTTCCAAAGGGGGAAATCCAAAGCCCTCATACAGGGAAGGATACACAAATAGATCTGCAGCATTATAAATATACACCAGATCCTCATCGGGAACATATCCAGTCAAAACGACATCCCTCTCAAAACCAAAATTTTTAATGGCTTCAATAATATCTGGATATCGCCAACCCTTTTTCCCCACCAAAGCTAACTGATGAGAGATTTGTTTATCCTTCCTTAGTTTGCCGTAGGCTTTTATGAGACCAGTGACATTTTTTCGCCGTTCAAGCGTCCCCACGTATAAAATAAAATTCTCAACCAATCCATATTTGCGTAGTATTCTCTTAATCATCTCCGGATCATCACGCGGTCTGAATATGTCCTCCACTGCTGAATAGATGACTCTTATTCTGTTTTCAGGAACCTTAAACAGTCGGATTACATCTCTCTTAGAGGCTTCCGAAACAGTTATGATTCTATCAATTTTTCTGCAGGTAACAGAGAGCATATTTCTCATATAAAAGGAATAGATCTTATCATGCATCCCGGGGACTAGTATAGCCGCTAAATCATGGATGACAATTATTGTTTCACATACTTTCTTGAGAGGCGAGACGAAATTGGGACAAAATAACAGGTCAATGCCTTCCCTTTTTAGGGCGCGAGGTAAAAAGAAATTTGTCCACAGAGGTGAAAAGACCTTTCTCATCGAGGCTCTGCCAAAGATCAATGGTCCAACAATCCTTTTATCATAACTGGGTGAGGGAAAGCTGAGGCTTGACTTCCTATCTACAAAGAGAACGTATCTATTGTGTGAATCCATGGCTAATAAGTTGGAAACTAGGTTGTAACTGTAACGACCAATTCCTGTCCTCGGCCCCAACAGAGTTCGGGCATCGATTCCGATTCGCATACTCTTCTTTCCTCTCTATCTACTATGCATCTTTTAACACTAATCGTAACAACGATGCTAGGATAAAAGGCATCCTTCCCTTTATTTAGTTGGAGACAACCGAGGTTTACTCTCAAGTTTATCAATAATGAAGACTAATCCCATTATTATACCTAACCACGGCGCAATAGCATAATGAGTAAGAAGAGGGGAGGTAAGAGATGTTACACTGGCGCTAATAAAAGTGGCAAGGAAACCTAAAGTCCAAGCTTTTAGTTTCGGATCATTCAGCCGGTTGTATATCCGGAGTCCATAATAAAAGAATCCGATCCAAATTGCTAAAAAACTTCCCATACCTAGGAAACCTGTTCGGAGCAGAATTTGTACGTAGTTATTATGAGTATAATGAGTCCATGCCCATTTATCCCCAACAATTTCACTGGGAGAAAAGTATTCACCTCCTAGTGCAATTCCCCAGAGCGGATTTTTTATACTCGCTCGAAGCGCTGTCAACATTTCATAATAACGAAAGTAAACATAGCTGGTAGGATCTCTAAATGCTAACGCGCGCTCCAATACAATTGAAAAAAGATCAAAAACATTTCCTTTAAAAAAGAACTGACCCAAAAATAAACAACCCAAAAATGATAAAAAGAGAATAAACATTATTTTTAAAACTCTATATCTAAAAGACGCTTTTGTCATAATTAGAATAAAAATTAAGGCCACAGAGAAACCCAACCAATAACCTCTGGTGAAAGAAAAGAAAAGGATAATCAAGAATAATAAAGTTAGAAACAATAAGCCTGAAAATAATAATTTTCCTCTAGGGATTGAATATTTCAGAAAAAATAGTTGGGCAATAATTAGAACCAAGAGAAAGGGAGTAAAAGCAACTACATTAGTTAATAATCTATCTCTCACACCTCCCACTTCTATGGCTACAGTAATAGGATTACTCCACAAATAACCTACAAGAGATATTAGCCCCGAAATAAAGGCAAAACCTATAAAACATATAAATAGTCTGTTTATTTGTTCTTTTGTTCGAAAGATAATCGAGGTTAAAAAGAAAAACACTGGAAGCAATAAGAATTGCAGCAGGTCTCCTACTATATATCGCATCTGATTTTGGCGTAGAATCCCCGCCCCCGCTGAGATAGCCACTACTAAAATCCAAAAAACCATAAACATATCTAGGGGCGTTGCTGTTCTCACTAATCGTTTCCGTGCTCCGGCTCTTAATATGAGACTAAAAACAAGCAAAATAATCCCTGCTCCTAGAACCAAACCCTGCATTATTAATCCTGGAACATAATCGAAGCCGAATAGAATAAGGGCAAATATAAAATAAAGGGAGATTTCTGGACTAATAGCACCTATTATAAAAACTAAAGTGAGAGGAAGAATTAATAACAATTTTGACTCCATAGAAAGAACCCCTATGGTTGATCCAATAGCGATTAAGAATATCAACAATAAAAGAGTTGCATTTCTCGACTTCCTCTCATGGTTTAAAATCCCCAATGCTCCTTCTCCTATTTCAGCCATCTATTTTACTTTCCCCTTTCCCCAAGATTTATGTCTTCATATCAAATAATCTCTCACCTTTATTGCTCCTCAACATCTGTTCACCCCTACAAAAGATGAAAAATGCTCATCACCAAGACTCTACCATAGGCTCCTACCAAATGCCTGGTTCTCTCTCGCCGGTAGCCCATGATATATTGGAAGAACCTAATAACTATTCTAATTATCATTCCGTTGATCACTAGCCATCGAAATATCATTGTTGCTTGTTGGCCGTAATGCTTTCTGAAAAAGTGATAGAGGCCCCCGTAGCTATTAACCAACATCCTGGCTAAATTAGTCTTGGCTATTTCGCTCTGGTAATGAATTACCTTGGCTTGAGGAAGGTAGCATATCTTCCAACCAGCATTTTTTATTCGATAACACCAATCAATATCCTCGGCGTACATGAAGATAGACTCGTCTAATAGACCAACCTCGTCTATGGTCTCTCTTCTTACCATCATGCAGGCTCCAGACACCCAATCAACCTCCCGGATGCTGTTATGGTCCCAGTTAGTCATTCGGTAGCTACCTATGATCCTATTTTTGGGAAATAGCTCTTGCAGTAAAGTACTATGGAAAAACTCAGTTCTAAGCGAAGGAAAACTTTGGCAGGAAAACTGCAGTGAACTATCAGCATTTAACAGCTTGGGTGCCACTATCCCGGCCTCTGGATGAGCCTCCAGATGTTCAATCATCTTATCCAGGGCACCTCTTCGGAGGACCGCATCAGGATTTAGCAGCAAAATATATCTTCCCTCGCTTACCCTAATAGCCTGATTGTTGGCTCTGGCGAATCCCACATTTTCTTTATTTGTTAACAATCTAACCCAGGGAAATTCTCTTTTTACCATCTCGATACTCCCATCTCCAGAGCCGTTATCCACCACCAGAACTTCCCCATCAATTTGGATCATATTCTTCTGAATTGATCTCAGGCACTTCTTTAGTAATTCTCTTGCGTTCCAGTTAACTACGATCAAAGATAGTTCCATTCAACTTCCCTCATGTTTGCCTCTGAATCCTGCTACGGGACAGTCTCTATTAACTCTTGGTAAAGACTGTGGGCCTCCTGAGCATATTTTTGCCAGGTATATTTGGACAGGACTCGCTCACGGCCCCCGCAGCCAAGATCCCTCCTCAAGCCCGGTTTCTCAATCAAGCTAACCAGTCTTTTTCTTAGTTCCTCGGTCTTACCCTGGGGAAAGATCAATCCTGCCTCACCAATCACCTGAGGAATTTCTCCCGAGTCTGAGCCAACCACGGGAACTTCACAGGCCATGGCCTCGAAGAGAACCCGACCCAGTTGCTCTTTCCAAAGAGGAGTTGCAAAGGAGGGAAGAACCAATATATCCATACAGTTGTAGTACTGCGGGAGTTCTCGCTGGCTAATGGTTTCCACAAAGACTAAGCAATCATCGATTTCCAGAGACTTTGCCCTGGCAATGATAGCCTCTTTTAGAGGTCCACTGCCTACGAGTAAGATCTTGTAATTAGCATGGAGCTTGGAAGCTGCTTCAATTAAGGTCAATATCCCCTTCTCCTGAACCAAGCGCCCCACATATCCTATTACTAGAGAATCTGTTAGTCCTAGTTTCTCTCTAAGCTCATCTACCTCTATTTTCTTGAATAATTGAGGATCGGTTCCCCAGGGAATCACCCTAATTCGCTTAGAAAAACCCTTACGCTGTAGAATCTGTGCTGCTTCCCTGCTTGTAGGAGTGGCATAATCACTATTTCTGTAAGTATATCTATCAATTAGAGCGTATAACCCTGTCAAAGGAGAGTCATAGCTGAAATCTCGGTAGATATTTTCCCAGGTAAGAAAAACTATTTTGCTCCTGGGGCAAAGAATGCGAGCAAAGAAAATAGTCTGGAAAGTAAAGAAACTCCAGGGTTCTTGAAGGATATGAATGATATCTGGCTTGAATCTATAAAGTGTCCCCAAAAGTCCAGTGTAATAGAAACCTCGCCAGCTGTTTCCGGGAAAGACTGTTTTACCGGTAACTATCCGGTAGTTCTCATCAGCTTGTTTTTGTTCCAGATATATTTTTCTATAATTCAACATCCAGTACCGGGGGGTTAATAATACTAACTCAATATCTTTATACTTAGATAACCCCACACATTTCTTCCGGGATAGTCTGAGAACACCCATATGATCTATTATTAAAACTTTTAACTTTTTATCCACTGTCGTATGATGTTAGACGAAGTTCCAGATAGGCGACAATTTGACGTGATAGGGTTATCGCCATGCATGAAAAACCATCCCGCCCTGCTGGATTGTCTGAAAGAACGGCTCCTGTTTTCTCATTTTCAAATACATAGCCTTGCTCACTCTGTAAGGAAGAGAATGATATTGTGAAACTATCTTGACCTTTTGGAATCCAACGGTTCTTAGCATAACCTCTACGGCAGCAGGATTTGGTCCCCACCAATTCGTTGGGTCTTTTCTCAATTCTGCTCCCGGGTAAAACGCCATAACCGGCCGCTTGCACTCAAGCATATCTACGTGGGTTTGCAGTATCAATTGCTTTCCTGTGACGCTAAAGACTCGTTCAAGGGCCAGCAGGGGGTAGCGCATGTGATAAAGCACCCCCAGGAATAAAACTAAATCGAAAACACCAACCTTTTCCGGAGAAATATCAAGCACATCTATTTCCATGTCCTCAACCTTTGCATTGAGAGTTTCACGTGCAAGCTCAAATCCTGCCTTTGTGCCCCATCCTTCTCCGCCCCAACAAAATGAATCAGTGGCAAGAACACGGCTGGCTCCGCGACGCTCCGCTTCGAATGAGAAAAAACCATCCCAAGCACCTATATCAAGTACACTCATTCCTCGCAGATCTTCAGGTATTCCAAGTTTCTTCAATTTCTTGAGAGTATCACCCGCGCCGGGTGATATTACTCCATTCCCCAGGTCAATCGTGTGGAACCACTTGATTTTCGCTACTTCTTTTTTCAAATCATCTATGTCTCGGATAGACATTGCAGCCTCCTACTATAATCTTGACTTTAGATCTTTGCTCTTCTCCTTGGAAGCAGCTCTTCCCATATCCTCATATCCACGCTGTCAAAGGGCTTCATAAAATATAAGGACAAGAAATAAAATAAAATAGAGAGGGGGATAGTTAGGTATAAACTAATATGTGAGGAGAAAAAGAATATGAACGCCCCCATCACCCCACAGGCAAATATAGGCTTGATAAAAAGTAAAGGTAAATTTAGAGGAGTGAGCTTTTTACAAATAAAAGAATAATTCAAAACGAATCCAACAATTTCACATATTACAGTGGTTATACTCGCTCCTCTGTAACTTAAGTTTAATCCCCATTCAGGAATAAAAATCAAATTTAAACCCACATTAATTACGGCATTTACACCGATAACAAAACTGCTGTATCTCACCTCATTGATCGAGTTTATCACATTGGCCATAACGGTATTAACAAAAATTAAAGCTACTGCCCAGATCAAGATTTTCAAAGCAATAATAGAATTACTGTATCCTTCCAAACCCGGGTATAAGAGTATAATAATCTTATCAGCTAAGAGAGTGGTTCCTACAGCTATGGGCAAAGCCAAGTACAACATGTATTGAAAGGACTTTTTGTAGGCTAAAACCAAGGAAGGTCGAGAATATTTATAATATCTAGATAAAAGAGGAAAAAGAACAGCCATAGCGATTGCAGGAATTACCATTAAGGCCTGAATAATCTGGTAGGAGGCAGCATACCATCCCACAACTAAAGCCCCCTTCATTTCTCTTAACATCACCATATCTATTCTGAAATAGATAACCAGGAATATAAACACAAGAGCGAAGGGGAAAGCCTGTTTCATTAAGGATCTAACCTCTCTTGTATTTACAGAAAATCTCGGTCTTGCAAATTTCTTAATCAATATTACACTACCTAACAGAACGTAAAACCCACTGCCTATAAATATAGCCCAGGAGACTCCAATTAAACCCAGGCCTAAATACAAAGCAAGCCAGCCTAACACAAAAGTAGTCGTCCTCTCTAAGATAGTAACCAAGGCACAATACTCCATTCTTTCAAACGCCTGAAAAATTGACTCCATAAATTTTCCAAAAGAAAAAAGAATAATACGGAAAGTCAAAATATACATTACTATCAATTCAACAGAGCTTCTGCTTCTTAAATTAGCTATTATGAAGATTAAGGCAAAGGCAATGGCAGATAGAAAAAACTTTATGAAAATACCGTTGCTTAGATACTTACCTACCTGGGTTTTCTCTTTCGCCACCTCTCTAATGACCAATGAACTCAATCCTAAGTCAGCCACTATACTGAGTATTTCTGTAAGAGCAAGAGCAGCCGCTAAAATGCCCCACTCTTTCCCTGGCAAGACATTCGCGCAGAAAATCAGTAAGATAAGAGTCAATAGCTTGCTAAGGGAGCCCAAACTGAGAGCAAGCATATTTTTTCTAATCCGTTTTATGGTACTCATTAATGAGCCTTTTTCAATTTTCTTTCTAAAATTATTGTAGCTATTAGTAAAAACACTACAAACCCACCCAAGAGAGAATAAAAGAGAGAAAATACGATATCCTGGGAAAGATGCTTCAAAAATTCTCCCACGATTTCTGATAACCCCACATAATAATATGTTTTGAAAGTAAGGCTCCCCTGATATGGCAAACCATCGACATACATTCTCCCCTGTCGATAACGAGGAGAATCATAATATTGGAAATAGACAGCACTGCTAGCATCTGCCTCTGGTGATTCAATGTAGAAATAAAATGATTCATTAGAACTACTATTAATACGGGGAAAGATGAATTCATGAAAGACATTGTGCCGGATTTTGGAACCACTTATATCCAACGTTACAACGTCAGTTTCACTTACTTCTTTAAATAATAAATCACCAGTTGCTCCTGCACCATTTACATATCTTTCTCCTTCCGTGCAGATATCCGAGGGACTATACCTTGCAGTAATGGCGTTGCCGGGATAGGAGGTTGGGGACTCGATATAAAAATAATAAAACTTGTCTTGAGCGTCATAAATAGGTGAAAAACTCAATTCAGCATACTGGTTATCTTTTATCCTGGAGGCGTTTATAACGACTTTTCGTAGATCTAGTTTATCCTTCGGACTTTTTTTCAGGTGAAATATCACATCTTGATCATTCATCCGGTCATGATAGTTTGCCATTAGAATTTTTATGCCCGAGAGTGTGGGAACCGAACAAAGGAAAGTCTGTCCTGTACTTTCTGACCCATGGATTTCTCCCACCGATGGACCCAAAAATTGTAATTCTTCCGGTTCTATCTCCTCGTAAGGGTTTATTCTTAAATGAAAAATCACCTTTTTGGCACTTCTCTTGGGATTCGCCATAAAGACAGCCATTCTACTTAACCTGTCTCCTCTTGCAATGAAACTTTGGCCTACTTTTCTTGATCCGTAAATGGCAATGTTGGCATTCCATCTTAGCTGATCCAAAAATTCTATGTCTGCTCCATAAATCCTTGGACTGATCGTTAGCAGTAGACATATTAGAATAAGAAATACCAGGCTTACTCTTCTAAACCGATCCCATTTCATTGTCTTATCTCACTCTTATGTAGTACTAGACTTTTGAAAATCTGATATATCATCCAAAAAGAAACAGCTGAGAGAATACTTCGAAAAATGCCTACAAGTTTTTCCGCGGGATAAAATTCAGAAATGAAGGTAAAAGGACTCATCACATTGGCAAAGTAAAACTTATAAATAGGAGCAAAAAGATATCCAGCCAAGGATCTATCCCATTGAAAAGAGTATATTACCAAGCATAAAACCTGCATAGTATACAGCCCTATAAACTTTTTATCTTCAGCAATCTGTATAGCAATAAAGGGAGAAAGCCACATAAAATAATGAGGATGGAAGAAACTTGTAGCAAACAAAAATAAGAGAATTATACACATATGTTTATACAAAGAAGCAAAAGAAAATTTTGAATTATAGTATACATATAGAAGAATTAGAGCATATCCTAATACAAAGATAAACACTGTATCATGTACAAAAGGAAGCTTAAATCTCATAGCCAACAGATAATCAACAAAAAGCGATCCAGCTAAAGTACCAACTTCACTCCGAACACCACTTAGCATATTGAGAATTTGCATAATCAATAAAGGAACTAAGCCCAAGAATAAAAGTTTAAGACGCTCACCTGTCTTATTTCCTACAACAAATACAAAGGGTAGCAAAAACAGTAGCGAGTAAAATTTCGTAGCAATACTAATTCCTAATAATAATACTGCCAAAATATTCTTTCTCTTTTTTACATAAAATAAACTTAACAAAATGAAAAATATAGGAATTATTTCAAATCTCCCAAATATGTAGAGAGCAAATATACCTACCGGATTAACCATCCAAAACTTAAAGGCTCGTAAACCTTTCTTTTGATCTTTAAAGATATGTAGTAATAATAAAGCGCACAGGCCGTCAAATAGTAAATACGGCACTTTTAAGAAAAAAAGTGTCCTGTAGGCATTAGGATGAACTACAAAATTCATCCAGATACGCTCATCCGCACCTAATGAACGACTAGTCCATTCCCATATTTCAGAGCTATAGGGCATAAAAGGGTTAAGAATGATTAAAAAGACTGTGTGAAAATAGTGAACTAATAACGGAATCATACCAGAAAACTGACGTTGCTGGATCATATAAAAAGCTCTTCCATAGACAGACAGTAAATCAGAATGAGTGGTAATAGGCATAAAGATAAACCGAAGCAGGAGCCCGATAAGACCCCATTTAACAATAGTAATTAAGACTTGAGGTTCTTTTCTATATGATAGAGGAATTATTCCAGAAAAGATTTTTTTTATCATTTGCTTTTCTTCCTCTTTTTCATTTTCACGTATTGACTATACGAAAGATACGTGGGGCTTAAGACCAGTAACGCTATGGGCACGTTGCCATAAGTTCTCGCTAAGATCTTCATTCATGAAGTATTTTCTTTCTTTATATAAGAGCTCTTTTCTTTAAATATTTCTTAATTTCTTCCAAAAATTCTTTGGCATTCTTTAGAGCCAGTCGTGCTTCTTCTTCAGTAGCTTCGAAAGACACTCCATAATCGCTATTTTCCCTCAGTTCTCGAGAGTCGGAAAGCATTTTTCCAAATTTCTTTTCTATTTCTCCACTCCTCACAAGTTGGAGGCCAAACATAGTTACAAGTCCACTGTGGGTATGAGTTTCAATCCCTTTTAGCATAAGTAATATTGAGGCAGCGTGGAACATAGAATAGTAAGATCGGGAAACAGAATCATCATAGAAGCCATTTCTTAATAAATCATATGCAGCTTCTAATTTTCTTGACGACTTATTTAACATGTTTTTTACCTTTTCTCTTAACCCTTCTCCCACAGAACCTTTCCCCCGCTCAATACGTTTTTTACAAATGCATCATCAAGCTTTATTAAGTAATTAAACCGACTCTCTTCTAAGACTTTGATGGAGAGCAGTTTTCCGCCTTCCAAAAAGATATCGTAGGCAATCTCGGTCATCTTCGTGAAAAGATCCAAGTTTCTTTTCTTTATCAAACAAAGAATATCGATGTCTGATTCATCATGAAGCTGTCCTCTGGCAGCCGAACCGAAGACTATTATCTTGAGTAGACTATCCTTAAACTCGCTGGTAATTCTCTCTACTAGCTTATCCACTTCATTTCGGACTTCAGTGGGTAAAAAATCTGTTTTAACCTTCATAGATTCCTCCCTTCAAACTCAGCTGTTTAAACCGTTATACTTTCACGGGATAACCTTGGCAGAGCCTAAGATTCCCAAAACACTAAAATTTTACCTTCAAATGAGCTTGGAGGCTGTGGTGCAAAAAAATGGCTATAATGCTCCAGACAAAAGAGAACTTGGCACTCATAATTTTTTCTCGCCACGGGCACGTAATATTTTGACAGACACGGCGATTAAGAAGATAAAGATAGTAGCATAAGCCAAAATAAACAAAATAAGAAAGGGTTTGTCCTTTTGAACATGGTGGACAAAGGGGGCCATAACCTCACCTAGTGTCACATCGTAGTAAGTCCTGAACATCAGATCTCCTGGAGCCACTTCATCATTCATGTACCTTTCACCATCGACATAGTCATGACGGGTGCTATAGTGAATCGTAACTGCATCGCCCGGTCGAGAATCTGGGGATTCGAGATAAAAGTAATAGGATTGTCCTCCTGAATCAGGGATAGGAGGAAAAGCAAAGTCCTGATACTGTATATGCTTTATCTGACTTGCATTCACTACCACTCTCACCAGTTCGTTGCAGCCAATAGATTTGAACACTAGATCACCGGATGCAGGCCTATGGTTATTGAAGCGTTTTCCTGCTACGTAGGTGTTCTCTGGTGTACATCTTCTTACCGTGATGGCATTACCAGGGGATGAGGTAGGTGATTCGATAAAGAAATAGTACCTTTTTCCTTGAGAGTCGGTCAGGGGGTCAAATTGAAACTTATGATATTCATTGTCGAGAATTTTCGAGGCATTTACCACTGAAGTCCTCAGGTCTTCTTTAGAACCCGGGCTCTCTCTCAGGTGAAATATCACATCCTCTGTGTTTTGACGGCTGTGGTAGTTAGCCATCAAAAGCTTTATTCCTTCCAATTCAGAGGCATAAGAAACAAAGGTTTGACCTACTTTCATATCTCCATAGATTTCTCCCACGGGGGGGCCGGCGAGTTCCTTAGGTAGATGTTCCTCCCCAGGGAGTTGCTCTAGATGAAAAACCAGGTCGTAGTGATTTCTTCTCCCATAGGTGGCCATGCTTACACTTACTCTCCTCAGCCCATTCTTAGTAGCCACAAAACTCTGGCCTACCTTTATTGGTCCCCAAATCTCTCCCACATGATACTCCAACCATGGCTGATTCTGCCTTTCCATATCCAGGCACCCCGTGGTAAGAAACATCAGAACAAAGATCAGAGATACAACCGCCACCATATTTCGCGGTTTGTGGGCCTGAATCGAGGCCCTTTTCTTTTGCCTGCAGCTCTTTTCACCCATTTTCT
>Ga0209979_1003619_pt1 | contig 13497 bp, 15 predicted proteins | sample AnhtaG_FD_183114 | JGI IMG/M metagenome (GOLD analysis project Ga0209979, IMG submission 183114) | Deep subsurface microbial communities from Anholt, Denmark to uncover new lineages of life (NeLLi) - Anholt_01485 metaG (SPAdes) (version 2) | ecosystem: Environmental > Aquatic > Marine > Oceanic...
TGGCTTTTTTTCTTTATTCATCATACTCAAAGTAAATTGCTCTGCCTTCAACTATAGGATTCATGAATTCTAAAATTTCGGGCAGCATTCTCACATCTAAATGTCCCTTAATATCAAAAGGCACTGAGTACCACTTCTTTGCTTTAAAATTTGCTCGATAAATTTCAAAACCAAACGATTTCCCGTTAATTTTATATGGATCGATGACGAGTGCTACAGCTTTATTCCACAATTTTTGATATCTTGCTTGAGTTCCCAAATCTTCTCTTGACATGAAGCAGCCATAGCTCGGATGTGAGTGATACCAGCCTGTTATGAATAGCCCTTTTTTTTTAATATCCCTGAAAGCTCTAACATAATTCTTATAATCCTTTATTTCAGCATAAACCGCGGTCCCATGTCCCATTGGATAAGCATCCTCCAAGTGTAAGACTCCTTTAGCACTATCATAGTTCCCTGCGAGTAAACCTATTACTTCCACCCAATCATCTCTAGGTATTTTTGAATTCGCATATTTTAAAGAATGGCTCGCGATCTTAAGAATTGCTTTTGTAGTGATTGTTATTTCAGCTCCAATTCTGTCATTGTTAGCAAAAGTTTTTACTGGTTCCATAGGAATAGGTTCAAGTTTTGCTTTGAATTCTTTTGAATGAACTATAGGTTTCGCTTTGATAATCTCAGTTGTTATCTCTTCTTGTAATTCTTCTAATTGTAATTCTGTGTATACTTCTTCAAGTAATTCTTTCTTAATTTTTTCTTTAATTTTTTGTTTTATAGCATCTCTGATAGAATCGCTATTCTTTTCATCGACATCCATTCTAAATTCACCATTTTTTGTTTGCGTACTTTTTAACAAGATTTTTTACTTTTTTATCAAAAAGTTTTGGATTTTTCATCATTTCTATGGCTGCTTTTTTATTAAACACATCAGTCGGATTAACATACTTTCCATGAGTGTTTAACATAGCAATTATTGACTGAACAACTGTATTCGCTGTTTTTGAAGGACTCCAACCTCCTTTTTTGCCAACTAGAGATGGATCCACTAAAGCTAAGCAAATATTTCTTTGTCCTTTATATTCACTTGGTTTCGGCCAAAAATTTGGGTGCCATATAGGAGTGTGCAATCTCACAAAAGGTGGTTGTTTAGGATATTGAACAGGAAATTTCATTTCTAATTTAAATAATCCTCCTGCATAGGCAGTCCCTTTAGGGCCTTTAATCGTTATAGCTAAGTGATCGATGCTTTTCTTTTTTGGATTAAATGGCTTCAATTGAATAATAGTACCTTCCTTTAAAAGCTTCTTTAAACCTGAAAAATCTCTAGAAACTCGAGAACTTCTTATACTCATATTCTTAACCCCGTTTTTTTTTTTTTAATATTTTAAAATTATATTTTGGATTAAATTTTTACTTAATCTTTAAGGTTACGTAAATTTCGCCGCCTTTAAACCCCGCAACGGTTAGAAATTCGTAATTCCTTAAACCGTTTTGAATTGGATTTTGCTCTGAATCTAAAACAATAATATCGTTAAAATCCAATAGAGTTACTATTGGTTCAAATTCAGAATCCAATTCAAATCCATTTCTTTCTAATGTTTTAATTATATTTAAGCAGGGCGAATTACCTCTAATTTTAATGGAAACACGTCTTACATTTTTACCACATTGAGAACATTCTGGATTTCTTTTCTTTTCAATGTGGTATAATTTCATAGTCATCCCATTAAATATAACATAATTTGTAATGGGCTCACCCAAGCCCTTATGACCCTTTTTCCAATGAAGGATCTTAACCGCTTCATGAGATTGTAATGCTGAAATAGTAGCGTTAATTGTAATGATCCCAGGATCGTGGCGATCAATAATTTTTACGATGTCATCAGCAGTGTATTCAGGTAAGAAATCATGTTTTGTTACAAGTTCATTTGCAACTTTTTGAATAAATTTAATCTCATCAATATTTTTAGGATCTGGATCTCTGTCAAATTTATCTTTGAAGGCCATATCTCCTTTAAAAACACAGTGAATTCTTTTTCGAGGGATACCAACGACTGTACAAGCTGCCATATCATCATTTTTGACCTCTGGTAATGGATTACATTCATAACATGCATTTCGATATGGAAATATTGTATACATGTGACCATAATAACCAGAAACCCCTCCATCAACTAAGGGTTTTCTAAATCTAATGCATTGAGCGTTTAAGTTCAACCTTGCATTCATTGAATCAAGACCACCAATTATTACATCTGCAGCATGATAGAGTGAGGGATTTAACCTTTCTAAGGATGTATGATACCCCTTAACAAATATATTAGGATTAATTTCGACCAATTTTCTTGCAGCTACAACTGCTTTAGGTTCTCCTAACTTTGCACCAGCAAACAAAATTTGACGGTTTAAGTTAGAATGTTCAATTATATCTATATCAACAAGATCTATACGACCGACCCCTAGCATAGCGAGGTTTTTAGCGATTTCACATCCTAAACCACCCACCCCAGCGATTAACACTCTTGAATTTTTAACTAATTTCTGGGACCAGCCTTCTAGACGAAATTGACGATCGTATAAGTCTCTCTCTTCCTCTGACATTCCTTTTGCAAAAAAATCTGAATCTTTACGCAATATTATCACCATTAATATTAATCAAAAAAATAAAAAAAATGAAGGGCTTAATGCCCTTTTATTATATTTTATGAAAAGAATTATTTACTTTTTAAAGTATTCCCGCGGTACTCGCAGGGATTAAAAGTATATCGTCGCCATCGCTTACATTATAGTCTTTTAACTGGCTACTTTCATCCATGGTTCTTCCACCTGAACTAAGGTGAAAATCGTCTGGATCAAGTCCAAATAAATTACCTAATGTTTGTTTGATATCACTTACATTATTAGCGTCATTTACGGTCAACTTTTCCTTCTTTTCACCAGGACCAATAGTTGACATGAAATATAATGTCAATTTCTTGCCTGTTGAGGGTACTTTGCTTGATGGGGTTTTAGAGTTAACTGGCTCTAATTCCTCATCAAAATCTTCTTCAAAACTCATTCAAATCACTCCTTTATTTTTTTAATTTAAGTTTTTTTTTAAAACTTAATAATTTGATGATGTACTTACATTAAATAACCCATTGGTATGATTTTGAAGTTTTTTGAATTTTGGTTAAAATGTAAGTATTTGCATTAAAAAACCTAATATCTTATATTTATAAATTAAATGAATGTCTATCAATATATATAATTTGGAAAATATCGTTTTAGAGCGAAGATTTGATTATAGAAATCAAATAATTCAACCCTTTAATATAATTTGCTTATGAACACTCCGGATAACCTTCAATCTATTGTTTGTAATCTGATAAAGGAATATCTAAAAAAGAAACCTTTCTTTTCGATAGAAGATATTGTCGTGTTCATCGCTAATAGAGTGAGATCGAATCCTAATTTAAATAGGAACAGCATTGAACTCATTATTAAAAATCTCATTAAAAAAAGAATTCTTATCCCTGGAACTAAATTAATGAAAAATAACATCATTGAGCATCCAATAAGAAATGAAATCTATAATTATGTAAGAAAAAATCCATCGAACATTAATGATATAATGAAAGCAATCAATATTGGAAGCAACCAAGCTCTTTGGCATTTATCCTGTTTAGAAAAATTTAGATTTACAAGATCAAAAAAAATCGATAATCAAAGAATGATTTTTGAATACGAATCTAATTCCGATCTAGATGAGTGGTATTACTATTTAAAACAAGATATCGTACGAGATATTATCAACCTTCTGAAAAAAGAACATAATGCCTTTAAAATCACGGAAATATCTGCAAATTTAAAAAGAAATTACAATACTGTAAAGAAATATCTTGAAATATTAAGAAATCTCAAAATAATAAAAATTGAAAAAAATAAAAAAAGAGTTCTATATCGATTAGACCTAGAGAAATATGAAAAAATTAGGAAGTCAATTATTGATGGGTAATTATAAAAATTACGAATTTATACCAATTGAATTTATAAAATTAGATAATAATTAGAAAATTAGATAATACTTTAATCAAAAAATCATGAAGAAAAAATATAGAGTTTTAAATATTATTACTCTTTATGTTGTTTTCGCTTTAATCTATTTGATTTTCTTCCTATTACAAATAGAGAGTTTACCTTTATTTCTTTTTCTAACTATTGGAAGCGTTGCTGTATTATCTACAGGCACGATTTATACCGTTGTTCAATCTAAAAGCAGCCCAGGAAAGAGGATAAAAAAAGAAAAATATTATCAAAACCCAAAATCTGTCAAAAGGATATCACGCGATCTGGTTGAGGATTACATCGAAGCTATGCCATTAATAGATCAATACGCTGATACTGATGAATCCTTTGAAAATATAGAGTCAATCGATGATTATATTTTTACATTTTTCACTCAGGAAGTATTAGATAAAATCGATTTGTTAGGGTTTTCAAAAATGGATAAAATCTTTTTTATCAGAGAGATGTTGTATTTTGATGCTGATGAGAGAAAGCAACTTATTGATGATATTTTGAAAAATAAAGATTTAACTGATGAACAGATAACATACCACCCTCCATTAACCACAATTGGAATGGATGATAAAGTTCGGGTTTATGTAAGATCGTTAGTCGAACCGGGGGAGAGAACTAAAATCATCATTATTGAAACCTCCGAATTCATAGATATAATCAAGGAACAAGTAGGAATTCTATTTGATTATGGTTTAGAAGATTTTCTCCTTTCCACAGGTGGTATAATATTAGATGAAACTAAGCAAATAAAGGACTATTTTATTGATGATGATGACGAAATTGCTTTGATTCCATCGAGAAAAAAATAAAACCCAAAATTTCCTCTCCATTAATTATCCAATGTACGATATAAAAAAAAAGAAAAATGTGATAGAGCACTACTTATTTAAAATTTTAAGAGCCTTATTCACGATTCTCTCTGTATTTGGGAGTGCTTGCAATTCTAAATCTATAGAATAAGGTATGGTATTTTCGGTACAAACACGACCATATTTAAAAGATAAACACTCTTCTAAAAGCAGAGCCGAAATTTCACCAGAAAGTCCGAATTGCATATAATCTTCATCAACAACTATTAAAACTCCAGTTTTTTCAACGGATTTTTTTATATTTTCTAAATCCAGTGGTATTACAGTTCTTAAATCCAAGACTTCGGCAGATATTCCTTTCCTTTCTAAGATTTTAGCAGCTTCCATGCATCGATGTACGCTCACTCCAAGACTCACTAACGTAATATCGTTTCCTTCTTTCATGCGATTGAGTAATCCTAAAGGAATTGGATTCCATTTATCTGGTACCTCTCCTTCTGCTCCTTGTTCTGGCACATCAAAAGAAACAGTGGTTCTCCCTCCTATAGCCATATTTTCCATCCAAAAATCAGATAATAATTTATGTTCGAAATAAATTACAGGATTATCTTCGTAGATAGAAGAGAGCATTAATCCACCTGCATCTGCAGGATTTGATGGAACAACAATTGATAATCCTGGTATGTGAGCTAGCCAACCCCATAAACTCTGTTCGTGCTGTCCAGCATCGCCATACCCACCACCACACGCGGTTCTGATAACGAGAGGAACATTCCATTTATCACCCGAAAAGAATGCAATTTTCGCTGCATGATTGAGAATAGCGTCCATTGTAACAGCAAGAAAATCAGCAAGCATAACTTCCGCAATAGGTCGTAAACCAGCCATAGCAGCGGTAACTGCAGCACCAACAAACCCACTTTCGCTTATGGGCGTGTATTTCACTCTTTCCTTACCGAATCGAGCAAAAAGATTTAATCGTATGGTGTGCACATCTTCTCCCATAATAATAACATTCTCATCCTCTTCCATAGCTTGTGCGAGCGCACTTTCAATGGCTTGATCAAAGTTCATTTTAGTCATTAATTTATCCCTCCTTTAGAAAGTTCTATTGCGTTGTTGACTAGTTGTTCAATATCTTTGGTTACTTCTTCCTCTATCTGTTTAAGACGATCTTCTTCGTCTTTTAACTTCTTTTTTACAAAAGCTAGAGGATCTCCCTTTTTTTTAGTTTGTCCTCCTATTTTACGCACAAGCAAAAGCACTTCATCTAAACTTTCTCCAGCATATTGTTTGAGAGAATCCGCAGTTTCAGCCATCAAGGCAGGATCTCGATTATTCCGAAGTAGCAAATCTCCAAGAAGATGACCCTCCAAATGCGTACAAGTTGCGTGAATAAATTGAGGGCTACTACTATTACGTATCTTTGATACTGCTTCGTTTGCCACTTTCCAAACTGCTTCTATGTCTGTTCCATTGACACTATATCCTTCAATTCCGAAACCTTTAGCTCTATCAAGCATCGTACCTCCAAAACTATTATTCGCAGTCGTCGTAATTGCCCAATTATTATCACAGCAGACAAAAAGAACGGGCAAGTTCCAAACTGACGCTAAATTCATAGATTCAAGCATCATCCCCTGATTTATTGCTCCTTCTCCGAAGAACGCAACGGCAATTTTTTTTTGGTTTTTATAACTTAAAGCTAGTGCAAAACCGGTTGCTGCTGGCCCTGACGAGCCTACGATTCCTGATGCTGCCATTAAATGTTCTTTTGAAAAGAGATGCATATGACCACCTTGTCCTTTGCAGAGGCCTTTAGGATGACCAAAAAATTCTAGTAATAATAAAACGGGATCTACCCCCCTCATTAAGAATTGGGAGGTTCCTCTATGAGTAACCGCCACAGCATCACCGGCCTCTAATTGTGAAACGACTCCCGCTACAATTGCTTCCTCCCCGATTCCAAGGTGCATTTCACCCGTAATCAATCCTTCTTCCCATAGTTTCATCACAGCATTCTCAAAAAGACGACTACGCAACATCATTTTATAAAGTTTCCATATATCGAATTCAACCATAATATTCACTTCAAATAATATATTATTTAATATAATAAAATGTAATTCTTTAATTTAGTAAAACATAAATTGAGGTTCTTTTTAATTGTGATTTTCTTAAATATATTCAACCAGCAATGCTAGCTGGAATTAATAAAATGTCATCTCCGTCAACTACATCGTAATCATTTAACTGGTTATTCTCATCCATAGTTACACCTCCAGAACTAAGGTAAAAATCAGATGGGTCTAAAGCAAATAAATTTGCTACAGTTTCTTTGATGTCTCCAACTTTATTCCCTGTGAATACAAGCAATTTTTGTTTTTTCTCCCCTGGGCCTATAGTGGATAGAAAAAAAACTGAGATCTTTTTTCCTTCAGAAGAGGTTTTGTGTTCTGGGGTCTTGGCTCTAAAATCTTTCGTAGGGTGCTTTGTAGAGGGCTCGTCATAATCTTCCTCCAAGTTTTCATCAAAATCCTCATCAAATTCTTCGTCAAACCCATCTTCATCCATTAGATTAACACCATAAATAGAGATTACTTAATTTTATATTTCTTTTAAAAAATAATGAAATTTATGTTATATAAATAGACTTCACAAAACAAAAGAATTTCTCAAATTGAAATTACAAACACTTTAGAATTTGAGTCAATATAATATTATTAATAATTTACGTAAGGTTAAGAACCGCCATGAAAGATAAGCCTATTCCAAAGTATCAAATTCGAGAAAAAACGCCCGAAGAGCAACTAGATACCATCCCTAATGCGAAATTACTCAAAAAAATTAAGGAAGAAAGAATTAAATTAAATAGAGAAAAAACTGAATGGGAGCGAATTATCAATAAAATTGATGGCTATCAAGATAACATTCAAGATTTAGAAAAAAAAAGAAAAGAAAAAGAACTTCAAGTAAGAGGCCTTCAGAACCAACACGAACAACTAAAAGACAAATTAGACAATATGAGAAACGAAATAAAAGAAAGTAAAAATAATCTCTATGTAAAAGAAAGGGAGTTAGATCAGAAAAATGCTGACCTAGAGCGATATCAAGAGAGATTAGAAGGATTAAGAGACGAATTAGAAAGTGAGAAGAAATACATAAAAAGAGAAAAAGAAAAAGCAACAGAAAGAATTAAAGAAATTAAAACCAAGTTGCCCGGAATGGAACGGAGAGAGACTGCGTTAGAGAGAACAATTGAAAAGTTGGAAAACAATTTAATGGATTTAAGAAACGAATCTAAGAGTTTAACGAGAGAAAGAGATAATTTAAGCAAAGAAATCAATAGTTTGAGAAGAGAGATAGTAGATGAAAAAAATCGAATTGTTGACGAGAAGAGGCGATTAAAAGATGAAAAAGAAAAGGTTCGCTATAAGAAAAAGGATTTAGGTCTTCAAGCTCGTGATATTGAGAAAAAAAAAGAGAAATTGGGAAAATTTAAAGAGAATGTAGATCACGATGTAAGAGATTTAGAAAGAAAGAAAAAAGGGCAAGAAACAAGATTAAAAGAATTAGATAGGAAAGTACCTAAAGCTGAAAATACTTATTTTTCACTAGAACACAAAATTCGCAATTTAGAAAATAAACTTAAAAGTTTAAAAGATGAAATAAAAAAATTGGAAAAGGAAAAATTGAAAATAGAGGATGCAAAATTTTCAATTAGAAAGGAGAGGCAAAGATTAGATAGTGATAAAGAGAGATTTCTTAAAGAAAAAAGAGATTTTGAAAAAGAATTAAAAAAGACAAAAGAAATACCAAAATATAAAATCAAATCAAAAACGCCTTCGAGATATTAGCCAGTAAAGTTGGGGGAATTATGAAGATTCCAAAAGGAATTGAAGGGGATTACCTTGAAACAAAAGAAAACCACTTATTTTTCGACATAAAAGGTTATCACCACCCTCAAGACCGAAAAATTTGTTTTTTAAGATTTTATCCAGATCAAAATGGGGAAAGAATAAAGGAAGGAAAAAGATATAAAAAAGTCTATTCCCTGGATGAAAGATATTTGAAAGTACGAGAGGAATACCCACAATATCTTTTTTTTTCAAACCAGCTTGATTTAGAACTTCAAGGCGTTAAAATCGGAGATATTAAAAAAATATACACCCCAAGGGATTATTACGATGCCCTCATCATGAAGAACCAATTAGAAGATTACGAATTGGCTTTAGTACAATTGTGTGAATTGTTTAACAAGAAATGTTTAGTGCCTGAAAACTCAATAGGAATATCTGGGTCACCCATGGTCGGACTAAATAAAGAGAAGTCTGATTTAGATATTTTAATATACGGTACTCGCGAAAGTTTAGAATTTCAAGATAATTTAAAAAAAACCTTCGGCGTATCAAAGAGTTTAAGGAAATATAATATGCAAGAATATAAAACTCACTACGATTGGAGATTTGGAGGATCTAGCTTTAGCTTTGAGAATTTTCTTAAAAGTGAAAAAAGAAAGCTGCATCAAGGAAAATTCAATGGAACCGATTTTTTTATTCGGTACATCAAAAGCCCGGAGGATTGGAAAGGAAATTTTTACGATTACAAATTCAAGAATTTAGGAAGGATTGAAATAAAAGCAAAGATTGTAGATTCAACCGATTCCATTTTTACTCCCTGCTCTTATAAAATTAAAGGTATAGAAATCGTGGATAAAAATTTCATACTAAATAGAATAAACTTAAAAGACATTACTGAAATCAACTCATTTCGCGGTAGATTTTGTGAACACGCTAAGGATGGAGAAATCGTGTTAGCTAAAGGAAAACTAGAAGAAGTAATTTTCAAAGGAAACGAAAAACATTTAAGAATTTTACTTACAGATCAAACTCAAGATATTTTTTGCGTAATATAGCTTTAACTATCTTACTAAACATAAAGAAACGCTTTTTTTCCGAAAACAAAAAAAATAATAGGTATACACCATTTAATTAGTTCATAAATATCTGACTTAGAATATGATTGAACGATACAAAAAATCAGTTGATTTAGACCCGAAAGACGCTGACGCGTGGATTAACCTCGGGGATGCCTATTACGACGAAAAAATTTTTGATGAGGCAATAAAAGCATATAAGAAATCAATTGAACTTAATCCTTTTTTCTCGGAAGTATGGAATAATTTAGGTCTAACATTCAGTATGATAAGTCAGTTCGGAGAAGCTATAGAATGTTATCAAGAAGCGCTTAAAATCGAACCTGACGACGCAATTTCTTACTATAACATGGGATTTGCATATGAGGATTTAGAAGATTACGATAATGCCTTAAAATTTTACAAGATCGCACTAGAATATGAACCAAGCTATACAGATGTGTGGAATAACATTGCTTTAATTTATAGAGAAAACAATCAATATGACAAGGCAATAAATTGCTACAAAAAAGCGATAAAAATCAACCCAGATGAACAGATGTTATACATCAATCTAGCTATCACCTATTACGATATCCAGAACTTCGATGAAGCAATAAAGTTTTATAAGAAAGCTATTGATATAAATCCCAACAATGCTGAATTATGGTTTGATTTAGGTGACGTTGCATATGAACAAAACGATTATGAATTAGCAATAAACTGTTATAAAAAAGCAACTGAGCTTAACCCTCAATTCATTGAAGCATGGAATAATTTGGGGTTATCCTACACTTTTACTGAAAAATTTGAAAATTCTATCAAGTGCTATGAAGAAGCACTAAGTTTGCAGTCTGACGACCCCATACTTTATGAAAATTTAGCGTTTAGCTGTAGTGCTTTAAATGATTTTGATAATGCAATTATGTATTATCAAAACACTATTAGAATCGATCCTGAGAATATCAACGCGCTTAAGAAATTAGGCCGAATTTATTGCGATGTGAGAAAAAATTATAAAGAAGCAATAAACATATTTAATCAGATCGTCGCTCTGGATCCATCTGAATTAGATTTTTGGGAATCCGCTGTATTTTGTCATGAAAAACTAGGGAATTTTGAAAAAGCTAAAGAATGGAATGAATTGGGATCCAAATTAAAAGCAAATGATTATTAATCAATTCTAGTTTTAAATTTACTAATGGATTCATTTAATGCTGACTTACACATCCACTCACCTCATTCAATTGCAGTATCTAAAAAACTTAATTTAGATACAATGGTCGAAACCGGTAAGAAAAAAGGGCTTCATATCCTTGGAACAGGAGATGTGTTGCAACCGGATTGGTTAAAGTATTTAGAAAAGAATTTGAAAAAAGACGACAATGGGACATTCTCGTATAAGGATCTCTTTTTCATTTTACAAACCGAAATAGAAGATCAAGATAGTATTCACGAAGTGGTTTTTTTTCCTGATTTTTCAACCGTAAGAGAAGTCCAAAAAAAATTTAAACCGTATTCAAAAAATATTTTGGGTGAATGGGGGGGTCGCCCAAGGGTAAATTTACCTCCTGCAGAACTAGTTGACATCATCACAGATTTTGGAGCTATGATAGGTCCTGCTCATGCTTTTACTCCATTTAGAGCAATTTTTCGCCAAAATAAGTACGCAACTCTCGAACAATGCTATCAAGATGCCGTTAAAAAAGTGAAATTTTTAGAATTAGGGCTCTCAGCTAATACAGATTTAGCAGATAAATTAGATTCTCTTAAAAACATATCTTTTCTAAGCAATAGTGACGCACATTCTGAAAGTCCCCGCTCTTTAGGGAGAGAATTTAACAAAATTAAAATGGAAAACCCTTCGTTTGATGAACTAGTATTAGCCTTAGAAAGAAAAAATCAACGCAAAATTGAACTAAATGTAGGGCTTCACCCGAAACTAGGAAAATATTATAATATGTTCTGCAACAAATGTAGAAGAAGAGTAATGTTCGTTAAATCAGAAAAAACTAGAGATTCACTATTTAATGAATATACTATTTCAGAAGAATTCATAAAAATAGTATCAGAAAACCCCTTAAATGCGAGAAAAGAATACATAAACAATGTTTCCAAGGGGAAAATTGTTTGTCCCGCCTGTAAAGAAAAAATTAATAAAAATATCAAAATTAAATTAGGAGTCAGTGAAAGAATAGATGTTATTTCTACCTCAGCCGAACCAATACACCCAAATCATAGGCCTCCATACATCAATGCGGTTCCTTTAATGGATATTATTCGCGCGGTCAAAAAAATTAAGAGCACTAATAGTGTTACAGTTATAAAATCATATGAGAAAATGTTAAATGAACTAGGCACCGAATTTAATATTTTAATTGATAAAGATATTGAAGAAATCAAAAAATTTGACGAGAGTATTGCCACAGTAATTGAAGCAATAAGAAAGAATAATGTTGAATATACTCCTGGTGGAGGTGGGACTTATGGACAAATTCAACTCGAAATATAACTTTCTAAAGAATAATTTAAATTGCTGTTAATACCTAAAGCTTAATATTGAAAAAATTTCAAAATTTGGCTATATTTCAAACTCTAAATTAAGATTTAAAAGTTCATTTATAGTATTCTTTCTTGAAATTTTCCTTAATTATCGTTAAAATTTCGAATTTTGTATCTTTGTCTAATTGTTTAAACTCGTAAACTCTTACGTTTGCGGTGTGTTCTTTCCCATCTACAAAGATTGTGTGCTTTTCTTTCTTTTGGATCGTTAAAGTAAGATCATAATTAAGATACAATTCGGTAAAACCATTTCTTTCTTTGATAGGCGTTAAATCTTCGTTTACTGCGTCTATAAAATCTAAGCAAAACCTATAAATCTCTTGGTGATATTTTTCGATCCTCTCTTCGAGAAGTTGCTTTCTTTTTAGGTAATTTTCTCTTTTAGGGGCGTTCAAAATTAACTCTACAATTTTGTTTTGGTGTTTTCCTAACTTGTCTATTTCTTCTATTATTAGCTCTCTTTGAGTTGAATTTTCGGCTGTCTCTTTCTTAAATTTTCTGATTTTTAGTTTTTTTTGTTTTAATGTTTTCAGTTTTTATATCATAACCATGACCTATGGGTAATTCGATGTATACTGTCACCCATTTACCCATACTACCTAGATTTAATGTATCAGGATCAAAATCAATTGTTGCAGGAATCATTGGTACAATTACCGATTCTTCAACCTTAACAATATAGGGGTTTGTAGGAATATCGAGAAGTTGAACATTATCTGCAAGTGTATAAATAAGATCTCGTTCATATGTAATAAGGCTATAAGTATCCGTAGGTTGTGCTTGGTTTGTGCTTTGGCTTTCTGACTATCAGGCCTTCAAGTGATTTGAGTTCATCCGTCTTGGGATTGCCAGGTTTGAGAAAAGTTTATAAATAACCCACGTATACATTACGTATATATGATATATACACTACGTATAAGTTACCTTACGTAGTGTAAATGAAAAAATCGTGTATTCTATAATGCCAATTGAAGGAGTTAGTATGTATGAAAATGAAAGCGGTTGTATGCACAAAATACGGACCTCCGGATGTCCTTCAACTCAAAGAGGTAGAAAAACCAGCTCCCAAGGACAATGAAGTACTGGTAAAAATATATGCGACAACAGTAACAGCAGGGGACATTAGAATGCGAAGTTTCACAGTTCCTC
>Ga0209979_1003622_pt1 | contig 13485 bp, 14 predicted proteins | sample AnhtaG_FD_183114 | JGI IMG/M metagenome (GOLD analysis project Ga0209979, IMG submission 183114) | Deep subsurface microbial communities from Anholt, Denmark to uncover new lineages of life (NeLLi) - Anholt_01485 metaG (SPAdes) (version 2) | ecosystem: Environmental > Aquatic > Marine > Oceanic...
GAGCTTGATATTCTCCAGCATACATCCTATAGGTAATACAACTTCTATTATAAAAACTTTACGCAAGACTAAAATATCTCTTATTTATTCATATATAAACATTGCGATAGGTTATTATATAATAAATCTGCTAACAGATAGGCTGTTAAAAAAATCTTATTTACTTTCGGAACTACTGATAATGAGGGAGAAGAGGCAAACGAAAAAGCGTTAGAATATATGACAGGATTTAATCCAGTACGAATCTATGCATCACTAGGAAACCTAAAAACGGCGACGATCCATGATGAAATTTCTAATGGTGCTGGTTTTCTGTATTTTGTTGGTCATGGAAACCCTAAAAACTGGGCGACTCATGAGAACGGCGATTACGTAAATTGGACTGAGGGATTTACTAATAAAGATATGATGGAATTGTCACATAAAGAAAAGTATCCAATTGTCATGGTTGGTGGATGTCATAACAGCGAGTTTGATGTAACACCTCTAAATATTATTAAAGGGCTTTTAGAGGAAGGGCTTCATTACTTTTCAACTGATCCGAATGATTTTGGTTCCTATTGGACATCAAACTGGGTGCCAGAATGCTGGAGCTGGGTGTTTGTCAAGAAAAACAGAGGTGGTGCAATCGCATCCATAGGGAGTACAGGATATGGAGGAGTAAGTATAGGAGACCATAACGATAATGGGATACCTGACTGTATCGAAGGGCTTGATGGATGGTTTGAAACACAGTTTTTCAGATTATACAACGAAGAAAACATCGATATTCTTGGAGAAACATATGGACAGACAGTAACTGATTATGTGAACAACTTTCCGGTATATTCTGATAGGTATGATTGTAAAATTGTTGAAACACATGTTCTTTTCGGAGATCCAAGTCTTAAAATCGGCGGATATCAATAAAAAAAAGATTAAATGACCTAGACATATGCCTAGGTATTGTAAGAATGAACTAACCAAGCGCTTCTTGGTATTTTTTGATATATGTTATAGGGTGATTCTTCCAAAACAATTTTTTGGTATGCTTCTTGTCGTATTGCATCGTTGTCAAACGACCAGTAATATTTTCGTATATATTTTCCTTTTTCTCTGTATTCTTCTCGTCTAAGTCTCAGAAGTTTTTCTCTATGCAACTCGTAAAAGAGAGAGCGAGCATATTTATCAATTGTCATATCTTCAATTTCTTTTTCACCATGAAAGATTTCTTCGACGGTCTTGGCAAGACCTCTTGCATCTTCTCTTTTCATTTCAAATATGTTTTCTAACGCCTTTACAAACAGTCTTTTCATAATTTCGTCACCACAAACCTATTTTTGTTACTCTACTTATAAAGGACTTGTTGTACAACTGTTACCCACCTTCCTTACAGTTGTTATCGAAAAAATTTAAAAAAAATTATTTTTATTATTTTTAAAAACAAAACATAAAAGGTTTATACGGCTTTTTTCTATTCTTTACTGCATGACCAATTACATTTTTCAAAACTATGCTAAAAAAGTGAGTATAGGAAAAATCATTTGTCTTGCAAGAACCTATCAAAAACATGCACAGGAGATGAATACTTCGGTAACAGAGGATCCTCTTCTTTTTCTAAAACCTGAAAGCTCAGTAATCTTCAACAATGAGTCCATTATTATTCCTAAAATGTCCTCGTATTTGCATCACGAGGTTGAACTTGGTGTTGTTATTGGAAAAGAAGGAAAACATATCACGCAAAATTCGGCAATGAATCATGTGTTAGGCTACGTCATCGCACTTGATATTACTGCACGAGACATTCAATCTGTTGCAAAAAAGAATGGTTGGCCATGGAGTATTGCAAAAGGATTCGACACCTTTGCCCCTATCAGTGATGTTGTTTTAAAAGAGGAAATATCTAATCCTTTGGATCTTGATCTTGAGTTAACAGTCAATGGGGTGATAAAGCAGCGCTCTAACACAAAATTTATGATATTTTCAATTAAAAGAATTATTGAATTTATTTCAGAGGTTATGACTCTTAAAAGAGGGGATTTAATTCTTACAGGAACGCCAGAAGGCGTTGGAGAAATAGTTGAAGGAGACGTTATAGAGGCAAATCTTGGAACTATTTGCTCTTTAAAAGTTGATGTGAAAAAAGAAAAATAATCATTGGATTTTTTCTTTTAGAAGACATGTTTTACACTTGTTTTGAGAGGTTGGTTCTCCGCATTGTATACATTTATTGAGTTTCGTTGGCGGATATTTTTCAAAAAGTAGCGTTTTTATGCTATCGTAGCTGTTGAGAATGCTATGTCGTGTCCCAGGGTTATTGTATTCCAGGTTGTCGATGATATCTCGATAACATCTTCTAGAAGCATGAAGAGAATATGGACATTCTGCATTATGAAATTCTATGTTTTTCAAGAGAGCATAAAGCATTACTTCTTTTTCTGGGATAATGCGAAGAGGCATGACACGTGGCACAAGACCTGGTTGAATCTTTTTATGAGGACCGAGTCTAGCGAGTTTTTGCATGTCTCCGTTTATAAAATTCATAAGGATTGACTGAGATATATCGTCAAGATTATGGCCGGTTACAAGTTTGTTGATTTTTAATTCTTTTGTCTTTGTATTGAGGCAGAACCGTCGAAACACACCGCAATAGGTGCATTCTCTCAGTTCATCATGAATAGACGCGATTTCATCCATGGTTTTTCCAATCGCATCTTTAAAAGTTATGATGTGATGCTCCACGCTAAGTTGTTTACAATTGTTGATGGTTGCTTTGATGCTTTCATCCCGGTAGCCTTTAATTCCTTCGTCAACGGTGATTGCATATAATGAAATATCTGGTCTTTTTGAGAAGATATCATGCATTATATGAAGAGTGGCAATACTGTCTTTTCCACCTGAAACAGCAACACCTATTTTTGATCCTTCTTCTGTTTTTCCTTGTTTTTTAATTTCTTTTTTCACTCGTTTTTCAAAATACTCGATAAAATGATTTTTACAGAGATGGGTTCCATTGTACCGGATAAATGTGACCGCTGGTTTTTTACATTTGAGGCAATGTATTGTCATCAACAACCCTGATAAAGAAAATCTGTTTGTATCTCGAAGGCAATAATCGGATGCTCAAGTTCAAACGCCTGAATTGTTCTTGGATGTAGTTCGCCGAAAAAACCGATCTCCTTGTTATCTTTGACAATAGAAGTACATCTTCCTTCGATGAATGCAGCATGATTGTTTTCTTTTATTGAATACTTGCATCCTATATCTCGCAGTACTGCCTCAACGATTGATTTGCTTTCAGTAAAGTTTGCCTTTGCATCAATTTTGAGTCCTGCAAGATTACGGTGGTTCTTCGCGTGTTCATTAATCACGATTCCCACTTCAAAAATCTGCTGAGGCAATGGATGATGCCTATTCTCTCTAAGTATCTTTAAAAGTGACGGTAAAAGGCCGATACGCAGACCCGCATATTCTTCACCTATTGGGTTTTCTATTTCAACCATAGTTCCAATCTTAAGTCCCATATTTGTAAATTCATCGTTTGCATTCGAAATTGTAAAGGTGGTAACCTCGTTGAATCCTAGTCCAATCATTATGCTTCGTAAACTCTCCAGTAAATCATGATGCGACAGGGTTTTTCCAAATGTTAACGCCTGAGGAAAATCTGTTTCAAAGACATCAAATCCGTATCCAATTGCGACATCCTCGACAAGATCAATCTCATGTAAAATATCTGATCTCCAAGCTGGTATCTCAACAGCAAGTTTACCACTACCAATTACAGAAGAATTATATCCCATTTTCCCGAGACATCTTATAATCTCTGTATCTTTTAATACGGCCCCTAAAATCTTATTGACATAATCAACTGATAAATCCCTTTTAGCAGGATTTAGATCTGGAGAAAGATAGGTTTTGTTTTCATCGTAAACAGTAGTATTATAAATCTGACAACCTCTCTCAGCAAGAGCAGTTGATACTATATTTAATGCATAGTTTATTGCTTTTCTATCGGTACCCGTAACATCAATAAAAATCTCTTTGGTATACGGCGTTACCTCCGTGAGGCTCCCGTTGATAATCGGAGGAAAGGAAAGCACATTGTTGTTTGCATCGACAATAAGTGGATACGTATCAAATCCCTGAAGGATATAGGCATAATCAACACCTTTTTCATGTTTTTCAAGAATTTCACGAAGCGTCATAGAGTCGTCCTTTGCAAGTGGAATAAATTGCACGGCATCTGGATCTACTGCTTTATATGTAAAAGGAGGTGTTACCGGTTCGAAATTATGAACACCAATAGCTACCTTTTTTCTGTTTCTTCCAAGCCCAAAATGAAGTTTTTCCTGCAGATCCATAAGTGATGCGATAAGCTCATCAGTCATCGTAACATTTTTTATAAGAGCAGTCGTCACAAAAGGCCGTACCTTTTTAACAGAAGGATCTACATTTAATGAGATATCTGATTTTAACACGTCGTATTTTTTTAACCCCGTTTCAAATCCAAAAAAAGCTCGAGATGCCCGTACAATGCCTTCAACAGATGTCAAATCAGGTCGGTTTGGAAAAAACTCTATGCTAAGCTCATCTCTTTCGATCTTATCAAAATCAGCACCGATCATCGGTAGTTTCTCCATAAGTTCTTCCTTTGAAATTTGATGTCCTAGAATATGGATGAAATCGTTATAATCAAATGTTACGACTGGCATACAACTGGTGGAATATATTTTTAGTATATTTGATTTTGGTGAAGTAAGAAAAATACTGTTTATGGTGTAATCCTATTCAAAATTTAATACTAATAAAGCTTTATATACAATACTCGTTTTCATTTTTGAAACGTAATGGCAAAAACCTTGATATTAAACATTGATCGTGATGATGATTTTGGGAGAAAAGCAAAGGTAAAAAGCCCTATCATCGGTGTTGAAAATAATTTAGATGCCGCAAATAAACTTGGTCGTGTAGATCCAGAAGATTCAGATCTTAACGCTATTTTTCTTGCCATCGCAACCTATGATAAATTAAAAAAAGAAGGACAAGACGTCGAAGTAGCAACACTCTGCGGAGATATTCATGTTGGTATAAAATCAGATCAAATACTAGCTGAGCAGTTAGAAATTGTAATGAAAGAGACAAATGCAACAGAAGCTATTTTACTTACCGATGGTGCAGAAGATGAATACATACTCCCTGTGATACAGTCCAGGATAAAAATAAGCTCTATACAACGAGTAAATGTAAAACAAAGTAAACAACTTGAAGATGCTTACTATCGGGTTATAAAACTACTTGATGATGACAAAGTCAAAAAACAATTTTTGCTTCCCATTGCACTTATACTTCTTGTTTGGGCGATATTTGCCATATTAAATATGGCTGCCAGTGGATTCGGTGCAATACTTTTTACTCTTGGCGTGTATCTACTCGTACGAGTATTCAACTGGGAGAAAAACATATCTATAATTTGGAATGAGATGAAATCAGGTCTGCTTACTGGGAAGCTTTCGTTTTACACCTACATCGTATCCCTTGTTATCATAGTAGTCAGTCTTTTCTATGCATACAATAACACAAATTTTAATGAAACCCCGTGGCTTGCTCCTGCTCTGTCGTTTCTAAATCATATAACATGGGGGATAGTAGCAGCAGGTCTTCTTGCTTCATTTGGAAGAGTAACTGATATGTATGTCAGAGAAAAAAAGGTAAACTGGTCATACTGGATTGTTCCCTTCTCATTGTTTTCATTTGGGTTTATCGCATCAGCTATTTTTGGATCTTTATATGATTCGATAATTACTGATTTTTCTATTGAACCATTTTTAAACATTACTTTTGTTGGCTATATCTCTGTAGGTATCCTAATAGCATTTATGGGAGCAGTCACCTATCACTACATCAAAGACATGTATGTTTTAGAAAGGCATGAAAAAGACATTGAAGAACAGACCGCGAAACTACTAGAAAGTACTGAGTAGAACTGCATCGTCTTGAAAATAAGATAAAATTTGGTTATCTTTAATAAACAGTTACGTATTCCCTTCAGATGAATATGTCACTTATTGAAGGTCTATTGATTTTTTTTGCTATCGTAGCGATATATGCCTTTTTTGCTGTTATTCTACATAAATTGGGCTTTCTCAAAAAATACAATATTTCCTTTTGGGGTCCTGCTCTTATGTGGCGAACCAACAAAGGAAAAAAATTTCTTAAAAAAGTCGCAAAGAAACAAAGATTCTGGAAAGCATTTGGGAGTTCAGGGATAGTTCTTTGTTTTGTCATGATGTTTTTAATGACGGCAATGCTTATCTGGCAAGCCTGGTTTGTTTTTGGATTCACTCCTGAACAGAAAGAGGCGTTACCTGGCCCTGAGATTGCATTAGTTCTTCCAGGAATTAACCCAATACTTCCTCTTGAATATATTGGCTATATCGTTCTCGCATTAATTGTTGCTATGGTGGTCCATGAATTTTCCCACGGCATTCTCACAATTGCAAGTAAACTTAAAGTCAAATCACTGGGAATTCTCTATCTTATCGTACCTATTGGAGCGTTTTGTGAACCTGATGAAGAAGCATTAAAAAAGGCAAAAACAAAGTCGAGAATGAGAGTATATGCTGCAGGACCAACATCAAATTTCGTAGTCGTTTTACTTAGCATCCTACTTTTCTCTTTTGTTTTTATGTCTGCAGTGCAACCTGCAGCAGATGGAGTTAGCATTTTTTATGTAGGAAATGGCACTCCCGCAGAAGAAATTGGCCTTTCGCCAGGTATGATAATTACAGATATTAATGATACCAAAGTGACAAATGTTGATGAATTTTTTGAAGTCATGGAGAAAACACGATCTAATCAACTAACAAGGATATCATATGTAAAAGGAGAAAAAACATTTACAAAAGAAGTGACATTTGCAGATAAATCCAATTATACCAAAAATCAATCGCACATTGGTCAAGGGTATCTAGGCGTGAGCACTTCAGATGCACATAACGGATTCTTGTCGGTTTTAAAGAATCCGTTTATTGGCTTTCCCGATGGTTTCCTGCTCTTCTATATCTTACCATTGTGGGGCTATCTGCAGGGCTATAACCCAATTGTCTCTCCTTTTACTGATTCGTATATAATAACAGGACCTCTCAGTGTTATCCCGGCAAATGTTTTTTGGATCATTGTCAACGCAGTGTACTGGATTTTCTGGCTTAATCTTGCTGTTGCATTATTTAATGTTCTCCCTATGGTCCCGCTTGATGGTGGGTTCCTCTTTAACGATGCTTTACACACTCTTGTAAGACGATTGAAAAAAGGCATTTCAGATACACAGCGAGAAAAAATTGTGAAAAACATTTCTCTAATACTTTCATTGCTCGTTCTGCTTCTTATAATATTTCCCTGGTTAATAAAATATATATGAAACTCTATTGTACTAGCCCAGCACCTTTCTCTATATTTATGCTGCAGGGTGTTGATAGTTTCATTCCTGCTTTTCGTAGTGCTGCTTTTGCCTGTCTGAAGAATTGTTTTTGTGTATCAACAGTCATAACTATTTGTTTGGCATTTACTCGTGCAGCAGTACTCACATTCTTTCCATATGATGATCTCATTCCTTGAGAAATTCTATCCGCTCCTGCTCCTGTTGCTTGTTTGTTTTCACGAAGGACAATATGCGGAAACACTCGTAAAACGAGTCTGTAGTTGGTTGTCCCAGCGGTTTTTTCAAGAGCTCTGTTTGCAGAGATACGAGCTGCCTCAAGTGAGTTATGTCGCAGTTGACATTTTTCATTTGCAACAAGTGATACCTGTATGGGAAAATCTCCTTTTCTGTTTCCCATGTCAAATTGTGCAATACGTGAGGCAGGTATTCCACCCATGTATTCTTTCCTTGTGGTAGCTTGACCTCTGACGTATCGATACATACTACCTGGTTTTCGTGCCATTCTTTCACCTAGAGTTGCTCTTGGTAGAAAGACCGAAAGGGATATGGTATTTATAACTCTTTTTACTAAGAAAAAAACCGTCTGCAATTAAAACATATCTGTAGAATCTTATTTTTTCATAACTACGGTCAACACGGAGCGAAACAACTGCCTATATGATCGTCTGTTGTCATCCCCACATACCGTATAGTAATATCGCCAGTCTCTACCTTTTTCTTTCCATTCTTTTTTCATAGCAGGATAAATGTAGAACAATAGAAATAGAAATGTTAAAAAAGAGAATAACCCTGCAAATAGATCAATTATAAACCATGACATGCTCTCTCCTCATACCACCAGTTGTTTTTTTATTCCCAACTCCTCACAGTTTCATAACGGTTTTTTCTTTAAAAAGATATGTGCTCTGTTTTTTGTCTCTAAGAAAGTGATGGTTTAGGGGGAGGTGGGGAAAAGAATTTTTTGGAGGAGGAAGAATGAAAAAGTAAACTACCGGAAAGAATGAGTTCTCCCCACCACACAAAAATATAGAGTCAAATAGTTTTATTGTTTATGGTACAACTTTTTTATCAATTTGCTTATTTCTCTACTTTCCAACTTTGTGGTTTCCATCGAGTTGACAGCATTGTTGCAACGACAGCGATGAAAAATACAAATCCAAATACTAGGAGAGATCCCGCTCCCCAAGAGCTTATGCTTTCAAACCATAACCCAAGACTGAGAAATCCAATTCCTCCAATAATACTCATTATTTTCTCTCTTTTGTTCAATTTGAAGTTCCTCCCCAGAAAATTCAACGCTATAATATCTCTTTGTTTAAAAAGATGTATGGTTGATTTTGCAGAGTCAAAAACAACGTTCTTCTTTTTATTTTAATCGACCATAACCTTTAAAACATAGATTGGCTTGCCTACTTTGAAACGATACGAAGTAGGGAACAACAATGAAAGATAAAATAGTGATGCCTGGAGATCAATTATCTACTTCTGAAGAATTGTTACCTGGCGAAGGAACATTTGAAGAAGACGGCATTATTCGGGCAGCAATAGCTGGAAAATACGTTGTTGATGAAAAATATCGAAGAGCAAAAGTAAAACCAGTAACAAGTGTCCCAGTTATCTTGAAGAAAGGTGACATTGTGATTGCAGAAGTACGCATGGTGAAAGCATCAATGGTTATTGCAGATGTTATCCATGTCATCGGAAAGAACAGATCGGTTTCTGGCGATACAAATGCAACAATTCATGTAAAAGAAATTGCAAGTGGCTATGTAAAAGATGCTGCCTCAGAATATAGAGTAGGAGACTATGTGAGAGCAAAGGTCATACAAGTAAAGCCAAGTGTGCAGCTGGCGACAAAGGATGGAGATCTTGGTGCGATAAAGGCGTTATGTGTGAAATGCAGACATTCCCTTGTTAAAAAGGGCGATATTCTTGAATGTGAGCATTGTGGTAATAAAGAGAATAGAAGAATTGCAATGGATTACGGCTCCATCGATTTAAAGAAATTATAAAGGCGAATACGTATGGAATTAAAAACAATTAAAAAAACAAAAACTGAGCTTGAATTAGAAGTTATTGATGAAAATGAGACAATTCTTAATCCAATTACCCATATTCTTTCAGAAAATGATGATGTTGAATATGCAGCTTGTATGACAGACCATCCCCTGTCTAATAAAAGACAATTATTCATACGAATGAAAAAAGGATCCCCAGATGAAGCACTTAAAAAAGCGGTGAAGTATTTAGATGACGAAATCAAAAAATTTGGGAAGAATTTTGAAACAAGTAAGAGTAAAAAATAGATGAAACGCTTAGATTTTGAAAAAAATATAGGCATTGAAGCATATTTTACTAATTATACAGGCATCGGCGGGAAACTTCGTATTAGTCCTGAAGATTTTATAGTAAATGAGATTTTTCTTTATCCAAAAAAGGTAGAACATGGTTGTTTTAGTATCGCGGAAGTGTCATGTAGGAATTGGGAGACCCATAGACTCGTAAGAGAACTTTCAAAAAGGTTGAAAATCTCTCAAAAAAGAATTAGTTTTGCCGGTACTAAAGATAAAAGATCGTGTAGTACACAGCTCATGTCTTTTTACAATGTTTCAGAGGAGGACATATCCAGCATCAAAATCAAAGATGTCTCAATAAAAAACATGTATCATTCAGATAAAACCATAAAAATTGGGGGTTTACTTGGAAACAGATTTGAAATAACAATAAGAAACATCGATAAAAACATCCAATCAGAGCAAATAGATACTATTGCTTCGTATTTGGAGAGATATGGCGGGTTTCCTAATTTCTATGGAGTTCAACGTTTCGGCGTTATACGCCCTATCACTCATATTATAGGGAGACATATAATAAAAGGAGATTTTGAGTCTGCAGTAATGGATTATATTGCAAATCCTATCAATGGAGAAGATGAAGAGACATATAAATTAAGAGAAGAGCTGGAAAAATCACGTGATTTCTCTAAAGCATTACAGTCATATCCTGATACTCTTAATTTTGAAAAAGCAATCCTTAATAAGCTTGTCGTTGCCCCTGAAGATTTTGTTGGTGCATTAAAAGAACTGCCTAAGAATCTTTTAATGATGTTTGTGAATGCATATCAATCCTTTCTTTTTAATAAAATGCTCAGTGAACGTATTCGAAAAAATATTTCGTTGAATGAAGCATTGATAGGCGACATTGTCTTTCCTGTGAAAAAGAATGTTATTGATAATCATTACATTATGGTAACTAAGTCGAATATAGCAAAAGTAAACAAACAAATTATGAAAAATAAAGCAGTTGTAACCGGTCTGCTCATGGGATGTGATTCTGTCTTTTCCAGAGGAGAGATGGGAGAAATAGAACATACTGTAATAGATCATGAAAAAATTGATTACCAGGATTTTATCATCCCTGCGATTCCTTTTCTCTCATCCTCAGGATCAAGAAGAGCAGTTTTAGGAATAGTACATAAAATTGATTGGAAGTTACATAATGATACAGTACAGAGCGATAAAAAAGCAGTTACATTAAAGTTTGAACTACAAAAAGGATGTTATGCGACCTCTCTTCTGAGAGAGTTTATGAAATCGGAGAATGCGAGAGATTACTAAAAGGAGAAAAACAAAAAAGTATTAATTACAGATTTAATAGTGGCATTCCCCTTATAAAGATGTTTGATTAATTGATTACCCTTATGGGACTTTTCACTACCAAAGAAGTTGTATTAAAAGATATCGGACTTTTTCAAATCCCAGGCTCAAATTCCATTGATTTTGTATATACTGTCTCACAGCCCCCAAGATCATTTTATTGAAATACCAGAGACAATACAATATTTTGTTCATCTGAACGCAAGAAATGAGACAGTATATACAAAAATCTCATATACAATATTGTATATACCGTCTCATATGAACGAAATAAAAACTACCCTGGAAAATATCTACGAATATGTATTAAAACAACAAGTTGTAACCATATCAGAGCTTATGGCTCAATTTAATCGTTCGAGAGCCACGATCTATAGAATACTAAGCAACATGGACTACATCACAAGCTACAACTGCAATAATTTGGGAATTGCATTGGCATCCGTTCCACAATTCGATTCTTGGGGAATTTGGAGATTCAAGAATTTTTATTTCTCCAAATGGGGCACCCTCAATGAAACAATACAGAATCTAGTGGATAAGAGCCCTACAGGGCTCCATCCAAAGGAACTACAGGATTTACTAGGTGTAAGGATATACAATCATTTGTCAATGTGTGTAGCTCAAAACAATATCATTAGAAACAACGATTTTGGACATCCGATATATTTCAGTACAGTACCTGAAACAAGCCAGAGGCAATATAGAGAAAGAGTCGGGATATCCACCAGAGAGCTAACATCTGAAAAAACACCGTTAAACAAGGAGAACGTAATTGAAGTGTTACTGGCAATTATTAAACATCATGTAACTACTGTCGAAGGATTGAAACCAATATTAGAGACCGAGGGAATACAAATTAGCGATCAGGCGATTAAATGGGTTCTCAAAAAGTACGACATTGAAAAAAAGGGGGCTTAATAGAAGCCACGGAGGCACTTATTAAAGCCCAGAGGACACTCAAACAAGAATGTGAACTCTTTCAGGACATCGGCAATCCAGCTGAAAACCCTTCCACTAAACAGGAATACAGTAAGACTCATGGAATAAATCATCCCCCATCTCTGAAAAATGATGTAATTACGGCCTGGAGATCAGATGATTGCTTTGTAAACCCCACACAGGAAACACCAGTACAAGCTATGAACTTGATTAGGTATATGGATTTTGAGCAACTCAGACCTATAGTGGAGAAATTCTATTCCAGTGATTTGAATGCTAAAAAGGCATTCAGGTTTCCCATTCCAGCAGGTTTGAGAACCTTAATATATGGACAGATGAAGAATTATGCCTTTCTAACCAACGTACATCAGGATTTACTAACAGTTGAAGGTTTATCTGAAGTGTTGGGCTATGGAGACGAATTACCCACTTATGGCCAACTTTATAAGTTTACCAATGAGCTGATGGGGATAAAGGGGGTCAAAGCTTTAGTTGATGAAATGGTGAGGATTAACATAACGGAAGCTAAAAAGTTAGGGCTAAACATAGGACAGGAAATAACAATGGATGCCTGCCCCATCCAAGCCTGTCTAGAAGATCCAGATGCGCAGATAAATGGCCATTACTATAAGACAATGAAGATAACAAAATGCTATCTCTGGCATAATCTCAGATGCCTTAGAACCAGATTACCACTGACCTTTCACCTTAATCATGGTAACGATGATGAAGGTAAGTTCTTTCTTCCGTTCATCCTGAAGGCCAAGGCATTAGGGATACATATCAATAAGGCATATGTAGATTGTGGTTATGCAACTAAAGAGAACATTGCATCGGCAAAGGTATATTGGAATATCGATGTTGTAACCAACATATCAAATGCATGGATACCCAACCCAAAAGCTACTTTGGGTGAGATACAAAAACAATATCAGAAGCTTTGGAACAAAATGGAGATAAATGATATGGATCTATTTGTTCCTAGTGCAAAGGATGAGTATATGGAAATAGCATTGATCATGGCAAGTGATGATATCAATCCAAGGCTACATCAGTTAGTGGGAGATTACTACAGGAATGATATATTGGCAAAGTATGAGGAATGCCCAGATGGTTATCTGGATGATTATCATCAGAGAAATATAGTTGAATCTACCCATGGAACTGAGAAACGTAATGGAACCGTCAAGAGAACTGAGGTAAGAGGAATAGAACGCAACACTATCCAATTGGGATTACATATCTTAGCTATTCATCTTGTTGCGAATGTAAGGCTTAGGCATGGTATCACAGAAGGACTTACTGACATAGGCTACATCAGATAGGTTTTCACTGCCACTTTTCGGATGTGGGACAGAATTAATCCGCTAGCCAATACAAATTATGCCATAACCCTGTGAGAACGTTGGCTGTGTTAACTCTATCGGGTCTTTTTTGTCCCAGGCGCCAGCCAGTTCTTTTCTTATCCTC
>Ga0209979_1003623_pt1 | contig 13483 bp, 12 predicted proteins | sample AnhtaG_FD_183114 | JGI IMG/M metagenome (GOLD analysis project Ga0209979, IMG submission 183114) | Deep subsurface microbial communities from Anholt, Denmark to uncover new lineages of life (NeLLi) - Anholt_01485 metaG (SPAdes) (version 2) | ecosystem: Environmental > Aquatic > Marine > Oceanic...
AAGACTGAGAGTTCCAGACCCTCAGCCATATATCTTAATTATATGCTATTCTTGACCTACGGTAAAGGATTTCGATTAGGTGCTGGCGCCTTGGTTTGTTCCCTTAAAGTATCCAGCCAGGCGGCGGACTTTACCTCCCGTTCCAGGTGATATTTGAGGTAGCCACCTATCGCCTTTTCCAGCTCGCGAGATAATTCCGCATCTATTTTTAATCGGCTGGTAGTATTATAATCGCTATTCTGCAGTAGTCGCAGCACTTTTTGCGCATTGACGGAGAGAGGATAGGTGAAAGGCTGGTTCAGACTACAGTTGGGGCACAGCATGCCTCCAGCACTTGGACAGAATGCGTTGGTGGTAGGTTCTAATGGCAGTTGGCAGGAGACGCACTGCTGAAGTTGGGGCCGGTAGCCAACTTCGTTGAGGAGGTGCAGTTCAAAATAACGCAGTGTCAGTTCCTTGTTGTCCGCCTGACATAGCTGCTCCATTGTCTCCAGCAGTAACTGGAACAGGCGGTAATTTTCAATATGGTCGGCGGTAAACTGGTTTACCAGCTCGGTGACATAAAGGGCACAGGAAGTGAGCCACAGGTCGCTCTTCAGTGGCAGGAAGCTATTTATGGTCTGGCTGCCGGTGATTACATCCAGATTCCGCCCCCTCGCCAGCGAGACCAAACTGTAGGTGAGCAGTTCCAGGTGCCCGGCGAGCTTGCTCTTGGGTTTCCGTAGGCTCTTGGCGAAGCCCTGGATTTTGCCTAAATGTGGGGTATAAAGGGTGAGGATTCTATCCGCCTCCCCAAGCTTGGTCTTCTTGATGATGATTGCTTCTGTCTGATAATTCCGTGGCTTGGACATTTTTTCTACTTTTGTCTAACAAATCTTAATTCATCTGGTTTTCTAAATCTTCTTTTTATTAAAATATCCCTTTCTTTTAACAGGCATGCTCTATTATGTGCTATTGTCCTATCAAAATCCCCATCTTTCCATGCTTGCATACATAAAACTCCCTTATCATAAAATGGGTCGTCGTAATTGGGGATGACCAAATTTCTAACAGCATCTGATTTGGATTCGTATTTTTCTTTATTTAGTTCTCCGTCAAAGCTAATCTTCTTGCCAAGCTGATGGAACAAAACACCTCTCTCAAAATCAGTATTGAATGCGTAAAAATGTCTTTCTAAGCTATCTATAATCATCTCTGTTCTTCCTCTTAGCTCATTGATTGCCTCTATCCCCTTTGCACAGAATATATGAAGACCGTATCTATCGATAAATCCAAAAATGACTAGCTGGAAATCCTTATATCGTCTTGAATCGGGGTATTGATTGAGAAATTCCCCGATAGTCTCAATATCAATAACGGTTCCTTCAAAATTCGAAATTATATCTTCTTTATGCTCTATTATCATTGCCACATTCCTGTTGTTTAAATGAACCTCTCCCCCTGTGTCCCCCTCTCCTTGAAAGGAGAGGGGGAAGAATGGTTTGAAGGGGCGAAGCCCCTTCAAACTACCCTTGACAAACGAGTGTGGGCTAAAATTCCTGCCTGCCCTCAATGGCTTGGGTTAGGGTGACATCATCGGCGTATTCCAGCTCGGTGCCGAAAGGCAGTCCCCGGGCAAGGCGGGTAACCCGTATGCCCATGGGTGAAATCAGGCGGCTGAGATACATCGCCGTTTGTTCTCCCTCAAGGTTGGGATTGGTGCCTAAAATAACTTCTTTTACCGAGCCGTCCTGCAGCCGGTTTAGCAGTTCTTTGATTTTGATGTCGTCAGTGCCGATTCCCTCAGTAGGCGAGATGGCGCCGTGCAGCACGTGGTAAAGCCCGTAGTAAATCCCGGTATGCTCCAGAGCCAGGATGTCCTGAGGCTGCTCCACGATGCAAATCTGACTTCGTTCGCGCTTGTCACTGCGGCAGATGGGGCAGGGGTCAGACTCGGTAACATTAAAGCAAGTAGCGCATAGGCTGATTTTCTGCTTTAGCGATAGTATAGCTTCCGCCAGGAGTTTGGTTTGTTCATCAGAGGCACGCAGCAGGTAGAAGGCAAGCCGCTGGGCGCTTTTGGGGCCAATACCAGGTAGCTTGTTGAATTCCTGAATGAGCTTATTGATGGCTTCGGCGGCAGGGATAAGACCTTGGTCCAATGCTGGTTCTCCTTGACTTCATTAGGTCAACCCCGGGATTTTAAGACCTCCGGTTAGCCCACCAAGGTGCTTGGCGGCAGCTTCCTGAGACTTGGTAATGGCTTCACTCACCGCTGTCAGTACCAAATCTTCTAGAAGTTCAACATCATCAGGGTTTATTGCTTCCGGTGATATTTTTATCGATTGTATTTTTTGTTGCCCGTTCATGGTAACTTTTACGGCGCCTCCACCCGAGCTGGCTTCTACCGTGAGGTTACTCAGCTCTTCCTGAGCTTTAGCTAGTTGTGACTGGAGTTTCTGGGCTTGCTGCATGAAAAACTTGTTCATTTCTCCTCCCCATCAATAATCTGGGCACCTATTTTGAGTGCTTCGGCTATCAGGTGGTTGTCTTCCGGCTCGTAAATACAACGAACGCGACAGGCTCGCCCCAGAAAGTTGCTAATGATTTTCTCGGCTATCTGTTGATTATCAGGTTTCTCCATGTTCTCTTTGTGGAGAGGAAACTTAAATGATAATACGACTGTGTTTTTCTCAATAGATTTGGGCTTGGCGCTCCTGAGTAAAGCGGCCGCTGGAGTTCGGCTCATACCGGGTGGAGCATCCCTGATAAATTGTTTCCAGTTTAGTCTCAGATGTTCGATTTCATCGCCTGATTCTGGTGGGGTAGCTGGAATGGTTTCGACTGGAGGTGTCACTTCTGCTGGTGCCATGGCCGGTTCAGGTTTGGCAGCGGCCTGTTCTTGCTGGGGTGGTGTCGCTGGAGGGGCAGCCTTTTCCATGGGCCGGCGGGGTTCAGCTTCAACCTTACTCGGGAGTTCTTCCTCGGTTGGGGATAGGGTACAGTCAACCAGAGCTAGCTCCAGAGGCAGCGTCGAGTAATTGTCAAAACCAAGCTCAAGCTGACCGAAGAGTTTGACCGCTTTCAATATCTGAGGTAGGGAAGCCGCGGCCGCTAGGTCCTTCAATTCAGTTATGTCCTCAGCCGGGAGGTCTACGGCTTTATCAGAGCCGGTTTTCATTAGAAGCAGCCCTCTGAGATATTCGACCAGTTCCCGATTGAATTGATGCAAATCCAGCCCATCGCTGTTGACGCTGTTTATCGTCGCCACTCCGGCAGAAACATCATTATTTATAATGTGCCTTACCAGCTCTTTGGCTCGCCAGTCGCCAGTGATACCCAGGACAGTCTGCACCTGCTGAAGTCCAATCTCGGTGCCGTAGTAAGTAGTCATTTGTTCCAGCAGGTTTTCGGCATCTCGCAGGCTACCAGTGGCAGCCTTGGCGATAAGCCGTAGCGATTCTGGCTCTATTTGGATGCCTTCCGTGCCGCCGATGTGGGTCAGTTTGGTCACTACATCTGTCTGAGATATTCGCCGGAAATCGAAGCGCTGACACCGTGATATAATGGTGGGTAGAACTTTATGAACTTCGGTGGTAGCCAGGACAAAGATAATATAAGGTGGTGGTTCCTCTAATGTCTTGAGCAGGGCATTGGAGGCTTCTTTAGTGAGCATATGGACTTCATCTATAATATAGACCTTATACCGGGCTTGGTTGGGGGCGTAGTTGACCTTCTCCCGGAGGTCTCGGATTTCATCAATGCCGCGGTTGCTGGCAGCATCAACCTCAATGACATCTAGGGCTCTCCCCTCGGTTATTGCTTGACACATAGGACAGGTATTACACGGCTCACCCTTGCCATCATTGGTAAGGCAATTTACCGCCTTGGCCAGAATGCGTCCGGTGCTGGTCTTACCGGTACCTCGAGGGCCACAGAAAAGATAGGCATGGGATATATGTCTACTACTCAGGGCATTGTGTAATGTCTGAGTTACCTGTTCTTGACCGACTACCTCGGCTAGGGTTTGGGGGCGCCACCTGCGATAAAAGACCTGAGAAGTCATTTTCTTTATTATACTCTATATGTTACGTCGTTTCTAGGAATCTTTACACGGATAAACGCCGAATTTTCGGGTTCTGGACGTTAACATTCCACTGGAGCTTAGATACAAGGAAGGTTAAGATAAGCACTATTAAAAAATGCCAGCTTTGCCTTGCTGGTACATGACGGTCTGCATTCCAGGTAGCAAAGCTGGCAAAGTCAGCTTCTATTGGCTAATTACAATAACGAAGGTATTTCCTTTGAGGCGTCTTCAATCGCTCTAAGTCTGATCTCCGTATCTTCTTGTCGCTTTTTAAACTCGGGAATAAGGCTGGTCGATCTGGAGTAGTAGCTCCTGACCTTTTCCACATCGCTAAGTTCGGACATGATTACGGTAACATCCAGTAAGCCTCTTTCCCTGGGGTAATCACCGTTCCTGATTAAAGCCTCTGGCGCAATATCTCTCATGTAATCGCCGAGTGCTTTAGATAAGTCCATATTCATTTCCTTACTCGGCGCCGAGAGGAGGTACAGGGCTCTCTTTGAATCTATTGGATTGCACTTAAGTGATAGCTCACTGATAGCTTCATCCATGGCTTGGATTCCCTTCATGGTTTCTTCGCCCTTTTCCCTGAAGTCGCGACTCCGTGAGCGACGGAACCTGATTAACGGTATTTCCATTTTGCCATAACCGATTACTGTCCAGCCAACCAGGGTCTGTATTATATCACCGGCATCGAGTACCTTTGACGCGACGTATTTGGCTTTTTTCTCTTCGCCGGCGCAGAGTAAGTTGTAAAATGGCTCAGCTATCATCGTATTAATTTTGGCGAGGTTACCTTTGATCGATGAATCTTTCCGGACAAACCTTTGGTTATCAATCAGAAATATCGCATCCGCTACTGAATAGGAAGATTTGAGGCAGGTGGCGGTGTTATATATGGTCCTATCCTCGGTTGTTTCTTCATGTTCAAAGGGAAGGACGATAACATTATATACCGGCTTATCGGCATAACGCTCTTTTACGTGTTGCGTCATTATTGATATTGACCCGGAGCCGGTGCCGCCGGCAGCACTAGCGATAAATAAGAAGGCGTCGGTCTCAAAGAATCGCTTGGTTGTCCTTATCGCATCTATAACCTTATCGCTGTCCTCTCTGGCTATCTCGGCCCCCAGTTCATTTATTTTGCCGACACCGTGGCCACCAGTCTTGCGACTTCCGATAAGGATTCTATGCTGGTAACCGCGTCTTATATTGGTTAGTCCACTCAGGTCAGCAGCGTCGGTGTTAACGGCATAGGTGCCAGTGATTATCTCAATGCCACGCTGGCTACGTGCTTTTTTATTCAGTCGGGAAAACTCATCGGCAATTCTGCCGCCGCATTGTCCAAAACCTACGACTACTAATTTCATTTCTCACCTCAATATTAGAGTTGTGTTATTTTAGACATACTTATGTGTTAATGTCAAATCCTTTTCTTGCCAATTTTGACTTATTAGTATAGTATTAATGTCCATGGTAATAAAGTCAGGGTACAATGGCAAAATGGTTCTTTATATCCCATTTTGCCTGATTGACAGCCACTTTTTAAATAATAAAAAAAAAGGTTGTTGAAAAACTTACAAACCTATATTAGAATGAGTAGAACGAGGGGTATTAGTAATGGTTAGAGAAGTATCCCAAGAAATAATAGATGATTCGGGGCAGAATATTGGCGAATTTGAGAAAGCAGTCGCCAGGGCAGAGCGACTGAGCAAGGCAGCCAAGGAGGCGGCTGAAGCATCCACCCGAGCTGCCCAGGAGGCGATGAGCCGGGCTGAGAAGGTGGGTAGGGAGGCTAGGGAGGCAGCTGAGGCGTCAGCAAGAGCTGCTCAGGAAGCGATAGGCCGGGCTGAGGAAGTAAGCAAGGAGGCCAGGGAGGCGGCTGAGGCATCAATAAGAGCTGCCCAGGAGGCGATAAGCCAGGCTGAGGAATCAGCCAGAGTACCCAAAGAAGCATCTAAAGCGATAACTAGAGCTTTTAAAGAAGCGATAAGCCGGGCCGAGGAAATAAGTAAGGAGGCTATGGAGGCAGCTGAGGCATCCTTTGTAGCATCACAGGAAGGATTAAACCGGGTTAATGAAATAAGCAGTGAGGCCAAAGAGGTGGCTGAGGCGTCGACGAAAGCCGCTAAAGAGGAGTTAGATAAGGCTGAGGAAGCAGGTAGGACAGCTAGGGAGGCAGCCCAGGTATCAATTAGGGCGGCTAAGGAAGCCGCTAGCAAGGCGGAGAGGGTGAGTAGGGAGGCCAAGGAAGTAGCTGAGATATCAATCAGAGAAGCTAGGGAAGCGGCAAACAAAGCGGAGAGAGCAAGCAAAGCGACCAAGGAAACCGCTGATGCCGCGGCAAAGGCCGCCACAGAAGTGGCGTTCAGAGCTGAAAAAATAAGCAAAGAGGCTCAGGGGCTAGCTGAAACTTCGCTGAGTGCTTCCCAGGAAGCGATACGCCGGGTAGAAGAAATCAGCAAAGAGACTAAGGTTGCCGCGGAGACATCAACCAGCGCATCCGCGGAAGCGATAAGACGGGCGGAAGTTATAGGCAGGGAGACTAAGGAGACCATTGATACATCAACCAGAGCTACCAAAATAGCCATTGGAGAGGCGATAAAGGTTTCTCAGGAGGCAGCTAAAGCATCAACCAAAGCATCTCAGGAAGCAATAAGCCGGGCGGAGGCAATAAGTGAAGAGGTGAAGGAAGCAAATGAGACGTTAACCAGAACATTTCAGGAAGCATTAGACCGGGCTGAGACCAGAAGTAGGGAAGCTGTGGAGACAGCCGAAGCATCAACCAAAGCTTCCCAGAAAGCGATAAGCCGGGTTGAGGAAATAAATAGGGAGACTAGAGAGACTGCTGAAGCATCAGCAAAAGCTACTGAGCAGGCCACTGAAGAAGCGATAAGAATCTCTCAGGAGGCAGCTGAGGCATCAACCAAAGCATCTCAAGAGGCGATAAGCCGGGCGGAGGAAATAAGCAAGGAGGCTAAGGAGACTACTAAAGCATCAGCAAGAGCTGCCAAAGAAGCTATTGAAGAGACGATAAGAGTCTCCCAGGAGGCAGCCGAGGCATCAACCAATGCTTCCCAGGAAGCGATAAGCCGGGCGGAGGAAATAAGTAAGACGACGAAGGAGACTGCTGAAGCATCAATAAAAGCGGTTAAGGATGCTACTAAATTGGCAACAAGAGCCGCCAAAGAGGCAGCTCAAACTTCAACAAGAACCTTTGAAGAAGCAATAAGCCGGATGGAGGCAATAAGCAAGGAAACTAAGGAAGCTACTGAAGTAGCAGCAAAAGCGGCCAAGGAAGCCGCCGAGATAACGGTGAGAGTCGCCAAGGAAGCTACGGAGGCCTCAACCAAAGTCGCCAGGGAAGCAGCGCAGGTTTCCATAAAAGTCTTCGAGGAAGCAATCAATCGGGCTGAAGTAACCGGCAAGAAGGCAAGAGAGGCGGCGGAAACATCATTGCGCGCTTTTGAGAAAGCAATCGGTGAGACCGAAGAAATAAGTGAGGAGACTGAGGAGGTCGCTGAAGTATCCGAGGAACTGGAAGAGGAGACCGCTGAGGCATCATTAAAAGCCTTCGAAGAGGCGATAGGCAGGGCTGAAGCGACTAATATAAAAACAAAATCAAAGGCTAGAGAAGCTAAAGGTAAAGGCAAAATCGAGGCCCGTTTAGATTTTCTGGCTAGAATGTATGAAACAAAGAAAAGTAAACAAACCGAGGAGGAAACGGCGGTAGAAGATGCCGAGGAGGTTGAGGAATAGCCAGGGGAAAGGGTAATATAGAATCATATGTGTCAGTAAAACTTAAACAGGAGGTACTCGATGGCAAATCCAAGAGAGCAGACTAAAAAAGTCAACGAAGAAGTTGAAGAGGTAGTTGCGGAGTCACTCGAAGCTGTTCAGGAGCAAGTTGAGCAGGTCACTAAGGAAGCTGAAGAACAAATCGCGAGGCCACTTGATGAAGTTCTAGGTCAAGCCGAGAAAGCATACGCGGCTTATATTGAAGCTCAACGGCAAGTGGCAAATGCCTATAGAGTGAATGAACGGCAAATAGCGATGGCCTATAGGAGGGCGGAGCAGCAGGCCAAAAATACTTGTGATGACGGTATAAAGCAGGCTTTAAAAGTCCGCGAGGAATCTATAGCGCAAGCCCTAAAATCCCGTGATGACGCTGTGGCCCAAGCCGAAAGGTCTTATAAGAAAGCAAAAGAGCAAGCGGAGAGGTCCTGTGGAGCGACTATAGAGGAAGCCTGGAAAAAACGTGAAGAGGCGGTCGAGCAAGCTTGGCAACTCCGTGAGGAGACCGTAGAACAGGCCTGGAATATCTATGCTAAGCTCTCAAGGTAAGAAGGAAGCCCTGCACTCAGAGTGCCTCACTGGGTCAACTGATACGTTATTCCTTAAATGGCTAGACTAGTTATTACAATAAGGAAGGTATATCTTTTAAGGTAACTTCAATGCCTCGATATTTGCTTTCTATTCCTTCTTGCCTCTTTTTAAGCGTCGAGATTAGACTGATTGTTTTGGTAAAGTAGCTCCTGACCTTTTCGACATCACTAAGTTCAGACAGGATTACCGTAACATCCAGTAAACCTCTTTCCCTGGGGTAATCACCGCTTCTTATTACTGCCTCTGGGGCTAGAGTTTTCAGATAAGTACCGAGTTCCTTAATTAAGTCAACATTCATTTCCTTGGCTGGCGCCGAGAGGAGATACAGGGCTCTCTTTGAGTCTATTGGATTGCACTTGAGTGATAACCCGCTTATGGCTTCGTCCATGGCTTGAGTTCCCTTTTGGGCTTCAGAGGCTTTATTTCTGAAATTGCGCGTCCGTGTCAGGAACTGTCTGCTGAGTGGAATCGACGATTTACCGTAGCCGATTACTGTCCAGCCAACCAGGGTCTGTATTATATCACCGGCATCCAGTATCTTTGCTCCGATGTATTTGTGTTTTTTCTCTTCGCCAGCACAGAGCAAGTTGTAAAATGGCTCGGTTATCATGGCATTAATTTTGGCCAGATTACTTCTAATCGGGGCATCTTTCATAACATACCTTTGATTGTCAACCAGAAATATTGCGTCAGCCACTAAGTAAGTGGATTTTAGGCATGTAGCGGCATTATATACGGTTCTTTCCTCGGTTGTTTCTTCATGCTCAAAGGGAAGGACGATAAGATTATATACTGGTTTATCCACGTAGCGCTCTTTTATGTGTTGAGATATTACTGGTATCGATCCGGAGCCAGTGCCGCCGGCAGCACCAGCGATGAGTAAGAAGGCGTCTGCCTCAGAAAATCGCTTGCTTGTTCTTATGGTCTCTATAACCTTATCCCCGTCCTCTCTGGCTATCTCAGCCCCCAGTTCATTTATTTTGCCGACACCGTGACCACCAGTCTTGCGACCTCCGATGAGGATTCGGTGCTGGTAATCAGGCCGTATGCCGATCAACCCGGTCAGGTCAGCCACATCTGTGTTAACGGCATAGGCACCGGTGATGATATCAATGCTACGCTGGGCACGCGCTCTCCGGTTCAGTCGGGCAAACTCATCGGCAATTCTGCCGCCGCATTGCCCAAAACCTACGACTATTAATTTCATTTCTTACCTTAATCCTAGAATATCCGTGTTATTTTAGGCATTATTGCACACTAATGTCAATCTTTACTGGTGGAGACTGTTTGGTAACCTTAATCTCATTGGCAGAAGGTTTTTATTGATGATGGTTTGAAAGGGGCTAGCTGGGCATAGTCTTTATGGGTAAAAAGTTCCCCCTCCAAAAGTAATCCTTGTCCTTTCTCAAAAAAGAGGAACAAATCGGTGAACCCTTTGGAAGCAAACAAGTGGGGTGAAGGTTATAGTTAATAAGTGATCTTGTCTTAAGCGCCTGTTATCGACTATAGTCCCTTATCCGCAATATAGACAGCCAGGTCAGCCAAACGGCAGCTATAGCCCCACTCATTATCATACCAGGCAAGAACTTTAACCATATTGCCACCAATAACTATGGTACTGAGGGCATCAACAATAGAGCTGGCTGGGTTGCCTTTGAAATCCATACTGACCAGTGGTTCCTGGCAATACTCTAGGATTCCAGCTAAAGGCCCCTCAGCTGCGGTTTGGAAAGCCTGATTGACCTGTTCCAAAGTAACCTCTTTATCTAAGTCGGCAACAAAGTCAATGACAGAGACGGTGGCTACCGGTACCCTGAAGGCTAGCCCGTGAAGTCTGCCTTTGAGTTCAGGTATAACTATGGTTACCGCGGTGGCGGCACCCGTAGTGGTGGGAATAATGTTTATGGCGGCGGCTCGAGCCCGGCGTAAGTCTTTGTGAAAAATATCTAGGATTCTCTGGTCGTTGGTATAGGCGTGAATGGTAGTCATTAGCCCTTTATTTACCCCAAAGTTATCATGCAAAACTTTGACTACCGGGGCGATGCCATTAGTAGTGCAGGAGGCATTGGAGATGACTTTATGTTTGGCCGGGTCATACTTGTCTTCATTAACACCGAGGACAATGGTTATATCTTCATTTTTGGCCGGGGCGGAAATAATCACCTTTTTGGCTCCGCCCTGCAAATGGGCAGCTGCTTTAGTGGCGTCGGTAAATAGTCCGGTTGACTCGATTACTATGTCGACACCGTAATCTCGCCAGGGGATGCTACCGGGGTCACGCTCGGAAAGCACCTTTACCGCTTGACCATCAACAATAATCTTGTCCTCGCTGGCTTCTACTTTGCCAGGGTAAGGACCATAAGTACTGTCCCATTTCAGCAGGTGGGCATTGGTTTTAGTATCCGTGAGGTCATTGACTGCCACTACTTCTAATTTATCTTTTTGGGTTTGGTTAACTGCCCTGAAGGTTAATCTCCCGATGCGTCCAAAGCCATTGATTCCAATTCTAGTCGCCATTTTGTCTCTCCTTATGGTTTTCCAGCTTTAATTGGTTGAGTATAGCATTATCCTTAAAAATTTATCTACCTTCTTTTCAAATGGTAAAATGCCTGTGTTCCAGCAAAGCTGGCTTCCCGCCCTAATTCTTCTTCTATTCTGAGGAGACGGTTATATTTGGCAGTGCGTTCCGAGCGGCAGGGGGCACCGGCTTTAATTTGCCCGGTATTCAGACCTACGGCTAGGTCAGCTATGGTGGTATCTTCGGTCTCACCTGAGCGGTGACTTACTACCGCTGTCCAGCCTGCCTGCTGTGCCATCTTGATGGCCGCAATCGTCTCGGTGAGGGTGCCGATTTGATTAAGCTTAATCAGAATGGAGTTGGACGCTTTTAAGCTGATACCTCGGCTGAGGCGGTTAACGTTGGTGGTGTAGAGGTCATCACCAACCAGCTGGATTTTACTGCCCAGCTTTTGCGTAATCAGCTGCCAGCCGTCCCAGTCGTCCTCGGCCATGCCATCCTCGATGCTAATCAGCGGATAGCTTGATGCCCACTTGACATAATAATCAACCATTTCCGTAGAGCTTAGTGTGGTGCCTTCTCTGGACAGGATATACTGCCCGTCTTCATAGAATTCGCTGGCGGCCGGGTCTAGGGCGATAAAGCAGTCCTTACCCGGCTTGTAGCCAGCTTTTTCAATGGCTGACAAAACTGCCTCTATTGCTCCTTTGTTTGAAGGTAGGGAAGGGGCAAAACCTCCTTCGTCGCCAACATTGGTACTCAGCCCCTTATCTTTAAGCACCTTCTTCAGGGAATGGTAGACCTCAGCGCCGATTTGCAGTGAATGCCTGAAGCTGCTGGCTTCGGCCGGCACCACCATGAACTCCTGAAAATCGGTGGAATCGGCAGCATGCTTGCCGCCGTTGAGAATATTCATCAGGGGCACTGGTAAAGTGTAGCTGTCGGCTTTACCTAGATAACGGTAGAGTGGCATATCGAGGTGGTTGGCTGCGGCGTGGGCCACCGCCAGCGATGTTCCCAGAATGGCATTAGCCCCGAGACGTGATTTATCAGGCGTACCATCAAGCTCAATTAGTTTGTGGTCAATGGCTTCTTGGTCGGTAGCGGGCATTTCGATGATAGCGTTAGCGATAGGTTTATTCACGTTAGCTACCGCCTGAAGAACGCCTGAGCCGTTAAATCTGGTTTTATCTCCATCTCGGAGCTCAATCGCTTCGTAATTACCGATACTCGCCCCGGAGGGCACGGCTGCCTGACCTTTTGTACCGTCAGACAGCTCCACCTCAACCTCCACCGTCGGGTTACCTCTGGAGTCGAGGATTTCTCTTGCTTTTACCTTTTTAATCGTTGACATTTTTCTGTGTATTCTCCGGTCTAGTCAGATTATTCGTTTTTAATGGAACCGACGGCTTTCTTTACTGCCTCTACAGGGTCTTGAGCCAGAATAATCGAGTTGTCCGACTGGTCATTTCGGGATAGTGACCAGGTATTCAAGCCAATTACCGGGATACCATTTCGCAACGCATGGCCTATCTCGGATAAGGTGCCGTAGCCGCCGCCAATAGCAATAATCGCTTGGGCTGATTTAACCACCACTACATTCCTGGCCTCACCCAGACCGGTAACTATCGGGATTTGCACGTACGGATTGGCTGCCTGACGACTGCCCCCGGGGAGGATGCCGATAGTTACCCCGCCCTCTGAGCTAGCTCCTTTACAGGCAGCTTCCATAATCCCACCCAGCCCACCACAGACTAGGATGACACCCTGTCTGGCTAGCTCACGGCCTACTTCTTCCGCCAGCTTGGCTTCCCGTGGTGAACACTCACTACCGCCGATGACCGCAATAAATCTCTTCTTATCTACCATTTCAGGAATACAGTTAAAAAATTATATCATTTAAGCCTGAACTATGGAAAGAGTTAATTATACTTATTCATAGCTGTGGTCAGACCTTCACTGATGAGGCAGAGGATGGCATCGCTCACTTTAGGTATGACCTGAGACATAATTTTCTTTTCTTCAGGGGTGAAATCATTGAGCACGTAATCTATAATTTCGGCTTCCTTGTCTTTGGCCGAGACTTCAACGATGCCCGGTCGGCCAATACCCACCCTGATTCGGAGAAAGTCCGTGCTTCCCAGGTTAGCGATGACGGAATCAATTCCTTTGTGCCCACCGGAGCTGCTGCCTTGACTGATGCGGATTTTCCCCAGGGGAAGGTCAAGGTCGTCATGGATAACTGTCAGGTCATCAAGGCTGATTTTAAACTTTTTTACCAGCCGACTTACTGACTGACCACTCAGATTCATCCCGGTCTGAGGTCTGGCTACTACCAGTTTGGTGCCTGAAGCCTCACCTGCGCCAGTTCGAGCTTGACTTTGCTTTTTATCAAAGCGTATGTTCTGTGTCTTGGCGAACTGGTTGAGACACATAAAGCCGATGTTGTGGCGATTGTGGGCGTAAATTCGCCCGGGATTACCCAAGCCAATAATTAATTTCATATCAGGTCG
>Ga0209979_1003624_pt1 | contig 13483 bp, 11 predicted proteins | sample AnhtaG_FD_183114 | JGI IMG/M metagenome (GOLD analysis project Ga0209979, IMG submission 183114) | Deep subsurface microbial communities from Anholt, Denmark to uncover new lineages of life (NeLLi) - Anholt_01485 metaG (SPAdes) (version 2) | ecosystem: Environmental > Aquatic > Marine > Oceanic...
ACCGCTTCCATGGGGTGATGAGAAGTATTGACCACTGCACCGCCGGGCGGGCGAAAATGGAGATTCCAGAATCGTTTCGCCGTTTCATAGGTCCAGAAGCGCTAAGGGACTTGGAAGATTAGCCCAGAAGTTGTCCAAACCGAAAACTCAGCCAGGACTCCTATGCTCAATCTAAGAATGTGCCGTGCTGTGTGCTATTTTATTAAACGGAAATTAAAGTCCACCATAGCCTGACAGCACTTTTGCGGTTTGCCTGGCTCCCTCAAATGCCATCGGCACTTCGCAAACACGCAGAATGTTAGACAAAATAAAATTACATCCAGATAATTATCAATCGGCTTAAAGGGGAGTCAACTCACTTTTGTCATCTACCACTCCCGAGAGCATTCTTATTAGGATATCTCCTTCAAATCTATCCGCTGTTATGATATGATTTTTCGAAAGGGAAGGAAATGGCTGAGAAAAGACGCCTTCATCTGTTATCCATCATTGCCATCTTCCTCATCGGGAGCCTCCTGGGAGGGCTGTTTGGTAACTGGTTGGGGAGAGGGGATGATAAATACTACCGCTATGCCCACCGCTTGGAAAGGGCGATCGAGCTCACCAGGTCCAGCTATATGGGAGAGGTGGAGCCTGAGTCGTTGTTTAAAAACGCGGTCTCCGGAATCCTCTCCACCCTGGACCCCCATTCCTATTATGTCACTGCCGAAGATTACCGCCAATTAACCGAGGGTTATCAGGGGGAGTATACTGGAATAGGGGTCTCCTTCGACCTTATCAATGGGATAATCACTGTGATCTCCACCATGGAAGGGGGACCCTCTTACAAGGTCGGCATCAGAGCCGGTGACCAGATTGTAGAGGTCAACGGTCGTTCAGTAATAGGGATCTCTCGGGAGCGAGTCCCCCTTATCCTGCGAGGTCCCAAAGGTAGCCGGGTCGGGGTGACCATTCGCCGGGTTGGGGTGGAGCAACCCCTCCACTTCACCATAGTAAGGGATGTCATCCCTATTGAGTCCATCCCTTACGCCTTTATCATCCCCCCTGATGTCGGCTATCTGAGGATAGTCCGCTTCGCCCAGACCACCTCCCAGGAGCTTAATCAGAGACTGCAGGAGCTGAAGGGGCTCGGTATGAGGAAGATTTTCCTTGATTTGCGGTCCAACACCGGAGGGCTTCTCATCCAGGCGGTTAAGGTAGCCAGTGTCTTTTTACCCCCGGGAAGAAAGATAGTGACCACCAGGGGGCGGGCTACCCGTCAGGTGGAGACCTTCGTCTCCCGGGGCAACCCCCCCTGGAAAGATTACCCTCTGGTGGTCCTCATCAATCGAGGGAGTGCCAGTGCCTCGGAGATAGTAGCGGGGGCTGTTCAGGACTGGGACCGAGGATTGATAGTGGGGGAGACCAGCTTCGGAAAGGGGTTGGTCCAGAGTCAGCATAAGCTTACTGATGGCTCGGTGCTGTTTCTCACCACCGCTCGCTATCACACCCCCAGCGGGAGGATGATCCAGAGGCGATATGAGGATTTCAGAAGCTACTTCGAGGAAGGTCTATTCCCCTCTTCTCCTGCCCAGCCGATGGATGGGGAGCTCTTTTATACCTCAGGTGGGAGAAAGGTCTATGGTGGGGGAGGAATTACCCCCGATGAGATAATTCCCGAGGAGCCATTGCCGCAGATAATTGCCGATTTCCAGGCGAAAAACCTCTTCTTCTCCTTTGCCAGCCTTCATCGTCCCTCTTTTCTGCCTTTAAAAGAGGACTTCAAGAGCTTTTTGGAGGATTTCGAAATAGACCAGGGGGTCATAAGCCAATTCATCCAGTTTTTAGAGGAGCAAAAGGTGGACTACTCCACTGAGGAATTCCAGCGGCACCTACTTTTGTTGAAGCTCTGGATCAAGTCGCAGATTGCCTCCATCTTATGGGACCAAGAGAAGGGATATCAGGTGCTCATCACCAACGACCCCCAGGTGTGGCGAGCAGTCCGCCTCTTCCGCCAAGCTTCTTCCCTTTTATCTACTGCCACTGGTAAAAAAGATACCCCGACTAAATAGAGGACTCCCTCCTCCCAGTGGAAGCAGAAACGAGCCCCCCGGAGCGCCGGTCAGGCGACAACCGGAGGGCTCTCTTTAGAGGGGGAAGCTCATTAATGGGGATCGGGGTAGTAATACATTTTAATATTCCCGAGCTACAATTAAGGCTTCCTCAATTAGAAAAAGATTGATATCGACTTAACTAAATTACCCACTAATAAATCTCCCTCCAGGCACCCTTGACCACATTGGGTATGCCATATTCATTGAGCTCGCCTTTGGAGAGGTTCCAGTCGTACCATATTTCAGGGGTACCTAATCCTGCATATCCCGCTTCTGCTATAATAGAACCAAAGAATCGAGGACCACCTTGCATATCAACCTGCCCGGCACAATAGATAGCTCCAGAGAAATTGTAGTCAAATCCTGAAACTGAAACTCTCGTCGTCTCATCTGTAGTGGTAGTAATGATAAAATCTTCGTTATTATGGTTGAATTCCGCCGGGGTTGGGCCAGGAGGAGTTTGAACTCTATTAGTAGTAGATGCAACCGTTAAGGTGGTAGCGTCAACCACATTATTAATTATTAATTCCTCAACAGTAGATCCTCCAACCTTTTTGCCGATTAATATTATATCCCCTACCTTCATCCCGGCAGTAGTAGCTGGGTTTGATACTGTAAAGGTGAATGAGCCTTGGTTGATTCCGCCCCTAACATTTTGGATAATGGGAGGCGATAGAACAGTCTTGGTATTTCCGGTTCCCAGACCGGCGGTAAAAAGGTTAGCCGCAATATAAAAAATCCCCGAGGTGTAATAATTTCCGCTGAAGCTTATAGTAGCCAGATTGCCCCCGCTTGGAGGGAGCTGGTCGGTGGTATCCACAAATACGATGCCGCACGATTTTGTATTGGTTATGTTCATAAAATTAAGAGATGAGCCTTTTCCATCTAAATAGAGGTTGCCTGCGGCGTCAGTGCTGTAATAGGTGCCATACCTCTGGGCTATTCTTTTAGCCTCGACATAATCCCAGGTATCAATGGTGACAGCCTGATTGGAAAAGAGATTATAGTGTGGCGTGTAATATGGATGAACATTTTGCTCACCCGCTAAAGTCGGCGGGTTCGCATAGTTAGTTTGCAGATAGTCATAGGGGGGGCCTGTGTATATACCATTAACAAATGCTCTTAGCCAGCGGTCCTCATCAATGGCGCCAAGATACCCACCGGCATCTATACCCGCATCAACTACCCTGGCAGGATTTTTATGAATAGGATTCTGTAGATTAGCTGTTGTTCCTTGAATCAGAACAGAACCCCAGTGCACCGAGAGGGAGTTTCCAATCCAGCTGGCACCGGCTCCAGAAGCCAGACCCGAGGTGAAGGCTATAATCGGTCCCGGCATTAAAATCTGCTCCACCGTTCGCAATGCATTTCTCACCTTAGAGGTAACCCTAACGGTAGCCACCGCCCATGTTCCGGGAGGGGCAGCAAAGACCATTAATTCGTATATATAAGACTGGTCGGAGACATTAGGGGATATAGACTCCAGAAAATTCTTTTGGGCTGTATTTGTATCCCTGTTATATTTAAGAACCGGATTGCTGTAGTCGTGGGGCGGGCTGTCGATGACCCCATTATCATCGGTATCCTCAAACTGGCTCAAGTTAGAGGAGTTGAAGAATGAGGGAACGATTCCCTGTAGTCTCCGTTTGGCAAAGAACCCTTGGGCATCGCTTACACTGGAAACCGCATAACCACTATAGGTTCCACTTATATCTGTAAAAGAGGCGGGACTGTTGAAATAGGAGATTACCCGCTCAATACCCGATTCTGCTATATATAGGGCTTGAGTATGACTGCGAAAGTTATCGCCTATCTTACTTTCGGTATCCGAAACTACCAGAATCCCAAAAGCCATCACTGTCAACAGTATCATAATTAGAATTGCTGTTACCAGGGCAAAGCCCTTTTCTTTATTTAAAAGCAAGATGACCCTTTTACTCTTGTTTAATCCGATAGCAATCATGGAAATTTCTCTCCTAAGGATTTTCAATGGGCAGAATTCCTTAAAGTGATATCGGAATCCAAATCTATTGTCCTGAACTGCCTGGTTTGAGGATCTTTTTCGGCTGTTTGGGCAGTTAATGAGACGGTAACTTTTTCAACGCAAGCAACTGTGCTGCCGGAGCTAAAGTTATTTGTCAATGCAGGATTAATGGATAACGAGGTCGAGCTCGGGATATTGGTAACGAAGGCGTTATTTAAAACAACACCATCCGAGATGTAAATCCAATCGCCAACATTAAATCCATCGGATGAATGTACACTCAGGCTGGTGCTGCCTGGTCCTGCTCCTGAATTGAGGGTGGTAGCTGCAGGGTCAAAGGTTATAGAGAAAGCAGTGACATTGGTAGAAATTACCTTATCTCCACTTCCGGAATCTCTGGTAATCTCTTGAGTTGTGGAGTTCCATTGAAAGAAAATATTTTCATTAGTATCATTGGTATCCCCATCCTGATTTAAGTCAGCTAAGAGCCTAATTTGGGTGGAAGATGGATTAAGTATGGGTGGAATTCTTAAAACCAGGTAGTCAGGATTGGTGGAGTCATAGCCTGCCATGAGAATCTCTCTGGTCATTAAATCCAGGGCAATTCTGGCATTTTGCTGCATCTCTGCCACATAAGATTGACCAACAGATATCCTCTTGCTTTGCCCTAAAAGGGTAAGCATGCCACCCAAAATTATGACACCCATGGTCATAGCGACCAGAAACTCTACCAGAGTCACAGCCTTTGGATCTTTTAACTTCTTTATTAAACTGCGTAGATGAGAGCTCATTTTGTATGCCTTGATTATCTTGACCGAGTTATGATCAGTTCACACTCTTTGAGATTTCCAATTAATCTTCTTGAGGAAATAACTTTAACCGTAATGGTCGTCATATTAGAAGCAGGAGCGTCAACATCTATCTCCCACAACCTCTGATAAAATGTGTCTGGGTCATCGAAATAGCCAGTTTCAGGAGTGGTTACACTGCCTGCATCTCCATTGGCAATCAAGCTGTTATACTTTGTATTTTTTAACTCTTCCATCTTGCCCTGGGCAAGGGTGGTCAGAATAGTTAGATCGGCGGCGACTGCATTTTGCCTGCCACTGACTGTGAAAAGCTGGACTATAGCTATTATAGCTATAGCTAATATTGCGATGGCTATTAAAATTTCTGCTAAGGTAAATCCCTTTTGGTCTTTAATATTAGCAATTGATATTTTCATATCTAATATTCCCTAATTTATTACCACCCGACCAGCAACATTTACATTCACAGATTTAGTTATCCCCTTCTCATTTAATAAACTAATAGTTGTATCATTAGAAGCCATTCCTCGGGAATTAAATATGATTGGGTTGTCACCGGAAACTCCACTTATGGTCACAGATTGAGAGACATGCTCAATTTCACCACCAGGGGAGTGTTGATAGGTGGCATAATACCCGGTGCCGGTTACAATTGTAAAATTGATATTTCTTCTTTCTGAAACTCCTTTAGCTCTGGCAAGTAACAATTCTGAGGCAATTTGCTGGGCAACGCTTGAAAGCCGGTGGGAGGAAATCCATCCGCTAATATTTGGCACAGAGATCATAGCAACTAAGGCGATAATCGCCACTATTATCACAGCCTCCATAAGGGTAAAGCCTGCATCGTTGCTAATTTTTCTCATCATTTCACCGTAGAATTATCCAGCAGGGGAAAATCCGACCCCCACCAGCCCTGATGATATAAACTTTGCATAAAAAGCTGAAGCAAAAATAACGAGAACTAAAAAGCTCCCTCCTCTCCTTTTACCCAAGCGAGAAACCCTTTCTTTATTACATACCAGCCTTCTTACTGGCATTTATATATAATAAGCAAATACCATACCATAAACTACAGCTCCACCATGGAGCGATGGATAAATATCCCTTTAAATATCAATAGTTTACCAGGTGCCCACTCAGAAACACAGAAGCGGGCTACCCAAAATGTCATCTTGTTATTGCACTTAGGAAGATGATGGAGGGTAATTTGTTTTAAATAAAGGAGTAACTATGATGACGATTTTTGTCAACGGAGGGTTCTTTTAAAGGGAGGTTATTTGTAGTCGGAGGCTTTTATGCGAAGCCTCTTCATTATGTTATGTAAGCTCTGGCGCTTTATCCCGCTGGCTTGGGCGGCGCGGGTGACATTCCCTTTGTGGCGTATGAGAGCCCTTTTTATGTATTCGGAGGAGAAGTTATTGAGGGTTATTTTTCGTGCCTCGTTGTATGGTCGCAAAAAGAGAGCCTCATCCAGATGATTGAGAGAAATCCCCTCCCAGCCTATCTGATAGCTGAGGTCTTTCAGCCGCAAGGTCTCCCCCTCAGCTAAAATAACCCCTTTCTCAATCATATTCTCCAGCTCCCTCACATTGCCGGGCCAGGGGTAATTGAGGAGGAATTGTATCAGCTCCGGGGAGATTCCCTTTATTCTCTTTCCGGTCTCCCGGCAGTAGCGGCGGAGGAAGAAGTCAGCCAGCAAGGGGATGTCCTCCGGGCGCTGGCGGAGGGGAGGTAGGTGGATGGTGAGAACATCAATACGATAGTAGAGGTCTTCGCGAAAGTGCCCCTTTTTGACCTCCTCTTCCAGGTCCTTATTGGTAGCGGAGATGACTCTCAGGTCCACTTTCAGGGTTCGGGCACTCCCCAGGGGCTTTAACTCCCTCTCCTGGAGGACCCGAAGGAGCTTGACCTGCAAATTGAGGGGCAACTCCCCTATCTCGTCGAAAAAGACGGTTCCCTGGTGGGCTTCCAGCAGGAGCCCTTTTTTGGGTTTCGTAGCATCGGTAAACGCCCCCTTTTCATAGCCGAACAGCTCGCTCTCAAGGAGCTCCTCGGGAATGGCGCTACAGTTGATGGTCAGAAACCTCTTGTCCCTTCTCAGGCTATGATAATGGATGGCTTTGGCTACCAGCTCCTTGCCGGTGCCACTCTCACCGCTTATGAGGACCGAGGCGTTGGTGCGGGAAACTTTATCTATCAGCTCGAAGATCCCCTGCATAGGGAGGCTTTTGCCTATAATGTTATCGTAGCTGTATTGCCTGAGGAGCTGGGTGTGGAAGTAATCCCTCTCGGCAAGGAGTTGGCGATGTTCCAAAGAGCTTTTTACCACCAGGAGGATTTTCTCTTTGGGAATGGGAGGAATTAAGTAGTCGAAAGCACCCTCTTTGATAGCCTTTACTGCCGAGCTGGTGTTCCCGTGGGGGTTTATCAGGATGACCTCCATCTGCCACTCCCCCTCTCTGACCTGGTGGAGGAGGTCCAGCCCCGAGCCATCGGGGAGCACCTCTTTGAGGATGAGGAGGTCGCAAGGCCCCTTTGCAAGGAGCTGCTGGGCATCCTTAAGGGTGGGGAGGCAGAGGACATCGTATTTGTTGTCGGCTAACAGGCGATACATCTCGCTAAGGGTTTCCCGGTTGTCATCGACGATTAATATCCTCTCCTTGAGCTCCATTTTTCGTCATCGCCTCTAACTTAGTTTCAGTATCTCTTTTACCCGCTGCACCACCTGGAGGGGACTGAAGGGTTTGGTGATGTAGTCCACCGCTCCCAATGAGTAACTCTCCCGCTCGTCCTCCTCGTAGACCCGAACGGTGAGCATAACCACCGGGATATGCCTGGTTCGGACATCCTCCTTTAGCTCCTTGAGGACCTGGAAGCCATCCATCTCCGGCATAGCGATGTCGAGGAGGATAAGGGATGGGGTTTCCTGGCGGGCAATCTCTATGGCTTGGGGACCGTTGGTAGCACAAAGGGTCAGGAAACCCTCCTCCTGGAAGTTGAACTCTAGGAGCTTCAGGATATAGCTTTCATCATCCACGACAAGGATTTTGGGAATGGGCATCTCTCCTTTACCTTCCTTTAGTCTGAACCACTGGCGGGGAGGGTCACGGTGAAGTTACTCCCCTTCCCTGGGGAGCTTTGCACCTCTATCTTTCCATCATGGAGTTCCACTATCTCCTTGACTAGATAGAGTCCTACCCCGGTTCCCGGGAATCTGCGGGCTCGCCCTCGCTCCACGGTGTAGAATTTTTCGAAGATATGGGGAAGATCGCTCTGCGGGATGCCGATGCCCTCATCAACAATGCTGAATGAGACCTGTTGGTCCTCCCTCCTGGCAGTGATATAGATGGTTCCCCCTTGGGGGGAGAACTTCATGGCATTAGAAAGGAGGTTACCAATTACCTGCCGCAGGCGGTCCTGGTCAGCCCACAAAGGGATGGGTTCCCCTCCGAACTTCTCGACGATGCTAATGCCCTTCTTATTGGCAGATTTTCTGAAGAGCTCGACCACCGATTCCAGCTCGGAGGTCAGGTCCAGCTCTCTTTTCGCCAGCTCCTCTGCCAATTTACCCTTGCTTATGCGGGAGATGTCGAGCACCTGGTTGACCATCCGCTCCATCCGCTCGCTCTCCATGAGGATAATCTGCAGGCACTCCTTCTGCTTCTGAGGGGGGAGCTTTAGCCGGAGAAGGGTCTCAGCAAACCCCCTAAGGGAGGACAGAGGTGTGCGAAGCTCATGGGAGACATTGGAGAGGTATTCGGTCTTGAGCTGGTTGAGACGGTTGAGCTCCTGATTGGTTTGCGTCAACTCTCCCATATAGTGCTTATCGGAGAAGACCTTGGAAATGAGATTGGAGACAATTCGACAGAGGGTCGCCTCTTGAGGGGTTAAGCGCCCCTCCTTCTTGCATATCCGCAGGTAGAGAGTGCCAAAGAGCCTATTCTTATCCATTATGGGAGAGACAAAGAGGGAGCGGATTCCGAGGGATTGGAGCTGTGCCTTCACCCCGTTTAGGAGTGGCTCGGTAGACACATCCTCCACCGTTACCACCCCTCTGGTCTCTACTGCCTTCCTTATCTCGGGGTATTTATCCAAGTCGATGGTGAGACCCTTCAACCCCCGGTCCTCAAAGGTAGCCATCACCTCCGCCTGAGAGGAGCCCTCAGCGATAGAGATAATGGAACAGCGGGAAACATTGATGTAGGTGGCTAATTTCTCCACTGTGAGCTGAAGGACCTCCTCACTGCTCAAAGGGGTGCAGATGATGCTGGATATCTCCTCCAGAATGTCAAGCATTTCTCTCTTCGGGGAGCTATTCATAACCCCTTTCCTGATGATAAATTACATTTATATATTAACATAAATCTCTCTTCAATTAAAGGGATACATAGAAAAGAAATTAGGGGACTTCTTAGGGTCCTGTTCAGGCAGTGAGAGGTGGGGCGTTAAAAGGTGCTGAAGAGGAGGCGCATGGTGTGGTCAACCTTCTGGTGGGTGGATCGATATGGCTGGCTCTCTATCTTCTGAGCCAGGTCAAGTAGCTTGCGGCAATAAACAGGGGGCAGATGCTCGATGAAAGCTCCCAATTGACTCCTTAGCCGGTGGGGGGACGGGAGGCTATTTACCAAAGATAGGGAGAAGAGGATGGGCTTGAGCTGGACAGCGAAATATAGCACCCTCCCTACTGGCTGTTCTTTTATCAGTTGCCAAGCAAACTCCTCTTCCTCAACCTGGAGCTGATAGAGGGCTAAAGCCTCCTGGCAGGAGAGGAAACCATGGTGGACCAGAAGAGCGGTTGCCTCCATATCCTTCACTGCAATGGAGACCAGGTAGAGGATGGTTCTAAGGAGGTCTTGGGTGAAACCTCGCTGCCAGGCGGTGGCGACGATTTCGGCTGGCAGGTTGAACTTATAATACTCCAGCTGGTTGTGGAGGAGGGAATGGGCCGCTTCGTGCCGTAGAACCCCCTCTCTGAGGAGCTGCTCCAGGGGGGCAAGCCTCTGCCAGCAGAGGGTGATGCGAGGAAAATCCTCCCAGGCATCGTATAAGGATAGGAAACCCTCCTCTGCGAAGTCTGTTACCCCTGCTCGTCGCCTGTCAGCCTCCCACAATCTTTTAAGATTCTCCAAGGTATCGACTACCCTCACCTCCACCCAGGGCTGAGGGTAGCTTATAGACTGATAGCAACCCTCCAATAGCTGTAGAATATGCTCTTCTACCCCTTCTGGTAGGGAGCCGATAGTATGAAGCCTCACAAACCTGGAACCCAAAGTTTCCCTCGCCTGCTGATTTGAAGGCAAAGATGAGATATCCGCTCCCTCTGCCTGATGGTTACCGAAAAAGAGGCTCCTCTCCCCTCTCTCAGGGTCAGGGCTGGGTGAAGATGTGAGCGAAAACCTTGGCATCACCAAGGAGGTTCCCTATAACGCAGTATTCGTTGGGTTGGTGGGCGAGCTCGTCAATCTTAGCCCATACCGCGGTATTAAAGCCCGCCTTTCGGAAGTAAGCAGCCACCGTTCCGCCCCCGATGCCCATCGGCTTCGCTTTGACCTGGTACACCTCGGCAATAGCCTTTTCTAAGGCTTTTACCACTGGAGCATCAGGAGGAGTAGCCGAGGCAGCCTGCTCCCCTTGGACTATCTCAAAGGATATCTTTACCCCAAACTCCCTCTCCACTTCTCTTGCCATCTCTCTGACTTTTTCCAACACCTCGCTCATCTGATATTCAGGGAGTATCCGGCAATCGGTGTAGAAAATGTCCTCTCCGGGGATGGTGTTTATGTTGGGGATGTTGGGCTCTTTTTTGGTCGGTTCAAAGGTGCTTATAGGGGGTCCGAAGAGGGGATCGGAAGCGGGGTAGTTCTGGTAGAGCTGGTCGAGCTTGACCACCAGGTGGGAGGCGGCTTTAAAGCTGTTGATCCCCCTTTCGGGGGTACTCCCGTGACACTGCTTTCCCAGAGTGGTTATCTTGAGCCAGAGGATGGTCTTCTCGGCAACCTCGATCATAGTCCCTTCGGAGTTTCCGGCATCGGGGACCACAATCAAGTCGTCCTTTCCGAAAATGTCGCAGTTATCCAGCACATAGATGATGCCGTGCTTGCTGCCGGTCTCCTCATCGGAAACGAAGACCAGCCCCACATCGTAGGAGGGAGTTATCCTTTCATCCTTGAACGCCTTAACCGCCAGGAGGGAGGCAACCATCCCCTGCTGGTTATCCTCCACCCCCCGACCGTAGATTTTGTCCCCCTCTACCTTTATCTCGTAGGGGTTAGAGTGCCACAACCTAAGTTCCCCCGGGGGAACTATATCAAGATGAGACATAACCCAGATGGTCCGGTCGTGTCTTTCGCCATGGAATTTCACCACCAGATTGGGTCGGCTCCCTTCGGGAACCTGGGGGTCTGGGGAGTTGAACTCCATATACTCATCAAAGCCGATGGTATCGAGGTATGATTTCAGGAACTTTGCCTTTTTCCACTCTCCCTCTCCCCCATTCACCGGGCTGAGGGCAGGGATGGCGGTCAGTTCCCTCTGGAGGTTGATCATCTCCTCCTGATAGGAGTCTATTCGGCTTTTAAGCCGCTCAAATTGTTGGGTATGAAACATAATATAGCCTCCTTTCCTATTAGGTTCTTCCTTACTCCCCTTTTCTGCTTAGAGTGTTTTTTCGCCTCAAAAGGTCTGGTTTCCTCGAGGTAGAAGCATGCTCTGTCCGATTGCTTTGAAAAATCATTATAACAAGAGGAGAAGGGATATTCAAATGGAATTGTGATGGGAGACCGTCAAGAGTTCGGCAACAGCCTCAAATTATACACTTCCACCTTTTGGTTAGATCCTTAAATGACTCGACAGGAAGTCTATCCGCAAAGAAAAACGATTGGATTAATCGGGTATTGCGGAACGCATAAATTCTGCCAAATCATTTTTCATTTTGGCAAGGGAGGCCTTACGGACATACATCATATGACCGGATTCATAAAAACCAAATTTAATCCGGTCTTTCAATCCACCATTTAAATCTAGGTGAGAAAAAGTATATTCAGCAGTAAAATAATCGCATGCAGCGTCGTAATAGCCTTCGGCTATAAAGACTTTGAGATACTCATTTTTAGTCATCGCCCGGCGGAGCATCTCACCGACATTATCAGAAGGATCGCGCTTCCATGGTCGAACATTTCCAGAGATTTGGTAGTTTAAATCAGTCTCATACTTGAGCTCTGTTCGGATATAATCCTTAAATGTGGCACTGAAAGGACCTCCTACATTGGCATCAGCCGGGTCATATTCATAACTCTCGCCGGCAGAATCCTTATCGATTCCTTTGTATCGGCTGTCAAGACGTCCGACTGTACGGTATTCATCGCGAAGAAGTTCTTTTCTGAAACGCTCTCGCTCGATGCGCAAATTGGTTTTCAGGATATAATCAGGCGAAAGTCCAGTGTAACGAGATAATTTGCGCGCAATCTCTTCTTTTTCATCCGCCGGGATATAACCGCCTTTCGCCAGCGCCAAAAGATATTCTCCTAAAGCAAATTCTTCCACTTCATCAAGGACATCACGCAATTTCTTGCCCTGAAGATCGGGGGGAAGCTTTTTGTGATACCAAGCGGTGGCTGTGTAATGAGGTAAGATGGTGCAGTAGCCAATATCCCCACCTGTTTCAACACCTAATGATGTAGTTGACACCAGCATTATGCCATTTAAGTACATTAGGTCATGGCTTTGTTGAAGATATCCGGCCAGCCCTGACGCCCGTGTGGTGCCGTAGCTCTCACCGATAATAAACTTGGGCGACACCCAGCGCTCGAACCGAGTGACATATAACCGGATAAATTCAGCCACCGATTCAATATCCTCCATAGTACCGTGAAATTTGTGGGGATCCTCATCTGGAACCATGCGACTATAGCCCGTGCCAATAGGGTCGATGCAAACCAAATCCGCCACATCCAGAATGGAGTATTCGTTGTCCACCAGCCTATACGGCGGCTGAAGGGCAAAGCCTTCATCGTCATACAAGACCCTCCGGGGACCAAGCACTCCAAGATGCACGTAGACAGAAGCAGTACCGGGTCCTCCATTGAAGGCAAAAAGGAGCGGGCGGTGGCTTTTATCTTTGACACCGTCCTTGGTGTAGGCGATGAAGAAAAAGTTTGCCAGCGGCTTGCCGTTATCCTCTTTGAGCAGAATTGTCCCTGCGGTGGCGGTGTAGTTCAGCGGTTTTCCGTTCATCTGGATGGTGTGCTTGGTAACAGAGAGAGATTCTTCAGGAGTTCCTTGGGGCGCCTCTTGTGCTGACAAATTGGCAAAAGAAACGATAAGCAAGACAACTAAAGAAACATAAAAAATCTTCCTGCCCATCACATTTACCTCCTTAAATGTTAAATGTTTTATGCAATGGTTATATCATAAGATTTTATAAAGTCAAGTATCTTTCTGAAAGCGTCAAGAATTTTGGGTAAAAAGCATATACGGGGTATGCTGCTTAGTTCTGTTGATAATAATCAGGGTAAACAGGTGTCTTTCTGAGCTCTTTGTATTCTCAAAGGTCCCCATGTTATTTATCCTTCTGCTAAGCCCTCTGAAGAGGCTCTCCA
>Ga0209979_1003625_pt1 | contig 13482 bp, 16 predicted proteins | sample AnhtaG_FD_183114 | JGI IMG/M metagenome (GOLD analysis project Ga0209979, IMG submission 183114) | Deep subsurface microbial communities from Anholt, Denmark to uncover new lineages of life (NeLLi) - Anholt_01485 metaG (SPAdes) (version 2) | ecosystem: Environmental > Aquatic > Marine > Oceanic...
CGGTGGGCAGCGGAGTCTCCGTTGGTGTGGCCGTTGGCAACGGGGTCTCCGTCGGTGTTGCGGTGGGCAACGGAGTCTCCGTGGGCGTGGCCGTGGGCAACGGGGTCTCCGTCGGTGTTGCGGTGGGCAACGGCGTCTCCGTGGGTGTGGCCGTTGGCAGCGGCGTCTCCGTCGGTGTTGCTGTGGGCAGCGGAGTCTCCGTGGGTGTGGGCGTGGGCAGTGGAGTCTCCGTAGGTGTGGCCGTGGGCAACGGGGTCTCCGTCGGTGTTGCGGTGGGCAACGGAGTCTCCGTGGGCGTGGCCGTGGGCAGCGGAGTCTCCGTGGGTGTGGCCGTGGGCAGCGGAGTCTCCGTAGGTGTGGGCGTGGGCGTCGGTGTCGGTGCGAGGACGAAGGTACCCTCTTCGGCGGTGTTGTTCGTTTCGTCGCTCTCCGCAACCAGGTTATCGGGGTCGGCGGTGGCGGTGTTCGTCTCGGTGGAGTCGGCACTGACCGTGATGTAACCGTCAATGGTGATCGTGACCATGGCGGCCGCGCCGGTGCCGATGGAGCCGAGGTCGCAGTCGAGGATGCCGCCGGTGGCGTCGCCAACGATGACGCAGTCGCCACGGGTGGTGGAGAAGTCGGTGTAAGTAAAGTTGCTGGGCGGCGTGTCAATCAGGCGAACGAAGCTGGCGCCCTGCCCGCCGACGTTTCTGACTTCGATGGTGTAGCGCAAGGGGGCGCCGCTCGCGACGGGGTCTGGCTCGTCAGTCTTGGTGACGGCTAGGTCCGCAGGTTCCGGAGTGGGCGTCGGCCGTGGGCAGCGGAGTCTCCGTGGGTGTGGCCGTGGGCAGCGGCGTCTCCGTGGGTGTGGCCGTGGGCAGCGGAGTCTCCGTTGGTGTGGCCGTGGGCAACGGAGTCTCGGTTGGTGTTGGCGTGGGCAACGGAGTCTCCGTAGGTGTGGCCGTGGGCAACGGAGTCTCCGTGGGTGTGGCCGTGGGCAGCGGAGTCTCCGTAGGTGTGGGCGTGGGCAGCGGCGTCTCCGTCGGTGTGGCTGTGGGCAGCGGAGTCTCCGTGGGCGTGGGCGTTGGCAGCGGAGTCTCCGTGGGCGTGGCCGTGGGCAGCGGGATCTCCGTGGGCGTCGCCGTGGGCAACGGAGTCTCCGTGGGCGTGGCTGTGGGCAGCGGGATCTCCGTGGGCGTCGCCGTGGGCAACGGGGTCTCCGTCGGTGTGGGCGTTGGCAACGGAGTCTCCGTCGGTGTAGGCGTGGGTGTGGGCGTCGCCGGTATCTCCTCGCCCCCGAGCGAGAACGTGGGCTCCGGCTCGGTATACCTTCGAGTCAGGAAGTCGGTGAAGGAGCCCGTGGCCTGAGCGGCGATCCAGGCCACGTCGCCTGCATTCTCATGGTCGGTGGCGTCCGTGCAGGATAGGTCGGCGGCCTCCGCGGGCTTTCTGGCTGTGGCATCCAGCCATCCCTTGAGGTTGGCGGGGTTGGTCCCCCAGAGGGCGAAGGCCTGTCGATGCCATGCCCCGTCCAGGGCCCAGGCCGCGAGGTTACTGGCCGGACTGCAGAGGCCCGCATCGGTTCTGTTATCCTTCTGCATGGCTGGGTTGGCGTGGGGGTCCACGCTGCAGCCAGCGCTGCTGGCCTGTACGAAGGCGTACCAGTTGTCGCTGCTCGCGCCGTCACCCGAATAGCGTGCCGTGGGCCCCTGGGTGACGTCGGTGCCGTAACATCCCGTGTAGCGAAGGCGCTGTTCGAGGAACACGTCGCGCTCGCCGAAGGCCGCCAGTCGCAGGCCCCCCGTGGCGCTATCGCCGGTATCGAAGTCGACGCGCGCGTTGGTGCCGTCCCAGGTAAAGCCCGTATAGGTGCCGTCTCCGTGCCAGTTATCCTGCCGGCCGATGGCGTACTCGGCCAGCCGGTCGGTGGACCAATCGTTGTAGTGGAGGTAGATGGCGGACCTGTCGGCGGGCGGGGCACCTGCCACGGCGTTCCCGTAGTAGAAGTAGTAGTTATCGTCGGCGGAGGAAGCGGCGATGTCCTGCTGGAGGGCGAACCAGACCTCGGTGCTGGCGGTGCCGCAGCCGTAAAGGTCGCGGTCGAGCTCCGCCCAGGCCGAGCCGCTCCACCACACCGCCCGCAGGTCGTCGCAGTCCGATTGGAGCTTGCCCCCGCCGATCAGCGTTCCGGTGTCTAGGAGAACCTGGACGCTGTAGCCGGCATATCCGTTGTACGGAGAGTTGGCGCCGGTGCTGATGGTGATGTTCTGACGGTAGGCGTAGGCGGTATCCCACCACTCGCCAGCGGGCGCGGCGGCATAGAGCTGGCTATGCCGTCCTCCCTGTGCGCCCAGGGCGTTAACCAGGGCCAGCGTCGCCAGCGCCAGGAGAGCGACGACCGCAAGCCGGGGCTCTCTTGAGGAAAGGATCCCGCTCAACCTTTGTCTCTACTTGGTGGAGGCCTGTGCGGGGTGCCACCAAGCGACCGCACAGAAGACGGAACCCGACCTATGATGAAGGCCGGGCTCCCCCAAACTATGCTCTTTTCGCGCACGACCCCACACCCTACCCACGAGCCGTAGCTCCAGTAATGGGCAGCTAAGGCGGGGATCTAACATCTATGATCATAACGCATTTGTCAAGCAGCCGTGTCAGGTGCTGAGCGTCGGCAAGTGATGGCGGCATGCCCTGTTGGCGACCGGCTCTGGACTTCCTGGTCGACGCAGGATACTATCGCGGCGGCTTGGCCTATCCTGGATTAGAACTGGACATGTGCCATCGTCGTAAGGGAGGCGACTAAGGACACCGCCGCCACCTCGGCGAGAACACATGGGTCTGCTGAGCGATGAGGGCTCAGCCGATCAAGACTTAGGTCAGCGAGACTTGCGATATGTTCAAGGTACACGCCGCCGCCTGCGCCCGGGGATGCCCCTTGGCCCTCGTCATCATCTTCGCGGCACTGGCCGCTGCGGCAGCCGCGGCCATGGTCGGCTGCGCATCCGAGGAGCCCGAAATCGGCCCTACTCCGGCCACAGCGGCTGCTGCAGGCAGCCCTGAGGCGCTACCCGAACCGGAGATCCTCTCGCTCGCACCCTCGGACTCCGCGGCTGCTGACGTACACGAGCTTGTCCTCTCCTGGCAGCCCATGTCCGGCATTGACCGGTTCGTCCTGTGTGAAACCGTCCCCCCGCACGGCACCGATTGTGAGGAGCATCTGGGCGTCACTGAGGCGACCGTCACCGTGGCTGGGCCCACCGATGACCCGCAGGCGACCGGCGCCTGGCGCAAGTACCTCTGGCTACAGTCATGTGGGGAACGAGAGTGCTCCAGGCCGCCGACCCCGGCGGGGGCTATCACCCACCGAGTCGCCTACGGCACCGGTACCTGGAACTTCATCGTGATCGTGCGAAGGCTGGAGAGGGATCAAGTCGAGGTAGCCCTGGCTAACGCGAGCCGCGGAAGGTCCGACACCTGCACTCTGATCGCCCGAACGCCTGGCGGTTCAGAGATCGCCCGCTGCGAGGAGGTTGCCTCCGGCGAATGGTGTGGGCCCTTCGAGGGCACTCTGCTGTCAAACGAAATCGTGGCAGAGCAGATCTACGGGGAAGTCGGCGTAACCGCAAGGCTTCCGGTGATGCCGAGCACCACTACCCCGGAGCGCACCCCGCAACCCACTCCGTAGCCTCACTTATCGACGGCACCCGGCTGCGCAGGGGCGAGCGCCCGCCTCTGCCGAAGTACGAGTATGCGTAATCGGCGGGGCAGGCGAATTGGCCCGGCGCCTGGCATCCTTGGTGACGCTGGGCGGACGGGAGGAATGGGCGCACCTATTCAGAGGATCGATACCTGTTGGCGACCAGCGACATTTCCAGGGTCGCGTCCAAACCCACGACTGTGGCGCCTTCGTGTAGGGCAGGCCGTCTACTCTCGGAGCAGGCCCTCAGGCGGCTTGCGGCCGGTTAGCTCGTCGATGGTGACGCCTAGGAGCTCGGCTATCTTCAGCGCCACGCTGAACTTCGGGTCGCGCTCGCCACGCTCTATCCCGGCGAATGTCGAAGGCGACACGCCTACCTGTCGGGCCAAGTCCGCCTGGTCGATGTCTCGGTACCGGCGAATCTTGCGAAGATTCACTAGCCAGTAACCTTCTTCCATACGGTCAGTATGTCGACCACACCGCCGAGATGTCAACCTTGATAGGCGGCGGTCAGAAATGCCCTTGGCCCTTGACAATACAGGTAGTCACTGGTAAGATATGGTGTTCGAGGGCCGCAGGAGCGCTATCTCCTACGACCCTCTGACCTACCGCCTGGCATGGCAGACGGCAGGCTGATAGTAATACTAGCACTATCGGCGGCTGGCCTACCTACTGCAGCGGTAGGCGAGCCGCTTTCACTTTGTGCCGCCGGCAGGCAACGAGAAAGCAGTCCATGTTCGTGGCAACAGGTTCACCGTGCGAGATCTGCTCATCGACCCACGACCTCCAACTCCATCACATCGAGAGCAGGGGGATGGGCGGCTCCAAGAACCCGCAGAGGCACGCAGACGAAAACAAGGCATGGCTCTGCGCCACGTGCCACCGGCAGATAACCGAGAACCACTGGGAGTTCACAAGGACCGAAACCTGTCTGCAGGTCGTGGAGAAGGCCACGGGGAAGCTGGTCGCCCGAAGAGTCTTCGACGCCGGCTTCGATGTCGCCTCGTACTTCCAGAACCTCAACTCCCTAGAGGCCGGCTTCGAGCCGATCATACATCGCGTGCCCTACCTGACCGACGAACAGCTGGTGGAACTGTTCCAGTATCTTCGCTCCATAGGCAAGCAAGCCTGGAAAGCTCAGGCCGCTATCCTCTGGGAAGCTAAGCAGAGGAGCGTCTACGGGGACCGCGCGTGGGAGGCCATGGGCAGCACCTTCGGCATCGGCTGGCGGCAGGCCTACAACTTGGCCCGGGTGTGGGAGGTGTTCTTCAAGGACGAGGAGGGGTCTTGCAATCGATTGCAAACTCCCCTCGAGGAGTCCACCTGGTACGTCGTCGCCGCTGGCACAAAGGATCCCCACTTCTGGCTGGGCTACGCTGAGGATCAGAAGGCCCAGAATCCCTCCTACTCCATCGCCGACTTCAAAGCAGATCTGGCCATCGCGGGCGGAATCGCTGAGGACCCCATTTCGGCCAGATCGCGGCCCTGCCCGTGGCTACAGATGTATTGCACGAGGCGGGGCGAACCGGTCTCTAGGGAGGTCTGTCAGACCTGCAACCTCTACTGACTACGAACAGCAGAAAGGAGCAGACGATGAACGACTCAAGATACCAGGCTAAAGTCGCCGCCTTTGCAGAAGGCAAGAGGCTCCGGAGGTTCCGGGGGATGGTGCGGAACCCCAAGGACAGCACCTGTGACGCCTGCGGCTCGGCCCTGCCCAACAACCTGTGGGGCCTCCGGGACATGGAGGGGAAGAGGGACTACTTCGTGGGCAGCAACTGCCTGGCCGCCCTCAGCCGCATGCTGGTACTGGAGCGGTCTTTCGTGCGTGCTGACATCGGGATCGCCTACGAGCAGGCGAGGCTGAATCACCGGGCGGGGAATGGAGCAAGCCTGCATGTGTCTTGCTGCGACGGCACTGTCCCGCTGGAGTACGAACCATGGGGCTCACTGAACCAGAGAGTCGCGCGATGCAGCGGGCTCTTGCTGAACGGGTCCGAGTAGTCAAACTGGCCGGCAGTCAGAGGTACCTGGCGCGCAGCCGGACGGTAGAGGCGGGCGCCTACTTCGATCTGGAGGTGAGCCCCTGGGGACACATCCGCTGTAGCTGCCCGGCCTACATCTACCGAGGTGTGTGCAAGCACGTCATGGCACTGAGGCTACGGCTGGCGAAAGAGAGGCAGAGGGATGAAGCTGTATGAACTGACCGACGCATACTGCTCCGTCCTTGAGGAGCTCAGCGAGTCCTCAGGGGACGGCCAGGATGAGGTTCGCTTCCAGGCCCTGCTGGGCGGGCTAGGGGAGGCCTTCGACGAGAAGGTGCTAAGCATCGCCAAGGTGATCCGCTCCATGGAGGCGGATGTAGCGGCCATAGCTGCTGAGGTGGAGAGGCTGCAGGGGCGAAAGAGACACCTCGCCGGCCGCATCGACTGGCTGAAGCGCTACCTGCTGGGGGAGATGGAGGTGGCGGGCCGGGAGAAGGTGCGTGGGTCCATCTTGACCGTCTCCCTGGCGAAGGCACCTCCTTCTTGCGAGGTGATGAGCGTGGAGGAGGTTCCTGAGGAGTACAGGCGGGTTAGGGTGGAGGTAGACCGAGCTGGCATTCTGGAGCACTTCCGGAACACCGGCGAGGTGGTGCGTGGAACGATAGTCATGGCAGACCGGAGGTATCTCCGGATTCGCTAGCCCGTCGTGGGGTCTGCCATGGCGCCTTGCAGCGCGGGGGCATGGCAAGTAAGAGAGACGCCGCCATCGCATACCCTGATGGATAGCCTTGCCATATGTCTTGGCATCGACGCTGGCGTCGTGTCGGCGTAGCCGGTAGTATTGTGCACTAGGGAGAGTGAAAGGTACCTTGCGGGACGAAGTCTGGCACTGGATGCGGCAGGCGGAGGAGGATCTGACGACTGCGAGGGCCAACTTGGACGCGGAACGCTTCTACGCCGTCTCGCTCTTCGCCCAGCAGGCTGCGGAGAAGGCTCTCAAGTCCGTGCTCATCGAAAGGCATGGTCGGATGCCTCCCCGGTCTCATGACTTGGTCCGCCTGGGCGAAGGGGTGGGGGTTGATCCAGGGATCTTCCCGGAACTCGAAGAGCTCAGCGGCACGTATGCTGTGGCGCGTTATCCGGACGCTGCGCCTGGCGGAGTACCAGCGGAGGCTATTGACAGTGGGGCGGCCCGAAGACACCTCGAGATCGCGGAGGGAGTTGTAGCATGGGCGAGAAGACAACTATCGATGGCGTCGTAGCCAGGTTCAGGGAGCGACTAACTCAGACGCATCGGGTAGAGGTCCTGATTCTGTACGGATCGCGTGCGCAGGGTGAGGGTGATAAATGGAGTGACTACGACTTTATCATCGTATCGCCAGACTTCAGTGGCATACCTTTCCTACAGCGCAGGCGGGGCATGGTGGCTTTGCGCGAGCCAGGGGTCTCGTTTGACTTCCTCTGTTACACACCCGAGGAATACCAGGCCAAAGTCCAGCAACTGGGCATCGTCCGTGAGGCAGTCGAGACGGGCGTAAGGCTGATCTAGGCATAGATCGAGCACCCAAGAGTCAGAGCGAGCTCGTACCCCCGAGCACTTCCGCAGCACCCGTGAGGTAGTGCCTGGAACGACGGTCATCGCAGACCGACAGTAGCTCCGAATCTCGTAGGGACAGCTGCAAAGACGCTTCCGTCATATCAGGTCTGTCGAGCATCTTGCTGCAAAAGGGGTAGAATAGGGGAGCGTCAGTACCTACAGCAGCGTGCAGGAACGGGAGACTGCCGACATGCGCCTATTCGACGAGGACGAGTTTGGCCGCTGGTGCCGCCAAGGCGAGGCCACGTTGCGCTCGGTCGAAAGCGACCTTCGAAGCGGCCATCACAATTGGGCTTGCTTCAAGTGCCAACAAGTCGCTGAATACGCGATGAAAGCTGTCTTGAGAGGCGTGGTCGGCCAGCCACGGGCTATTCAGTGCTTCAGCTCCTAGAAGAGCTCAAGACATTGGGCTCGGAGGTGACGCCAGAGCTGGAGAGCTGGGCTCGCACCCTCGATCGGCTCTACATACCGACCCGCTACCCGAACGCTCATCCTGCAGGAAGCCCATTCGAATTCTATGACGAAGGCACAAGCAGGCAGGCCATGGGCTGTGCCGAGGCGATCTTGGACTTCGTGCGCAAGGAAAGAGAGAAGTGCGTAGGGCCCTAGAGGAGCGGCGGCGACAGCAGCGAAGCGCCCAACGCGTGGCCAGCGAATACGTTCGGCGGGTGCGCGAGCAGTTGGGACCTCTTACCGGGGTCTTATATGGCTCCTTCGCCCGCGGCGACTTCAACCTGGGAAGCGATATCGATGTCCTGATCGTATGTGACTCCTTGCCTATCAATCCCCTGGCTAGGTCCGAGCTGTTGTACCGTTTCGTGCGGGGAGGAATAGAACCGAAGGGCTACACGACAGCGGAGTTTGCTCGGATGCTGGCCTCGAACAACGCTACCGCTGTGGACGCCTGTGAGCACGGCATCACCCTTTGGCACGAGGGCCTTCTCTCTGCAGCGATGCGCCTAGCCAGCCGGTCGGCGGCCAACAGGGGCCGAGTTCACACGGGTCAAGATCGAGGTAGACCGCGCTGGCATCCTGGAGCACTTCCGAAGCACCGGTGAGGTAGTCCCCGGAACGACAGTCATAGCAGACCGGCGGTACCTTCGAACCTCCTAGAGGCAACTGCCAGGACGGCGCTGTCGATGTGCGGATGCTATAATTCCTCCGAGGGACGATGCACCCCAGCGCCGAACGATGGTGGGAATACGCCGAACGGGATCTGCCTACTGTTCGGGCCGTCCTTCAGATCGAGCGGTGGGATGGGGCGTCCTTCTACGCCCAGCAAGCGGTGGAGAAGGCGCTCAAAGCCTTGCTAGCGGGCGGGGGTGACCGTCCGCCGCGCATTCACGATTTGGTCGTGCTGTCGCGACGAGTCGGCGCGCCACCGGAATTCCGGAGGGACCTAGCGGAGCTCACGCGGGTCTACGTCACGACTCGCTATCCTGATGTCGTGCTGGAGCCGGGAGCTCCAGCTGGGGTCGACCAGGCAATGGCCGAGCATCACGTTAGGGTGGCGCAGGAAGTGCTCGAATGGGTAAGGCAACAGCTGTCGACGGCGTCGTAGAGGAGTTCGCTCGTCGGCTTCGGAAGCTATGCAACGTAGAGGTCCTGATCCTGTTCGGGTCGAGGGCTGAGGGCAGGGCCAGCGCGGAGAGCGATTACGACTTCGTGCTAGTATCCTCTGACTTCCAAGGCATCCCATTTCTGAAGAGGCTGCCGGATGTCTATGAGATCTGGGAAGCTGACGCCGGACTGGATATCCTCTGCTATACGCCGGAGGAATACGGCAAGCTGATCGAGGACCCCACGCTGATAAGACAGGCGAGCGAGGATGGGATTAGGTTGATCTGACCCTTGGGGGAGCATGGTTCGAGCGTCTGATGAGTAACGAGTTCCGAGCCAGTCGCCCCGTCATGCCGGGGCGGGGAGGATGTCGTCATGGGGGTACTTCGGACAAGATCAGGGGAGACGTAGGCCGTCGGCGCGGTGCGAACCCCAAAGGTGCGAAGTCTCTAGGGGGACCTAGAACGCCAGCCGGGAAGGCACGCAGCAGCCGCAATGCCACGCGGCACGGCTTGCTCTCGGGGGCCGTCGTGGTCGACTGGTCGGACTTCGAGGACCCCAAGGAATTCGAACGCCTGCGGGCTAACCTGCGCCAGGATCTGGCTCCCGAGGGGACTCTGGAGGAACTCTTAGTGGAGAAGATAGCGGTGGGATTCTGGCGTCTGCAACGGATGTGGGCGTTTGAGCGGCACCGTATCAGAGAGAGGCTCGAGGAGAAGACAAGTGAGATAGCAGACGCGCAGTACGAGAAGCGGCCGGAAGTCGATTATCGGCGTTCCTGCGCGACAGTTCAAATCCCCTACGAGGAGCGGTCTACACGCATTCTGAAGCAGGTGCACGAGGTCCTGCAGCAGAGTGTTACCCCAGACCGGAGCCTCGAGGAAATCCTCCGGTCTGCGCGAGACGTTCTCCGAGAACAGGCGCAGAACTGGGCTAGCATGCGTCGATCGACCGAGACGCTGTCTGTTTTCTTCGGCCGGACCGAAGGGGTCCAGTTGGACGGTCAGGATGATGCCGAATCAGCTTCACGAGCCGGGGCGGACCGCTCGCCAGGGGGTCGGCCGGAGGGTGCCCCTGGGGCCGGCTCCCAGGCCTCGCTAGAGATGGATGGGCTGTCGACGGTATTGGACGATCTGATGGCATCTACGGCTCAGGCGTGCGCCAGGGGCGAGATCGGGGAGGAGGACGCTGAAGAGCGCCGAAAGGCCCTGAGTCTTCGGGTGAAGCAGGACCTGGAACTCCGGGAACAGATTCTGGAATCGTTGAAGGTGGCCCTGACCGTACTTGAGGAGCAGCGCCGCTGGATGGATCAGGATGGGCGGAGCGAAGAGAAGCTCACGGCCTCACTCCAGCCGTATGTGGTGCCGCCTCCCGAAGAGCTGGACGTGTACTTGCGCTACGAAACCAGCACAGACCGTCGTCTCCAGCGGGACATCGAGACCCTCTTTGCGGTCCAAGCACTCAGACGAGGAGGGGGGACCGCCGTCCCGCCCGGTAAGCTTGGGCGGCGAGCGTTGCCGCGCCCGAACGCACGCTAGCTGGACCCTGGCGCCCTCAGCCGTAAGAATCGTCTTCCCATATCGACGGAGACCTGTGTGTGCGCAAGGGCAGTGCGTGAATGTCGAGCGAACAGCTGTTCTACTGCCTTGAAGGCAGAGGTGGGCGGGTGGTTGAGGCGCACATATGTGCGTATACCGGATCATGGGACTGCGGGTGGCGATTTTGCGAAACGAACTCACCCAGAGTATAGATGAGGGACAGGGGGTGTCGAACATGGTAGGCGAGTGGGCCCGGCGCCTCTCCTACTAGCTAATCGGCGATACACACGCTTGACGAATACGTTATGATATAAATGGTGGATCCCCGCCCTTGCAGTGTCTTACTGGAGCAACGGCTCCTAGGCAGGGCGTGGGGTCGTGGGCTAAAAGAGCATAGCGAGGGGGAGCCCGACCTATCTAGGTCGGGCTCTATGTTCCTTGCAGCCGGCTGGTGGCGACCCGCACACGCTTCTGTCAAGCGAAGGTTGAGCAGGATTCTTTCTTCAAGACGACTCTGGGCTGCGGGCGTCGCTCTCCTGGCGCTGGCGACGCTGGTGGCTGCTGACGCTTCGCCCACGGCCGCAGGCTGGATCGCCACGTCTAGCGACGTCGGCACCGGCGTCACCTCCGGCCCCCACGCAGCGGCGGCTGCGGCCACCCAGACCATCGTGGTGCTGCCGGGGCAGGCCCTGCTGGAGGGCTCCGGCATCAGCGGTACGCCCACCACCCAGACGGCGGGCGCACCGTTCACCGCAGATATCTACGCGGTGGACAATTCTTTCAACATCGACACCACCGCTACCGGCACGGTATCGGTGGCGACCGGTGACCCCAACGACGTCGAACCTCCCTCGCACGAGCTGGTGAGCGGGCATGCTGCCTTCACCATCACCCCGGTGACGGCGACCACCACCGGCTGGGCCATCACCCCCAGCGGTGGCCCCGGCACCAGCGTCGCCTCCGATCCTTACCCCGTAGTAGCGGCCCTGGCGAGCCGGACCATGGTGGTATTGCCGGGGCAGACCCTGACCGAGGGGTCCGGCATCAGCGGCAGCCCTGCCGCCCAGGCCGTAGGCGTATCCTTCACAGCCGATGTGTATGCGGTGGACGACTACTTCAACGTGGACACCACCGCCGGCGGCACGGTCTCGGTGACCACCACTGACCCTTACGACCTGGAGCCCACCCCACGCGACCTGCTGGGAGGGCATGCCGCCTTCACTATCACCCCGGCAACGGCCACTACTACGGGTTGGACCATCACCCCCGGCGGCGGGCCAGGCGCTAACCTGACATCTGACCCCTACCCGGTGCTGGAGAGCCCGCTGATGGGTACGGCGGTGTACATCTACCCCCTGACGCAGACGGTGATGGCGGGTTCGAACTTCGAGGTGGACGTGGTCGTGGCCAACGTGACGAACCTGGGCGCCTTCGAGTTCACGCTGGCCTTCGACCCGGCCTTAGTCCAGCTCGCCAGCATCAGCCAAGGACCCCTCCTGGGCAGCAGCGGACGCACTGTTAGCTGCATGCCGCCGCTGCTGGCGGAGGGCAGCGTGAGCTTCACCTGCGTCACTCTGGGCGCGGAGCCGGGCGGCGCCAGCGGCTCGGGGGTCCTGGCGGTGGCGCAGTTCTCGGCGGTGGGTGCGGGGGTCGGCATCCTGGACCTGCGAGACGTCATCCTGCTTGAGCCGGATACGACGCCTATCCCGGTGGATCAGGTCATCGACGGCTCGGTGACGGTGGAGATAGCCCCCACGCCAACACCCACGCCCGTCCTGACGCCCACGCCCACGCCTACCCTCGAGCCGGGGGTGACTCCAACGGTGACGCTGACCCCCAGCATCACCCCTACCCCCAGCGTGACCCCTACTCGCACGCCCACCCCGACCGCCACCCCCCCGCCGCCTCCGACGAAGGTGCGAGTGGACCCCGTGGCCCAGACCGCCTCGGTGGGCGACCAGTTCACGGTAGACGTGCGGGTCGACGACGTGGTCAACCTGGGTGCCTATCAGTTCAGGCTGGCCTTCGACCCCGCCGCGGTAGCCTTCGTGAGCGTGACGAACGGGGCCTTTCTCGGCAGCAGTGGCCGCCCGGTGAGCTGTCCGCCACCCATACTGACAGCCTCCAGTGTGCGGTTCTCCTGCTCGACCCTGGGGGCCGAGCCCGAAGGGCCCAGCGGCTCAGGGGTCCTCGCTACGGTGCGACTCGAAGCCCGGGGGGCGGGGACCAGCCTGCTGGACCTCCGGGAGGCCCTCCTCTTGACCCCCGATGCCCAGATCATCCCCGTGGATGAATTGATCGATGGCTCGGTCACGGGAGTGCCGCCGACGCTCACCCCTACCCCCATGCCTACCTCTACTCCGACGGCGACACCCACACCCACCGCAACGCCTACCCCGGAGCCCGGCGTCACCCCGACGGCCACCCATACACCAACCGCTTCGCCCACCCCGACCGTGACCCACACACCAACCGTCTCGCCCACGCCCACGGCCACGCCGGGACCGACCACCGTGCGCATAGACCCGGCAACCCAGAGCGTCCCGGTCACCTGGGTGTTCACCGTGGACGTGCTGGTGGACGACGTGAGCAACCTTGGGGCCTATGACTTCACCCTGGCCTTCCATCCTGCCGTGCTGACCTTCGTGGACATCGAGAACGGGCCCTTCCTGGGCAGCACAGGCCGGCAGGTGAACTGCCTGCCGCCCCAGGCGGGTGCCGGCAGCGTCGGCTTCCACTGCGTCACCCTGGGAGCGGAGCCGACAGGACCCAGCGGCTCCGGGGTGCTCTCCACGGTGACATTCGAGGCGGTAGGCGCGGGCACCAGCATCCTCGACCTCCGCGATGTGGTGCTGCTGACGCCTGCAGGAGCGCCGATAGAGGTGACCTTCGTTATCGATGGCTCGGTGACGGCGGTGGCCGGGCCGACCCCCACACCGACCCTCTCGCCCACCCCCACGCCCACCCTGGAGCCGGGCGTCACCCCCACGGCCACTCCTACGTCCAGCCCGACGCCCGCGGTCACGCCTACGGCCACGCCCACCCTCGAGCCGGGGGTGACCCCGACGGTGACGCCGATCCCCACGCCTACCCCGGTGCCCGCTATCGTCGCCCTGGATCCGTCCA
>Ga0209979_1003627_pt1 | contig 13480 bp, 21 predicted proteins | sample AnhtaG_FD_183114 | JGI IMG/M metagenome (GOLD analysis project Ga0209979, IMG submission 183114) | Deep subsurface microbial communities from Anholt, Denmark to uncover new lineages of life (NeLLi) - Anholt_01485 metaG (SPAdes) (version 2) | ecosystem: Environmental > Aquatic > Marine > Oceanic...
ATGCTGATGCTCTACCGAGTGCATTATCTCATAATAGCACGTTGCGGCAATTTCCTCATATAGAATTTCCTTCCCTGATATTCTAATTCCATGAGACTGCCATCTTTTATCAGCTTGCCGACAACCTCCCACCCAGCATCAGCCTTCCTCAGGAGTTCGATAACAGCTTCCTTCCTCATTGGATGCACCGAAGTGATGCTAAGTAAGTCATCTTCAACATTACCAGAAAAAGCAAAAGCGTTCCCTTCATAGCCGATTAAATATTCTACGCTGCTTAATCTCTTACTAAAAACTTGGTATGCCATATTGATAACTTGCTCACTGGCAGCGGTTATCGTCCTTTTGGCTGGTGGTCTGGTGGGGATAGCCAAGTAAGCCTTAGCTGGTTTTAACTCTGCCAAGAAGCCAGCTATCCTCTCAATTTCCTCACTATCGTCGTTAATACCTTGAATAAGCATGCTCTCTGTGGTTAGTTCACCCTTAAAAATATTAGCGAACTTGCGCATTCCATCTAAAATTGTTTCCAGTTGCAACGATTTTTGTGGCCGGTTAATTCGGCGCCATATTTCTTGGCTTACCGTATCTACCTTTAGTGACACCCAATCGGCTTTCTGTAAATCCTGTCTAACATCCTGGCGCCAAACGAGAGAACCATTAGTAATAACCGCAATTCTGATATCTAATGGTTTCAGCAGTTCAATCTCTCTGCCAAGATTAGCATCCAAAGTGGGCTCGCCGTCGGGGACGAAGGTTAGGTAGTCTATTGGTTCACCTTTTTCTCTGACTTTCTTGACTTGCTCTTTCACATTTTGAGCTATCTCTTCGGCCTTGTAGAAAGTCTCTCGTTTGACCTGCATATTTATAGTGTTTCCCAGTTGACAATAAAGGCAAGAATAGGAACATATTTTGGGAGGAATATTGTTTATTCCCAAGCTGTGTCCTAACCGTCGGGATGGAACTGGGCCATAGACAATGTGTTTTATTTCCATTAACCTTGCCCGGGTTTCCTCTTTAGGAAAATCTGGAGGCTCTCAATTTTGCTTACCCCTTTAAGTGAGGAAACACTGGCCAGAAGGACGTTACTGATGATTTGCTTCGGGAAAACGGTCAGCGGTATGGGGGTATTGTTGATGTAAAGAGAGATTCGCTCTCTTTGTGGTTCGATGAAGCCCTTCTCTAAAAGGTCAGCCAGGCCCTTAACATCTTCCGGCGAGAATTGCCTAGCCTTGGTTTCCAGGGGTTCATCGGTAACTATGGCAATAAGCTTCTTTATATCCTTGAAAGGCGGACCAGCTTCCTTACGGTGGACCTCTATCTTGGGGGCATTCCCCTGCTTAAAACCTTCGGTTAGGATGATATCGTAATCCTCGCCTAGGAGGTGGGTTATCTCATCAAGAGTGGGGTCTTTAGCCACGGGCTTTATGAGCACAATCTTATCCGGGGAACTGACAGATACAGCCTCACTGCCAGCCTGAAGGTGGCGCCAGCTGTCCTTATCCGGCTCATCAAAGCTAACTCCCTGAGGGACGTGCTTGATGGTAGCCACCCGGTAGCCCCGCGATTTTAATTCCTTAATAAGCTTTTCAATAAGGGTTGTCTTACCTGATTTTGATTTACCGATAACTGAAACTATTGGCGGCATTTTCTTTTTCTCCTTGTTAATATTGGCGATACGCCCTTTTCCACGGCTCTTTCTTCATGGCCAGGTAGTCTCTGATTGCTGCCTTCAGCGTATTGGCGGCCAGAAGGGCACAATGTTCGCTTTCCTCAGGCAGCCCGCCTAGGACAGTTAAGACATCCTGCTGGCCAATCTTCCGAGCTTCAGTAATACTCTTTCCCTTGACCATCTCGGTGACCATGCTACCTGAAGCAATACTGGTTCCACAACCGTCAGTGAGAAAACTAGCCTCGGCAATAGTGCCATTCTTAATTCTAAGCCATATCTCCATGGTATCGCCACAGGGACCGGTTACCCTGGCAAAGCCATCAGCATCCGCCATGTCTCCCACGTTTCTTGGATTCATAGCGTGGTCAATGGTGGTCTCGGAATAGATTTTTCTCATCTCGGCTTGGATGAGCTCTTCAAACTGCTCCCAGTCTGAAGTCATGACACTACCTCCTGTCTTAGCTTGCCTTAGCTGGCACTGCTTGAGAGAGAGACTTTCCCAGGCTATTTATAATCTCAGCGTCGTAGCGCTCAATATTTCCCTCATCGCAGAGCTTAGCCAGTTCGGGGTCTATAGGCAACTGCCCCAGCAACGGAGCCCGGGCTGCCTGTGCCATTTCCTCTCCGCGGCTCTTGCCGAAGAGTTCAATCCTTTTATCAATCTCGGGCACATACAAATAGGCCATATTCTCTACCACACCCAGAACAGTTTTACCCATCTTTTGTGCCATGTTGACTGCCTTTCTGACAACCATCGTGGTCAGGTTCTGAGGGGTGAAAACGATGACTACCCCCGATATAGGGAATGTTTGCATCACAGTAAGGGGAGCGTCAGCCGTACCCGGGGGCAGGTCTACTATCAGGTAGTCAAGCTTGCCCCAGAGCACCTCTTCCCAGAACTGGGTGATTGCCCTACCAATAAGCGGTCCGCGCCAGATAACGGCGTCATCCTCACTGGGCAGGAGAAGATTAATGGACATAACCGCTATCCCTGACCTTGATGGCACCGGTAATATCCCACTATCACTGCCGGTGGGTCGGGCGGTGATGCCAAACATCTTAGGGATGCTGGAACCGGTGATGTCAGCATCCAGAATACCTACCTCATAGCCCTGACGCTTCAAGGCAATGGCAGTAAGGCTAGCCACCAGCGACTTGCCCACACCCCCCTTGCCACTCATTACGGCAATAATGTGGCCAATCTTATTCAACTCTATGGGTTTTACCGGAGTGAACTCCACCTCCACTTCATTCACTCCGGGCAGCTTCTCTAAGGCTTCTTTTGTCTTGGTCTTAATCCAGTCCTGAGCCCCACTGCTCAGCGCTGCTGAAGCCAGCGTAATCCTAACCCTCTGGTCGGATACAGCAACCTCACGAACCAGGTTTAAACCTTCTAGACTCCGCATAACGCCGGGAACCAGCACTCCATCCAGGCTTTCTCTTACCTGCACTTCAGTTATCACCAGTTATCATCCTCCATTTCAGTTTTTCATCTTAATGGTCACATATATTATCCCCTGTAGCCAGTCTGCCGTTTAGATAGTTCAGGACTGCCTTCTCTGGGTCACCTTCCAGAGCCCCAATGATGACCTGAATGTGGTTTTGTTGGAAAAGACCCTGGGCTCGGGAACCCATGCCACTGGCAATCACCACCGAGACTCCCTGCTCAGCCAGCCATTGAGGAAGAAGACCAGGCTGATGTCCCGGCGAGGGGACAAGCTTCCTTCCTACAATTCTATTTTTCTCTTCATCAACATCAACTAAGGCAAAGTGCTCACAATGACCAAAGTGTGTTGATACCACGCCGCCACTTACCGGTACCGCATACCTCATTTATAGACCTCCTGAGTTAATATCTGCACAAGTGTCATTGAGATTGTTTACCAACCCCTCACCCTTTATCCCTCTCCCCTTCATCGCCCCTTTTAATCCCTTTACTAAACAACCTATTTATTAAGCCTTTGCCTCTCCGGCATACACCCCTGTGGAGCTTAGGGGAGTTTCACAGTGCTCGGCTAATACGCTGCCACAATGTTTCTATCTCCTGAGCAACCTTGCCCTGGGAATATTCTACCACCGGTAACCCCTCTACCAGTGCCTCGGTGACTACATTATCAAAGGGAATTTTGGTAGCTACCTCTACCCCCTGGCCAAGGCAATAATCTTCAATCTGACGGGTATTATCTTCGTTGATGTCATATTTATTGATACACACTATAGCCGGAACACCAAAGTGGTGGCAAACACCAATAACCCTTTCTAGGTCATGTATCCCTGACAGCGTAGGCTCAGTAACTAACAGAGCTAAGTTGGCTCCAGATAGAGACGAGATGACCGGACAGCCAATACCCGGTGGCCCATCACTAATAATATAATTGAAGCCTTGCTTTTCTGCAATTTGCTTAGCCTGCTGCCTGACCAGCGCCACTAATTTCCCTGAGTTCTCCTGGGCGATGCCTAATCGGGCGTGAACCAGAGGACCATATTTGGTCTCGGAGATAAACCAGTGTCCCGACAGGTTTTCCCGCATAATTATAGCTTCATCTGGACATATATGAAAGCAGAAGCCACAGCCCTCACAGGAGATAGGGTCAACATTGAAATCATTAATGGCGTCAAAGTGGCATACATCCTGGCATAAGTCGCACTGCGTGCACTTCTCCTCATCAATAACGGCAACCTGCCCACTCCAGAACTCGTGCTTCTGCTGAGTAACCGGTTGCAGCAGCAGATGAAGGTCAGCAGCATCGACATCACAGTCAGCCAGCACCTTGCTTTGAGCAATAGCAGCAAGGGAACCTACTATACTTGTCTTCCCAGTTCCGCCCTTACCGCTTAGTACCACTACCTCTTTCATTTACTATCTCCCAAATCTTATCAAGAAGCCCAAGAAAACTTTCCTGCCACTGCGGCATCCCCTCTACTAAAGTTATTCCCCTGGAATAGAGACGGGCAATCTCGGTATCCAGAGGGATGGTGAGCAGGATGGGTATATTTTCTTTGCGGCAGTATTCTTCTACCTTATCATCACCTACCCCGACACGATTGAGCACCACACCACAGGGTATATTAAGTTGTTTGACTGTTTCCACTGCCAGAATCAGGTCGTTAAGCCCGAAGGGGGTCGGCTCAGTTACCAGAATACAGAAATCACTATCCTTAACTGCTTCTACCACCGGACATGATGTCCCTGGAGAAACATCAATGATAACCATTCCCACATTATTAGCCTGTTCTTTCACCTGTCTGATAATAGGTGGCGCCATAGCCTCACCAATAGCCAGCCGGCCGTGAGCAAATTTCAAACTATCTGAGTAGCCCGATTCCACTACACCGATTTCCTTTCCCTCCTCGGAGATAGCCTTTTCCGGGCAGAGATAACTGCAGGCTCCACAGCCATGGCAGAGCTGGGGGAAAGTCAATATGTGTTTGGGGAAGACGGCGATAGCGTTATAGGCGCAGACCTCAGCACACTTACCGCAGTAGGTACACTTCGCCTCATCTATCTTGGGAACCGGGATAGAGACAGATTCACTACGGGTAATAATCGGCTTCAAGAAGACGTGGGCATCGGGTTCTTCCACATCGCAATCAAGAAGCTGCACCTTGTCTCTGTCTTTTAGAGAAAGGGCAAGGCTGGTAGCGACCAGGGTCTTGCCCGTTCCCCCCTTACCGCTGGCAACCGATATTATCATTCTCGTGTCATCTTTGCTCCGCACTTGGGGCAACTCAAATTATAGCAGGGTGTTCCTACTTGATGAGGCAACCTGGCACCACAGTTAGGGCAAACACAACTGCCACTAGGGCCGGCTCCAGGGCGGTTACCCCCCATTCTGCCACCACCCCCACCGCCTCTACCCATACCTCTCCCCGTACCTGGACCACTCCCCCAGGGAGGTCCAGTACCATCTCCTCTAGGCATAGCTACACCTCCAATAAATAATTGGTTTTCTTAATCCCTTTTCTTATCCAGCTCTTCAATACGGCGCTGAATCTCAGCTAGCTGTTGCGCCAATATCTGCGACTCGCCTTTGAGTGCCTCAAGCTCCTGCTCTGGGCTTGCAGGCTGGGGTGCCGGGCTAACTGGAGGCATCATCCCAGCTCCCATACCCATGCCTCGCCCCATACCGCGGCCCATTCCCATGCCACCACCCATTCCCCTACCCATACCAAAGTGGTCAGCCACATTAGGCTGGGAACTGGCCTGGAATTGGCCTGATTGGTAGCCTTGGATAGCCTCCTTTATTTTCCCGGAAACTCCGGTGATTACCTGGATTCCAGCAGCCGATAACACCTGATAGGCGTTGGGACCGCAGTTGCCGGTGAGCACTACCTCTACCCCTTTACTGGCAATCATCTGGCCGGTGGAAATACCAGCTCCACCCCCTGCCATAGCATTGGAATTCTCGATAGATTCAAATTCCATTGTCTGCGGGTCAGCAATAATGAAATACTGACACCGTCCGAAACGAGGGTCAACCTCAGCATCCAGGGTTGGACCGGTAGCTGAAATAGCAATCTTCATAATTTACTTTCCCCCTTGCTTCCCAACTGTTGAATTCTGGACTCTATTTGCTCCAGTTGCTCCCTCATGGCTTGAGCCTCACTCTTCAGAAAGTCAAGCTCCTGCTCACGGGTCATCTGAGGGACAAAGGGTGCCACTCCAGAGGTGGGCGGTGCTGCGTAGAAAGGCTGTTGATATGGCCCAGCCATAGGTGCTCCCACGGCGCCGCTGAGGAAATAGCCACACCTGGGTAGTCCTCCTCTACCTAGACCAACATAGGGCCAGGGAGGAGAGCTACCACGAAAGCCAAAACCCATTCCTCGCCTAAAACCGAATCCTCTACCAAATCCGTTAGGCATTTTTCACCTCCTTAAAGAAATTTAGTTCATAGCTCTACTACCAATAGGGCGCAAACCGACGCCAGCTGCGTCCACGCCCCATGCCACGACCCATACCCATACCGCGACCCCAGCCTGCGTAGGGGTATCCATATGGCCTTCCCCAACCAGAACCAAAACCAAACCACCTTCTGCCAGGTATAGGGTTGGCGAAACCCGGCTGACCAAAGCCAGCACAATAGCCAGCCCCTCTCCCGGTCATCGGTCCCATCCCTCTAGGTCCAGTTCCATCTCCGAACGGCATGTTGCTCACCTCCTTTCCACTCTTCATCTTGTCATGGTAAGTTGTCGGATACCTTTGATTTGCCGATAATTCGCACCTTCACTTACACAGCGCAGGGTTAATTCGGGATTGATTACTTTCGTGCCTGATATAGCATCCACCCCATAGTCAAAGAGGATTGGTGATAAGGGAGTGGTGTCCCCTAATATAACTACATAGGCTTTAGGGTTGCACAGCTTAAGCAGGTGCTCAACGGTATGGTTGGTAAAAGCACTACCGGTGATACCAACCACATCGGCCGGTGGAATAAGGTTTTCCGCCTCAGCTTCAGTGAAATCACCTTCCTGTGGATTTTTCTCAATTACCCAGAGTGCTTTCGTTATCTCACGAAGTTTAGGGATAAAGGGGAAGTGCCCGACAATGGCTACCCTCTTACCTCTTCCCTTCTCAGCAATAAGGTCACCGGCATTAAGGTTGAGACAGCGCCCTTCGTCAATCTCGAGGAGTGAATTGATGGCCGCCATGCCGATGGCTGCCTCAGGTATGCTCTCTGAGTAAGCCATTCGGGCTAGTTCCAGGGCAGTTTTCTCCAGAAGGAAACCGGGCTCCTTTACTGACGGTTGAGCCTGCCGAAGAGCATCTCGGGGAAGGGTTGCCGCCAGCCCACAGTTACGGGTCAACACCCCGGTATGAAAAAGCCCCTGGCGTATATCTCTAACACTGGCTTCTGGATTCAATATTGAAAGCAAATCATCAAGAATCTTCATCACCACTCCAAGTGTTTATTCTCAATCAAACGCAGATTGCATCCTTTTACCAATTACGTCTTCCTCTATGGTGCCTCCCCCGACCACCCCTACCCCAACCCAGTCCCTGAGGCCACAGGGGCATAATACTTAGTGTGTTACAGGTAGGACAGAACTGGGGTGGGGCAGTTACCATGGTTTCAAAGGGTACGTCCCACTCATGGTCATTGATACAGCGGAAGCGACGCACTGCCATCTCAAAGTTGCCACCCTCAATCCTTATCGCCTTCCCACTGAGCAGGGCGTCAGCCATTTTCTGCCGGGCTGAACCCAGTACACGGGCAAAAGTGGTCCGGGAGATATTCATCCTTTGAGCGCACTCCTCCTGCTCCAGCCCCTCCAGGTCCTTGAGGCGTATCGCCTCTACTTCCTCAACGGAAAGACATACTTCTTGCAGGCGAGTTAAGGGTATCCCCGCCGGCTTGAAATAGGTTACCTCTGGCATAAAGTTTACTCGCCGCCACAACGGTTGCCTACCCATCGTGTCTGAAATCCCTCCTATGTGTATTGCGGGCTTATGTCCATTAAACAGATATTATGCACATATGACCATAATTATTGTAACTCACTGTGTCCCGAGTTGTCAAGTATTGTTCAGCGATTTTGCAAAGAATTTTGTTACTAGCGACCTTAAGCTGAGGGGGACATTTGTTATTATGCCAACAATAATGATATAATCGTCTAGTACCAAGGCTTTTTCACCTGTATCACCATGGTGGCAAATCCTCTCTAGAAATAGGATGCCAGGAGACATATGAAGGTGCAGGTCGAAAAGATAAAAATTTTTGAAGGGAGAAATTAGTAAAATGCCAACCAATGCAGAATTAATTGAGGAATACAAGCGGAAAAGAGCCAAAATCGAACAAATTGCCAGCCCCGAGGTGATTGAAAAGCGCCATAAAGGAGGTCAGTGGACAGTCCGGGAGAGAATAGACTATTTCTTCGACCCGGGCACTTTCACCGAGATAGGTTTGTTCGTTAAACATCGGACCACTGCTTTTGGCATGGACAAGAGAGAAATACCTGCCGAGGGGGTTATAACCGGTTTTGGCAAGGTAAACGGTAGATACGTCGTCGTGGCTGCTGAAGACTTTACGGCTATGGCGGGGACGTTTGGTGAATATCATGGCAAGAAATTCGTCCGTGCCATTGATTTCGCCAAAGATAACGGATGGCCCTTTGTAGGTATGAACGATTCCGGTGGCGCCCGGCTTCAGGAGGGAATGGATACCTTAGAGTCTTATGGCTGGTTATTCCGGTCACAAATCCTAGCTTCAGGCATAATCCCTCAAATAGCCCTACTGATGGGTCCCTGCTTGGGTGGGCAAGCCTATCATCCCATAATGCAGGATTTCCTTATCCAAACCAGGCATACCGGCTTCATGGGCATCGCCGGTCCTGCCTTCGTTAAGACGCAACTCAGAGAGGAAATCTCCCTTCAGGAACTCTCCGGTTGGAAAGCCCATGCAGTTAAATCAGGACAGACCCACATAATAGCTGAGGACGATAAAGAAGCCCTAGACAAAGCTAAGGAGCTTTTAGCCTTCTTCCCCTCCAACAATAAGGAAAAGCCGCCTCGCCTTGAGACCAAGGACGACCCGGAGAGGACAATCCCTGAGCTAGATACTATTCTCCCCGAACGACCCAATCAACCATATGATATGTACGAGGTAATCAGCCTGGTAGTAGATGACGGCTATTTCTTAGAAACATTGAAGGAACATGCCAAGAGTGTAATAACCGGTTTTGCTCGGTTTAATGGGCGCCCGGTAGGTATCTGGGCAAATCAACCCAAGTGGGCAGCGGGGATTATTGATGTTGACGCCGCCGACAAAGGGGCCAGGTTCATCAGATTCTGTGACCTGTTTAACATCCCGGTGGTTACCCTCCAGGACTGTCCCGGTTATATGATAGGCTCTGAGCAGGACTGGAAAGGCATCTTACGCCATGGAGCTAAACTACTTTTTGCCTGGGCTGATGCCACCGTGCCCCTGATTTCAATCATGTTGCGGAAGTCTTATGCCGGTGCCCATTACGGGATGCTGGATAAAGCTATTGGTGGTGATTTTGTCTTTGCCTGGCCGATGGCTCGCATCACTATTGTTGGCGCCGATACTGCGGCCAGCGTTATCTTTGCCAGGGAGATAAGGGAGGCAGAAAACCCAGAAGAGGTGAGAGCCAAAAGGATAAAGGAATATAGTGAGCTCTATGAAAACCCGTACTGTGCCGCCGAGCGAGGCTATGTTGATGATATAATAATGCCCAGGGACACCAGGAAATTCATCAATAAAGCCCTTGATACTTTAGAGAACAAATGGGAACGAGCACCCTTTGCCCGACCTTGGAGAAAATACTCCAATATTAATCTGTGAGGTAAGACTACCATAGAGATAATCCCTGCCGTAGACCTTAAACAAGGTAAGTGTGTCCGCCTGTATCAGGGTAATTATGCTGCGGAGACGATATTCTCTGATGAGCCAGTTGAGGTTGCCTTGCAGTGGCAATCACTAGGGGCACCAAGGCTACATATAGTTGACCTTGATGGTGCCGCTAGCGGTGAACTCCATAATCTAGACATTATTACCGAGATAGCTAGTGCAGTATTAATTCCTACCCAACTGGGTGGCGGCGTTCGCCAACTGGAAACTATAGAGCAATTACTCAAAGCTGGCATAGAGCGGGTTATCCTGGGCACAGCCGCCGTAGAAGACCCCGAGTTAATTAAAGAGGCATGCCGTAAGTTCAGCGAATCTATTATTGTTGGTCTTGATGCCCGGGAGGGACATATTGCCATACACGGCTGGCAACGGCAAACCGAGCTAGAGGTCATAGAATTCGCCAAATCTATGGCCAAGCTGGGGGTCAGACGTTTTATCTATACTGATATTAGTCGTGATGGCACCCTCACCGAGCCTAACTTTACCGCTATCACCGAGCTAATGACCGAAACCAGACTACCCATTATCGCCGCCGGTGGTATTTCATCACTAACTCACCTCAAGATATTGAAGCAGCTTGGTGCTGAGGGAGCTATTGTCGGCAAGGCACTCTATACCGGAGACATAAACCTGAAACAAGCTTTAGACACGATTAGCTGAATGGAGACCGAAAAACAATTATCACCAGAAGTGATTTCAGAACTGGAACACCCTTACTTCGAATTGCAAGCTTCCTGGGGCATGACAAAACACATGGGGGGTTTAAAGGCCACAAGAGAGCTAATCGAGTTATGCCACATAGACGAAGGCAAATACGTCTTGGTTGTCGGTTGCGGTGTTGGAATAACTGCTTGTTACATTGCCAAGGGGTATGGCTGTAGAGTGGTTGGTGTAGACCTTTCCGAAAGGATGATTGACAGGTCAAATGAAAGGGCGAAAAGGGAGGGTGTTGAAGATAGAGTTGAATTTAGGGTAGCCGACGCACAAGACCTCCCTTTCGAGGATAACATTTTCGACGCCGTCATTTGCGAGTCCGTACTCGCTTTTATAGAGGATAAACAGGGAACGGTAGACGAGTTTGCTAGGGTAGGCAAGCCGGGAGGATACGTCGGGCTCAATGAGTGCACTTGGATAAAGGCACCACCTTCAGGACTGGCTGAATATCTATCTCGCATGATTGGTGCGGAGTTCCCAACTTGTAATAATGGCTGGAAAGAATTATTAGAAGACTCTGGACTGAGAGAGACAGTAGCCAGAATCTATAAAACCAATGCTATAAGCCAGTGGACTAACGAAGTTAGGCAGATAGAGTTTTTAGATTTCCTGAGAGCCTGGTACAGATTTTTGCTCCTGCTTATCAAAAGTTCAGCTTGCAGGAGGTTCGCAAAAGAAGCATTGACTATGCCCAAGAGCATTTTCGGTTTGTTCAAATACTTCGGATACGGAATATACGTCGGCAGGAAATAAGGGGAGTAGGTTGATAAATAATCTACAATTTAATGAAAAAGGGTTTATCCCAGCGATAGCTCAAGATGCTGACACTGGTGAGGTGCTAATGCTGGGCTATATGAATGAGGAGGCACTACGCCGAACCTTGTCCAGCGGTGAGGTATGGTTTTACAGTCGTAGCCGACAGGAGCTGTGGCACAAGGGAGAGACCTCGGGCATCCGCATTAAGGTGCGTTCGGTGTGGAAAGACTGCGATGGCGATACCATCCTGGTTAAAGGCAAAGCTACCGGTCCAGTATGCCATACTGGTAACAAGACCTGCTTCTTTCAGCAGCTAACCAAACAAGAAATAGAGGCAAGCCATCAACCGGAAGCCTGAGCTGCCTCCTTTAGCTGGTCAACCTCAACTACCTTCCTTAATGCCGCCAAGGCGACATCCAGCTGGCCATCATCCGGCTCCCGGGTAGTCAGCGTCTGTAGCCATAGTCCAGGGGCAAGGATAGCCCGGACAATAGCATTCCTAGCATGGTTGGCTCCAAAATAGATAACCTCATAACCAAGGGCGGCAATCACCGGGATGAGGGCAATCCGTGACAACACCATCAACCATAATGCCGGTCGACCAACCAGGGCAAAAACGATGATGGCGATGATTAAGACGGCAAATAAAAAGCTGGTGCCACAACGGACATGAGCGGTACCATATTCCCTGACTGCCTCCACCTCCAGGGGAACCCCAGCTTCATAGGCATTTACTACCTTATGCTCAGCACCATGATAAGCAAATACCCGCTTGATGTCAGGCACCAGTGTCATCAGCTTAAGATAAGCAATGAAAATGGCCAGCCGGATAAAGCCCTCTATCAGGTGAAATACCAGGGATGAATGGATATAAGGGTCAAGCAACTTGGTGAGGAAAAGGGGAGCCATAAAGAACAGGGCGACGGCAAAGGTCAGTGAAACAACTACCATAGCCCAAACCAGTCCCCCCGAAATCTTCTCCTCTTCATCCTCCAGAGACACATTAGCTGAGTAGAGCAGACTTTTAATACCTAAAACCATCGCCTCAATCAAAACAATGATGCCCCGTATCAAAGGGGTTCTCCGCATCCGACCACTATAGATAGTAGGTAGCGGCTGGACATCTACTGCCAGCCCACCGCTGGGACGACGCACTGCGGTGACCATAGTCTTCCGCCCCCGCATCATCACCCCCTCAATGACTGCCTGCCCCCCATAATAGAATCTCTTGGCCATATTAATAATAAAAAGGAGCGGTTTACCAGCCCGCTCCTGCCCTTCTGAAGATGTTTATTTAACCCTCCAGCTTGTAGCGACGCTTAAACCGCTCCACCCGCCCCAAGGTATCTATCATCCTACGCTCCCCAGTGAAAAATGGGTGGCACTTACTGCACAGCTCAACCTTTAGTACCTTCCTGGTAGAGCCGGTGGTAAAGGTATTGCCACAGGAGCAAATCACCTTGGCATCAGTATAATACTCAGGATGAATCTTATCCTTCATACCATTTAGCTTGCGTAAACGCTAACCTGCCTCCTATCATTGCTAGTCGGCTCAAATTTAACCACACCATCAATAAGGGCAAAAAGGGTATAATCCTTGCCCACACCTACATTCACACCTGGGTGAATGCGGGTGCCCCGCTGCCGAACTAATATCGTCCCGGCATGTACCTTCTGACCAGCATATCTCTTCACCCCAAGCCGCTTGGCCTTACTATCACGACCTAAGCGGCTGGAGCCACCCGCCTTTTTATGCGCCACTTTCAATCACCTCTTTCTTACGTCGACGAACCTTCTTGGTCGGCTTGCCTGATATAGCTCCTGGCTCAACTATTTTGTCAATAACCAGCCTGGTGTAAAGCTGACGGTGCCCTGTCTTCTTACGGTAACGCACCTTTGGCTTATATTTAAAGACAATAATCTTCTTGCCCTTACCATCCCCTTGAGAAGTAGCCACCACCTTCGCCCCAGCAAC
>Ga0209979_1003628_pt1 | contig 13475 bp, 13 predicted proteins | sample AnhtaG_FD_183114 | JGI IMG/M metagenome (GOLD analysis project Ga0209979, IMG submission 183114) | Deep subsurface microbial communities from Anholt, Denmark to uncover new lineages of life (NeLLi) - Anholt_01485 metaG (SPAdes) (version 2) | ecosystem: Environmental > Aquatic > Marine > Oceanic...
CCTTTTTATGCAAAACAAAGCCAATTTGCTGGATGCTCAAATGAACGTAACTTCTTTTATAACAAAGTATTATGAAAATAAATGGCAGCGGAGAGTCCGAAAAAACAAACCCAATTCAAACCCAATCAAACCCAATCTCCGAAAGGCCCAAATGAACGTAACTTCTATTTTAACAAAGGATTATGAAAATGAAACCGCTTTCAGGCTCGAACAAAACAAACCCAATCAAACCCAATCCCCCTGACCCCATCATTGACCTGGCGGTTGATAGCTGACCCCCTCGAAGGCGACGGGCACGACTACACAACGCACAAATTCTACCTTCGCGTCCGGGATGTTCTGGTTCATCGTGCGAGGCAGGCAACTGCTCGTGGCTTGTGTCGAAATCTGTTGCAAAAGTGTTGCAGCAGCAATTCTGCCCGGAATAAAAAAAAAGCGAGCAGCCGTAACTGCTCTCCGCAAAAATATTTATGAAATGGGCAGGGGCGGATTTGAACCGCCGACACACGGATTTTCAGTCCGTAATCGGAGCTTTGTAAGTATTTGTGAACAAAGAACTAACAATTGTTAACAAAAAGACTTATGACGCAAGGCGAAGCGGCGTAGCAGCGGCATAGTAGCGTAAAGGTATCTTATTGTTGCGCACTTTGTTGCGCGCCCCATGGTTTGGGTTGGTCCAATTTTGAATTTGATACGAATACTTGAAGCCGGTTATAATGCTGTGTGACTTTACAAAGGCAATAGTATGTTCAATCCGATTTTTGACAAAAAATTTTTGAGAAAATGTGTTTTCCATCAAATTTCGCAGGTCCAATTGTTCTACTCCAGGCTTAATTGCTTGTGGTTGGAGACAAAATGGAGTCAAGGAATTATCAACGAATATTGACATTCTACTGCTCATGGAAAGGTGGAGATTTGCGGACATTTTCAGACTCGGTGACTAAATCGATAGTATCTTGTTGTGCACCCAATGGCTGGGTTGGTCCAAGTTATTTATATCGACCTACCACTGGTCGCAGGGGATGCAACTTTAGAAATGCATTAATTGAGATGAAGTGGGTTCGCTATTACTTTACCACTTTTTCATTTTTACGTGTGCTGTCCTCTTTTAGTTTCTTAACTGATCTAAGCATACTCATAATTCTTTGTCCCAACTCTGCCCCGTCAAAAGGCTTTAGAATGCAGTCATCAGCACCATTAGCAAGCGCTGTTTCCACGTCATCCATCATATCTTTAGCTGTTAGCATAAATACAATTATGTCCTTGGTTCTTTCATCATGTCTGAGCTCTGAGAGAACTTCTAATCCATTCATTTTCGGCATTACCCAATCCAGCAGAATCACATCAGGTCTTTTCTCACCGGCAATCTTAAGACCTTCTGGCCCATCTGTGGCCGAATACACGTCAAACCCATCCGATTTAAGGCTACATTCCAATACTTTCCTAACATCTTTTTCATCTTCAATTATTAGAACAGAAATCTTCTTATTCATTAGTCGGTCTCCTTTTGAGCTTTTATGACTTATGCTTTTGCAGCCAAAACAGATAGAAGCTCTTCTATTGCAGTTAGCAGTTTTTCCATGTCGTATGGTTTGGCAAACATTTTCACGTCATCAAAAACATGTCCCTTTTCTACTTCATTTACCTCTTTTTTTGAAAATAATGCGCTCAAGAATATAATAGGAATATTCTTGGTCTTCGGGTCTTCTCTCAGCTTTGTAGCAACTTCTTCACCAGGCATATCTCCGAGTACACTATCGAGTATAATAAGGTCGGGAGGTTTTGAGCTTACTAATCTTAAGGCATTGTTGCCATTGTAAGCCGCAATAACAGCATATCCTTCTGCGGATAGTCCTTTCTCAAGCACCAACCGCGTATCCATGTCATCGTCAACAATCAATATCTTCTTTTTATCCACGTGGAATCTCCGTTATGATTCAAATAATACTTTTTCTCTTATAAGCTCTTCAATCACAGTTACGAGTTCTGAAATGTCGTACGGTTTGGCAAACAATATGTGGCTGGCAATCACACGGCCTCCTTTTTCTTCCTCTTCCTTTGGAAACATGCCAGTTAGGAACATAACAGGAATATCTTTAGTTTCAGGATCTTCTTTGAGCATCTTGGTAATGTCTCCCCCGTACATATCCGGCATTTCCAGATCAAGGATAATAAGGTCGGGACGTTTTGATTTTGCTAAACCTATGACATCGTTCCCGCTGGATGCAGTAATAACAGAATATCCTTCTGCGGTTAATCCTTTTTCTAACACGGACAACACATCCAGTTCATCATCCGCAATCAGTATTTGTTTCTTATCCATGTGTAAATCCCCATTACTATTTGAGTGATATTTGCTTTTCTAACAGAACGTTTTCTATCACATTTATTAGCCTCAATATCTCATATGGTTTGTCAAACAACACATGATCAGCGACCATACGGAAATCTTCGCCTCCTGCTCTTCCCGGGAACATACCTGTCAGGAATATAACAGGAATATCCTTTGTTTCAGGCACATCTTTTAGTTTCCTGGCAACTTCCCCGCCGTCCATACCCGGCATTAATACATCGAGTATGATAAGATCAGGATGCCTTGATTTTGCTAAAACTATGGCATCATTCCCGCTGGATGCAGTAATAACAAAATATCCTTCTGCGGTTAATCCTTTTTCAAGTACAGAAAGAACGTCTTTCTCGTCATCTACTATGAGTATATTTTTTCTGTCCATCTAAAATAATCCTTTCACATCTCAAGGCTCCTTAATATCCGGCCAAACCATAATTTCCAAATTACTATGGTACTTGCCAATTTTGTCACTAAATTAGTCTCTCTCTTTACTCCTTCGCTCTTTAATAGGCAAGACGAAATGAAAGGTCGTACCTTTAGCATATTGGGATTCCACACAAATCTTACCCCTGTGTTGTTCAATGATTGCTTTGGAAATAGCAAGACCAAGACCTGCTCCACCTGTTTTTCTGTCTCCACCCTGGCCTAACTGTTCAAATTCATGAAATACTCTCGGTAAATCCTGATTCCACAACCGGTGTCAGACACTGAAACTTGGATCACATTTTCTCTTCTGCATGTAGTAAGTGTGATACCTCCTTTTTCCGTAAATTTGATGGCATTGCTAACCATGTTTGTTATGACCTGTATAATTTTATCGACATCAATTTTAACTTTTGGCAAGTTATCTTCCAGTTTAAGTCGAAAATCCAGCTCTGTACACTTTATGGCAGGAGCCATTGTATCGTAAACATCTTTAACAATTTTGTTTATATCATTTTCATGGAAGTTAAAGTTTATCCTGCCCGCCTCAAGCTTTTGAAAGTCCAGAACATCATTAATCAATCTGGCAAGCCTGTCTACGTTTCTTTTCGCAAGATTTAAAAACTCTTTCTGTTCATCGTTAAGTTTGCCAGTTTTCTCCTGGACCACTAACCGTATACCTTCTTTTAAGGCGGTAAGTGGTGTCCGTAATTCATGAGAAACCGTAGATACGAATTGTGATTTTACTTCCATTGCCTTTTTTATTTTCTCTTCTGTCTTTTTACGCTCTACAATTTCTTTCTTCAAAAGTTTGTTTGCCTTTGAAAGTTTTCTGGTTCGTTCTTCTACCTGTATTTCGAGTTTATCGTGTGCATCTTTCAAAGCCTGCTGCATCCGGTTGCGTTCGATAGCGTATTGAATCGTTCGAACCAGCACATTATCCAGTACTTGCCCCTTAACCAGATAATCCATTGCACCTATTTTAATCGCTGCCAGACCAGTTTGTTCATCATCCCATCCTGTTAACACTACGATAGGAATGTGTGAATTAATTTCTTTAATCCTTCGAACCGTGTCAAGTCCACCGCTGTCGGGAAGCATAAGGTCAAGCAATACAACATCATATTCCCCGTTGTCGAGGCACTCAGCAGCCGCTGACAAACTCCCTACCGAATCAGCAGCAAATTCAATGGGTTGTTGATACTCGGCGAAAACTCGTTCAATCAATAACTTGTCAGTCGCATCATCCTCAACCAACAAGACTCTTGTAACGCCCTTTTCCATAAGAACTTGTGTTTTTTTAATTTCTTTAGTTTCCATCAGGTAATTTGCTTATCTTTACATAGTAAATGTGCATTCCAATTAGTCGGCGTTTGAGGGTCAGCAGATATCAATGATTACCGACCGCGGCTTGCTACTCGCTAAAATTTTACCTTCACTGTCACCACCCCCGTTGTGGGAGAAAATTCTACGGACCGACCTTGAGAGCCTCCCACACATTCACCGACTACTCTTATTCCTTCGGCTTTTAGTTTCTCCTTCGCGCTTGAAACATTATCTTTGCCAATATCTGAGTGGAAAGAAGGAAACATATTCGCTCCGCCAATGAGTTTTGCCTCCAAATCTTGTCTTTTTGCACCTCGAGCTTCCAATCCTTTTAGCATCTGGTCTATGGCCACATCAACATATTTCGTGTCTTTGGTCTTGGTTGAAACTTGCTCAGCCACCAGGCAGGCCTGCCCAGCAGGTGCTGCCTCGGAGGATACCTCGGCAGATAAACGTTGCTGGTATTCCGTATCTCGCATTGCCTGCGACGGAACCATTGTGTGAGCAAGTGCTCCGATTTGAAGCTTTGGGTCATAGAGTGTAATAACCAGGCAGGAACCAACGCCGGATGTTATCATATTGTCAGCACCTTCAATTACTGCTATGTCACCCATATGTACTTCAATATCTGACATTTTAATCGTTCTCAATGCTCTCTATAAACTCAACAAAAAAGGTCTTTAATGCCCCCCCCATACACAAATGAGCCGAGCATAGCCTTAAATTGTTCAACCTCAAAAAGCAGAAGGAAATAGCCTTTGAAGGTTTCCGGCTTAAAGGTAAATTCTATTTCAATCACCAAAGCCTCCTGCGTCTTTTGAGCAAAAGCTGTAATGATTTGGCTAACTATTGCGCCAAACATATCAAAGCTGAAATTTGGTATATGCTCAATTATCTTGACCTGCAAAACATTTGAGAGAATCGTCAGATAATTGCCGGAAATAATGTTTCCAACTTCTTTTAAGGCGGATGTATCCAGCTCACTAATCTTGTGTGTTGTACCTGGTTCTCTCTTGACCAACAAATCGCTCAAAGCGAAGGCGGTCTCCTTCGGAAATATCAACAAAGTCGCTCCGCTGATATCTCCGGTAACAGGCAAATAAATCCCTGCCACTATCTCTTCCAAGCCGATAAGCGGGCTGAGGTCTTCTACCTTTTTGACTTCTGTCCTGGAAATCTCCACTTCCACTTGTCTATCAATCAGCTTTGACAAGGCTTCGGAGGCGTTGACCGCAGCTTGTTCATTTACTTCTTGCAATTTGTTTTCCATAATAAATCTCCCATATTAGCAAATAGCGTTTGGAGAAAGACTATTCTCTATCAGATACATACTCCACATTATGCGCTCTTTTCGTGAGCAATAAATTAGCCACATCCAGAATCAGAACAACTTCGCCTGAACCTATTATCGTAGAGCCGGAAAAGTATTTATTCTCTCTTACCAGCTTATTTAACGGCTTAATAACTATCTCCTGTGTTGTTAAGAAGGCATCGACCGCCAGGCCGAGCTTCTCCTGGCCTTTTCTGACAATTGCGATTGGTTGTCTTTCAAACCCTAAAGACGGTATGTCAAACAGCACGTCCAGTCTGGTTACAGGTATATCTTCGTCATTCAAAACAACGGCTTCATAATTCAGCATCCCCTTGATATCTTCTTTGTTTACAGTAACTAATCTTTCTATGCTTGCCAAAGGGATCGCATAAGTTTTACTGCCGACTTCAAGGAAGAGTGCTTTGATGATAGCCAGGGTTAAGGGTATCTCTATAATAAAGGTAGTGCCTTTTTGGGGCTCTGATTCCACTCTGACAGCACCGCCGAGAGACTCAATCTTGTTCTTGACTATGTTCAAACCAAAGCCTCTTCCGGAAATCGCTGTAACCTGCCTGGTCGTGCTCACGCCGAAGAAGATTGAGTGCATTAACTCTTCCGTCGTTGCCTGCAGAGGTAAAATTTGGTTTTTTACGGCTGCATTTTTTATATCTTCAAGGTTTAAACCTTGGCCGTCGTCGGCAACCTCGATAATTGCAAGCCCCTTAGTTCGCTTAGCAGTTACTGTTATTGTCGCTTGAGCGGGTTTGCCGACTTTCTTTCTTGCTTCGGGTGTCTCAATACCATGGTCAATGGCATTTCTTAATAGATGAACTAAACTCTCGCCTATCTCGTCTATCACGGCCCTGTCCAGTTCTATATCCGAACCTTTCAGTTCCAGGTTCACTTGCTTTTTCTGGCTTTTTGCCAAATCCCTGACCATTCGGGGGAACCTGTCAAATACAAAACCGATAGGCACCAGCCTTGATTGCATTACGTTGTACTGCAGTTCAGAGACCAACCTGCTCAGGGTATCTACGGCAGCAGTCAGTTCCGGATTCCGGAGGTCTTCCTTGATACTATCCAGAGTCATCCTGTTAATCAGCAGCTCCTCCGCTAAATTCATAAGTAAATCCAACCGCTCGATTTTTACCTCGATGCTTTCTACCTTAGTGACCGAAGAAACGACAGATTTGTCCGCATAATCCTCCGTAGTTTGCTTCTGTGTGATGAGGGTTTGAAGCTTCTGAACCAATGCAGACGTATCAAGCTCGTCGGCATCAGCAGAAATCTCTTTTAAGCTCAATCCCAAGCTATCAAAACATTCAAAAAGTATATCAATACATTTATCCGGCTTAATCTTCCTGGTTTTTATAGCGTCCAGCACATCTTCGATTGCGTGGCACAGATTAGCTATATTATTGTAATCCATCGTAGCTGCCATGCTTTTTAGGGTATGGATCTCATGAAAGATAGCGTTTAGGAACTCGGCCTTGGCTGGTTTCTTCTCCAGCTTGAGCAGAGACTTCTCCATCGAAGAGACGTGCTCTTTGGCCTCACTTAGAAAAGTGTCTTTATATTTGCTTAAATCTTCAGGCATAATTCCATATCTCGTCGTTCGTATTTCGTATCTCGTCCATAGCAAACACACTCTATCATAGCGCTGGCTATTTCATTTGCAGGCAATACCTCATCGGCAAAACCCGCGTCAATAACCGCTTTGGGCATACCAAATATCAACGAGGACTCATTCTGGACAATTGTTCTGCCGCCGGACTCTTTAATAGCTTTCATCCCTTGGCACCCATCGTGCCCCATTCCGGTCAAGATAATTCCAACAGCATTCCCCCAGAAGATTTTAGCCGCCGACTCCATAGCCAAATCGATTGAGGGGGTTAAGCTATCATCCTTCGCTTTATTGATACAGGGAGTAACCTCTTTGTTCGGCAGCGAGCCAAGTGTCATATGAAATCCGCCGGGAGCAAGATATATCTTGCCCGCCTGAATAATCTCATTGTTCTCTGCGACTTTCACTGTTAATTCACACTCGCGATTCAAACGTTCAGCAAAACTTTCCGTAAAAAACATATTTGGCAAATGTTGAACAACGATTATGGGTGATGGAAAGTCGGCGGGCAGAGCCGGCAAAATCGATTCCAAGGTTTGCAGACCTCCTGTCGAGGCTCCAATAACAATAATCTTATTTACACCAACCAATTTACGTTTATGCCTTTTAGGTTTTTTGCGGGTGAGTGATTTGATCTTTTTGAGTTCAATCCTTGAAGCTGCTTTTACTTCTTCTAAAAGCTGATGCTTAACATTTTCTATATTTAGGGATAATTCGCCAGAAGGCTTAAGAACAAAAGCAACCGCTCCGGCATTAAGGCAGTCTATAGTGATATCGGCGCCTTCCCTGCTATGGGCGGAAAGTATGACACAAGGGGTGGGACATTCGGTCATAATGTGCTTTAACGTGGTTAAACCATCCCATTCAGGCATCATCAAGTCCAGCGTAACACAATCGGGCTTGAGTTTGCTTATTTTGCCTACAGCTTCCTTCCCATCTTTGGCAGTATCTACAACCTCAATTTCCGGGTCGGAATTGAGCATATCCGATATTAGTGTTCTCATAAAAAGAGAATCATCAACTACAAGGATTCTTTCAGGCATAATACAGCTCGCAGTTTGAAGTTTATAGTTTGCAGTCAACGAACTATGAACTACCGACTATGAACTACACTGAGATATTTTTTCACCATCTCAGCGACCAGTTTTGCATCGAAAGGTTTAACGATATAGTCCTTGGCGCCGAGCTTTCTGCATTCTTCGATTATCGCTTCCTGCCCGACAGCGGTAATCATAACAACTTGAGCCTCAGGATGGTTTTCTACAATATTGCGAAGAACTTTTATGCCTTCTTCTTCGCCATCGGGCATAATTATGTCCAGCAGGACCAGGTCCGGGCTTTCCTTCTCGAATTGTGCTAAAGCTTCAGCTCCTGACTCAGCCTCTACTATCTCGTACTCTTCAGATAGAATATCCTTGAGTATCCTTCGCATAAAGAGCGAGTCGTCGGCAATTAAGATCTTACTCATAACAGTTCCTTTCATATTGGGTATGTCGCATTGCTTATTGTGCAATACGCGTCACTATTTCCGCTCAATTTACCCTTTTTCTCATCTACAGGTTTAGCTACTAACTGCCGGCCAGGGAGGGTTCCTTCTGCTCAGGCTGTGGTTCTTCAGTTTCGGCCTCTGCCTCTTTGGCTTCAGCTTTCGCCGAGACTTCGACGTGTTGCTCTTTCATCTGGCGTTTTTCTTCGGCTGAGCGATGCCTTTGACTGAATTCAGTCAACCTGGCAAGTTCTTCGCTGGAAAGAACTTTACTCAAATCAAGTAGAATTATCAGGCGATTTTCCAGAGTTATCACGCCGTTGACATATTCCCTGTCTGTTCGGGTTACCAGTTCCGGAGCTGATTTAATATCCGTTTCGGGTATTCTTAAGACCTCGGTAACTTCGTCAACTAAGAGGCCGAAGATACTCTTTTCCTGCTCTGTTATCACTATGTGTCTGTCCTCAACATCCCTTTTGGATGAAGGCAGGAAAAAACGTGCCTTAAGGTCTATTATCACCGGGATTTCCCCTCTGACGTTACTTACGCCCTTAATAAAATCAGGGGAATCCGGTATTGGTGTAATGGTCCCTGTTCTTATAATCTCCCTGACCTGGCCAATATCTGCTCCGTATTCCTCATCGCCCAAATTAAACACTATTAACTGGATAACTTTGGCCTCTTCTTCGCGTGTTGCCTTTTTCTGTTGGGTTTGTGGGTGTATCGGCATACTTTTTATATCTTTATTTTTCATATTTTTGCCTTTCATGTTAGCTTTGCAAACACAAGTGTTACACTGATGCTATCGTGGACTAACTTTGGTCATTTTTAGCTGTGCTCTATTTTTCAACCTCTTGCTTCTTTGTTACGGATCGGTTCTCTATCTCCATCGTCTCCTTAGCAGTTACTTTAAACCTGCTCAGGGCAGTTCTCAGCTCCTCGGAGAGAGTAGCCAGGTTTTGGGCTGAAGCTGTCATTTGCTCTGTAGATGCCGCCTGCTGCTGGACGGATGTGGACATCTGTCCCGCTCCGACCGCGGCCTGTTCACTCGTTGCGGCTATTCCCTCTATGGTCTTTGCCACCTGCTGAGCGCCTCCGGTCTGTTCAGTTGTTGCGGTTGAGATTTCCTGTGCCCTGGCCGTAATCTCCTGTGCACCGGCGCTAATCTGGTCCAATATGTTAAGGGCTTGATTAACGGTGTCGATACTCTCGGTAACCTGCTGCGTTCCTGTGGTCATACCGCTAACAACCTCGGTGGTGGACTCTCCTATGGTGCTAACCATCTCCTCAATCTGTATAGCTGCCTGTTTGGTTCCTTCAGCTAACTTCCTGATCTCATCAGCAACCACGGCAAAGCCTCGTCCTGCTTCACCTGCGTGGGCTGCCTCAATTGCAGCGTTTAGAGCCAGCAGATTCGTCTGGTCGGCAATATCCTTGGCCGTACCCACTAACACTGATATCTCTTTTGTGCGCTTGTCCAATTCTTTAACTGTATCGGTGTTACTCTTTACAATATCATCTATGCTTTTTAATTTATCCGCCGCCTGTTTGCCGGACTCGGTGCCCTTTTGAGCAAGTTTGGCTGCTTCCTGAGTGATTTCAGCCGCCGATTTTGCGTTAGCCGCACCCTGTTCTATAGACTTGGATAAGTCTGCTACAATCTTGGTGCTCGACTCTAATTCTTTAGATTGGTCTTTTGCACCGCTGGCTATCTGCGTCGTAGTCTTTGCCGACTGCATCAAGGCAGTGTTTACCTGTCTCGATGAGGAAGCTATTTCCTTCGAGCCTGTGGCTACCTTTCCAGAACTATCCATTGCCAGCCGTATAGCCGTCCCCAGGTCCTCAAAGGATTTATTGAGGGCGTCCGACAACGTTTTAATGTCCCCTTTCGTTTCAATAGCCACTCTTTGTGAAATATCACCCTTAGATAAGGCAACAGCAAGTCTGATTACCTCTTGCACAGGAGTAGCTATGGAATCAAGCAAACTGTTGAGTGTGTCCACAATATCCTTCCAGCTACCTCCAACACCCTCAACTTGTGCTCGCTCACCCAGATTTCCTTCCGCACCTGCTACCTGTGCAACCCTTGAAACCTCAGCGGCTAATCTATTCAAATCGTCCACCATTTTGTTCAAGGTGTTTTTGAGCTCCAGTATCTCACCGCTTGCCTCAACAGTTATCTTCTGAGTCAGGTCACCGGCACTAATTGCAGTAGCAACCTGGGCGATATTCCTAACCTGATTGGTCAAGTTATTTGCCAGCGTATTCACATTGTCAGTCAGGTCTTTCCACGTTCCTGATACACCAGGTACTTCCGCCTGTGCTCCCAGCCTTCCTTCGGTGCCCACTTCTCTGGCAACTCTGGTAACTTCACTGGCAAAAGTGTTAAGGCTGTCAACCATATTATTCAGAGTTGTTTTGAGGTCAGCTATCTCTCCGCTTGCCTCAACAGCAATTTTCTGACTTAAGTCACCATTAGCAATTGCAGTGCCAACTTGAGCAATATTTCTCACCTGGTTAGTAAGGTTATTAGCCATGGTGTTGACATTGTCCGTCAAATCCTTCCAAGTACCAGTCACTCCGGGTACTTCTGCCTGGCCTCCGAGTTTCCCTTCTGTTCCAACTTCTCTGGCTACCCTTGTAACTTCACCTGCGAAAGTGTTAAGGCTGCCAACCATATTATTCAGCGTATTCTTTAGCTCCAATATCTCTCCGCTTGCCTCGACCGTGATCTTCTGACTCAGGTCTCCGTTGGCGATTGCAGTACCGACCTGGGCAATGTTTCTGACCTGATTGGTGAGGTTATTGGCCAGCATATTTACATTGTCGGTCAAATCTTTCCAGGTGCCTGAGACACCAAGCACTTCTGCCTGACCTCCAAGCTTACCTTCAGTTCCCACTTCCCCTGCTACCCTTGTAACTTCAGCAGCAAAAGCGTTAAGGTTGTCAACCATGTTGTTTATCGTGCTCTTCAATTCTAATATCTCACCGCTTGCCTCAACTGTGATCTTCTGCGAAAGGTCTCCGTTTGCCACTGCCGTTGTAACCTGGGCTATATTTCTAACCTGATTGGTCAGGTTGGCAGCCAAAATGTTTACATTGTCTGTCAAATCTTTCCAGGTGCCTAAGACACCAGGCACTTCTGCCTGACCTCCAAGGTTTCCTTCGGTGCCGACTTCTCCAGCGACCCTTGTAACTTCAGCGGCAAATGTGTTAAGACTGTCAACCATATTATTCAGAGTTATTTTGAGGTCAGCTATCTCTCCGCTTGCCTCAACAGCAATTTTCTGACTTAAGTCACCATTAGCAATTGCGGTGCCGACCTGAGCAATATTTCTAACTTGTTTGGTAAGATTGTCGGCCATGGTGTTTACGCTATCTGTCAAATCTTTCCAGGTGCCGGCTACTCCTGGCACCGTTGCCTGACCTCCAAGCTTACCTTCTGTTCCGACTTCCTTTGCTACCCTGGTAACTTCAGCTGCAAAGGTGTTAAGACTGTCAACCATAGCATTTATTGTGCTCTTCAATTCTAATATCTCACCAGAAGCCTCAACGGTAATCTTCTGCGAGAGGTCTCCATTAGCCACCGCCGTAGTGACCTGAGCAATGTTTCTTACCTGATTTGTCAGATTATCAGCTAACATATTTACGTTAGCGGTTAAATCTTTCCACGTGCCGGCTACTCCTGGCACGTCTGCCTGGCCACCAAGTTTTCCTTCATTTCCCACTTCTCTGGCCACTCGCGTAACCTCGCTTGCGAAAGTGTTAAGGCTGTTCACCATATCATTTAGTGTACTCTTCAACTCTAATATCTCTCCAGAGGCCTCGACTGTAATCTTTTGACTTAAGTCTCCATTAGCGATTGCGGTGCCGACTTGAGCGATGTTTCTGACCTGGTTAGTGAGGTTATTAGCCAGCATATTTACATTGTCTGTTAGTTCCTTCCATAGACCCGAAACGCCAGGGACTTCTCCTTGCGCTCCGAGTTTTCCTTCGGCACCTACTTCTCTGGCCACTCGTGTGACCTCGCTTCCAAACAGATTAAGGCTATCAACCATACTGTTTATCGTGTTCTTAAGTTCTAATATCTCACCGCTTGCCTCGACGGTAATCTTCTGCGAGAGGTCTCCATTAGCCACTGCCGTAGTGACCTGAGCAATGTTTCTTACCTGGCTGGTCAAATTGTTTGCCAGTGTATTTACATTGTCAGTCAGGTCTTTCCAGGTGCCTGCTACTCCAGGTACTTCAGCTTGTGCTCCCAGCTTACCTTCAGTCCCCACTTCCCTTGCTACTCGGGTAACTTCGCCGCCGAAGCTGTTGAGCAGGTCCACCATGCCATTGTACGAAACTGCCAGCTCGCCGAAGATGTCCTCCCCTTCCTTCCTCAGTTTTCTCGTCAAATCTCCTTTTCTAACGGCCTCCATTGCCTCCAAAAGCTCTCTTAGCTGTCTTTCCGCTCCTTCACCAAATTCGGATTCTCTTTCGAGTACGGCTGTAGCGGCTGCTCTGTTTCCGCCAAAAACCGACCTTAAACCTTGTTTTCTTTCTTGTCTTGCCATTTGTTATCTCCTTCATTCAACGTTTAGTTTCTATCTATCCGCAATATTGTTATATTTTTTCTGCAACGGTTTCTTCTATAGAATCCCTTTTCGCAGCTTTTTGCTGCGAAGAATCCAAGACTGCTTCCAACTGCCTGGTTTCAAACAGCACCACGAAATAGCTTCTAAAGAAATAGTCTTTAAGAATCGGGACGGTAAAATTAAATTCGGTTTCTATCGCTAACACTTTCTCCGGCCTTTGAGTAAACTTTGTTATGGTTTGCTCCAATATCGACCCTAACATACCAAAACTAAACTGAGGTGCATGCTGAACTATTTTGGTTCCTGTCCGGTTTGAAAAAGTTGCAAGATAAGTGCCACAGATAATATTTCCCAATTCTTCCAGGGCTGATTTA
>Ga0209979_1003629_pt1 | contig 13469 bp, 10 predicted proteins | sample AnhtaG_FD_183114 | JGI IMG/M metagenome (GOLD analysis project Ga0209979, IMG submission 183114) | Deep subsurface microbial communities from Anholt, Denmark to uncover new lineages of life (NeLLi) - Anholt_01485 metaG (SPAdes) (version 2) | ecosystem: Environmental > Aquatic > Marine > Oceanic...
AGGACATCTTTGGCCTCTTCTATAACCCTCTCGATAAATTCGGTGCTCAAAAGAGTCACCAATGGTCGCTTGGTGTTATTTTCTGCTGACATTACATCTCCTTCCAGAAGAGAGGGACATGGTTATAGGTTCTTGACACGTCATACACTCCTCCCTGTGTAAGGCCCGAATCCCATAGCGCTATCCTTACTTCACTCTCCTTCATGTATTGACCATTGAAATAACAGATGAGTTCCTCCATGTTTAACTCCTCTCCGTACTTCAAATTTTTCGCATTCATGCCTGCTTTCCCCTCTTCCCCTTGTCCTTCGGTTAGTCTATACCATCCTTCCTGGTCGATGCTGGATGGCTTCAGCTATTAATAGCTAGGCATTGATGCCACCGTCCACAAGGACAGTATGCCCCGTGACATACCTGGAAGCGTCAGAAGCGAGGAAAAGAGCCGGTCCGACAATATCACTCGGTTCAGCCAGGTAGCCCAACGGTACCTTAGCCTCATATTTCTTTAACGCCTCGGGGTCACGCCATTTGACTTAGGTCTTTTATTGCCTTCACTGCTGCCCTTGACGCCATATTGATAATGTTGCCCTTCTTCAGGGCAAGAGCGCAACAGCCCGTGTCGGAGACGCATCCATTCCTTTGAATTTCAGCGGTAGTGCAATGAAGGTGAAGCGCCGTCGGTCAACTGCTCCCAGATTGCACATCATCTCTATGATGATAATGTTGTTGCCAAGTAGCAACATGTGAATTGGGGGACCAACCTTGGGCTTGAAATCGGCTATGTTGTCAGGGAAGGGTAGGTCTAATCCTAGAGTGGCAATCTTGCGCTCGACTAGCCATTCAGCTGCATCCACGGTCAGATAGGGTGAATGCCAGAAATAGTCATTCGTTCCCCACAACCGATCCCAACCGGTATGCAATAAAACGATATCCCCCGTTCTAACATCAGGCCCGACCCGCTCCATATCATGTGCGGTAATTGTCTCGCCGGCTCCTTTGCTAGTCAGATCTAACAGAATCGCTTCTCCAATCAATTGGCTGAAAGGTACCTCATCGATAGTGATACCGTGCTCGATGAAATGAAACGGCGCATCGATATGGGTGCCGGAGTGGGTAGCCATAACCACGCGGTGCACTGAACGTCCCAAAGTCTCGTGGGTGGCAGTTGGCGTAAAGGTTAGGCTAGGTATCCACTTAAATACCTCTTCATACCGCAACCGTTCTTCGTCCATGGAGAAGGTCAGATCTATCACACGCTTGCTGGCGAGGTTGTCTGCCGTATGCTTCCGGTTTTTTCTTTCCATCTTAAACTTACCTCCTTTTTATATCACTCTTCTACGTTAATTAATAATGCTAGCTCTGTCTTTTAGTTTTGTCAAAGCGAGCAATAGCCACCACTTAACAAACCCCAGGGTAAGGGGACTAGCCAAGGTGAAGATTCACGTCTACATGGCTCTATCTGCCCAGATAGTAAAGCGCATCGGAGCCATGATAATCAAGAGGCTTACTAGCTCTGGCCCTCTTTAAGTTCCACAATATTTCCCCTAGTTTTAGCTATGAAAATATTACGGCAAAACGGCTCCTCAAGCCATATTTCCCTTATTTTTCTATCTGAAAAACGTCTTTTCCTAGTCATCACATATCTGTCCTTAGCTTCAACAGCAGAAGCAGCCAAGAAGTTTTGCTATGGTGGCAAAAGAGGTGAACAAGGAGAGACTTCAGTAACTATAGCTGCCGGGCGATGCTCGCCCCCACCCGGATGGCACGCATAGCGTAGCCGGGCTGGTCGCAATAGGGCAGGGAGTGCACCTCTAGCCCCAGTTCCTCCAGCTCCGCAGCCAGTTCTGTCGAGGGCTGGGCCGGCTGGGCCAGGACAAAGGCATCCGCCTCCATTACTGCCCCGTGGCCCTGGCTATCCTGGTAGAGAACCCTCCTCTCTTGGATACCCCTGACACTGACCCCGGTGCGGAACTGTACCCCCTGCTGACTTAACTGCTCCATCAGCACGGTAGCAGTACCGGGGTCAAGGCCGTGGCCTACCATCCCATCACCTCCAATGGCAGTGACCGCTACCCCCCGACGACTGAGGAAATGGGCTACCTCACAGCCCACATTACCTGTGCCTATCACCACCACCTTCCCTGAAACCTGCCGCCTGCCATCCAGAACACCATCTGCCCAAACCACATTCTCCCCCTCCCCCACCGCTATGGATAGTGAGGGCGGAACTGCCCGAGGGGTAACCAGCACTACATCAGGCTGCATGGCAGCCACCGCCTCGGGAGTGACCGACTTACCCAGCTCTAGCTTCACCCCCAGCTTCTTAAGTACCTTCACCGCTTCAGTGATATACCCCTTAATAAGCCACGACCAGCGCCCCCCCAGTTGGGGAGCCTCCTCCCACAGCGTTACTTGGTGCCCCCGCAGCCGAGCTACCCGGGCTGCCTCCAGACCAGCTGGCCCCCCGCCAATGATAAGTACCTTCTTCGCCTGGGGCGCCATCGTTTCAATCTCATACTCCCTACCAATCTCAGGGTTAACTATGCACATAATAGGGTACCCCTCGGGTGGGGGGTCCCGACGGCAGCTATTGCAGTAGATACATTTCCTTATCTCATCCTCTTTGCCCTCCATGACTTTCAGTGGCCATTCGGGGTCAGCCAGAAGGGGCCGCCCAATGGCTATCAGGTCAGCCTTTTCTTGCTCCAGGATGCCCTCAGCCATAGCGGCGGTATTTATACGGCCCACGGCGATGACCGGCACCGAGACCACCTTCTTGATGACCGCTGCCAGTGGCACCATGTGGCCCCGGGGCACCAACATGCACGGTACACACCATGGCATAGTGCCCTCTGTTCCCCCAGAAACGCTTATGCAGTCAACCCCCGCCTCCTCCAGCCATCGAGAAATGACGCCGGTCTCCTTTAGGGTAAGCCCACCTTCCACAAATTCATCAGCCGAGATGCGAAAAATGATAGGATAGTCGTGGCCTACCTCCTGGCGAATAGCAGTCACAATCTCTAAGGCAAGGCGGGCCCGGCGTTGCATATCACCACCATAATCGTCCTGGCGCCAGTTGGTATAGGGCGACAGGAAAAGGCTCACCAGATAGCCGTGGGCGCCGTGGATTTCCACGCTATCAAAGCCTGCCTGCCTAGCTCGGCGGGCTGCCTGAGCAAACTGGCTCACCACCACCTTTATCTCAGCCACCGTCAGCGCTCGTGTTGCTTCGCCCAGCTCTCGGGAGGTAAGGGCAGTAGGACCTACCGTCTGGGACAACCCGAATGCCCGGCCCGTTCGCCAGCCAGCGTGCTGGAGCTGGATGGCAGTTTTGGCTCCATTCCCCTTCATGCCCTGGGCCAGTCGGGCTAATCCGAGAATGTAACTGTCATCGGCAATTCTTAACTGGGTATGGGAATTCACATGAATCAGGGAAACGCCACCATCGGCCACCACAATTAGTCCTACCCCACCCCGGGCACGGCGGGCATAGTGGTTTACCATGCGCTGGGAGACATAACCCCCAGTCTCCGCCAAGCGGCTGTTCATGGCCGCTGACACCAGGCGGTTTTTCATCTCCATAGTCCCAATGCGGGTTGGTTCAAACAGTTTAGGGAATTTCACGTGTTCCTCCTTGTTTGCAACTTAAGAAGACTGGCCTAAATCAAGCGGGCGGTACGATATGCTTCCCAGATAGCATTTATTAGCCTACGTGGTTCAACGCAATCACCAACGGTATAAAGCTCGGATACCATGTCTCGCAGCTCTTCTGAAAGAGCCGCCGCCGGCTTCAAGCCCAAAGCTAGGACTACGCTATTAGCCTTTAAAACCCTCTTCTCACCGTTGCTCTCAACGATAGCACCTTCTTCTACAATCTCAATAAGTTTGGTGTTGGTTAATACTTTCACATCAACTTCGTCCAGCATCTCCAGCAGCTGCATCCGGCCGGACCTGCCCATATTGGTGGCAATATCCCCTAGCATCTCTATCACCGTTACCTGTTTGCCTCTTTGGCCTAAGTATACTCCTAGCTCGCAGCCAATCATGCCTCCACCGGCTACGACAACGGTTTTCCCAACCTCCTTCCTCCCCAGGAGTAGGTCAACAGCAGTGACCACTGTATCCCTGTCTACGCCTTTAATTGCCGGGACAATCGGTGTGGCACCGGTGGCAACCAACACAACTTCAGGCGCCATTTTCTGCACTAGCTCCGGTGTAGCCTCCTTTTCTAGCTCAATATCCATGCCCAGTTTCCTGACTTGGGTTGACAGGTACTTTACATACTCTCTGAGGTCTCGTTTGAAATCGGGTATGGAAGCGGCTATCAAGTTTCCACCCAACCTGCTACTCTTCTCCCACAAGGTAACCTTATGGCCCCTCAACGCAGCAACTCTGGCTGCTTCCATGCCAGCTGGCCCTCCACCAATGATAAGCACCGATTTTGGCCTCTCTGTTCGCACTATGGCGAGTTCCCGCTCCATACCCGCGGCAGGATTTACGGTACAACTCAGATATTTGTAGTTAAAAATCCTGGTGAGACAACCGTCGTGATCTCCTACGCACATTCGGATGTCTTCCAGCCTGCCTTCTTTGACCTTTATTGGCCACTCTGGGTCAGCAAGCAAAGGTCTACCCAGAGCGATGAAGTCAGCCTTCCCTTCCTCCAGGATTTTCTCGGCTAGCTCTGGATAGCCGAGTTTGCCTACGGCAATAATCGGAATCTTGACAACTTTTTTGATAGCTTCGGCCATATCAACCAGGCAGCCAGGTGGCTGATAGATTGGTGGGTGAGTCCAATGCCACATCTCGTAGGCACCGGCATCTACATGGAAAGCGTCTGCCCCAGTCTGTTCCAGCCATTTGGCGACCTCTTGTGACTCCTCTATATCGCGTCCCCCTGGCACATAATGCTTAGCGCTGTACCTAAAGACGACGGGGAAGTCACGACCAGCCCCCCTTTTAACTGCCTCAATTATTTCTATCGGAAACCTAAGCCTACCGCCTATGTCTCCACCGTACTTATCTGTTCGTTTATTCCAAAGCGCAGTCATGAATTGGTCGATGAGATATCCTTCATGGCCGTGTATCTCCACGGCATCTATTCCGGCTACTCTTGCCTTCTCAGCGGCCAATTCAAAGGCTTTTACTATTTTTTCGACTTCTGCGGTGGTTAGCTCTCTGGTTGTTACTGATTTATCCCAAAGCCAGGGTAAGGGGGAGGGTCCCACGGGATGCTTTGCTAATGGGAATAGTTTTTTGGAAATGACCCGCCCGTATCCTGCCGTCAGGCTCACCGAAAGCTTTGCCCCCCAGTCATGAACTGCGTCAGCTAGTTCACTCAGCCTAGGTACGAACCTGATAGAGTCAATCCTAGGGTAGAAACTCCAATAATCCTCTACCTTTGGTTCTACTTCGTTGTCCACAAGAATGCAGCCAGTTGTAATCAGTCCGACACCACCCCTGGCCCGCGTCGCAAAGTATTCTATGCCTCGTGGTGAGTATCTGCCATCCAATTCCACAAGCCCCATCGTAGCCATCGGCGCCATTACTATCCTGTTTTTAATGGAGAGAGTCCCTATTTTGCCAGGCTCAAATAACTTCATTTCTCCCCCCTATTTTGTACAGTAGCCAAACTTCTAAGTTACTCCTATTTTTGGTGACTGTCAATATCCCTAATGGGGGTGAATCCCTGTGCGTGTGGTTACTATGACACTCTCCAAGAATTGTTCCATCTATCTACGATACGATTTAACATGCCATCGTTTTGTGCCCTATGGTTTACCCGCTTATAACAGCATTTTCCCCTCCTCAACAGTGCGTGTTATACGGAAGTAGTGACCATAAATCGCTTGCAGGTTGGGGTCAATGACAAACGGCCCATGGAGATAGACTAACCTAGGTTCAATTGCTCAAAGGGCTGACCGGGGACAAAGGTCAAAAAAGCAGGGTTAGTGCAACTGCACCAACTCCCTTTTCAATATCGCAACGATTTGTGCAATGAGAACCCTTGAATGTCACCCTCTATTTAGTTCTTGAATCACCATATCAACAGCTAGAGGGATCATCTGTTCTACTTTGGGGGTGCACCTCTCACTGAAAGTAGTTATATCTCCCACTTCAATGGCAAAGATAATAATTTGTTGGGGTAATGGCAAACCAAGCCTATTACCAAGCTCAAGAGCGGTGGCAAAGTTTACATCATGAGGTGTGGCAGCATGCTGGGTAGCCTCAAATTCTCCAGGCTCAAGCCGATAAACCTGACCAACCTTTCCCTCTTTAGTCTTAATAGCATCAATGATGATGGCTCTATTATAACCAGCCAGCCAGTCCAGTAAATCCAGACCAGCCGCACTAGCCTCCATCACCGTTATCTCTGGCCGGTTAAGCCTGTCTTCCAAAGCTTGGGCAACACGGAGACCTACACTATCATCACCAAGAATCGGGTTGCCCAACCCCAAAATTAGCGTCTTCACGCTACATCCTCTTAAAAAACTATAGTTCGTCTTGCCTCAAGGGGCGCTGAATGCTAGAGCCGGCTCAACCTCTCCACTACCTCTCCCTTGCTGTTGTAAATTACGACCTCCAGTGGCATCTGCCCGGGGAGCGTATGGGTGGCACAAGCCATACACGGGTCATAAGCACGAAACGCCATCTCCACCATATTTAGCAGTCCTTCTGATGCCACCTTCCCCTTCTTAATTAACCCTTGAGCTGCTTTCTTGATTGATATATTCATCGCCGGGTTATTGTGCCCTGTGGCCACAATCAGGTTCACCTTCTGAATGATACCCTTTTCATCTGTTTGGTAGTGGTGGAATAGAGTGCCACGAGGAGCCTCAACCACGCCAACTCCCTCATCTGGGGTGGCGGTTGGGATGGTCCTCACCTCGGGACTGGTAACCTCAGCATCCTGGCAAAGCTCCAACAAGCGCTCCGCAGCATATAGTAGTTCGATTAACCTTGCCCAGTGGAATGCCAGTGTGGCATGCACCGGCTTGCCTCCCAACGTCTCAAACATCTTCTCATACTCGGCTTGAGCCAGAGGGGTTGCCATGCCATCAGCCACATTAAGCCGAGCCAGTGAGTTCACCCGATAAACCCCACTATCCTTGCCATCAACCAAACCCTTCCAGCCGACTTTCTTCAAGAAAGGGAATTTTAGATAAGACCAGGCCTCAGTGTGCTCGGCGATATAGTCCAGATAGTCAGCCGGCTTAAATTTGGCGACCTCCTTTCCCTCAGGGTCAACCACACGGATATCGCCATCATAGAAGTTCACCTTGTTGGTGTCATCAACCAAGCCCATATAGTAGCTCTTCATAGTATAGATGTCACCGGTTATCAGTTCTAGGTATTCCTTGTTAGCCAGTACCAGGTCGTTGAACAGCTTCAGGCTGAACTTACCGAACTCCACCAATGATTTGGCCTTCTCCTCGAAGTCTTTTCGCTCCTCTTCGGTAATTGGCTTGCTCATCCCTCCTGGTAAACCACAGACAGGGTGGGTCGCCTTACCCCCGATAACGGCTTGGATATCCTGGGCATAAGCCCGATGCTTTATCACCTCACCACCAACTTCAAGCCCAACTTTAGCTATCACCCCTAGGATGTTTCTTTGTGCCGGGTCGCTGGTGGGTCCCAGAACAAAGTCGGGAGCAGCTAGCGCATAAAAGTGGGCAATGTGGGAGTGAATCATGTGGGCACAATAGAATAATTCCCTCAGCTTCTTGGCGGCTGGTGGTGGGTCTACATGGTAAACGGCATCAGTTGCTTTGGTAGATGCCATATGATGAGCTGCCGGGCAGACGCCACAGATGCGCGGGGTTATTCGAGGCATCTCCTCAACTGGTCTGCCCTCGCAGAATTTCTCAAAACCACGAAGTTCAGGAATCTGAAGATAGGCATTCTCCACATCACCCTCATCGTTGAGGAAAATCTCTATTCTGCCATGTCCCTCAAGCCTCGTTATCGGGTCAATGACTACTCTCTTCATCTTGCACCAACTTCCACTGGCACCGGGCGCTTGCGGCGCAGCAACGACTTAGCCATGCTGAACCGATAGAAGGTTCCCGCGGGGTCTACCAGCTCGGTCAGCAGACGGGCAATCTCCTCTTCCTCGCTGGCTTCGTAGGTAGAAGTCAGGGCACTGAGCATCTTAGCCCCTTGGTCAATGACCCCAGTAGGAGGTCCAAAGCAGCCGCGGCAGGGCATATTAGCTTTAATGCATCTCTGACCGCAACCACCCCTTGTAGCGGGACCACAGCATATTATCCCCTGCTCCAAGAGGCATCTCTTCGGGTCAGGGATAATCTCATGGGGTCGATAAATCCTGGTAATCTTCTTTTCCTCTTTTGTCCGGTCGCATTCATCGCAGAGCGTCTTATCTGAGGCAATCACCGAGCCCGCCGGGGGCAACTGACCGGTAGCGAAGGCATCCACCACCTTCAGGATGAGGTCTACCGGCGGTGGGCAACCAGGCATAAAGTACTCCACAGCTACTACCTGGTCAAGGTTTGACACGGTGTCAAAGAACTCGGGTAGTTCCAGTTCACCCTCATTAACCTTGGTCAAGGTCTGAGGAAGAGTACCACTGGCGTTGTCATTTGATGGTGCTTCTAAGTAAGCCCGCTCAAATATCTCATCACGGTTGGTGAAATTGGCTAATGCCGGTATGCCGCCAAAGCAGGCACAGGCACCAAAAGCCACCATTACCTTCGACTTAGCCCTGAGCAGCCTGGCAATCTTCTCCTGCTCCGAGCTTCTAATAGCCCCGTTGAACAGACACAACTCGATAGTCCCATCTCCCACCGCTTCAAGGTGGTGGTATTTGAAATCTAGGGCGATTGGCCAGAACACAATGTCGGCAATACTGGCTATATCCAGTAGTTTCTCATTTGTGTCTAGGACAGCCACATCACAGCCGCCACAGCTAGCCGCCCAGTACAGGGCTATCTTCGGTTTAGCCATTCTCGCCTCCTCCATCACGACTAAAGGGTCCCAGCTCTCTTATTTGCTCCGTCATCTCATTGACAATGGCAGCAAACCGTTCTCCCTCTGATGCCGACACCCATTCTAACCGTACCCGTTCATCTTCAATCCCCAGTTGAGAGAGCATCTTCTTCAGCAAGGGGATGCGCCGGGCAGCCTTGTAGTTTCCCTCATTGTAGTGGCAATCGCCTGGGTGGCAGCCACAGACGAGTACTCCATCTGCACCGAGCTGGAAAGCCTTGAGTACAAAAGTAGGGTCTACCCGCCCACTGCACATTACCCGGATGATATCCACGTTTGTCGGATACTGAAGGCGAGAAGTTCCCGCCAAGTCTGCCCCACTGTAGGCACACCAGTTACACAAGAAGCCTACAATCCTAGGCTCAAAATGCCTAGACATAGCTCATTCCTCCTGGCTTATGTTGTCAATACACCCTCAATCTGGGCAAGGATTTGCTGGTCAGTAAAGTGCTTAGCAGTTATGGCACCCGTTGGACAGGCCGCCACACAAACACCGCAGCCTTTGCAGAGCACCTCGTTAACCTCTGCCACGTTTGCCCCTTTGCCATTCAAGCTAATAGCCTGGTAGGGACAGAGGAGAATGCAGATAAGACAGGCAGAACACCGCTCCGGGTCAATCTCGGCTGTCAAGGGCTCGATGGTTACCTTACCACGAGCTAGAAGCGAAAGGACTTCGGCAGCAGCGGCATTGGCATGAGCCACGGTATCGGGGATGTCACGCGGCGCTTGGCAGGTCCCGCCGAGGAAAAGGCCATCGGTGTTAGAGTGGAAAGGTCTCAGCTTGGGATGCGCCTCCATAAAGAAACCGTGTCGGTCACGGGTGATATGGAAGGTCCTAGCTACCATTTCGCTGTCACGGCGTGGGGTCATGCCCGTGCTCAAGATAACCAGGTCGACGGGGAGCGTGATAGGGCGCCCCAGACCCGTATCCTCTGCCTTGACCACGAGCTGATCGGCCTGCATAACTACCTCGGCGCCTCGTCCGCGGATAAAGAGCACCCCTTCACGTTGTACTCGCTCGTAGAATTCCTCATATCCCTTTCCAGAGGCACGGATGTCCGTATATAGTTCGTAGACCTGGGCACCCGTCTTTTCCTTAACCAGGTGGGCCTGCTTCATGGCATGCATACAGCACACCTTGGAGCAGTAGCTATTGGCGTGGGAATCGCGGCTGCCCACGCAGTGGATGATAGCGACGGACTCGGGCACCCTGCCGTCAGCCAAGACAAACTTGCCCCCTGTAGGACCGCTGGCAGAGCAAAGGCGCTCGAACTCCATACTCTCGATAATGTTGGGGAAGCGCCCATAGTTGTATTGAGGCAGCAATGGCGCGTGGAAGAAATCGTGCCCCGTAGCAATCAGAATAGCGCCGACCTCTATAGTTTCCTCGATAGCCTCGTCTTCATCCAGTACTGACTTGGCCTCACAAACATTATGACATCCTTTGCAATCGAGGTGCTTGGTGAGCTTAAGACAATGTTCGGGGTCCCGGGTATACTTGAGGGGAACAGCCTGGGCAAAGGGGATATATATGGCCTTTCTCTTGCCTAAGCCTTGATCGAATTCATTGGGCACAACGATGGGGCAGACGTTTATCCTAGTAATAGCCTCTTCCTCACATTTCTCAATGCACTTCCAGCAGCCAGTACAATCAAAGGTTGTATAAACGGGCTTTTCACAGTTGCACTCCTCAGCTTGCTCTTGGCTACAAACAACCCCAATGGGAGTTAGCCCGTCTCTCCGGTAAACACCCCTTTCCTCCAACTTCTTTAAAGCTCTTTCATCACAACCTCTAAGAACAGCGCCCAATCTCTTTTCTGGCCATCTAGCCTGGAGTCGGCAAATCGTAGCTGCCAAAGGATACCTAGGCTCCAGTGCCAGATCCTTCAATTCATCTATGTTAGTGAATAGATATGGACCTACATGCCCCCATCTCTTTCTCAGCCCGATAACGCCATCGCAGCCATCTTCTAATAGCTGAGAGGCTCTCTCAATTATGAACTCATTCATGGCTTACCCTCTTTGAGATATTCACAGCACAAACCTTAAGCTCGGGTATCTTGGCTTCTGGGTCTAACACCCGGCTCGTAAGCACATTGGCTGCTGATTCAGCAAAATGAAACGGAATAAACACGACCCCTGGGGCAACTTTCTCAGTAATTGAGGCGCTTATTTGAATCTCTCCTCGTCTTGACCTTACTACTACCTTCTCTCCGTCTCCTACCCCCAGTCTCTTGGCATCCTGAGGGCTAATCTCCATAAATCCAGCGGAGACCTCACTATTTAGTGAGGGGATTTTGCGGGTCATGGTGCCAGTGTGATAGTGGAACATCAACCTGCCTGTGGTTAAGATGAAGGGGAATTCTGTATCAGGCATTTCCGCCGGCTCCTTAAAGTCTATGGCAAAAAAGCGGCCTTTACCTCTGGGGAATGCTTCTTTATGCAGAAATCTCGTTCCTGAATGCTCCTTCGTCAGACAAGGCCAAGCCAAAACCTCACCCTTGTCTAATCGCTCGTATGAGATTCCACCATAAATAGGGGTGAGTTTGGCGATTTCCTCCATGATTTCTTCAGGTGAAGTGTAGTTAAACTGATTGCTGCCCATGCTCTGGGCTAACTGACGTATAATCGCCCAATCTGGCTTACTATCCCCGAGTGGGTCGATTGCCTTTCTTAGTCTAAGCACTCTTCTATCCGTCGCCGTAAAAGTTCCTTCCTTTTCGGCGAAGGAAGCAGCCGGCAACACTACAGCAGCTTGTTGCGCAGTTTCAGACATAAATATGTCCTGAACTACCAGAAAGTCCAAAGCTCCTAATGCCTCACGGACGTGGCTTATATCTGGGTCAGAAAGAGCAGGGTTCTCACCCATTATGTACATGGCTTTAATAGAACCCTCACCGGCAGCGTCCATCATCTCGACTACAGTCAGGCCTGGTTTCTCGGGGAGCTTTGTTCCCCAAGCCGCCTCAAATTTTTTCCTAGCTGCTTCATCCTGTACTGCTTGATAGCCTGAGTAAACATTGGGCAGCGCCCCCATATCACAAGCCCCCTGAACGTTGTTTTGTCCCCGCAAGGGATTTACTCCGGTGGATTCCCGGCCCACATTGCCAGCAAGCATGGCAAGATTGGCGCAGGAGCGCACATTATCCGTGCCTGTAGTGTGTTGAGTGATACCCATGCAATATATTATTGATGCCTTTTCTGCCTCACCATAAATGTGGGCAGCCCGTTGCAAGTCCCCTGGAGAGATACCACTAACTTTCTGTACCTTATCAAGGGTATATTCCTCAATTTTTTGCCTGAATTCTTTATACCCCTCGGTCCGCTGAGAGATAAACTCCTCATCTATTAGTCCCTCGGTAGTGAGTATATTCATGAAGCCGTTGAGAAGACAGACATCAGTCCCTGGCCTGATCTGCAAGTACACATCGGCAAAATTAACTAACGGTGTCCGACGCGGGTCAACTACAATTAGTTTAGCCCCATTATCTTTAGCCTTTAAAATTCTTGACCCGACCAACGGATGCTGCTCAATAGTGTTACTTCCAACAACAAGTATGCAATCAGCGTTCTCAATCTCAGGAATAGAATTGGTCATGGCGCCACTACCGAAGGAACTCGTCAATCCAGCTACCGTTGGGGAATGGCAAAGCCGAGCACAGTGGTCAATATTATTAGTGCCGATGACAGCCCGAGCAAATTTCATCAAAAGAAAGTTTTCCTCATTGGTGCACTTAGCTGAGGATAGGAAGGCTATAGAATCGGGACCAAATCGTTGTTTGTTCTCATTCAATTTTTGACTTATGATATCCAATGCCTCTTGCCAGCTCGCTTGCTCAAATCGCCCGTTTCGCTTGATCAAAGGCGTTTTCAGTCGTTCATTATGGTAGACGAATTTATGGGCATTCCTACCTTTGATACACAACTTGCCTTCGCTTATCTCATCAGTCTTACACGGGATTAGACCGACTATTTCGTTATCAACTACCTCTAGATAAAACTGGCAGCCACAGCCACAAAAGGGGCAGACAGTTAATATAGTATCGTAGTTCATACCCTTATCCCTCTCTTGTTGACAGGGCTCTCTTTTGCCTGCTTAATAAGCTTCTCCTTCGTTGACACATCCAAGCCAGGGACGTATTCAAATATCATCTCGGGCGGCTGACGATGGATTAGGGATTGAATCGTTCGCAAGGGGATGCTCATAGGGCAAGTAGCTTCACATTCACCACAGCCTATGCAATAATCTGCCACATGGTAAGCTCTTATTAAATGGAACAAGGGGAAATTCGGTGGGATTTCCCCAGGTGAAATCCATTCCGGGTTTTCCAGCTCGCACTCATCACATATACAAATGGGGCAAACGTCACGGCATCCATAGCACTTGATGCACTTACTAAGCTCCCGTTGCCAGAATTCAAGGCGAGACTTATTATCCATTAAGACGATTTGCTGCATGAGGG
>Ga0209979_1003630_pt1 | contig 13468 bp, 11 predicted proteins | sample AnhtaG_FD_183114 | JGI IMG/M metagenome (GOLD analysis project Ga0209979, IMG submission 183114) | Deep subsurface microbial communities from Anholt, Denmark to uncover new lineages of life (NeLLi) - Anholt_01485 metaG (SPAdes) (version 2) | ecosystem: Environmental > Aquatic > Marine > Oceanic...
AAAGCCGTAAAGACCCCAACCTGATAGTCAATACTCACGCAACTTTCCGCTGGCGGCACGGACTGTTTCCGGCAGTGGATTTCGACCAGATGCGTCAGCTCAACGCCGATATGTATATCTGCCTGATTGAGGGCGTAATCGCACTGCACACCCGGCTTGTCGCTGAACACTCCGCCGAACACACGCTGAAAGATTTGATTGTCTGGCGGGAAGAAGAGATTATCGGCACGGAAATGCTGTGCAAAGGTATTAACGAAAGGATTCCTTTTTACTGCCTTGCCCGCGGCACCGAAGGCGAAACCACCGAAACATTCTACGGACTTATCTTTGACGGTCGAACCAAAAAAGCATATTTGAGCTTCCCTATGACCGCTGTTGGCGATATGGAAGATGTGAAAAACGAAATTGACAAATTTCGACAATTGATGAAGCAATCATTTATCTGCTTTGACCCCGGCGATTTGGAAGAATCGTATCTGCCGCAAAAGGCCCGGCGAGCAAGCCAAAAAGGATTGGACTATGTTGAGGTAACGGCGTTGGGACAGAAAGTCCGGCTGGATTTACGTGAGGTCCAGCAAATCGAGCGCGATATCAACAGCCAGATATACGCCCGTGATTTTATGCTAATTGACCAGGCGGACATGATAATCAGCTTTATTCCGACCTTAGCCGACGGACGGGCAGCAATATCCAGCGGAGTCGAAAGAGAGCTCCAGCACGCTCACGAGGCGGCCAAAGAAGTTTACGTCATCTGGACGGCAAAGCAAAGCCCCTCGGTATTCGTCACCCAGACAGCTACAGAAGTCTTTACAGATTTAAATTGTGCTATAGAATTCTTCAGAAATAAGAGCTATATAGAAAAGAAGGTATAATATCCACTATGTATTTAACCCATTCAGAGATACGGCAATTAGAATTACTCAGGAAAAATAGCCCTTCGGATAGATTCTTACTAATGGTTCAATTGGTTGATGGCCAAATTAAGGCCCTCAAAGCAGGGCTCAGATATAAACATCCTGATATCGATGACGAGGAGTTGGAGCAATGTCTGAAGTCAACAATGAAAAAAATATATTCATTGAAACTTTAGAGTGGATTTGCGGGAAGTTAAAGTCGGCAAATGTCCCTTACATGATTACTGGCGGTGCTGCCGTCGGGTTCTGGGGCCATATCAGGACCACAATGGACATTGACATTCTAATTCAAATTCATAGCGAACAAGTCGATTCTCTTTTAAACAGTATTGAAGGCGAAGCTTACATTGACATTGAAAAGGCAAAAAAATTAGAGATTAAAGCGTTATGGAAACGAATAACCGACGAAGCGGAAACAGTATAGTTAATGCCCTGGGGATTTATCCAGGATAAACAAATGCACGATACCGAACAGCAGATACCGGATAAGCAACTGGCCGGCTGTATCGACCATACGCTGCTCGATGCCACGGCGACAAAAGAGCAAATCGAACAGCTATGTCGGGAGGCAAAGACCTACGGGTTTCATACGGTATGCGTGAACGGCCGATGGGTGCCTTTGGCCGCTGAGCTGTTAGCCGGCTCGAAAGTTGCCGTTGGCGGTGTAGTCAGTCTGCCGCTCGGGGCCGACTCGACCAAAATCAAAGTTGCCCAGGCCAAAGAATCCATTTTCGCCGGGGCCGATGAGATTGATATGGTCGCTGATTTGGCGGCCATAATCACCGGTGACACAAAATATCTGCAAACTCAGTTGCACGCTGTGCTGAAAGTCTGCCGGTCGATGAGGCCGTCGGTTGTGCTCAAGGTGATAATCGAATCGGCCGCTCTCAATCACGACCAAAAGATATTCGCCTGCCGGGTAGCGGACAGATGCGGTGTCGATTTCATAAAAACCAGCACAGGCCTGCATCCGGCCGGCGGAGCAACCGTCGAAGATATAAAGCTGATAAAACAAACAGCTCCGAACTGTAAAATAAAGGCGGCCGGCGGGATAAGAACAGCAAAACAGGCCCTTGAAATGTTAGCCGCAGGCGCCGAGAGGATAGGCACTTCTTCGAGCATACAGATTATAAATGAGCTCAGGGCAGGACAACCACAATGACGGCAGGGGCAGTTGCCAAAACTGATAATCTTATTCTGTGCAAACTGCACTCCAAAAAAATCCGTGCATCCATAGATTTGCCGGCTTTAAGCGAAATGTTTTCCCGTCTAAAATCGCCATCAATCCTCGGTGGCAACGCAGCCAAGGCGGATGCGGATAGATTCAGCTACTGGGCCGCCGAGCCAAAAGAGGTATTTGAATTTAAAGCGGGACAAAAAGAGCCATTCGGAAAACTACAAAAAGTCCTGGATAAATATAAGTTAGTGGATTCCCGCTCCTTCGGCCTTGCTCAGGACAGGTTTCGCGGGAATGACAAGGGAGGGGACGATGACCTGCCGAAGGGGTTTTTCTGCGGCGGATGGGTCGGATATTTTAGCTATGAGCTCGGCAGATATATTGAAAAGCTCCCGGAGACTACAACAGATGACCTTCAAATGCCGCTGATTCGGCTGTGCTTCTACGACCGCCTTATTGCCTACGACCATATCGAAGGAACTTTTTGGCTAATCGCCTTGCAATTGCCCAGTGATTCTGAAAAACCGCAGGACAAACTTATCGCCCTGGAGCAGTTGCTGACTGAATCCCAAAAAATCTGCGTCCCGCATCCTGGGCCTGCTGACCTTGAAAAAATCGATTTTTCGCTAATTCGATGCAATATGGATAAAGAGTATTACCTGCGGACGATAGAGAAAATAAAACGCTACATCTACGACGGCGAGGTCTATCAGATTAACTTCTCACAGCGATTTGAATGTGATTACGATACCAGGCCGATAAGGCTCTATCACTGGCAGAACTATTACAACCCAAGCGGCTACGCCGCGTACATCAACGGCGGAAATTTTCATATCGTCAGTGCATCACCTGAGATGTTTATAACAATTGATGACGGCCTCATCCGAACCAAACCGATAAAAGGTACCCGGCGGCGTATCAATGAGACGGCCCGGAAAAACTCGCACGCAAAACAAACCAACACAAAAAATTTCAATGAGCTGCTTTACAGTGAAAAAGAATGTGCCGAGTTGAATATGATAATCGACCTGGAGCGTAATGACGTAGCCAAAATCTGCAAACCGGGCACAAGGAAAGTAATTCGGCCCAGAACAATTGAAAGTTATCCGACGGTTTTTCACGCCGTTGCGACTGTAGCCGGGCAGCTTCGCAAAGAAATAACATTCTGCGATATTTTAAAGGCAATGTTCCCCGGCGGCTCTATCACCGGCGCCCCGAAAATCCGCTCGATGGAAATTATCGATGAAACCGAGCCTACAGCCAGAGGCGTTTATACCGGCAGTATCGGCTTTATCGGCATAGACGGCTGTGCGTGCTTGAATATTGCCATAAGAACGATTATTATCACAAACCGAAAGGCCTTTGCCCAAACCGGCGGCGGCATAGTCGCAGATTCAGACCCGGAAGCTGAGTGGGCCGAGACAATCACAAAGGCAAGGGCACTATTGGCAGGAATAAAAGCAACGCAAAAAAACAAACGACGGATAGTGGATATAAAAAAGATAAATAAGAAATCCAAAGCAGAATACAATCACTCGCTAACTGGTCAGTAGTAAGTGGTGAGTAGTGAGTAGTAAGTGGTGAGTATTCAATTCGCCAACTAACTAATTAACCACTCACTAATTAACCATTTAACTCATCCTGTTTCGGACTTTGAATTTCGATCATTTGAATTTGTTTAGGATTTAGAATTTCGGATTTCGGATTTGCATAAGATAAAATGGTGGAAAAAGTTTTCCTAAATGATCAATTAGTCGATGTTAACAAGGCCTGCATATCCGTTACCGATAGCGGCTTTTTGTATGGAGCGGGGCTTTTCGAAACGATGCGAAGCTACAACGGCGTGGTCTTTGCGCTGAAAGACCATCTGGACAGACTGTTTTTCAGCGCTCGTACTCTGTCAATAAATCTCGCATACGACAGAAAATACATCACTGATGTTATTTATAAGGTACTGCAAGCGAACAAATTAACCGATGCCCGTTTGCGATTGACACTTACCAACGGGCCAATGTCCCAATCGGATGAGCAGCGCAAACCAACACTTCTTATCACCGCCGCAAAGCTTCAGCCTTATCCGGCTGAATATTATAAAAAAGGTGTTCTGGTAGTGCTTTGCCCATTCAGGCAAAACGCCGGTGAGCCAACGTGTGGACACAAAACGACAAGCTATTTCTCGCGTATGATTGCGCTAAATCGTGCACATCAAAAAAGGGCCGCCGAAGCGTTATGGTTCACGACGAATAATCGCTTAGCCGAAGGCTGCATAAGCAATGTGTTCCTGGTCAAAGATTCCGTCCTTCATACGCCGCCGATTGAAACGCCGGTCCTTGCGGGCATAGCCAGAAAGACCGTCTGCCAAATCGCCTTAAAAAACTCTATCAAACTGGTTGAAAAAGACCTCTCCATAGACGACGTGCTGGCTGCCGATGAGATTTTCCTGACAAATGTAATTATGCAGATTATGCCCGTAACCGCAGTGGAAAAGCACACCGTAAGCAACGGCAAGGTCGGTACGATGACTAAAAGATTGCAAAAGAGTTTCGATGAATTTGTTGAAAGCCAGTGCGGGAAAAGAAAATGAAAATAAAAGATATTGCAGAGCAAATTGAAAAAATAGTCCTACTTAACTTAGCACAGGACTGGGATAACGTTGGGTTGCTTATCGGCGATGCGCAGAAAAATGTAAAAAGAATTCTGCTGACCATCGATGTAACAAATGATGTTGTCGCTGAGGCAAAAAAACTAAAGACCGACCTGATTGTAAGTTATCATCCGGTAATCTGGGATGGCTTGAAAAAAATTACCTCAGATGGTCCGAGCAGCACTGTACATGAATTGATTCGCAGCAGGATTGCGGTTTTTTCGATACATACCGCACTGGATGCCGTCAAAGGCGGAGTCAACGACGGCCTTGCCGAGATTATTGGCATTGAAGATGGAAAGCCGATTGGGGATTACGTTGTTAATCCGGCTGGCGACAATTACAAGCTCGTTGTCTTTGTCCCTGTCGAATCGGTAGCTGAAGTTTCAAATGCGGTTTTCGCTGCCGGCGCAGGGGCAATAGGTAATTACACCCACTGTGGCTTCGGTGCCGAGGGAACAGGAACTTTTTTGCCTTTGGAAAACGCAAAACCGGCTATTGGCAAAAAAGGAAAACTGGAGAAGGTCCCAGAGATAAGATTCGAGACGATTGTGCCCGCGGAAAAGCTCGATAAAGTAGTAACAGCAATGAAAAAGGCACATCCTTACGAGACGCCGGCCTTTGACATTATCAAACTCTACAACAGCCAAAACGAATTCGGCCTTGGCAGAATCGGCAGATTAGCCCAGCCGTTACGAATAGAACAGATTATCAAGAAAATAAAGAAACACACCCACGCCCAGGCCGTCGGCCTGATTGGAAACGAGAAACGCCTGGTAAAAACAGCGGCAGTTTGCGCCGGCTCATGCGGCAAGATTATCAATCTGGTTATCGCTGCAAAGGCCGACCTGTATCTCACCGGTGAATTGAAACACCACCAGGCATTAGCCGCCCAGGAAGCCGGCCTGACCTGCATCTGCCTGAGCCATACTGTCTCGGAACGGTTCATATTGAAAAAATTCGCCAAACAGTTGCAAAAACAGCTAAATTCAGTGACAATAAGAATAAGCAAAAAGGATGCAGACCCATTTAAATGGAAAAACCTATGACAGAACAACAGAAGACAGAGGACAGAGAACAGAAGACAGAGGTCGCAAGACAGAAGACAGAGGTCAGAAGTCAGAAGACAGAATTCAGAAGACAGAATTCAGAATATCGAACGTTGGATAAAAAACAGACTGATTTCCCGCAACAGGAACAGGACATTGAGACGACAGTCGAGTCGGTCGTGGAGGCGGTTTTATTCGCCAGCGATGAGCCGCTCTCGGAAGCCCGGCTGGCCAACATTGTTGAAACATCCGTAAAGCAAGTCCGTCAATGTATCGAAAACCTGAACGGCAAATACCGGACCAACAATAACGCCTTTAGAATAGAGCAGATTGCCGGCGGTTATCAAATGCTCACTTTGAGTCCTTATAACTATTGGCTGAAAAAATTACTTCGGGCCCGCAGCGACAGCAAACTAAGCCCCGCCGCGGTGGAGACCCTTGCCATAATTGCATACAAGCAGCCGGTTATGCGGGTTGATATCGAGGTCGTCAGGGGCGTTGCCACCGGTGAGGTAATTCGAACTCTTTGTTATAAAGGTTTGGTTAAGATAGTAGGCCGAGCCGAAGTTTTAGGCAGGCCGATGCTCTACGGCACAACAAAGAAATTTCTGGAAGTCTTCGGCCTGAACACACTCAAAGACCTGCCGAAAATAGAAGAGCTTAAGAAACCGCCTGCCTAAACACCAACGGTGGGCTTCAAGCCCACCCTACAAACTTCAGGACTGCTTTGATTTAGAAACGTCTTTCAAATAACCTAAGGAAGTAAGAAACTCATCGGCAGCCCGGACGGTTTGCTTAAATGAGCTGTTATCTTTGTCCCTTCCGTAGTTAAAAAAGCCGTGCCCCTTTTCTTCAAACGGCACAAGCTCACAAACATTGCCGGCCTCCTTCATAGCCTTGCTGAAACGCTCAACACTCTCGAATGGAACTGTCCGGTCCGCAGTTCCGTGGAAAATAATACACGGAGGGACACCTTTTTTTACGTGCTGCAAGGGAGATATTTCTTTTACACGATTGAACCTTTCATCCGAACGCCTTTTTTTCGACAACTCTATCAGGTCCACTGCCGGATTGAACAGGACTAATGCATTCGGCTTGGAACTTATATTTCGGTCTTCATTTTCTTCATCAAGTCTCTCAATGACACCTGTGCAGGCCGCCACATGGCCGCCTGCCGACCCGCCGCCTGCGACGATTTTGTTCGGGTTGACGCCAAGCCGGGCTGCGTTGGCCCTGACCCAGCGAATAGCGGACTTACCATCGGCAACACATTCAAAAGGCGTCGTCCCATGCCTGTTTTTGACACGATATTCAGCGGAAATCGCCATCATTCCCCGCGAGGCGAAGTAATCGCACTGGTGGTAAAATTGAGTCGGAGTACCACCGACCCAACCACCGCCGAAAAAGAACACTATCGCCGGTAACGGTTCTTTTACTTGCCTCTCGGGCGGCTCAAATATATGCAGTTTCAATTCGACCTCGCCGATGGTTTTATACACCACCGGTATCGGCTTTATTGAAACTTCTTTGGACCTCTTCCGACGTTCTGCTGCTGAAAGTATAGTTGTAGTGATACAAACCAGAAATATTACAATAATCTTCTTCATCCTTCTAACTCCTTCAAAATGAATTATAAACTAATTCCACGGCAGTACTTCTATGTCAGGCTTAACTGCATGAGCAGGGTGAGGATGCTCATCGTCGAAAACGTACATATCATCCTGCTTTTCTATGACAACAAAACTCTCATCAATTGAGCCGTCCGGATTTGTTACATTATCGAGTGCAAGTTTCAGATGTTTGGCAAAAAACTTATAGGCGCCGGTGCGCTTCGAAATACCATAATCATGTCCCTCCTCGGGAAGGTGAACATTCTCCACACGAGCCTGGGCGTCATAAAGACGATAGACATTGCGGATATAAGGAAGCTCGACCTTCGGTGTATTCTTGGTCCAGTCTTTACCGTTGGAGATTAGCAACTGAGGACGAGGTGCAGCTAAAGCAGCTATCTCTGTATTATTCGTCTCGTGGGTGTCGCTTTTGTGGATGGGCATCCCGCTTTCGCAATTGCATCCGCCGAAGAAGTGCGCAGATACCATTACAGTAGGGACAGAGACCGCGATGCGGTCATCAACCGCCGTTACAAGAAACGATTGTGTCCCTCCGCCGGAGGCCCCCGTTACGCCAATGCGCTTAGAGTCCACGTCTTTTAGTGAAGTAAGAAAGTCGATGGCGCGGATGCTGTTCCAAAGCTGCAATTTAAGGACCTTCGGTCGCCTATGCTCCCATCCTGCATTTTTCCAGTCACCATATCCCACCATATCGTAGGAGAAGACAACCGCACCCATACGAGCCAGCGTTGCGCATCTCTTTTGCATATTGGGTCGAAACCGGCCGTAGTTACCGGCGCTGCTGAAATGTCCGTGCGGGCAAAGCACCGCTGCAAAGGGTCTCTTGCCTTGCCGTGGACGATACAGATTTCCCGTTACAAAAACACCGGGCAGACTTTCAAACGCCACATTCTCAACCGTGTAATATTTGTACCTGCGCTTGCTGTGTATGATAGGGTTCAGAGCGCACTTTTTGGGCATAGGCAAAAGTTCTGCTCCACTAAGAATGGCCTTGCGAATGCGCCCGGCCCGGGCCTTCCATTCAGTTAGGTTGGAGTAGCTGCTGGCAAACTTAGCGAGCTGCTCTTTGGCCGCCTCCTCACTATGATAATGTCCCTGACAAAGCTGAGGTTTTTTACTCTCAGCACCTTGAACAACTCTGTCCGAAAGCGTAACTGCAAACATTGATATGCTGATAACAATAACTCTGCGAATAACGACCGATGAACTTTTCATTTGACACCTCATAATATCTTTCTGCATATTAATTCATTTGATAATCACATTCATCACCATTGCGCCAACGGCTCTACCTGAACTTTTGTAACTACCTCTTTGTCTTTCCACATCGGCGAAAGCAGGACCGCCACTCGAACGTTGCCATTAGCGTTGGGCAATCGAATTATTAGTCGGCTAACACCCTTATTGGTTTTCTGCGGTGGCTTCTGCTGGGCCGACTCCACTGCAAACCCAGCGATTGAGGGTGACAAGATGCGGGCGATAAGCTTTCTACCGGCAAGGGTAAGTACGGCGGTATCTTTTTCCTTTATATCGATTTTCGCATCCGTTATCATAGCCCAGATGACCTCACAGGGCTTTTCGATATCGAACTCATCCTGCACAAGAACCGCCCGCCGATTCTCGACCATTGCAATACCTCTTGCAACTTTTTTTGCAGACTTTTTGTAAGCACTTGTCAGGTCCACAAGAACAAAAGCAGAAGATCTCTCTGTTTGGAACTTGGTAAACTTCGATGTTGCTAATGGGTCCTGGTCATCGCCATCTAATAGCGGCACGCTATGGCTTTTCGAATTCAGGCGGTAATAACTCCACCGCCTGCCGCCTCTTCTTCCTTCCCAGTAACCGGGCAGATTATAATTTTCCGAGCCGAGGTCGCGTACCCATCGAATGCCCAGAGCATCAAGCTCGAAGTTGCCCAAATCGAGATGGCCGTGATTGACCTGGTTGTAGCCGGCTTTGACACCAACAAACAATGCTTCCGGGTCGTTCCAGGCGCTGCGGAACACTGCTATCTCCACAGGGCCGCGGAAATAACGGTCGAGGTCTTTAGCTGCGGGCATTTTCCCTGGAGACGGCACATACCAAACCACGTGCTGAGCTCTGGCGTCGCGTTTGGCAATCTCAGCGTGTTCGGCCTCGGCGTACAAAGAGTTATTGTAGGCCCGAGCCAGCCAGAACATACACGGCATAGGTCTTCTGGAGCTTTTCTCTCCAGAGTCGGCAAAGTTTAAGTGCCGCCCGGTCGGCCCGCTTGTGTATATTGGAAAGTTCCCTGATTCGGCCAGTCCCTTAATTTGCAACAGACCAAAATCATTGCCTAAAGCAGTTTGCAGCGCCGCCAGCCCGTAAGCCGTATAATGTGTGGCATAACTCCAGTAACCAGGCCCTTCCATCCACGCCCCATCGGGGCTGTAGCTTTTCAGTGCACGCGGCAGCGACTCAATCGCAGAGATAATTATCTGCTCGGCGTACCCCGGCTCGGACTCCGCAATAGCCAAAGCACCGACTATCATTCCCCCATTGCAGACCTGGTTCCAGTTGTGCTCACTTTTACTCCACCAGGATTTCTTATACGCGCTCAGCGCCGGTTCAAAGCCGTTCTTAACTAAGCCGGCCCTGATTCTTTCGCGTGTCTCTACATCGAGATAAGAATACAGCCAGTCATAACCGAGGCCGACCGCGTGGGACATCTCAGCCGTGTCGAGAAAGTGAGATGGATTCCAATCTTTGAATGCACAGACGGTCAGGAGGTTTTCCACTGCTTTTTCGGCATATTTTTGTTCGCCGGTCCATCTGTACGCAAGGCCAAGGGCGTAAATTCGATGCAGGCATTCTCTGCTGACATGAAGAAGCCGCGGCCCAATCTTCCTGTAAGTAAGCATCCGCTTTTCAGCACAGGCGTCCGCATCCTCAAGAACATCCCTCAAACATTTCTGCAAAACTTTATCTTTTGCATACAGCTCTTTTAGGTGCTTCAGGTCTTTATCCTTCAACATCAACCGGGGATGGTCCTTATCGAGGGTTTTAAGAACCACAGAAGAATCTACAGTAACTTCCTGAGCCGGCGCCAAAGCTGGATGACAACAACTCAGGACAATCGCCAGCCCAAGAAATCTGCATACGTTTGCCATAATCTACCTCCATTTCTGTCTCGTGATTTAACGTTATTGCGAGCCCTCCTAACAACAAGCCCCCCCTGTCTTTCTTAACACCGGCAAGGGCCGACAGGTTTATTGACAATAACATAAGGCAATTTGTCATTCTGAACGAAGTGAAGAATCTCTTCCTGCACAAGTCCCGATTTATTGGGATTAACCTCATTCTCAGGCCAGATGCTTCGCCTTGCTCAGCATGACAATAAAAAACTGGTCAGTTTGAGTACTATACTTCCAGATGTTATAGAAGATTTGATGCTTGCAAGGCAAGAAAAATCTTTTGCCTGTGCCGCCGAAGTTTATTATGATTACTCCAAATATGACTAACGTTAACTTTATTCAGAGACAGCTCGATGAGTAAGATGCCTCAGATTTGTATTGTCGGTGGTGGGATGATAACGCAGGTGCAGATTCTGCCTTCCATCTATCAACTTCAACGCCTCGGTCTTGTTGGTGAGGTTAGTGTGTGCGCATTGAACAGTGTTCCGCTGAATGTACTGGCGCAGGACCAGACGCTCAAAAAAGCATTTCCCGGTCACAGCTTCAAGGCGTATCCTTCCACGGATACCGATCCGCAGCAGAACTTCCCCGATCTGTTCAGGGAAGTAATCGAGAAGCTGCCCAAAGGCAGCATCGTGATCGTTGCAGTGCCGGACCAGCTACATTATCCGGTTATACAAGCCGCCCTTGCCAGTGAACAGCATATATGCTGTGTAAAGCCGCTGGTGTTAAAATATTCGCAGGCCCTTGAAATCGAAAAAATCGCCTATGAGAAAGGGCTTGTCGTGGCAGTGGAGTATCATAAGCGACTCGATGACCGGGCCTTGATGGCCCGTCGGCTCTACAGAGAAGGCAAATTTGGGGAATTTCGTATCGGCCACGCAGAAATGAATGAGCCCTATTACTATCGACATTCAAATTTCCAGAACTGGTGCACCGTAGAAAATTCCGATATGTTTACTTATGTTGGTTGCCATTACGTTGACCAGGTGCATTTCATCACAGGACTGCTGCCCAGGGCGATTTCTGTTTATGGCATAAAAGATACATACCCCAACGGCAAAATGGGCTACTTGTGGACCGATGCTCGTGTCATCTGGGAAAACGACGCGTGCCTGCATGTGACAAACATAATGGGTTATCCGGATGATGGCCCCGGCGGTAATTTTCAGGGCCTCCGTATATACTGCCGAGGGGAAGATAAAAGTGGCATGCTCGTACACAACGACCAGTACCGCGGTATCGAACACTGTTATGTCAAAAAGGGCAGCGAGCCCGGTGACACATACTATTCTGAGCCGAGTCCGGATTATTTTAAGTATATCGAGCTTGGCGGCGAAGGGCTGACACCGGTTGGATACGGGTATCGTTCGATTGAATACATAGTAAAGAATATCTGCAAGTGCATTGATGTATCTGCCGGCGTTGGCCACAAGCAGGCTGTGAGTCGCAGACAGAAGCTGCTCAAGCAATTTGATAATGATGGCATCATGGCAACGCCTGCAAACAGCTCGTACAATGAGCTGGTGACTGAGGCGGCTCGGCTGTCAATTCTTAATGGCGGCAGAAAGGTTGAAATAACCTATGGCAAAAACGCAGGCGTTGATTTTCACAAGGATTGATAAGCATTATAGAGCGTTCATTTTTTGTAGATAGAAATGATTTATGCAAAATTGAGGTTAGGCATACTTTGAAAAGGAAAAATCGTTTTTTGATTTTTTCTTTTCAAACAGTAAGTTATTGTGTAATAAGCAATTAGGGCTTATTTAAGAAAATGAAAAAACAGATTTTCTTAAATAATATATGCCTAACCTCAATTTTGCAGATACCTTAGATAGAAAGAAACCAAAGCTAAGATGGCAAAAGAATTTCCGCTTGTCTCAACTGAGGTAAAGCCCGTATCAACAAAGTTTCGCAAACTTCAGGGGCCTATTCCAAATTATGAGACAATAAAACAGATTGAAGAGCTTCGTGAGGCCGAGCCACTCAGTATGCGAGGTCAGCCGCCGGTAATTTGGGACCGCGCTGAGGGAGTAAATGTTTACGACGCTTACGGCAACATGTGGCTTGATTTTTCATCAGGCGTACTTGTTACCAATACCGGCCATGGCTGTAAAAAAATCGCCGATGCAATTATTAGCCAGGCCTCCAAACCACTACTGACTACCTATTGTTTCGGCAACCAGCCAAGGATTAAGCTTGTCCAGAAGCTGGTTTGGCTTGCACCACAACACTTAAATAAGGTGTTTGTGCTCAGTACCGGCGCAGAAACCACAGAGTGCGCCCTAAAGCTAATGCGTACCTACGGAAGAAAGATGAGCACAGACGATAAGAGCATCATTGTTTCATTTGAAAATGCCTTTCACGGCAGGACCCTCGGTGCCCAACAGATGGGAGGTTCGGGTGGCGGCAAAGCATGGATAAAAAATCTCGACCCTGAGATAGTTCAGGTACCATTCCCCGATGGATTCCGCTGTGAAGACACCAGCTTCGAGCTGTTCGAGAAAACCCTTGCCCGGCTTGGAGTGGAGCCGGATAACGTGGCCGGTGTAATAACCGAAACATATCAGGGTGCCGGGCCTAACTTTATGCCCAAACAATATGCAAAGGACCTGAGAAAATGGTGTGACAAGTATGGCGCTCTGCTCTGTTTCGATGAGGTTCAGGCAGGTTTTGGTAGATGCGGAACTATGTGGGGATTTGAGCTATACGATGTGGTGCCGGATTTATTCTGTATAGGCAAGGGACTCAGCAGCTCGTTGCCAATCAGCGGTGTAATCGGCAAGGAAAAAGTGATGGATTTGTTCGGGCCCAACGAGATGACCAGCACTCACTCGGGCAATCCTATTTGCTGTGCGGCTGCATTGGCAAGTATCGAAGTCATCGAGCAAGAAAAGC
>Ga0209979_1003631_pt1 | contig 13466 bp, 11 predicted proteins | sample AnhtaG_FD_183114 | JGI IMG/M metagenome (GOLD analysis project Ga0209979, IMG submission 183114) | Deep subsurface microbial communities from Anholt, Denmark to uncover new lineages of life (NeLLi) - Anholt_01485 metaG (SPAdes) (version 2) | ecosystem: Environmental > Aquatic > Marine > Oceanic...
CCAGTGCTTCCTCTGCTTTTGCTGCTGAGAGGATTATCAGCTTTTCTTGTGCGATACAGGATAGGAGCAGCATTCTTTAATTGGACTATGGAGCGGGCAAAAAAAAGAGAAGATCTGGTGAGACGATATGGATTCGGGGGACTTATTTTACTGGTAGCTATTCCTCTTCCTATTACTGGCGCCTGGACGGGAACTCTGGTAAGTTTTCTTTTGTCGATGCAGATTAAATATGCTTTTGCTGCTATCTGCATTGGGGTAGGATTGGCTGGAATCATAGTTCTTTTAGCCAGTTTAGGGATAATAGAAGGGGTGAGGATTTTTACTTAACTATCGGGATGTGGCGTAGCCTGGTTTAGCGCGCCTGCTTCGGGGGCAGGAGGTCGTGGGTTCGAATCCCACCATCCCGACCATATTCGTTGCTCGTCGCTCGTCGCTCGTATCTCGTGAAAAAAACTCCCTCTCCCCACAGGGGAGAGGAGTAGCGGTGCGATTTTTGGCTAAATAGCCAAAGCTATTTACCCGAGCATATTAACTCAGGTTATCGCACATTATAAGGTGAGGGGGAGAGAGTCATCTTTACACAAATGAAGCGATTAATCATTAGTGGAATCTTTTTGATTATTTTTATCTTGGTAACTGTTCGTCCGGGGTTTTCTATCTCTCCTCAACCCAGGTACTATACAGTGGAAAAAGGAGATTATCTCATTATTTTAGAAAAGAAATGCGGAGTTCCTTGGAAAAAGATCAAAGAGGCAAATGGTCTTACCAGTAACACAATCTACCCGGGACAAAAACTTCTTATCCCCTGGGAAGGGATATGGTATACGGTTAGAAAAGGAGATTTCCTCATTGCTTTAGAAAGGAAATATGGAGTTTCCTGGAGAGAAATCAAAGAGGCAAATGCTCTTACCAGCAACAAAATCTATCCGGGGCAAAAGTTGTTTATTCCGGGGGCAAAAGAAGCTTTAGAGATTGAGATTCCGGAAGAGAAACTTCCTCTGCCTCAGGAAGGAATTTACCATATAGTGAGAAAAGGAGATTTCCTCATTGCTTTAGAAAGGAAATATGGAGTTTCCTGGAGAGAAATCAAAGAGGCAAATGCTCTTACCAGCAGCAAAATCTATCCGGGGCAAAAATTGTTTATTTCGGGAGTAAAAGAAGCTTTAGAGATTGAGATTCCGGAAGAGAAACTTCCTCTGCCTCAGGAAGGAATTTACCATACGGTTAAAGAAGGTGAAACTATTTATCGCATTGCCTTGAACTATGGAAAAAACCGGGGTCTTACAGAAAAAGAGATGGAAAAGGAAATTATGGAGGCTAATAACATATCTGACCCTACTAAACTTAAACCAGCCGAGAAATTGTTTATTCCAGGGGCAAAAAAAGTTCTAGAAATAGAAATCCCTCCTGAGTTAGTGACAAAAGAGGAGATTCCCTCTGCACCGCCACCACCGGAGTTGGAGGAGGAAAAACCAATTTTTCTCTGGCCAGTGGAGGGAGAAATAATTGAATATTTTGGGGAAAGAGGGCTGGAACATATTGGTATCGCTGCTCCTGAAGGAGAAATCGTAGTTGCTCCCGCCAAAGGGATAGTTCTTGAGAGGAAATTTCTCCAGGGATACGGCGAAACTTTGGTTATTGAACATATACAAGAAGGACTGTACACTTGTTATTTCCATTTGTTGGATTATTTAGTGGAAAAGAGTGCTCAGGTGAAAAAGGGGCAGCCTATTGCTAAGGTAGGGATGAGTGGAACGGTGGATGTCCCGTGTCTCCGATTTCAAGTTCGTAAGATAGGAAGTGAAGATGAGACAGTGAATCCATTAGATTACCTCCCGTAAGAAATGAGGTAGTATCTCGTGCCCTCTCCCCTGCGGGAAGAGGAGTAGCGGTGCGATTTATGACTAAATAGCTAAAGCTATTTTGGCTGAATAGCTAGCGCTATTCACCCGAGCATATTGGGCCAGAATAACCCGAGCATATCAACTCAGGTTATCGCACATTATAGGGTGTGAGTAATAGGTTATACTAGAAGTCTCTGAAATAGAAAGGTGATCAGTGTGGTACAGGAGGAAGTGGAGATAACTAATAAGGTTGGGCTACACGTAAGACCAGCTTCAATGCTGGTAGAGATTGCTCGTAAGTTTAAATCCGATATTTGGATAGAGAGAGATGGTAAGGAAGCTAATGGAAAGAGTGTTTTGAGCCTACTATTACTCTCTGGTGAGAAAGGAAACAGAATTAATATCAAAGCAGAGGGCCCGGATGCCGCCCAAGCGGTGAAGGCTCTGGCGAAGGTAATCAAAGACAAATTTGGGGAAGAATAATCCGAGATTAAAAAAATGCTAAGTGCCAAGTGGATAAGAAATAACCTGGATGAGGCAAAGGAAATTTTAAAAAGAAGGGAGATACAGCTAAACCTCAATAAATTCCTATCTTTGGATAATGAAAGAAGAAACCTCATCCAGAAATGTGATGAATTAAAGCATGAGCAAAACCTATATTCTAAAAAGATAGGGAAATTAAGAGAGCAAAGCGAAGACCCTCAAGATTTAATCAAAGAAATGCAAAAGGTCTCCGCAGAGATAGCCAAATATGAATCGAGGCGAAAAGACCTCGAAAAAGAATCAGAAGATTTTCTTTTTAATTTTCCCAATAAACTGCACTCAGATGTTCCCCAAGGTAATAAAAACGCAGAGAAAAGAAAATGGGGTAAGCTCCCTCAATTTGGGTTCTCTTTGAAGGATCATCAGCAGCTAGGTGAGTCTTTGGGAATACTTGACTTTAAAAGTGCAGCAAGGATGACAGGAAGAGGGTTTGTGGTATATAAGGGGTTAGGAGCGCGTCTTGAGAGGGCTCTGATTAATTTTATGCTCGATCTTCATATTAACCAGGGCTATGAAGAGATTCTTCCTCCCTTTATGACCAATTCGGCTGCTGCCTTAGGTACAGGACAACTCCCCAAGTTTCGGGACGAACTTTACAAATGTGAAAGGGATGATTATTATCTTATTCCCACGGCCGAAGTACCCCTGGTCAATCTTTATCGGGAACAGATCCTTGGGGAAGAGGCTCTTCCTTTGTCCTACGTTGCATATTCTCCCTGTTTCAGAAGGGAGGCTGGCGCTTACGGTAAAAAGATACAGGGAATTATTAGACAGCATCAATTTAACAAAGTGGAACTGGTAAAGTTTACCACTCCCCAAACATCTTATGAGGAGCTGGAGAAATTAACTTTGGAAGCCGAAGAGGTTTTAAAAAGATTAGAGTTACCCTATCGATTGATGAAGTTATGTGGAGAAGAAATTGGTTTTTCCGCCGCCTTTAGCTATGATATTGAAGTTTGGCTTCCTGGTCAGGAAAGGTTTTTAGAGATATCTACCTGCTCTAATTGTGAAGATTACCAGGCTCGGCGTGCCTCCATAAAATTTAGAGATAAAGAAAATAAATCTACTCACTATGTGCATACTCTCAATGGCTCAGGACTAGCTATAGGGAGAACAGTAGTGGCTATACTGGAGAATTTCCAGCAGAAGGATGGTCGGGTACTTATTCCGGAGGCTCTTCGTTCTTATATGCAAGGGGAAAAGTGGATAGAGAAATCTTAGAGGAGGGATGTCCGAATTGGCAAGGAGCCGGTCCTGAAAACCGGTGAAAGGCGCAAGCCCGTCTGGGTTCGAGTCCCAGTCCCTCCGCCATTGCAACTCCAAACTCAACTTGCCCAAAAAATCAATGCCAAATAAAAAAGCATCTCCCGTTATGAAACTGGCGCATCATTACCATCTATAAAAACCTTAGTTAAAATCGCCAAGGTTCTCAAAAAACCAGCAGGTTATTTTTTGGAGGAGTAAAAGGGATTTGTTTTTTAATTTTTCTCAAGATAACAATAAAAAAATTACAATTTGAGGCTTCGTCTAAAGTTATGTATCGAATAATTGCTCCGTATTTACTTAATGAGGATTCGTTTGAGTATATTATATCCCAGATACCAACATCACTTGATTCGTTAAACAAACTAACTATTGATTTGGCTAATTTGGATTTTATAGATCCTTATGGAATGGTTGGCGTTTTAGAGTTAGGAAAATATTTGAAAAATCAAGGAATAGAGTTAGAGCTCAATCTACCAAAAGTCGAAGTTCTCAGTTATATATTAAGATTGGATTTTTTTAAATTCGTCCCTTCTATATTTGGAGAATGTAAGCTCCCAATAACTAAAGTCCCCCAACGTATAGAATCAGATGTACTTTTAGAAATTACACCTGTTGAGAAATCGTTAGATATTCATGACATAATTACTAAAGTTAGAAAAAGAGCAAGGAGTATATTGAAGAAGCATTTAAACTATGATGAAGAGGCTGTAGATAATTTTACTGTTGCCCTTTCAGAAATTTGCCAAAATATCCCGGAACATAGTCAATCTACAGGTTTAGTTGCTATCCAGAAATATTTTTATGAAAAACGACTGAAGAAGAACGTAGTCAAAATTGCTGTAATGGATTTAGGTATTGGCATAAAGGGATCTTTAGACAAAAAACTAGCTTCTATCTTTAAAGAGAAATGGTCAGATAAAGTAGCTATCCAACAAGCTTTATTTAAAGGAGTTTCTCGTTATGATGAACCAGGTCGTGGCCATGGCCTTACCAAAGTAAGACAACTTGTTGAAAAATGGAAGGGAAAGATAACCATTCGTTCAGGCGTAGCTAAAGTTGGTATAATTCCTCCGTGGGAGACTGAAAAAATCCCTGCCGAATCTCTCACATATTTTCCTGGTGCTCAGATAAGTATAATCCTCCCAGCAATCTTATGATTTTCTCACGAAAATTACTGCCGGATACCTCATCCTTTGTGGGTGGGGAGGATGCCACTTGACAAATTTATATTAGATGATATACTTCAATTGAACCTATTGAAGGAGTCCGTTGATGGCTAAAAATAATATACATATTCTAAAAATAGGCGCTGTTGTTAAAGAAGAACTAAAGAATAGTTCAGCTAGTCTTGTTACAAGAGAAACTGGTCGAGTTATACTTAATAGAATTGAACAGGAAATCCGAGAAATAAATATAGGGGAGACCCTCATCTTAGATTTTTCTGACGTAAGAATTATAGATTATTCTTGTGCTGATGAAGTTATCGCCAAACTTTTAACAAGGCTTAAAGGCAAAGAATATGGGAATAAATATGTTGTTCTACAGAATCTTTCTTCCTCTCAAAAAGAGAATATCCAGGTGGCCTTAGAGAGGAAAAGTTTAGCTATTTTAGTCACAGATAATAAGAGGAGTTGGGAGATAATAGGTGTTCTAAATAATTATTTATTGGAAACTTTACAGGTAATAATGAAATCTGATGATATTTCTACTAGGCAATTGTCTAACAAATTAAAGCTAGAACTCAACACAGCAAGCACCCGCCTTCTTAATCTACACAAAGCAAGGTTGGTAAGGAAATGTGAAGAAAGAACCTCGCATGGTCGTAGGCAATTCGTCTACAGGTCGTTACTATTGAAATGAGAGGATAATATCGTGGAACGACAATTAACAATGAACATTAAACAATTTTACTCTAGCAGTAAACAGAATAAGAAAATGAAATGTTTTAGACTTTATGGGACCGCAAGGAAAAATAGAAAAGAGGAAATACGATGCGATTTATTGGTAGTAAAGAGAATTTAATATTTTTTATTGAACGTGTAATTCAAGAAATGGATATTAAGGGAAAAATATTCTTCGATATTTTCTCGGGAACAACTAAAGTTGCTCAACATTTTAAGAAGAAAGGTTATTATATTATTTCAAACGATAATCTTTATTTTTCATATATTTTACAAAAGACATATATAGAAAATAATACTATTCCTAGGTTCTTGTGTTTAACTAAATGGCTAAAAGAAAAAAAAATCTATGATAACCGTAAAACTGAAGTGGAAAATGTTATCAACTTCTTAAATAATGTCAAAAAGATTAAGGACTATGCGTTTGAGAATTATGCACCCTCTGGGAAGTATCAACGAATGTATTTCTCTGATGAAAATGCTCAAAAAATAGATGGAATTCTGCAAACTATTTCATGGTGGAAACAGAATAATCTTATTTCAGAAATGGAAGAAATTATGTTGAAAACTTCATTGGTCGAAGCAATACCTTTTGTTTCCAATATTTCAGGAACTTATGGAGCATATTTGAAATCTTGGGATAAAAGGACATTCAAATCTTTAACTTTGGAAGTTCCTCAATTTATATTATCAACAAACCAGCATTATTGTTTTCAAAAGGATGCCAATGAATTGGTAAGAGATATTGAAGCAGATGTATTGTATCTTGATCCACCTTATAATAATAGACAGTATATTTCTAATTACCATGTTTTAGAAACAATGGCAAAGAATGATAAAATAGAATTAAAAGGGAAAACTGGTTTGAGAAAAGATGACTATTTATATAAGTCAAAATTTTCTCAGAAGAACTTCTGCGTTGAGGCTCTCGAGGATTTGATAATGAATGCTAAAGCCAATTATATTTTAATGAGTTATAATTCAGAGGGAATCATTCCAGAGACTGAAGTAGAGAGAATTTTTAAAAAGAAGGGAAGAAATTATACAAAGTTTGAAGAAAGTTATAGAAGATTCAAAAGTAATTCAAATATAACTTCAAACAGAGGTGTAGTCGAATATATTTATTTTATAAAAATACCTACACGGAAATATTACAATGTCAGTTGTGAGAAACTTAAAGAACAAGTTTATAAATTGTCTGAACAGTTACTCTTATTTCATATCGATAAAGATCGCAAAAAACCTGGTAAATATGGAATTGATATTGGGGAAAGGGGGATATACGACAAGCGAAATAAATTGAATAGTTTAACAGGCAAAGAATGGGTTTATCGGACTAATTCTATTGAAGCAGTTCAAAACACTGAGCAAGACATAGAACTTTACAAATTCATTATGGAAATATGGGGAACTAAATATAGTACTAGAGGCAAAGAAGGATTTTCCCATAAACTAAGAGCAAGTCATCCTTCACCAAAACCTCCTCAGTTAATGAAAAAACTTATTGAATTCTTTACTAAAGAAAATGGTTGGATATTAGATCCCTTTATGGGAGTTGGGGGGACCTTATTGGGAGCATCTTTGATAGATAGGAGTGCGGTAGGAATTGACCTGTCTCAAGAGTATATCGACATATACAGGCAAGTTTGTCAAAAGGAAAACCTGAGAGAACAAATAGCTATAGTAGGTAATTCTAAAAAAATTGATAGAATCCCCCAGATAACTCAAAGGACATTTGATTTAATATTAACCGATCCTCCATATGGGAATATGATGATTAGGAAAAAGACAGGAGAAGCAGTTAAAAAGAAAAGAAATACAGCGCCTACTCCATTTACTAATGACAGTGAAGATATAGGTAACAAACCCTTGCCTATTTTTCTCGAAGAATTGAAATATATTATCGGGAAGAGTTTTAAATACTTAAAAAATAAGGGCTATTTACTTGTTTTTACAAAAGATTTTCAACCAATTGATGGATATTCAGGAATGCTTCATTCTGATATAGTAAATAAGTTATTAGAAATTGAGCAATTAAAATTCAAGGGATATAAAATCTGGTATGATAAGACAGTAAATCTTTATCCTTATGGTTATCCTTTTGCATACATAAGCAATCAACTGCATCAATTTATCTTAATATTCAGGAAAGAGGGATAGGAAAGTAGTAATGACAAGTCGTTCTACAGGTTGGATTCAAGATCCAGGGAGATTAGAGAATTTAATAAAGGTAGTTGAACTTTTCGATCATAATTCACAAACTCATCTGGATTTGTTGAGAAATTTAATTCCCCAGAAAGTTCTTCCTCAGGATGGGAGGCAAACTTTTATCAATCAACTTAGGTCACGAAATGGATATAATAATAATTATCCCAAGATTGGTTACAAGTACTTAGTAGGAACAGCATTTACTCCTAGATCAAGTGCCAGATGCAATGGTATTGTTCAGACTTTGATTCCGGGACAAAGGAGACCTTTTATTTCTGACTGGCCTGCAAATAATTTTATTAGATGGGCAGAAACCTTAGGGCTTATTCAATATTATCCAGTAGACGATGCATATTCTATTACTTCTTTTGGGTTAAGGCTTACTCAAGTCAATAATATTAGTTCGAAGTTTAACGTTTTAAAAGAAGGACTACTCCAATATCCTCCAGTTACGAGAATTCTGGAGCTATTATGTATTGAGTATGATAGAACCCCTCATAATCCTTTGCTAACTAAATTTGAGCTAGGAAAAGAATTAGGTTTTAGAGGAGAAGATGGCTTTACAACTTATCCTCAACATCTAGTTGTGCAAGCAATAGCTACAAATTCTGGGCAAAGGAATCGAATCCTAACCAATTGGGAGGGTTCAAGTGATAAATATGCACGAATGATTTGTGGATGGCTGATGCATCAGCGAATAGGCTGGGTCGAAAAATCTGCAAAGACTGTACCTGTAAATATAGCGGGACGAGTTTTTACAACTAATATTCCACAATCATACAAAATTACAATTGAGGGTATAAATGCATTCAGGGAATCGAGGGCTAGAAGTCGTCATCAACAAGTACCTAAAAGAGTTTTCTTTGAAATGTTAGCGACAAAAGGTACAGATAAAAGTTATCTTAGAACGCGGCGAGCACTAACAATTCAATGTCTAAAAAGTTGGCGTACCCTTCAGCAAATCCAGACACATTTGAAAAATGATAGATTGAGTAATATTCCTATAAACGTAATTCAAGATGATATAACTAATTTCAAACGCATTGGCTTGAATGTTCTGTCAAATAAACAGAACAAATTTAGAATTGCCGATAATATAATAAATCTTCGGATTCCAACTTTAGCTACTCCTCAACTGGTACCATCGTATATCACTCAAACTAAATTGCGATTATCTGGATTAATAAATTATATTGACCACTCTTACTTTGATTTAATTGACCTTGGTTTCGATGGTCGTCAGAATAAGTTGTATGAATTGAGAATTGTAGAATTGCTTAATTTGATAAATAGTCTTAAAGCACTTCATCTATCTGGGGGAAACAGACCTGAGATTATTGCCTATTCTCCTGATGTGAACCCAAACAATGGAGTTATAATGGACTCTAAAAGTTACAGAGGCGGTTTTAATATCCCAAATCCTGAGAGAGATAAGATGATCAGGTACATAAACGAATATAATCAAAAAAATCCTACTCTTAATAGCAATAGATGGTGGGAAAATTTTAGAGCTCCAGATTATCCTCAAAATCTACTCAAGTATAGTTTTGTATCTGGCAATTTCATTGGTCAATTTTTAAGCCAAATTCAGTATATTTTAACGCAAACTGGTATTAATGGAGGAGCAATTACTTCAGAAAAATTGATTGAAAAGGCAAACGCTGTTTTGAACCCAAATATTTCATATACCATAAATAATTTATTTAACGATTTAGGTTGCAATAGATTGGTTCAATGAAAAACAATCAATTTTATACGATGCATTGTAGATAGCCTGCTTCGTAGCTTCACATCCACTGAAAATCGTTGTGCGTAAAGACAACCGGAAGTTAAGATTATAGCTATTGGAGTAAGATATCCTCTTATAAAATTCTAGGCCTATCGTCTGTCCTCGACTGGCTGCGTAAAGCGGTTCAAGCACGTCACTATAGTCGAAGAACCGAACAAACATATGTAAACTGGGTCAAGCGTTTCGTCCTCTTTTATGGTAAGCGACACCCCTCGGAAATGGGTGGGAAGGTGTTCTTAGCCCAGCAGATAGACTTTGAGTGTTTAGGGCCATGGGATAAAAATCAGTTTATACTGCAATAATTGCAGTATAAACCAAGTCAGCATGTCGTAATTATTTTGGTGTAAGTATTTATCATACTTACACTTACGACCTCGATAACCCGAAATATGGGTGTGTGATTTAGACTGCAGAAAATGCAGTATTTGTCGACGTATCTAGGCCGTATAGTATATGTTAGGTGAAATCGCTGGCATTACAATTTCAAGTCATGATTTTAAGAAGGACTAAAGGATCGGAGATTAGGAATGAGGTTTATTCTCGAAAATAGAATGGTTTCGGACATTCCAGTTATTGAAATGTATGTTGAAAATCCTGTCAGAAAATTACCGATGGTGATTATAGTGCATGGATTTACTGATAGCAAAGAACAAATTTTGTCACACACCTACTATTTTGCAAAAGAAGGATATTTTACTGTGGCTTTTGATGCATGCAATCATGGCGAACCGGAAACCAAACAATTTGGACAATTTTCTTATTATGAAAAAGGTAGTCATTTATTTGAAATTATCAACAAATCAAGTAAATGTATTGATCGCATGATAGAGGATTATGGAGGAAATCATCAAGCTGATAATGATCGTATAGCGTTAATTGGTTTCTCTATGGGTGGGATGATAGTTTATGATTATGTTCTTAAGTCAAAATCATTGAAAATTAAAACAGCAATTTCTATAATTGCAACGGCAGTTTGGGGTAATCCTCTCAGGCGAGATATTGCTCAATATCCAGATTTTGCTAAATACTTTGATGAGCGAAAAATAGTTGAGATTGAAGGACAACAGCCTTCAAATTTTATTGAAAATATGAAAGACTTTCCCTTACTCATGTTGAATGCAGAATTAGATGAAAAGATGCCAATCGAGAATGTGCGATGGGTTTATAATGAGATAAGGAAAAGGTACACGAATAAAGATTTGATTAAATTTGTTGAATATAAGGGTATTGGTCATACAACAACACCTCAAATGCTATCTGAAGCGACAAAATGGATTAAGAAATATGTTTGAGTCAAATTTTTATCATTGACAAATTAAAGAAAAAGCCTAACAAATCGCTCCAGCGCACGTCGCTTACGCGCCGTCGCTGAGCTTGGTCGTTCGGTGCAAAAGATAATACCATACAAGGAGGCCAAAATGTCTGAGGCTAAGATTGAATTTACTATAGGTGGGATATCCTTCACGGGAGAAGGAGAAAAGGATTGGGTCGCAGCTCAACTCGACAAGATTCTCGAGAAGGCGCCAGAGTTGATGGCATTAGCGCCAAAGATGCGATCTCCAGCAACGACAGATGTCAGCTCGCAGCAGCATATCCCTATGCAGGCCGATAAAACCATTGCTCAGAAGACACTACCAAGCTTATTAATTGAAAAAGGGGCAACAAAAAACCAACTTAAGAAATTTCTTGCTACTGCTGTATGGCTGAAAGAGAAGGGCAAAATCTGTCTTGCTACAAGTGACGTGACACAAGCATTGAAAGAGAGCAATCAAAGTCGCTTGGGCAACCCGGCAGATTGTCTGAACAAAAACGTTTCCAAAGGGTACTGCGAAAAATATGGAAAAGAATTTTTTGTTACCCAGGAAGGAAAGGATTCCCTATAATCCATGCTGACACCAGATCAAGCCCTCAGCTCGTTACCCGAAGGTTTGCGCAAGCCTCTTCTCCAAGAATTTACCAACATTATAAACAATTACATGGAGACTCGGTGGACGCCATTGGAGCTCTCTGGTGGGAGGTTCTGCGAGATTGTTTACACGATTATTCACGGTTATGCGGCAGGTAGCTACCCGTCTGCTCCAAGTAAACCCAGAAACTTCGTTGACGCGTGCCGTGGTCTTGAAGGCCACGCGGGAGTGCCTCGTAGCTTTCAAATCCTCATACCAAGGCTGTTACCTGCGCTGTACGAAATTCGGAATAATCGCGGCGTTGGTCACGTAGGTGGTGATGTAGATTCCAACTTCATGGATTCGACAGCGGTGGTGTCGATAACAAGCTGGATCGTCGCAGAGCTGGTTCGGGTTTTTCACGGAGTTTCGACTGCGGAGGCACAGCAGCTGGTCAACAATCTTGCAGAGCGAAGAATCCCCTTGGTTTGGAAATCGGGAGAAATTCGACGAGTACTGAATCCCAAGCTCTCTTTGAAGGACCAGATATTGCTTCTCATTGCATCTTGTTCAAACAAGGTATCCGCAGATCGACTCTTCAATTGGACTGGGCACACTAAGCGAGCATATTTCAATCGGCTCCTCAGGCAACTACACAGTAAACGCCTATTGGAGTTTGATGAGGAGTCAAAAGAAGTCGAAATACTTCCACCTGGTTGTGATCATGTATCGAAATTTTTGGAGTCGAAGCATTGAGCACCGAACAAACGGCTGAAACGGGCACTTTATGGCGCCGCCGCGTTAGGTTACAAATATGAAAAAAGTGAAACTAACCAAGTTAATCCTTCCCAAAAGTGGTATAGACAAGTTGGGGCCCCAAGAGAAGAAGCGGTACATAATGTTTACTTGCATGGTGCGTGATCTGAATTTGCTTCAAAAATGTCTTCTCTTTGTTGGCAATGAAAGTCCTCCAGATAAGCCTAGTGTCTCAGCGAAAACAACTATTAGTTTTTTCTTCCTAAAAACACTGATTAGCAAAATTCACGAAATGTGGACGTTCCTGAACAAAAACAAAGTTCTAGAAGGCTCTGCGAGCTTTTCTAGAGAACTGGAAGAAAAATGCGACGAAATAGATAATTTCTTTTCCGATAATAAGGTCAAGAATATTTTTGCATTTATACGAGACAAATTTGGTTTTCATTACGAATATTGGGATGATGTTGATAAAATGATTGAGGATGCTTCAAAAAAGTTCTCGGAATTCGAAACATGGCTTTCAGAAGATTCGGCCAACGAAATTTTCGCCTCATCGAATGCTGTCATTCTCGAAGTCATATTTTTAGAAATGAAAAGAGTAGGTTTTTCAGGAGATACGAAAAGCTTAATGAACCAATTATTTGACCTCGCTCTAAAAGGGGCTCGATTGTTCCGAGAATTTAGTGTGTTCTATCTTACAGAAGCTTTTTCGGTTAACTGGGAGCAACGAGAGGAAGTAGTGATCGAAGCCCCACAGTGTTCACAGGTAAAGTTGCCATTGATTGTTTCCGAATAGCATCAAGGCTACATCGTTAATGTAGTTTGTTAACCTAACAAATCATTCAAGCGGACGCTAAACCGCTGTGCGGTTTGCGCCGCTTAATTCAAGTCGTTATGGTTCCAGAAGTTTAGACTTTAACTGTTGAAGTATAGCAGCCTGAATAAAATCTCAGGTATTATCCAAAGGTGCTTTCTTTGACGTAAATCTCAAAGGTATTATTTCTTAGTCTTATTCCGTATATTTGTGACTTTGGGATCCAGATTTTCATGCCGTTATCAACTAATATAGCTTTTTCAGTTTCGTGTAGGATTCGGACTGGAGCCCAGATGTATTTCTCTTTGAAATACACAAACTTACCATAGCCGCTTTGGGATTGCGGAGCCTGCCCCGAACCTATTTTAAGATTGCCACGCCTACCTTCGGCAGGCTCCATTAGACTATAAAGTATAAAATATGGTATAATGGGACATAGATCTTTGAGTAAATTTAAGT
>Ga0209979_1003632_pt1 | contig 13465 bp, 12 predicted proteins | sample AnhtaG_FD_183114 | JGI IMG/M metagenome (GOLD analysis project Ga0209979, IMG submission 183114) | Deep subsurface microbial communities from Anholt, Denmark to uncover new lineages of life (NeLLi) - Anholt_01485 metaG (SPAdes) (version 2) | ecosystem: Environmental > Aquatic > Marine > Oceanic...
ATCCGGAGCACCGCCTGGGCCTTATGCTGCTCTGGCCTACGATGCCACAAACTTGCTGTTGGAGGCTCTGGAGAGGTCCATCACGCTGCGAGGGAAGGCCACGAGGGAAGGTGTTGTCCAGGCCCTGGCTGAGATGGAGGTCTACAGAGGACTCACGGGCAGCGTCTCTTTTGACGAGCGTGGCCAGGCTGTGGACCGTGGGGTCTACATATACGAGATCGTGGACGAGGCGTATCCGGGCCAGTTGAGAGGCGTGCGGTCTGGCTGAAGACGCTGTGGGTGGATGCGCTCTCGCCGCCGTGAGCGGGAGCTAGGTTAGTATCTGGCTAATCAGGGAAGGTGGTTGCACGGGATCATCCTGCCACGCGTAGGCCGTGAGAAGGTGCTCCCGAGCGCGCCCCAGGTCTTCTCTGTTCTGGGCATGAATGGTGAAGAGTCTTTCGCCCCTTTCCACCCGGTCGCCTATCTTCTTGTGCAGGACGATGCCCACAGCGTGATCTACGGGCTTGCCCTTTCTCGTGCGGCCTGCTCCTAGCTCCAGCGCCGTCAGGCCTACTTCCATGGCGTCCAGTTGGGAGATGTAGCCCTGCTGCTCAGAGGGAATGTGCTGAATCAGGTTGGCCCGCGGAAGTAGAGTGGGGTCTTCCACAGGTGTGGGATCTCCCCCCTGCGCGCTCACCAGGTCCTTCAGTTTGCCAATAGCCCTCCCTGACTGGAGGAGATCGCCGAGCCTCTGTCGCGCTTGCTCCTCGCGCTTTGATCCCCCGGCCAGGAGGAGCATCTGGGTTGCCACGGTGAGGCAATGCTCGGTGAAGTCCGGCGGTCCGGCGCCGCGTAGCGTGTCTATCGCCTCCTTCACCTCCAGTGCATTGCCCACCGCAAAACCCAGGGGCTGATTCATGTCACTGATGATAGCCGTTGCCCGTTTGCCGAGGTTTTCCGCCAACTGAATCATGGTACGTGCCAGCTCCAAGGCCTCGTCCTCGTCTGCCATGAAGGCGCCTTTTCCGACCTTAACGTCCAGGACGATGGCCTTGGCCCCAACGGCCAGTTTCTTGCTCATGATGCTGCTGGCTATCAGCGGAAACGAGCCGACTGTGGCCGTGACATCTCGCAGCGCATACAGTTTGCCATCGGCGGGGACCAGATCTGGCGTCTGGCCCGCGATGACGATCCCGTACCGCTCGAGGTTGTTCAGGAAGTGTGGAATGTCCAGTTCGGAACTGAAGCCTGGAAAGGACTCTAGCTTGTCCAGCGTTCCTCCGGTGAAGCCCAGTCCTCGTCCCGATATCTTGGCGACTGCCAAGCCGGCGGCCACGACCAGAGGCGCGATCACCAGCGTAGTCTTGTCGCCAACTCCACCGGTACTGTGCTTGTCAACCGCCAGGGGCGCGATTCTTTCCACGTCCATGGTGCGACCTGAGTGGGCCATGGCGTACGTAAGGTGGGTCGTCTCTTCAGCGGTCATCCCCCGGATGTAGACGGCCATCAACCAGGCGGCCACCTGGTAGTCTGGTATGTCTCCTCTGGTGAGTCCCTGAATCAGGAAGTCCAGCTCGTCCTTGGTGAGTGCGTGCCCGTCACGCTTCTTGGCGATGATATCCAGAGCATTCATGATGCCAAACCTCCGGGGAGATAATACCATCCACGGAGTCTGTGCGCAACGCGGACTAGCAGAGTCCAGGGCTCTTGCCAGGTATGGGAAGTGCTTTGCATCGTGCCGCTGCGTCGTGACTGTGCTGCATGGATATTCTCTCGATGCTGGTTGGGATGTTGCACGGCTTCGAAGAGGTGGGACGAACATGGTGGCGGCGCCATCTCTGGTTGGGGGCTGCGAGCGAGGTGTTCTCCTAGGTGGACTCCGCCAGGCCGCACAGAGGGTGCTTCATGGGCACCACAGATTCCTTTATCTCGGTCGGGAGATGTGATATACTTGTGTGGGGGAGGGACACGCTTTGGAGAAGGTCACGGTTATCGGTGGTGGGTTGGCTGGCTGCGAAGCGGCGTGGCAGGTCGCACGCCACGACTTGCCTGTTACGCTGTACGAGATGCGCCCCGGCAAGATGACGCCTGCGCATCGCACGAGCGATCTGGCGGAACTGGTATGCAGCAACTCCCTGGGCTCTAATCTGGTGGATAGGGCCCTGGGATTGCTGAAAGAGGAGTTGCGTCGTCTTGGCTCGCTTGTTGTGGCCTGCGCCGACGAGACGGCGGTGCCAGCGGGGGGTGCCTTGGCTGTCGGCCGGGACGCCTTCGCTCACCTGGTCACCGATCGAGTTGAGGAGCACCCGCTCATTGAGGTCGTACGGCAGGAGGTACGGACGATACCCGAGGACAGGCCCTTTGTGATCGCCACCGGGCCTCTCACTTCGGAGGCGCTGGCGGCCGCGATTGCCAGATTGACCGGGGAGGAATACCTCTACTTCTATGACGCGATGGCGCCCATTGTGACGGCGGATTCCATAGCCGAGGATAGAGTGTTCCGAAGTTCGCGATACGGCCGTGGTGACGGAGACTACATAAACTGTCCTCTGGATGAGGCCGAGTACCACTCCTTCGTGGACGAGCTACTAAGGGCGCAGACCTTCGCCCGGCGACAGTTCGAGAAGGAGGACGAAAGGTTCTTCGAGGCCTGTCTGCCCGTGGAGGTGATCGCTCGGCGAGGATCCGACGCGCTGGCGTACGGTCCTCTGAGGCCGGTGGGTCTGATTGATCCTCTCACCAGCAGGCGACCCTACGCCGCAGTTCAGCTGCGGCAAGACGACCTGGCAGGGACGTTGTACAACATGGTTGGTTTCCAGACCAATCTGCGGTGGGGCGAACAGGAGCGTGTGTTTCGCCTGATTCCAGGGCTGGAGAAGGCGAAGTTCGTGCGTTTCGGGCAGATGCATCGCAATACGTTCATCAATTCGCCGGTGTTGTTGGATACCTCCTTGCAGTGCAGTGTAGGGGAGGGGGCGTTCTTTGCGGGGCAGATCACCGGTAGCGAAGGATACGCGGCTGCCATTGCGGGAGGCTGTCTCGCTGGGACCAATGCTGCTCGGATGGCGCTGGGTGAACCGCTGCTGGCTTTCCCACCGACGACGATGATAGGAGCCTTGTTTCGATACGTTACGTGTGCGCAGCCGGAGACTTTCGAGCCCATGAAGCCGAACTTTGGCCTCCTACCTGAGCTGGAAACCAGGGTGCGGGGCAAGAAAAGGCGGTATCAGGCCTACGCCGAGCGGGCACTTGGGGATCTGGAAAGCCAGGTGGGCGAGCTATGCTCGTGCAGTACTTGAAAGGAACAGCCAAATCCGCTGTCCCTGGCGGGTAGCTTTCTTCGCATAGTCAGTTCGGGGCTTGATTGCGGTTGGGCAAGTCACTATGTGGGAATGGGATGATGCAAAGGGGCAGGGGAAGACCGTTGACAGAAGGGTTGACGGGAGAGTCACTTGAGCCTGCTGCGCAATCGGGGGGTGCTTGGTGTAATTGTGGCCGCTGCCGCACTGGCGCTAGTTGTGGGGGTGGCCTACGTGCACGACGGCCTGGGAGACGTAGGGGAAAGGGAGGAACCTGGGAACGGTGGGTTTGATGGCCAACGGGCGTACCAGTACGCGCTGGACCAGTGCGCGATAGGGCCAAGGCCTCCTGGGTCCGAGGCCGGCTTGGTCACCGGTGATTACATCATCACCACGCTGGAGGAATGGGGATGGGAGGTAGAGACTCAGGAGTTCGAGTACGAAGGTGTTCCGCTGCGCAACATCATCGGTAAGCTTGGCCAAGGACCTGTGGTCATTCTAGGCGCACATTACGACACTCGACCGGTGGCAGACCAGGACGGTGACCATTCGATGGAGCCGATCATCGGAGGGAACGACGGAGCGAGCGGGGTGGCGGTGCTCCTCGAATTGGCGGCGGTGCTCTCGGAGGACAGATTGACGAACGAGGTCTGGTTGGCCTTCTTCGATGCCGAAGACAGCGGGCGGCTCCAGGGCTGGCCGTGGTGTGTGGGCTCTAGCTACATGGCAGACCAACTGACGGTGGAGCCGGCTTATGTGATTGTGGTGGACATGGTAGGGGACAGGGAGCAGGAGTTGTATTACGAGGGGAACTCGGACGTCAACTTGCGTAAGAAGCTCTGGGCCATCGCCGCTGAGCTTGGATACGAGCAGTTCATCCCAGAGGTCCGTCACACGATGATTGACGACCACCTGCCCTTCGCCCAGAAGGGGATTCCGGCGGTTGACATAATCGATTTCGACTATCCCTACTGGCACACTATCGAGGACACCTGCGATAAGGTCAGTCCTGAGAGCCTGGAGAGGGTGGGGAGGGTGCTCGAATCGCTGTTGACGGGGAAGCGGTGAGTCGTGTAGGTCAGTGCCAGCGCGGGACAGGGCTGAACTCTTGCCCCAGTAGGCAGAGTATGAAGCGGATGGTGGGTGGGGTTTCGTCGTTGGGGATGGCAAGGGGAGAGGCGATGTCCCATCCGATTTCGCGGTAGAGCGTCCGAGGCAGGTGTAAGTCTCGCGCTTGACAAGTACCAAGGACTGAGACAGGAGGTTACACCATTCCGAGAAGACTAGGATCTGTGGACACTCCGACTGAGAAGGGGTTTCTCGTGGGGGTGGAATTGAAGCGCAGAAGAGAGCTGTGGCGCGTGGAGGACTCGCTGCAGGAGCTAGCCCAGCTGGCGCGCACTGCACGGATAGAGGTGGTAGGCAATACCGTCCAACGCCTGGACGCACCCAACCCAGCCACATTTGTCCGCAGCGGCAAGGTGGAGGAGCTGCGAGCCTGGCAAAGGGAACTGGACTACGATGTGCTGCTCTTCGATGATGAACTGCGGCCCCGCCAGCAGCGGAACCTCGAGGAGGAGCTGGACGTTAAGGTCGTGGACCGCACCGCCTTGATACTGGACATCTTCGCTGACCACGCGCGCACGAAAGACGGGCGGCTCCAGGTCGAACTGGCCCAGTACGAGTACCGTCTGCCCCGTTTGACCCGCATGTGGACGCACCTGTCCCGCCAAGGGGTGGGGGGCGTCGGCTTGCGCGGTCCAGGTGAGACCCAGTTGGAGAGCGACAAGCGAGAAGTCGGGCGGCGGATTTCCCAGCTCAAGCGGCAATTGGAGGAGATACGGACTCATCGCCGACAATACCGCCGTCGCCGGGAGAAGGCGGGAATCCCGGTGGTGGCCATCGTGGGCTACACCAACGCTGGCAAGTCGACCTTGCTGAATTCTCTGTCGGGGGCCGAGGTCTTGGTGGAGGACAAGCTTTTTGCTACACTGGATCCCACCACCAGGCGCGTGACGTTGCCCGGCGGAAGTCCAGCTCTGTTCACCGACACCGTGGGCTTCATCCATAAGCTACCGACGCAGTTGGTGGCAGCGTTCCGAGCCACGCTGGAGGAGATCAACGAAGCAGAGATGCTCTTGCATATAGTTGACATAACGCATGACGCTGTGCGGGAGCAAGCGGCGACGGTGGAGCGGGTGCTGCGGGACCTTGGAGCCGGGGAGAAACCCGTAGTTACAGCGTTGAACAAGATAGATCTGCTGATGGACACGCGGCATGGGGAGACAGGGGAAGGGGCAGGAGAATCTCTGGCTGAAAGCGATGTGGTCGGGCAAGTACGGGAGTTCATGGTTGCGTATCCCAACTGCGTGGCCATTTCGGCAGAGAAGAGGATTGGCCTGGGGGAGTTGCTGGAGGGAGTGGAGCAGGTGCTGGACAAGGGTCTGAGGTCCTTCAGCATTCTCCTTCCCTACAGCAACGATGGCCTCCTCAATCTCATTCACGAGGAGGGGATCGTGGAGCGACAGGAATACGGTGAGCAGGGGATCCGCATCGAGGGGAGATTGCCCGAGAGGCTAGTACATCGTTTTGAACCCTACCTGGTGGGCGGGACGAGCTGAAGGTCCACTCTAGCATAAGGAAATAGCGCGACGACAGTGCCATCGCATCGGCGGGAACGCTGGGGCCGCAGGGGTGCTTCCGGCAGGCCCAGAGCTGTCGCTTCATGTGTAGCTGTTCACAGCGCCACGTTGGGGTTCCTTGAGGAGCTGCGAGCGGCGTGAGGGTCCCTGGAGGGGACGGATGACGAAAAAGAGCATACTGTACTTTCCTGAATATGGGGAGTCAAACACCTCGGCAGTCACGGATGTGGTGAGGGAAAGGCTATCGGAGGGAGGGATCGAAGCCCTAGTTGTGGCGTCTACGACCGGGAAGACGGCGCTTGGTTTGGCCCAGATGGTACGGCTAGAGAGCGACCTTCCCATTATCTGCGTGTCGGATCCGCCTTGGGCCAAGTACTATCCAGCCATAACCAGTGACAACCGTCAAGCTCTGGAGAAGCTTGAGGTCGAGATCGTGGACCGTGTGCCTTACGCCTCTCACTCTCACTCGGTGGGCCCGTGCAAGAACATGTATGGTACGCTTGACCTGCGGGTCATGATCTTCGATGCGTTTCGCCTTGTAGGCGGGCAGGGGTTGAAGGTGGCCATGGAGGTGGGTATGATGGCCACTGACGGAGGTCGAGTGAAGCCTGGAGCGATCATCCTGTGCGTAGGAGGCACAGGCACCGGCGCGGACTGCGCGATAGTCATGAAAGCAGGCTTCTCCGTTGACCTGCTGTCTCGCAAATCGGAGCGGAGGGCGCACGTGCGGGAGATCCTAGCCATGCCACTGAAGAAGAAATGGCGCTGGTAGGGCGTTGGCAGGGGGTGTAGCCGTGGACGGCGTATATTCACACTATAGATGTTATGTAGACTACCAGGCTAACCAAGATCACGGGGTTGACATAACCCATCAAGTCGTATTCATGAATCAACGTGTGAGGGATATGGGGTCTCTGCGGTACAGTGGTGGGGGCCTACTGGTGGCTGTCCTGGGGCTGGCGCATGTCCTAGCCCCTAGTGTTGTCGAAACAGTCGACCATGGATTGTAAGCATCCGAGAGAAGCAGCGGCAACTGCGTTGCGGGTGGCCGCGCTGTCTGTGTTAGTGCTCACAGTGTGCGTGAGCGCCTACGTCGCGGGATTCGCCGCCGAGTTCGTGGGCTATGATCGAGCGAAACTCGAAGAGATACCGGTCAACCTCCTGCACCCCGCAGCGAAGGAGCCACCGGAGTTTGAGGTGTTCAGGGAGGCCTGGGGGTACATGGAGCGCGATTTCTATGGTGAACTGCCCGACACCAAGGGCCTCGCGTACGGGGCCATCCGTGGCGCGCTCCGCGCCCTTGACGATCCCTACACCTTCTTCACGGAACCCAGCGACCACGAGATCGAACAGGCGCAGTTGGAGGGCCGTCACGGAGGTGTTGGTGCTGAGTACCTGATGGGGGACGGGTATCTGCGAGTGGTAGCCGTCCTGGACGACTCCCCTGCGGCGCGAGCTGACATCCGTAGCGGGGACGTGATCATCGAGGTAGATGGCACCGAGGTCCTGGGGCTGTCGCAGAACGAAGCCATCATGCTCATTCGCGGCGGAGAGGTTGGAAGCAAGGCCACACTGACCATCGTGCGCCAGGGTGAGCTCGAACCCTTCGCGGTGAGCATAGTCCGGGAGGAGATAGAGGTCCCAACTGTGGTCTGGGAGCTCAAAGAGGACGACATAGGCTACGTACGCATCTCCTTCTTCGGAGGACGGACCAGCGGTGAGCTCGGTCGTGCACTGCGGGAGCTGAAGGCCGCGGGAGCGCGAAAGATAGTTCTGGACCTGCGTGACAACCCCGGCGGCATGGTGACGGCGGCCGTTGATGTGGCGGGACAGTTCATTGACACCGGTGTCATCTTCTACGAGCGCGATAAGGATGGCAACGACAAGGTCTTCAACGCCAGACGGGGAGGTGAATCGATTCACATGCGTCTGGCTGTGCTGGTGAACGGGGGCACGGCCAGCGCCGCCGAGATCGTGGGTGGAGCACTCCAGGATCACCAGAGAGGCGTCCTCATTGGTGGGCGAACCTTCGGCAAGGGTTCTCTGCAGAGCATCCACGAATTGAGCGACAACTCCAGCCTTCATGTGACCATCGCCCGCTGGTTAACCCCCGACCGGCACGAGATACAGGATGCGGCGTTGATCCCAGATATGGAGGTGGTGCCCTCGTCAGAGGAACTTGATCGCGGCGAAGATCCCCAGTTGGCGGCGGCCATCGACTATCTGTCCCAGACGAGCGCCTCGGTGAACGCTCGTTGTATTATGTAAAGGTGTGTTAGCGAAGGATATGCGAGGCTTTCTGCGGTTCATAACATTCGTTATCTTGGTGATCGCTATCACCACCCTCTCGTACCTGGGCGGGTATGGGACTGGTGTTCTCGTTCGCCCTGCACCGCCGCCGCAGGGGTCAGCGTCAGCGGCCGAAAGCGACCAGGACTTCAGGGTCTTCTGGGAAGCGTGGTACATCGTGCAAGAGAGACACTACCGCGCGCCCGTGGAGAACGCCGTGCTCACCTACGGGGCCATCCGTGGAGCCATCGACACGCTGGGGGATCCATATACCTGGTTTGCTGACCCCGTCATGGCGGAGAGGATCAGAGAAGATGCCACCGGCCGATACTCTGGCATCGGAGCTGTGGTGAACCTCGATGACGCAGGCCACGTGGTTATCGTGCATCCCTTTGCCGGCGGGCCAGCGCACGAAGCGGGCTTGACGGGTGGGGACGTCATCCTGGAGATAGAAGGTCAGGACACCGTGGGGTTAAGCCTGGAAGAGGCAGTTTCCATGATCCGAGGGCTAGAGGGAACCGCCGTTCGCTTGCTGGTTCAGCGAGAGGTCCTCGACGAGCCTTTCGAGGCTGAGATCGTGCGGGCGGAGATCGAGATTCCAACCGTGGAGTCCCGTATGCTGGAAGACGGAATCGCCTATCTGAGGCTGAACAGCTTCCGGTCTCAGGCGCCCGCTGAGGTGCGTTCAGCTCTCACAGAGCTCTTGGACGAGGAGCCACGGGGCTTGATTCTGGACCTGAGGGACAACCCGGGAGGGTTGTTGTCCGCATCGATCGAGATCGCGAGCGAGTTCATCGCCGAAGGAGCGATCGTGCTGGAAAAGGGCAGCAACGGCCTGGATCAGGAACACATGGCGCAAGGCGATGGCGTAGCGACGGACGTACCGCTGGCAGTGCTGGTCAATGGCGGCACGGCCAGCGCCGCCGAGATAGTGGCGGGCGCGATTCGAGATCACGACAGGGGTGTCTTGATCGGCGCGCGCACCCTGGGGAAGGCTTCGGTACAGAGCCCCATGGACCTGAGCGATGGCTCTCACCTGCGGCTCACCATCGCCCATTGGTTCACGCCTAATGGCCAGTTGATACAGGAAGGTGGCCTTGCGCCCCACATAGAGGTCGCTCTGAGCGACGAGGATCTTGCCGAGGGGCGAGATCCTCAATTGGACAAGGCCATCAGCTACTTGCTGGGGCGGTGAGGCACATGCCGGAGCGTACTGTCGTCACCAACCGGCGCGCTCGCCGGGAGTACTTCATCGAGGATACCTACGAGGCGGGCCTGGTCTTGACCGGCCCGGAGATCAAGTCAGTGCGTGCTGGCCGGGCCAATCTCCAGGATAGCTACGTTGTGATCAGAGAGGGCGAGGCGTGGCTGCTGAATGCCCACATCGCACCTTACAAGCACGCCAGTCATCAAGACCACGAGCCCAAGCGAGAGCGCAAGTTGCTTCTTCATCGGCTCCAACTAGACCGCCTGGCAGGCAAGGTGCAGGCCAAGGGCTACACCATCATCCCACTCCGTCTCTACCTTAGGAACAATCTCGCGAAGGTAGAGATAGCCCTGGCCAAGGGCAAGAAGCTCTATGACAAGCGGGCCGACGTGGCCAAGCGTGAGGCGCAGCGAGAAATGGAGAGGGCTTTGCGGAGGGGCGGGAGGAACGGGGTGCGGTAGCTGGGGCGGGTGCGAACGACTCTTCTCGTGAACCGCCCTTGACATTTGCTGCGCCTTGTGGTATAGTTCATCCATAAACGTGATTGGGCGATACGAAACCACTCACTGGCTTGGACTGATCAACATCAGAGCTCGGAGGTCTTGCAAACCTCCGAGGCCTCGAGGACAAGTCGCCAACTTGTCCTACGCCTGTCGCCTTCCGCCGGCCACCGCGATCAATCGATACCGAGGCGACCTAACCCCACGGCCTGGACATCGTCACGCAGCAGCAGCCTCAAAGGTACCAGTGACGCCTCCGGCATGCCGCTGTCGGGGGGCACGAGATGCCCGACCCGTATCGATTCGGCTGGGGGACCTGGGATGCGAAAACTGATCGGCTACCCTGAGACACACGGGGGATCAAGGTCACGGATGAGCGTGCTTCGACCGCTGCGAGCTATGTGGTTTCGACTTCGGACTTCAACACGGCCAGATAAGGCAGGTTCCGGTACTTCTGCTGGTAGTCGAGGCCGTACCCTACAACGAAAGCGTCAGGCAGGTCGAACCCCACATAGTCCAGGGGCAGGTCCACCACACGATGGGCTAGCTTGTTGAAAATCGTGCAGACCTTGAGGCTGGCTGGCTCCCTACCCTCCAGATGCTTGAGGATGTACTCCATGGTGAGGCCGCTGTCTATGATGTCCTCGACGAGAATCACGTGCTCGCCGGTGATACTCATATCCAGGTCCTTTAGCAGTCGCACCAAGGATTGGGTCTCCTCCGAGGGCTCATACTTGGAGATAGCCATGTAGTCGGTCGTCACCGGAATGGAGATGGCACGCATCAAGTCGGCCATGAAGGGGGTCACCCCCTTGAGAATCCCGATCAACCGGGGTTCGAGGGCGGCGTAGTCCCGGGAGATGGCCGCTCCCAGTTCTGCCACACGTCGTCGAATCTCCTCGACCGAGATGAGTATCTCGCCCATCTCGTCTGCCAGAGGATGGGGGGTATCGCTGGTTGAGTCAGTCTTGATCAGCATTTCACTCCCCTGGCTCCCTTCTCCTGAGCCGAGGCTCGCTGGTGTCCGCAGGTTATGTCAACTATCCAATCGTCGGCTGGATCGAAGGAAGCGCTCCTCAATGAGGTCAGCGACCGCTGTGGCGTCATCCAGATCGAACTGTGCTACGCTTATCTCGAAGCGCTGGTCAGACACAACGGCGATCAGTTCCTGGGGACAGGAGATCATCTTTCGGCTTCTCTCCCGCCGTGACACCTCGATCTTCAACTTGGCACCGGACTTGTAGCCCTCGGTGACCACCAGATCCACGTCTTGGAGGTAGGACTCCACGATATGATCCAGCGTCATCTCTTCGTCGAGGCGCTTCATGACCGCCAGCTTGTGGGGCGACGAGATGACCACCGTGTCGCTGCCGGCCTGGGCGTGCCGCCAGGAGTCCTTTCCCGGGCGGTCTATCTCGAATCCGTGGATGTCGTGTTTCACCGTGGCTACCTTGATCCCCCTACCCTTCAGCTCGGCGATGAGCTTTTCGAGGAAGACGGTCTTGCCGACGCCTGATTTCCCCACCACGGAGATCACGGGAGGCAGGCTCACACCTCCACCTCCTCGGGCCAGTCCAACATCTGGGCTCGTAGCGTCTCCCCTGCTCGCACCTCGGTCACGCCCTCTGGCACGATCAATAACGCGTTGGCCCGCACCATGGAGGTCAACACGCCTGAGCCGTGAGCGCCCCTCACGACCGAGGCGTGGTAGCCGTCCTCTCGGCGCTCCACCACCGCGCGCTTGAAGTCGCGTCGCTGGCCGGCTTCGACATCGTGGTCAACGATCACCTCTACCGTAGGCTTCTCCCAACGAGATCTGCCCTGCATCTTGAGAATGGCGGGGCGAACAAACTGCTCAAAGGACACCATGGCGGACACTGGATTGCCCGGGAGGCCGATCAGAGGGACCCCACGAACCTCGCCAAAGGCTAGAGGCTTGCCCGGTTTCATCTTCACTTGCCAGAAGTGCATCGTCCCCTCAGCGCCCAGGACATCTTTCACCACGTCGTAGTCTCCCACCGACACGCCGGCTGAGGTGAGGAAGAGGTCCACCCCAGCGGCCAGCCCTTCATCTATCTTCGACCTCAGTTCCTCAACTTGGTCTTTCGCGATGCCCAGGCGCACAGGTATGCCCCCGTACTTCTGTACCAGGGCTGAGTTGGAGTACTCATTGCTGTTGCGTATCTTGCCCGGCTCCAGCTCTTCGTCTATGCGCACCAACTCATCCCCCGTAGCCAGGATCGCCACGCGAGGTCGTCTGATGACGAGGAACCGTGATCGCCCCAGAGAGGCCAGCACGCCCAGCTCCTGGGCCCGTAGGACGGTGCCTTGGGAGAGGACCAACGCCCCACGGTGGATATCTTCACCACGCGGCCTGACATTCTTACCCGGAGGCACTTCGTTGTAGACCTCCACCTCGCCTCCATGCTCCCATTCGTCAGTCCGATACTCGCTCGTCTCCTCGAAGCGCACGACGGCATCAGCTCCCCTGGGCAGCGGCGCTCCCGTCATGATCCGGATTGCGGTTCCGGACTCAACGAGGGCGTCCGTGGTGTGCCCCGCCGCGAGATCAGCCACGACGCGAAGGCGGGCTGCCTTCTCCTTGGTGGCTCCCTTAGTGTCCGCTGCCTGGATGGCGTAACCATCCATAGCCGAGTTGTCGAAGGGCGGGATGTCCAGGTCCGAATGCACGTCTTCCGCCAGAACGCGTCCCAGCCCCTCCAAGATGTCCACCCGCTCCGGCTCGAGAGGCTCAAAGCTCTTCAAGATCAGTTCCAAGGCCTCATCCACAGGAATCATGCTGTCTCCCCTTTGCCAGCCTCTTTGAGGGCTGCGAGAATCCTCTCTGGGGTGGCGGGCAGAGAGAAAGTGCGCACTCCCACAGCATCGTGGATGGCGTTGGTGATGGCTGGAGCGGTGGGTATGGAGGTTATCTCCCCTACTCCCTTGGCCCCATAAGGACCCTCTGCTGTGGGATGCTCAAGAATGATGGGGATTATCTCGGGCATGTCTCTCGGAGTCGGGATCTTGTACTTGGTGAAAGTGGTCTTCTGAGGCCTGCCCTCCTGCATGGTGAAATCCTCCATCAAGGCGTATCCCAGACCCATGACCACGCCGCCCTCCAATTGTCCCTCCAGTGCCCGGGGATTGATAGCGCGCCCTACATCGTGAGCGGCAATGACCCGCAGCACTCTCACGCGGCCTGAGGTTATGTCGACTTCCACCTCGGCGGCCTGTGTCGCGTAGCCGAACGCGAAATGCATGTCTCCGTCTTGTCCCAGTGGGACCGTCTTGGGAGGTGTGTAGACTTCACGGGCGACCAGTGTATGACCCTCAGCCTGGGCCAGCGCAATGGCCTCCGGCAAGGTCAGGCTCTTTGCCGCCGGCGCTTCGACCCGGCCTTGGCGGAAGATCAAGCGGTCTGGCGAGATGTCCAGTTGCTCACCCACTACTCTGGACAGAGCCTCTCTGAGCCTTGCCGCGGCCAGACGAGCAGCGTTGCCGGTGACGTAGCTCTGTCGGGAAGCGGTGGTGGGGCCGCCATCG
>Ga0209979_1003633_pt1 | contig 13464 bp, 10 predicted proteins | sample AnhtaG_FD_183114 | JGI IMG/M metagenome (GOLD analysis project Ga0209979, IMG submission 183114) | Deep subsurface microbial communities from Anholt, Denmark to uncover new lineages of life (NeLLi) - Anholt_01485 metaG (SPAdes) (version 2) | ecosystem: Environmental > Aquatic > Marine > Oceanic...
CCCATTATGAATATCCACGCGATCCCAGCGTCCAACAACCCGATTATTCCCCAATAAAAAACTAAATTCCTTTTCTACGTAGGTAGGAAGACGTTCTTCAGCCTGTACTCTCTGATAAAAGCGGCGCAGTGTCCCTCTACCCTCTTCTAATCGCTGCTCTTCGTGTTCTCGACTTAAAAATCCTTCACTTGTCCAGAATTTTTGAAAAATAGAAATAATATCCTCTTCCTTGACTTCATTTCCGGCTAGTCTGCAACTATAATATTCTTGTACTGCCTTGTGAAGAGCCCTGCCGTAAACCACAGCGTGATGCTGCATAATAGGTACACGAAGTATATGAACATACTTATATTTTAAAGGACAGGTAAGATAGTCATCTACCTGCCAGTAACTCAGAGTTAATACCTGTGTCTCGGGAATTGATTTGTATAGCTGGCGCTCTTTGCTCAGTGGCGGAGCACTGCGTCCAATCACCTCCAGGGCAGAAGCTTTATGAATAAGTACCTCTTTTTTAAACAAATCCAGAGCTTCCATAATAAACTGTGATAATTTTTTGGGACGTTTGCCTCCATAATCCTGAGCGCTGGTAAAGTAAATTTCCTTTTTGGCACGGGTCATTCCCACATAAAAGAGACGTCTTTCTTCTTGAAGATGGAAATCACCACTGGGCAAAATGTCTTTAATAAGAGAATCAGGCAAAGGAATGCCCTCGCGGCGATAGCGGCTAGGAAATCGCTCAGAGACTAAACCCACCATAATAACTATGGGAAACTCTAGTCCCTTTGCCTTATGCACTGTAAGAACATTGACTGCGTCGGCTTCCATATCAGCTTCAGCTACAGCAGGATTATCCCCCGCCTCCATAAGCAAGTTAAGATAACTAGTAAACTGGGGAACTCTATCATGAGTGAGAACACCAGAGGTACTGCGAACAATATCAAAGAATCTGGCCACATTTTTAAGTTTCTCTTCATTGGATGACGAAGGAAAAGAGGTCAGTTGTTTAAGATATCCACTCTGGCTAATAAATTTATAAAGGACATCTCCTGTGGTGTGTTTGATTGATAAATCTGCATATTTTTCTAAATCTTTGATTATCTTCTCAATAATGACCTTACCTTCTGAAGAAATATCCTCATCCAATTCTGAAATTTCTGAAAAATGAGAAAAGGCATAAAAAAGAGAGCGATTCCTGCGACCAGCGTAATTCATACACAAAATAAGGTCTCTGGCCGAAAGCTGGTAAACCTCAGAAGCAGCAAGATAGTAAAGACTAACACTATCCTCAAAATCAGCCGCACTTTGCAGAAAAGAAATGAGAAAACGAACCTCCTCACGCGAGTACAGGCCTTTATTTCCTGAGAAAGTCCAGGGTATATCCGCCATATTCAAACTACGCAGGAAGATATCAGCATCTTTATTTGCCCGCACAAGAATGGCAAAATCTCGGTAGCTACAGCCCTCCCTCTCCACTTTTTCTTTAATTAACTTAGCTACTCCTTCTGCTTCACTGGATAAAGTATCGTAATGGAAGTGCTTTACTCCTTGTCCTTCTCTTGTCTTAGAGATAAGGTGCTTATCAATATTATTTCTAAATTCAAGGCGGTCGGGGTTGTTGTAATTTATGAGACGATAGGCAGTATCTAGAATTACCTGAGTTGAGCGGTAGTTCTGGGTTAGAACTATTTGTTTAGTTTCGGAGTAAACATCTATAAATCCCAAAACATTACTGATAGCCGCTCCACGAAATTTATAGATAGATTGATCATCATCGGCAACCACTGTAATGTTTTCATGACGGACCGCTAGTAACTTAACTAATTGAAACTGGGTATAGTTAGTGTCTTGGAATTCATCAATGAGAATATAGCGAAAACGCTCTTGATAACGCTTCAAAATAGCCGGATGTTCTCGAAAAAGCTTTAAGGGCAGGGTTATTTGATTTCCAAAGTCAATCTTCCCATGCTGAGTAAGAAGATCCTCGTATTTTTGGTAGGTTCTGGCTACCTCCATTTGTTGAGCAGCAGTCTCAGCCAACTCTGAATCTTCTGGATTGGCTCTTGCCTTCTTTTCTAATAGGCGAGCATAATTAAGATATTCCTCTGGAGTGATGTCCTCGTCCTTGGCTCGAGAAAAAAGGGTAAGTATAGCATCAATAAATCGAGCAGGATTACCAAGGGGACGATAGTAGGAAAGCGGAAATTCAAAAAGATGGTCCCGAAAGAAGATAATTTGCTCTGGCCTGGTTAATACTTGTAGATCTGGAACAAGGCCTAATTCTAAAGCATTCTCCTTTAAAATACTATCTCCAAAAGCATGAAATGTGCCAATCCATACTCCAGTATATCCATAAGGCACGAGGATATCTACCCTCTCTTCCATTTCCGCAGCTGCTTTCTCTGTAAAGGTAAGAGCCAGAATTTCTTCCGGCTTTGCCTGCTTGGTAGTAATGAGATAAGCAATGCGCCGGGTAATAACCTGAGTCTTTCCTGTTCCCGCACCAGCTATAATCAAAAGAGGGCCTTCTCCATAAGTAACCGCTTCTCTCTGCTCTTTGTTTAGCCCCTCCAGTATTTTGCTGGTTAATGACATATTAATCCTTTTTTTAGCGTATAGCGGGTAGCGTATAGCGTTTAGTGTCGCTTCTTACCTGTTGAAAATAGGGACAGCGACCATTTTTTAATTCTTTTTAAAATCCTCCATAATTTTTACCCTCCTCCTGACTCTAGTAGTGAAAAGTGTTATTCCTCAACCACCTTATAAACTACATCATTACGCCTGGCTCTTTCCTCAACCTTCACTCCAATAGAATCTCCTGCTTTTGCTTCCTCCACTAGCTCATTTTCTATTTGCATTGACTCTACTTTTTGCTCGAAATCAGTAGTGTGTCCCTTAATATGAATGGTATCTCCTATTCTCAAATCCCCCTCCAGCTCAATAGCCGCTGCCTCCACATGAGTAAAATAGCTAACCACTTTACCTACTCTTACCTCCTTCATCTTTTCCACCTCCTCCAATCCGTATCTCGTTAGGATTAATCTTTATTATTTTAGCAAATTCTTCTTTCTTAAGCAACTTCTGTAACTCTTCGACTTTGACAATATATATCATTGTGATATATTTTTGAGGTAGGAAGTAATAAAATTTGACATAACTTGCGTTAGCAGCTAAGATTATATATAGAAAAAAGTAGATGCCTTTCAGTTGAAAGTAAGAGTCGCTTATTTAGGATTTGCAATTCTGTAAATCTTTATAAGGGCTTGCAGAATTTTTATTCAAAAAGGAGGAAAAGGATTTGAAAGGAAAGATAAAGAGGCTCATCAAAGAAAGGGGTTTCGGCTTCATCACCACTGAAGACGGAAAAGAAGTCTTCTTCCACCGCTCCGCTTTGGAGGGAGAAAATTTTGATGCTCTGGAAGAGGGCGCCGGTGTAGAGTTCGATTTGGAAGAAGGGCCTAAAGGGCCTCGGGCGACAAATGTAAAAACGAGTTAGGAGTTTAGTGAAATAAGAGAGTAACATAGTAACGGCGACAGCACAAGTAGCAGAGAAATCTAGGCAAGTTTTGACTTAGTTTCTTTGAAATCTTGAACTCTTTGCCCCAGGGGATGGGGCATATTTTGATATTGTCCCTCCCCCTATCACCTCATCTTCGTGATAAAATACAACTGCTTGCCCCGGAGTAATTGCTCTCTGGGGATGCTCAAACTTTACCCTAACCTTGCCTCTTCTTTCGGGAATGAGAATTGCTTCTGCCTCCCGAGCACTATATCTTATCTTTGCTTTTATATTTATTGGCTCAGTTAATCTTTCCCTATCTATATAGTTTACTCCTACAGCCATTAGCTCATCTTGATAGACATCCTTTCCTTTCCCTACTACAATAGCGTTCTTTTCCCTATCTATAGCTATCACATACAAAGGTTTCCCTACTGCTATGCCTATCCCCTTTCGCTGCCCAATAGTATAAAATAGAATCCCTTTATGTTTTCCTAAAACTCTTTCTTCTTTATCAAGAATAGGCCCTGGCTTTGTCGCTTCTGGCAAGTGCTCCTTGAGGAACTTTCCATAATCACCGTTGGGAATAAAACAAATTTCCTGACTTTCTGACCTATCAGCCATTCCCAATGCCCACCCCCGTGCCCACTCTCTTACCTTTTCTTTGGTCAAATTTCCCAAAGGCATTAAGATATGCTTTAGCTGAAGCTGAGTCATCCCATATAATACATAGGATTGATCCTTTCTCAAATCATACCCTTTCTTAAGAAGATATCTTTGGCGCATCTTATCAAATTCTACCCTGGCATAATGGCCAGTAGCTATAAAGCAAGCACCCAGTGATTTTGCCTTTTCAAGTAAAGCACCGAACTTTATATATTGATTGCATCTGATGCAGGGATTGGGAGTTCTTCCTTCCTTATATTCATGGCAAAAATTGGCAATTACCTTTTCCGCAAAAACTTTTCTAAAATCCATCACATAGTGAGGAATTCCCAATTTTTGAGCCACCCGCCGAGCATCTTCCACCGCTTCCAGGAAGCAGCAATCACTGAATTTGTCTACCTCCCGAGATTTCTCATCTGAAGGCCAAATCTGCATAGTCACCCCAATAACATCCCAGCCTCTTTTTTTAAGAAGAGCGGCGGTAACCGACGAATCTACCCCTCCACTCATAGCTACAACTACTCTATTTGACCTATATATCATTCTCAGTAATTACCTTAATGGCGTTTCTTTTGAATAAGGCAGCAGTTACCCCATCTCCTTTAATTAACTTTCCAGAAAAGCTTCCATCATATATTAAGCCACAGCCGCAGGATGGGCTTTTGGACTTGGCAATAAACTCTTTAATGCCATATTGTTTTGCAATTTTTAGAGCCTGTTTTGCTCCTTTTATAAATTGTAGCGTAACATCTTTCCCAACCTTATTCTTAACTCTACTCCTGCCATCCAGAACATCATCTCCCGTGCCCTTCTGAATTTCTTGAAAGACCCGTGGAGTTTTAAGACCTCCTAACTGTTCAGGACAGAGGGGGATTAAAATCTCATTTTTCAGAAGCTCTATCACCTTCTTATTTTTGTGGGTATCTTTTCCATTCCAGGCACATTTTATTCCCAATAAGCAAGCACTCACAAGTTTCATATCTTGTAGTTCGGAGTTCATATAAATTTTACAAAAAGTAGAACTATTTGTTGAAGAAATTATTTCTATCTATAGGGAGATACCTTACTATCAAAATGATTTTCAAAGACAGTTCTGGTTTCTTTATACTTATTGGAAATTTTTTCACAAGCATAATTCCTCGAATGAACTATCTTGCAAATCCGCTGAACTACAAGCGCTTTAAATGAAACTCTCTCTCTTTCTTTACACTCCCATTTTATTTCTTTTCTGGATGAAGGTCAAAATAGGGTTTGTTGAAAACCAGAAGCTATACAACGTCTTTTATCCCTTTTGCGGGCTAAGACCCTGTCTGCAAAGAAAGGATAGAGCCAGTTAACCTCACTTCCACATTTTGAAAAAGAAATGTGGTGTTTATGGGGGTTTGCGGGTTCGTTCAGTCACTATATTTGAAGAGTGCCATGTTTTTATAGGTTTCATAACCTGAGAAGGAATTTTAAGGCTTTTGTAGATTTCAAGATGCTCTGGTTCTGCATTAACTCCTTTGCGAATCTTTAGAATTTCTCCACTGGTGCTGGCTAGAATTACTGTTCCAACCTGATGAGTTTTTAAGGTATCCTTAACTGTCAGCCAGGAGCTTTTTCTCGTGGAATTCTCTAATGGCTTTATCCTTTTCGCTTCTTCCCTCGCTAATACAAAGGGCTAAGAGCTCATCGCCTTTTTCTATTTCTCCCTTTTGAACAGGTTTGTTGTTGTCTTTCCACTTACACTCAACCAAGAGAGTTAATCCAAGTTGGCTACTAGATCCCGAAGATGCGAATATTCGCTCTTGCCTGAATATTCTTTGAATCTTTTAGGACCTCGTTTTTTAACTATCCGTAATGTGGCCAGAGCTTCTTCTCTTTTTCCTTGTTCTAATAGTATACTTGCTTTTTCCAAACCAGATAGGATATCATAAAGGCTATCTCTGCTTTCTTTTACGGCTTGATCAAATATTCTTAGTGCATCGAGCGTCTCTCCCAATCGTGCCAGACAAACCCCGTATTTATGCAGCAAAGGAGTACGAAGTGGTTCTGAGCTTCGCTCCTTTAATAACTCAAAAAGCCTACGAGCCTCGGCATAATTACCCCAGTCATAAGCTATATTTGCCCCATCCTTCAACAAATATATTGATTCTTCTTTAGCAGCCTCATGCTCAATTACTTCTTTCTTTCTCTGCGAAGGAACCTCCATTTTTACCTCCAATATATTACTCAGGAATAGACCAAACTATTTCAATTTATCTGGATGTTTTGAGTACATATAGAAAATCGTCCTGGACCTACATTTCCCTTGTTAGATTTAAATGTTTTTTGTAGTCTCCCATGTAATTCCCTTAAGAGCAGTGTCTTTAGAAATAATGCTTTTTCTCTTTGCTAGAGATAATCCTGGAGTTAATTTTTTTAAAGACAATCCTGATTTCTCTATTCCCATTAGAAATTTTTTCCGCTAAATTTCCGATGAGATAACTCATAACATTACAGGATTCTTATTTCGATTTTTCGGGAAGTTGGGTTTAACACTATAAATATACCACAGTCTATTATAACATAAAACCAAACATAGTGCATTTTAATTTAGAATAATTTTTAGATATTAATTTATATTCTTTTAACTTTAAACTCTTAGATAGCTCTTTTAACTTCCTTAAATCAGACTCTTCAGGACTCAATTTCACCTCGTAGGCTTTATTTTTTTGTAAAATAAAATCAATTTCTACCCCACTTTTCCTTTGATAATAATTCAACTCTCCATAAAAACGCAAATTCTGAAGTATAGAGTTTTCAAAAATAGTACCTTCATCTAACTTTGCAAAATGATTTGGCAGGCCAGAATCACATAGATAAACTTTAGGAGCTTTTCTAATTTCAGTATCTCGCCCTCTGCTATAAGGTCTGATTGTCTTTATAAAATAAGTCCCTTCCAAAAAGCAATGTAATCATTCAATGTGCTGCGAGAAATTTTTAATTCCTTTGAAATTTTTTTTATATCTAATCTCGTACCAATTCTTTGCATTAAAAGTAACATTAAATCGCGAATTACTTCATTCTTTCGAAAATCACCTAACCCGGTTACTTCCAATTGAAAAAATGAAGTAAAAAGAGCTTTTTCAAAACTAGAATCTTCCTTGAACCTGACTTTCGCCAATATTTTAATTAATTCGTTTTTCTCATTCATAACTCTTCCCATAAAAAGAGCTGCTCGTTAACTCTAGTGGCGGTTTTTTCTTTGGGAGCAGGGTAAAACTTACCCTCCAGGGTAAGGAAGTTGCGAGCGCGCCTGAGGACTGCTCCTGTGGGTTTTAGCTGCTCCAGTCGGCTGAATTTCTCCAGTTTGCGAGATTCCACAATTCTTTTGGCAGAGATTCTACCTACACCAGGAACCCTTAAAAGCTCACTAAAATCAGCCTTATTTACCTCCAGAGGAAACTTATCTTTATTCTTCAAGGCCCAGGCAAGCTTAGGGTCGTATTCTTGAGGCAGATTACCATCTTTTTTGAAAGGCAGCTCTTGCGGAGTAAATCCATATTTTCTTAAAAGAAAGTCAGCCTGGTAAAGCCTGTATTCACGAAGAGGGGAACAGGGAGGTACCCTCTCCAGAGGAGTATTTTTAACAGGCATAAAGGCGCTGTAATATACCCGCCAGAGTTTGTAAATCTGGTAAAGTTTATCTGAGAGACTGAGTATTTCTCTATCTGTCTCCTTAGCCGCTCCGACAACTAGTTGAGTAGTAATACCAGCCTTGAGAGGTTTTTCCTGATTGAGCCGAGCGATTCTTTCCAGTCCACCCATTAAGTCTGGGGTAAATTTTTTGGTTGGTGAAAGCTGAGCCAAATATTTCTCATTTGGCGCTTCCAGATTTATAGATAGTCTATCAGTAAGACGAGCCGCTGCCTTAATTAACGCCTCATCAGTACCTGGCAGAACCTTGTAATGTATGTAGCCACCATAACCATATTTATATCTAAGAAGCCGAAGGGTGGCAAGCATCCTCTCCTCCGATTGGTTAGCCGATCCATAGATAGCCGAAGAAAGAAAAAGGCCGTCTACTTGTCTTTTCCTATAGTACTGGATGAAAAGCCTGGCCAGCTCATCAGGAGAAAAATTGATTCTTTGAAAATCTCTATCTTTTCGGTTGGCACAGTAGAAACAATTACCCTCACAGGCATTACTTTGCAGCACCTTAAATAACCTTACACAGCTTCCTTTCCTGCCTACAGCCGGGTAGATGAACTTAAAGCGTTGAAATTTCTTTTGTTTTTGGGTAAAGATAGAAGGAAAACCAGAAACATCAAACCTGGCCACCTCTCCCAGAATTTTTAATTTAGCAGATGAATCTGGCTTCTTAATTAAATAGGTCATCTTCTTAGCTACTCCCTAGCTAATCGTTATCTTATGTTAAAAGGGAACTGTACCAAATGATATTATATCAGAATGACTCAATTTGCCAAAACTTAGAAACTTTTTTGGCTGTAATGATGTCGAAATTTTCCTAACCATAGAATACCGCAAACAAAATTCGATTTGCAGCTTATACGGTGTACGGAATAAAGAAAATTGTCCCAAGAATTTTGTTTTTTCTTGACTCCTGACAGAGAAAACCCTATAGTAATGCTATGAAAATTACTTATGATTCAAAATCCAATGTACTATACCTAAAACTTGGTGAAGCTGAGAAAATTAATTGTAAAAAGGTGGAAGAAGATATCACTGTGGATATGGATTTAAAGGAAAGTTGGTTGGTATAGAAATTCTTGCCGCATCTAAACATATTAATCTCAGTACATTTCTTCCGGTGGAGATAAAGAAAGAAATGCTAAAATAACACAAACATCTATGGCTAATTTACCGAAAAAGAAAGTAGGCTATTTCTTATATTTTTGACATTATCCAAGGGAATGTTGTATGTTTGATTTCGCCAGAGAGCTTAAGGGTTATCTTCAAAAAGAATTTATAATAGGTGAAAAAGATTGGAGCATAAAAGGATTTATTGATGTCAAAAAGAAAATTTATCCTATTTCTCTCGATACAAAACTTCTGTCTAAAATATTAGAATTAACAATACTGCCCTTATTAGTCGATTTTTGCAAGAAACATAAATTAAAATATTACTTGGCAAAAAACCAAATCCAGTATCCAGATGTTACTTTAGAAGGTAAACTATTGGGAATGAAAAAATACGCCTTGGACATAAAAACAACGTATCGAACTGGTACAGGAAAAAATATCCGACGAGGATTCACATTGGGTTCTTTTAGAGGTTGCCTTAGAAAACCTCATTCAACCAAGTATAGCAGATTTCCTTATGCGGAATACAAAAAGCACTGGATATTAGGCATTATTTATTCAAGACGAGAGGAAACTAATGAAAAAAGATTTTATAACCTTGATGAACTGCCAACGATTAAATCAGTTATTACTGATTTGGAGATTATTTTACAGGAGAAATATAAAATTGCTAACTTTATTCCCGGAAGCGGAAATACAACCAATATCGGCTCGATTATCAACTTAGAGAAACTAAGAAATGGAACAGGACCTTTTGTAAAACACGGAAGCGAAACCTTTGAACATTACTGGAGGAATTATTTAAGAAATGAAGACGCTGAAAGAACGGGAATCAAAAGGCCTTATCGTAATTTAGAAGAATATTTTAGATGGAAAAAAAAACAGGAAAAAAGAAAAAAATAATTTATTCTGCCACAAAAAGAAGTTCTTGAGACTCACCATTGTTACTCAACACATATTTATAATCTTTCTTATTTAATTCTATTACTTTATTTTTATATTTTTTCAATAGACTCATTAAATCAATATCTGAAGGTATCCCATCAGAACGATAAGATACCACTAATATACTATCTGCAAACTTTCTGAAAAGCTTATCAAAGGCTTGATAAATCTTATATTTATCGTTCCACACAGATTTTTCGTGTTTAATTCGACGGTGTTTACTTTTCCAATCAATTAATGTTTCCCATTCGTTATATTTAACAAGTCCTTCCAAGAAATGATAAAACTCAAAATAGTCAACTCCAACACCCTTTGATGAAATATAGGGGGTATCAATATAAACTAAATCATATTCACCATTAACATTAAAGGCATCACCACAAAATGCTTTATTCTTTTGCCTATTATCAAATATACTTTCATTTGCTTGCTCGACAAATCTAACAAAGTGTACAGGAAAAGGAGTATCCCAGGTTATTTTATTACCGAAACTCCTTTTTACTTTTGCTGTTCTTATATATAGGTTCCTACGATGGAAAAGGTTATAAGGTCTCTTTATAATACAAGATTGAAATAAGGCGAAATATGCAATTGCTTCTTTATATATATTTTTTATTAACTTATCTATGTTTGTGATAACCATATCCAGCCACTTATTTTCCTCATCGGTGAAATATATCCCTTTAAATGTATCTTGAATAAAAGTTGGGTATTTTATTTTAGGATGATGCTTTAAGATCTTTTCAACATCTTCCCCTGTTAGCGCTTCTTTTGAATTTTCTATTAAGGCCAAGCCAATGTAATAATTAGATTTTAAATAGTCATTATAAAAAACCTGTTTGCCCCTAGTCTTAAATAGATAACTTACACAAGCAGTCCCTCCAAATGCATCCAAAACAGAATTAAAATTTAGATGTTTACAATTTTGCCAAATCCACTCTACTAACTTGAGTTTACTCCCTTGATATCTAGTAGATGGAAATTGAAAAGTTATAGGTGGATATTCTGGTTCAAATGTAGGCAAGGTTAATTGACCGTACTGCAAATAGGGTTCTTTGACCAGTAACTCTCCGCCTTTCTTTAGTTGTTGCTTTATAACACTTAATGGAAGATATTCATTTTTTAATTTTTTAATCTTCAATATTGCTTCAAGCGTCTTCTCAGAAAAAAGCCGATAGCCAGAATTAGTTACTTTTTCGGGTTTGATCAACTTCAGGTTTAAATAATGATTAAGTGTACTTATGGGAAGCTTTGCTTTTTTTGATAACTCTCCAATTCGGTATAATTTGTTATTCATTCACGGATACCTCTAAAAAGCATGAAGCATCACTTTATACTTTATTCTATATAAATGATTATTTTTGTCAAGGGTCGGTTTCTCTTTATTTTCTAATATGCATTGCTTAAAAGATTTATGTTGCCAATTCTAACCTTTTTTAATCCCTCTTCTTCAGCCGCTTTCCTGCACTCTTCAGCATGAGAACGGGAAGTAGTGGGCAGGTTATGCATATAAAACTGAGGATAAAAGGCTAATAAAGAATAGGGAATATCAGGATTCAAAGAAGCAATAAAATGAGCAATGGATGAAACCTCTTTTTTATCTACATAACCGGGAATGAGCAGGGTGCTAGCAACTAAGAAAGGAGGGTCAGGACGTTTTTCTCCCCAGAGAGCGAGGTGAGCGAAATTTTCTAGAGTCTTTTTATTACTTACTCCACAAAGAGCAATATTTAACTCCTCACTCCGGGCCTTAAGGTCAAACTTGATACATCCTCCCGATTTTAAAGATATCTCAGCCATTTTCTTTAGATAAGAAGAACTCATTGCTCCGTTGCTCTCCCAGCAAATGCGAAGAATACGGCCTCTATTTTTCTCTAAAGCTAAGCGGGAGACCTCTAAAGCATAGGAAGCCTGAGGAGTAGGATCACCTCCAAAATAGCAAATGCAGGCAGTTCGAGTATCTACAGCCTCGGCTAACTCAAGAGGCGTGGTATAGTTTTTCTTAGTTAACTCGTCTCTCCAGTGCCAGTTCTGGCAGAAAAGACAATTGAAGGAACAGCCGTGAAAAAAGACAGCTAAGTTTTTATAACCGTATTCTGGACCCGGCGAGTAAGAATAGGTAGGATATCCGGCGCTGCTACCCGCAGGACAGACCCAGTCAGCCACACAATTGGTAGGAAGGTTATCATAATACCAATCAAGGTTTCCCTTGTTTTTATTCGGCCCTGCCAATTTTCCTCCCTCATTTTTCCTCAACCCACAATAACTTACCTCTCCAAGAGGAATCTTACACTCGTTGATACACATTCGACAGGCTATCCCACCAGAGTCCCGAGGGGGCTTTCTGGGAAGATTAAAATCGTCTCGGGCTTTATAATGGGCTTTTTTTATGAGGGGAAAAGCCCTTTGAAAATCTTCCCTCATGCAGTCAAGGCAAACTTTTAAGCTCTCGGCAATTAAACTTGATTCCTTGCCACACAAAGCACATTTCATCCGCTATCTCCTCTAAGCGGCTTTTTGCATAAACTCTTTTAATTCACTTAGGCTAGAAGTCATCTTGCAGTGGGGTAGAGACTCCAAAAACATCTTCCCATAATGCCTGGTTTTAAGGCGTGGATCAAGGATAGCCACTATTCCCCTATCTTTTTTGCTTCTTATGAGGCGGCCAAAACCCTGTTTAAGTAGAATAATAGCCTGAGGGAGCTGGTAGTGGAGGAAAGGATTCTTATTCTGAGCTTTTAAAAACTCTATCTTGGCTTCAACAACGGGTTCATTGGGAACAGCAAAGGGAAGTTTAGTAATGATAACACATTGTAGAGCCTGCCCTGGAACATCAACTCCTTGCCAGAAGGTATTAGTTCCTAAAAGAATAGACCTCTCGCCTTTTTTGAACTCTTCTAAGAGCCTGTAGCGAGGCATATCTCCCTGTCTTAAAATCTTGAGATTATTCTTCTCTTCTTTAATCTCTTCATAAATCTGATTTAACATCTGGAAACTGGTAAAGAGAATAAAGGTGTACCCCTTCACTATCTTGAGGATATTCTTAATTTCCCTGACTACGCGGGAGGAATAATGAGAGATTTCTCGCCAGGGATCAGGTATTCCGGAAGGAAGATAAAGAAGGGTCTGATTCAAATAATCAAAGGGAGAATCAAGAAGAAGTTCCCTACCCTCTTTCAACCCTATTCTTTCCCTTATAAAGGTAAAATTTCTATTAGTAGCTAATGTAGCTGAGGTCAAAATAACCACTTTTATTTTATCAAAAACTCTCCTTTTTAGCTGAAGAGCAATGTCTATGGGAGCAGCATGTAAAGCATACCTCACCATCTTTCTTTTCGAAGAAGCTTCTGCCCAATAGACATAGTCCTCTTCTTCCTGCTCGATAATTCTTCTAAGATTATCCTTTATTCCTAAACAGCGGGATAGATGTGAGGAGATCTCTAACTTCATTTCCTCATCCTCGCCCTCTTCCGCCTCTTTGTCTAAGAGTAAATTTAAGGTAAAGATTAATCTGGAAAAAGGATCGTCTAAGAGGTTAGCCACAAATTTCTTTTCCTTAATCCTTCGCTTGA